>Ga0335072_10000410_pt1 | contig 86585 bp, 86 predicted proteins | sample Lox_Sample_21_FD_206725 | JGI IMG/M metagenome (GOLD analysis project Ga0335072, IMG submission 206725) | Soil microbial communities from Loxahatchee National Wildlife Refuge, Florida, United States - Lox_Sample_2.1 | ecosystem: Environmental > Terrestrial > Soil > Wetlands | place: USA... | reverse complement strand
GAGCGTGGCGATCCTAATATGGTGTTGACACGAAATGGAATTGATAGACGCCTGAGGTTAATTAGGCAGGAATATATGCCGCTAACCCCATTATGGACTAGTGCTGACTAATCACATTAAAACGATACTGCCACTTTTCACGCTAGCGGTCGGCGATGACTGACCCCTGTAGACCAGTTGTCCCAGCTGAATCTGACAGAAACGGAGAGCTATGATAACGGCTAGGATGGTTGGCCAATCAACCAAGGCGTAAGCCGCTGCCTTTGTCCCTGCGCGGCGTGTATTGAGACCTGCCTGAGTCTTGTAATAAGGGGGGCTGGCTGTTCTCAAGCTGCAGCATCCTGTCTTGTCCTCTTCTTCTTGCCGTCCTCTTCCGTCTCGCCACCGTCCTCTCGCTATGGCTCGGGAAGCCCATCCAAAAACACTCTTCCACCTCGTGCCGACTAACCACGTCGCCCAAGATGCCCTCCTTCACCCCGATAACAAACACCGCGTCTCGAGCTCCGAGGACGGCCCTGGCCTTGAGGTTGGCTATCATGTCCCATCCCGGCCTCGAGGCTATGTCATCACCAGACTTGGACGAGATGCCGACCTGATTCTCTGCGAAAGCACCCCCAAACACCCCATGTCTGCGGTTCACGTCGCTTTCCAGATCAATCCTACAACACACCTCGTACTTTTGTCCGTCCGATCGAAGCGGATTTCATCGGTCACGTTCGCGGTACTTGAAGATCCAAATAAGGATGAGAGCACCGGAGAGAACATCACCGGAGAGAAAATTACCGGAGACGGCGTTATTCTCTATGGGCAGAACTACAAGATCTCCATTGCATCTTACAATTTTAAGTTGATCTGGCGGACCATCTCTAAGACCGACAACGCCGAATCTCTCAAAGCCCTCACCGTTCAAGGCTACGAAACATCTCAACAACTGTTGCAGGATGTGAGGTCGCGCGACCGGCCAACGGAGAATGACGATTCAGAGGCACAGTCATGGCATATTACCAGACTAAATACAACAAAAGGCCCTATTTTCCAGGATATTAAACATCTTCGTGAGGAGATAGGCCGGGGAGCCTATGGCACGGTCTACTCAGCAGTCGATCAGACCTCTGGCCACAAGTTTGCTATCAAAGTCGTCGACCTCGGCGGCCAGGGCGATATTGAGGCAGCTCGAGCTATCTTACATAGAGAAATCAAAGTCATGCAGAAAGTGAAACACGTCAGTCCCCCCCAATTGCTATCGATTTATTCTCAATACCTGACAATACGCCCAGGAACACATCATTGAATATCTGGGCCACCAACTCTTTCACACTCTCTGTCCAGAGATCTTCATGCCCCTGCGCCCCGGGTCCCTGACTTCGCTCGCCAAATCACCGCCACCCGATATCGACTATGAACAACTCTGCTTCATGGCGATGGGACAGATACTCAGCGCTCTCGACTACCTAGCAAGCGAGAACCTGATCCACCGGGACTTGAAGCCCGACAATGTTCTCTATTCCATCTTAAACGGTCGTTACCTTTTCCAGCTGACCGACTTCGGGCTTGCCCATCACCGTTCGCTGGCTACAACGTTTTGTGGCACCGGCTACTACCAGGCTCCCGAGCTCTGGCCCTTCGTCTCGGGGGTTAACGCCGGCCAGAGCCCCAAACTAGACATCTGGTCCCTCTTTGCATGCGTTGTTGCCATTCGCTCAAGATTGGAAGAGTTTCCACCGCACACTGGAGACTATGGTGTTGTTCTGAGCGCACTCAGAGCTAAAATTCCAACCGTATCCAGACTCGAGCCTATGGCGAGGTTGCATCCAGATCGCCGGCATCGGCTGCGCAGATGCTAGTCCTTCTCTTCGACGGCGAAGGCTTGACGACACCCAGATCGAAAATCCCTCCCATTGAGCCCGATGTCCCGGCCGCAGAGCCGAGCAGCCGTCCACAGATGGGGAATGATCGCGGCAAGGCCCCCCAGCGGCCGACAGCAGCCGCCCGCCCGTTGATCGTGTATCCACCACGCAGGCGCGCCTTTGCACTGGGGGCGCCCGGCAATCTCGCCCACTTACCACCACCCATCTCGAACCGAGGAGGCAATCTTGCGCAACCTGATGCACCGCAGCTTCAGCCGATTCGCGCGCACAGGGATGGCGTTGTCAAGCGCCGGGTTGAGTCTCGTGCGCCCAGAGCGAACACTCTCACCAGAACCCCGCCGGAGCAAAAGCCGCCAGTTCCCATGGGACCACCGCCCGTGCAAGACCCGCCAGTTCTCAAGGGACGGCGTGAAACTCTTCGCCGGATTCCTGGAGCGTTTGTCGACTGAACCACGCGCAGGAAGGAGATGTCGAGAGAGTATCGGTAAAGAAGGTCATCATCCCTTGCAGCGCTCGACGGCACATGGCCTCGGCCTCGGCCAGCTTGCCTTGGGGTGAAGTAGAGGACGACCAAGTTTGGCTAGCACCAACCCACGGTCTCAATCTAGGAAACAGAAATCCGTGCGGCATACTTCAAAACTGGAGACTCGAGAATATGAAAACGGGATCCTAGAATGCCGCTCAGAGATCCCGTACGGGAAGCTTAAAGAAGGCTCTGAAGTGTTATAATTGGCTGCTTCTGTCGGCCGCCGCAGGAGGTACAATTGAACCTATCAGGGATTCCCAGCTGTTGGTCTGGAGTCAATTTCAAGCTCAGCAGTCGAAGACGATCTCTGGTGCGAGGAAATGTCGAGGTGAGGAAATGTCGAGGTCTATTTTCGAAACGAGAATCAATGATGGCCGCTTTCTCCAACACCTCCAGCCCTTGACCTGTGCGTTGCCAGCTACATGGCCTCAATGCAGTAATTGTGGTGTGAAGACGAACCAAAATCTGGAATGCACCAATGAGAATTGCCCATATTATGGCACACAATCGTGATAGTGAGTTGCCCGTTTGTCTCGGCATTGTAAGAGCATTCATTGAACGACATTAGTCAGCTGGACGAATGAGTCATAAGCTGTGCCTCGTAAACGCATCGGTGAAATTGACAGTTGTGGGATGGATTTTGTTGTCTTGGCGGTTTAGTCCAGTGAAGGTGGAGCGGAGCAATTCATTTTGCGCTTGGGCAATCTGAACCTTCGAACATCCTCCGTCACCCCATACCTTCTTTCCTCCCACATCCTCAACAACCACACGTCGATTCAAAATCCACCCAGTCAATCAGCCACAGTCATTCCGGCAACTTCTTAACTGTCGGGTTCTGAGCTTCTTGTCTCTGCACAATTCGTTGCCAGCACAGCTATCCTACGTCGACGTCACCGCCGGCGATACAGCGATAACCGTGCAGCTTGAGCGCTGGGACCTCATACGAAGACTTCAGAAGACTGACTGGAAGGCGGCGATCGCTTATCCGCCATTACCTGTCGGTTAAAGACGTCAAACGGAACAACTACAGCCGGCGAGCTCAAATCTCATTTGTCGATTCCTGTCGATATCGTGGTCAAGCACTTATTTGCGCCCTTTAAATCCTTCCCGACTGTGAAAACCTTTCCACTCGAGGGCTAGAAATTGTGGCGCTGCAGGTTGAGCGTTGCGCAACTCCAACAACCGTTATCCACCTGGTCTCGTATATCAGGACTACGCTACAATTTCACAACCTAGTCGGAAGAATTGAATATTGCCGTAGAACGGCTTGGAATTCTGCCTCAATCAAGGTAGCGGTTCATTGCGAAGAGTTTTGGAAAGTTATAGAGGAGATAATTAGCCTAGGAAAGAGCAAGAGCAATCATGACGCCAACACCTCCGTCAACCACATCTTCAAGCGCGGGTCAATCGCCCGAGGGCCAATTTCGAGTTGTCCGCAAGAGAAATCGGATTCCATTGTCATGCGCGCCTTGTCGACATCGAAAACTCAAATGTAATCGAGCACATCCATGCGATAACTGCAGTAAACGTGGAGATACCGAGTCTTGTACATACGCATCACCGGGCATGCGAAAGAAGAATTCGACGAGCAACGGGGCTAGCGGTTCTCCGGACGAGATGCAGAATCGAATCGACAGATTGGAAAGCCTAGTTCTGTCTTTGATGACAAATGGGCCTCAATCAGCCGGACCCACGGCTGCAACTGCTGCCCTTTCCGCTGCTGGACCGGTAACAGGAAGCAGCGTGAGCGGCAGCTCAGCTGGCTTTCCACTTGACGTTGACGGCGATGATGTGATCAAAGAGGAGATAGAAGGTCAGCAACAAGAGGAGAACGAGATTGATCAAGTGGCCAGATCCATCGGAGTGATGAAAGTGGACAACAACAAAGCCGTCTTCGTGTCGGAAGCGCATTGGTATTCCATCCTTGCCGAGATCAGCGAAGTCAAGAACTGGTTTGCAGACCATAAGAAGCAGTATGATGAGAATCTTCGCCGTATCAAGGCTAGCTATCCAGATGACGAACGCACTGGAACTAGTTTCCTGTTCATCACAGAGAAACCGTCGAGCAAGGAAGAAATTCTGCGACAGTTTCCACCGAAGAACACTTGCGATACTTTGATCGCACGCTTCTTCAACACCTACAATTACGACCCAGCATTTCACATCATTCACGGTCCAACGTTTCAGAAACAATACGACCAGCATTGGATGAATCCCAGCGAAACGCCAGTGATATGGCTTGGTATGGCCTTCGCAATGATGGTCATTGCGTTACAATCCTTCCAGCGCACAGGCGAGGAACCTCCAGAGTATCAAGGACGAGTCTGGCAGATGCTACAGGATTACAGGCGACTTACCGCTCAAAGTCTTGCGCTTGCAGATCCAATGCAACCCATTAGCTATATGCTCGAAACCTTGATTCTTTACACACTTGGCGAATTTGGCCGCAGCAGAGACGCTGAAACGGTAGTTCTCGTTGGAGTTAGCGTGATTGTGCGACTCGCAAGTAGAATGGGCTACCATCGCGATTCAAAGTACTACTCGGCGATAACTCCATTCCAAGGCGAAATGCGACGTCGAATCTGGACCGTCGTTCGCCAATGCGATCTACTATTTTCCTCGCAAGCTGGTCTAGCACCGATGATCAGATGTGACGAATTCAACACCGAACTCCCGCGGAATCTCTACGACGATGAACTCTACGAAGACATGAAAGCTCTGCCTCCTTCGCGACCCATAACCGAGCCCACACCGATGTGCTACGTCATCTACAAGGCTCAGCTCATTCACGTCTTTGGCCAGATCGTCGAAGATATGCAGTCGCTCCAGACAACTCCATACGAGCAAGTGATGAAGCTGGACGCTAAGTTGCGCGAAACGCAGTCCAACATACCTCCTCTCTTCAAGATGCGTGGCATCGAGGAATCGTTACGAGATCCATCGAGCCTCGTGATGCAGCGGTACATCCTCGACCTGCTGTATCTCCGGGCGCAGTGCATCCTGCACCGCAAGTACATGGGGTACGCGCGCGAAAACAGCCGGTACAGCTACAGCCGGCGCACGGCCATCGAAGCGGCAATGGAGATGTTGCGGCACCAGGTGACGCTGCACAACGAGTCGCGGCAGGGCGGCCGGCTGAGCAACATCAAGTGGTACATCTCGTCGCTGACGTCGTGCGACTTCCTGCTGGCGGCGATGATGGTGTGCCTGGACCTGCACCAGACGGCGGAGGCGCAGCGCGCCGGCCGCCGCCCCTCCGCCGACGCCTTCGACCCCTTCGCCGCCGCCGACCGCCGCGCCCTCATGATGGCCGCGCTGGACCGCTCCCTCGCCATCTGGGACCCGCTGCGCGACCAGAGCATGGAGGCCTTCAAGGCGCACGGCATCCTCAACGCGATGCTGACGAAGCTGCGGCCGGGCGCGGCGGGCAGCGGCGCCGCCGCCGCCGCCAGCCCACCGCCCGCCGCCAATCCCGTCTCCTCTTTTGCTGCGGGCAATCGCCTGCCGGTGGCGTTCCCGAGCATGAACGGCGCGGGCGACGCCGACGACGGCAACGTGGCGCCGGAGCACTCGGCGGCGATGACGCTTGGCATGCTGTCGACGGGGGCGCTGACGCCCAGCTCGGCGAACCTGTTCGCGGCGTACGAGGCGCCGAGCGCGGGCGGAGCGCAGGCCCAGCAGGCGGCGGCGGCGGGCCTGGCCGCCGCGTTCGTGGCGCCGCCCGTCGACCAGAATGGCGCGCAGCCGGCCGGCGCCGCAAGCCCGTTCTCCGGCTTGTTTGGCGCGCCGGGCCTGGGGTTCCAGGACCTCGGCATGCAGAATGCTAACAGCATCGATTGGGTGAGTGGATCTTTTTGCTTTCGACGCTGGATGGCGTTTTCACGGCGCAGAGAGCGCGCGATGGCGTAGAGCCGTGTTTTGAGCTTCTCGTAGTCCGCTGAGCAGAGCGCTAACCGCATCTAATACAGGATGCCTGGGACTCGTACATCCAAGGGCCGTCGCTCGACCCGGGCAGCTCGAATCTCTGGTCCGTCAACATGATGGACATGCCAAACACTCCCATGGCCGACAGCGGCAGCGACAGCAACTCGCAGCAGCAGCAGCAAGGTAATGGACAGCAGCAGGCTAATAACATGTTTGCTGCGCCTTACCTAGGCTCCGGAACGGGTGGTGTACTGTGAAGGAAGGGCGTTCAAATGGTCAAATTTTGCAATCGAAAAGTTGCCCGCCACGGTGCCATTCGGCTGTCACAAGCAAGCAATGGGCATGAACTGACGCCTTGATGGCTCCGGTATATCTTTGTGAACGGATCGGTCGCTGCTAGTTACAAACGTGTGAGGAGTGTTGCTCGTCCTTCACGGCATTATGCCGTGCCAAGGACGGTGGAGATGGCCATTGCAACTTTGGCTCGAGTGGGCACGAGTACCGCACTGGGCATGTGGTACAATTGGGGTGATTACTCTCGAGAGCATCATATTTCAGATATATTTGACAGGCCGGCTAATCTTTGTAGTGTTCGATACCAAGCATGACGGTATTGTTTCGAAGATGGGACTTCATTTAACGGGCTGTGCTTGAATTTTCACCTGCGATGGGTTTGCAACGATCCCTTCGGCAGACTGTAGGATTTCTGATGTACGAGGAACGGACCTCTCCTTTCAAAAGGGCCTCTGGGATGATGACACGGAGTTAATGAGAAAAGAAACTGTTCGCTGCACTCCTTTAGCCCTACTCGATTTGATGTATCGTTAGCCGTGATAAGCAACCAAATGTTGTAGAATACGCAGTCAAACCACGCAATTGGAAAAAAATTTATTCTCCAATCGATGATCAAAGCATGAACCAAGACATGGATTAAATCACAGGACGGAAGTATTGCGATTTTCAAGGGGTTACGGACGGAAGAGAGACGCAGTGCATTGACAGTTACCAATCGCTTAACAACCAGTAGATTTTAGAGGACGAGTCATATTGAAGAGAGTTGGCATCGCTGCCGTTTGGGGCATCCTGGAGTTTAATTATGATACAAATGCCGCCCAGATATAAAAAGCTTCCGAGACGCGATCGGATCAGAAAAAAAAATGGCAGCGACGGCTCACCCATTCCCGTAGATCCATTCGATTGTGTTTTCCCGGCCGGTAAATTTCGCAATGCAGCAGCCAGGCAAAGCAAAAGGCGAAAAGCACGCGGATACGCAGTATAATGTCGATTGGTGATGCTTTTTTTTTTCTCTCGTCGGCGTGTTTCTCGTTACCCGACGCCCGCTTACCCGCTGCACAGGTACCAGCCATTTCTCACAAGCTTCCAGTGTGTCCCTGTCCGATGTTGTCCTTTCCTGAAGCGCCAATGCACTAATGAAATGATGCTGAAGCGAATGTGGTATCTTGGTATCTTCCCGGCCGAATCCCAAAAACAATAGCAAGAAACGCTGGTCGTGAATCATGGCAATTTGATGTGGAGAGGAAAGGAGACGTGCATTAAATAGTTGGATTGTTGCAAGGTTGCGATTTGGTCGAAGGGAAGAGAGGTGTTTAGAACGATGGGATGCTAGTTGGCGCTCAACCGTCGTCATTGCCGTCGTCATCATCGTCTTCGTCCTCGTCGTCGATGTCTTCGTCAGGATGCTTGACGGCGCCGGCGCTGTTCTTCGCTTTCTTAGCTGCCGACGAAGGCGCTCCGGCGGCCTTGCGTTTGCTGCCGGAACCTGGCACGACGGCCTTTGAAGGAACATCATCCTTGTCAGCGTCATCGCCGCCTTCGCCTTTGTGTTGTGCCGCGTTCCGTTCCATTTCGGCAACTTCATCCGACGTGAGGAATCGGCCGCCGGGTCCGCGAGGTCGGCGCATGGCGTGGTTGTGTCTCGACTCATGAAGGTAAGGCTTCCGTGTCTTGGAGGTCAGGCGCAGCTGCTCCTCCAGTTTCTGGCGCGCCAATCTTCTCTTCAGGATTCTGTGGAACTGTTTGGCATTGACGTACAACGGAGCTTCCTCGGCGGCTCCGGCGACGACATCGGGCGATTGCTGGTGCTGTACAGCAGGAGGAGGCATCGTGGGAGCGGTCGAGGGTCGCGCCACGCTGTTCATGACGGGCGCGGGCGGCTGCACCACGGGACTACCCAAGTTGTGGCTCATCCTTCGGCTGGGCAACTGCGCCTGCACTCCTCCCTGCGGAGGCGATCGACGCGCCTGTGGATTCATCTTCTGGTCGGGCGGCATGGGCATGCCTTGCGCCGGCATCTGGTAGTAGTGTTGACCGGACGCGGCGGCGGCGGCCATGGCCTGAGCGTTGTTCGCGTTCATCTGGTAGGCGGGCATGTTGCCGGGCATGGGATAGGCGGGCGCATACTGCATCGCGGGATGATGGTGGGCGGCGCTGGTGGGCGCGCCGTGCTGAGCGTACGGGTTTCCTTGCTGCGACAGCAACGGCGAGTTTTGAGCGGGAGGAGCATGCATTGAGGGTTGGTTCGGTGAGGTGATGGCAGTGGCGCCGTTCTGCTGCGGAGGATACTGTGCTTGGAGGTGAGGTTGCTGGTGGTGTTGCGGCGCCTGCGGTTGATAGTTTTGATAGCCGTCCATGCTTCAATCGGCGCAGGGCTGATGACGAGACGACGATGGTTCGCTGATGGAGCGCGTCAAGCCGTCGGACTCGAGTAGAGGCGGTGCCGGAATTACTGCGCCTCGCGTCAAGCAAGCGGCGGCACACTGGAGCGGACAAAGGAAGGGGAAAAAAAGTCAAGAATCGGGTTGGCGGAGTGAAGGCCCTAACGTTCGAGGGCAGAGAGCAGCGGACGTGAATGGGCCAAATGGATGGCACGCCTGGGCTGAAAGTCCAATTATTGTTAGCACGATCCAAGGCCAGAGTTCAGCAATTGGGTGGAGGAGAGGGAGGGTATGTGCTGGCGGGCGGACGATTGGAGCTGATGCGTTGGCAATGCAGAGGCAGCATGCGGCATTGGGGAGCGCCCGGGGAGAAGCTTACCTGGCCGTTCTAGTGAACCAAGGGCGCAAACTTGCAAGCCGGCGTATCCACGTCACGACCGGGGAGCGGGTGGCGCTGGGTCAGAGAATTTTCGGGAGCCTGAAGAGGCTGTAGGGATGATCGATGGGCTTGCGCTGCGGAGCGGGATTGCGAGAAATTTTGTATTGTGCTGTGTGCAGCCCAGCCCGATTCTGCACCCACGCCGGACGCCGGGGAAGACGAGCCTGGGAGCCGAGCAGCAGTTTGCAGCTCAGCGCAGCGCAGACGGGCAGACAATTGACGGCACGCGCGCGGTGCCACACGCCGAGAAGAGGCAGTAGCACTTGAGCGCGCAGGTGTGAGGTTTGTGTTGCAGCGTGTTGCAGCGTGTTGCAGCGGCGCGGACGACGACTGAGGGCGACGAGGTTGGGATCAGATGGACTTTTTGGTGAAGAGAGCCTCAGGCCGGGGGGGCAGCAGAGGCGCTCTCGCAGCGCTGGGAGCCTCGGGTCTCGTGATGATTGCCTGCCGCCCGAGTGCGAGATGAGCGAGATGAACGAGATGAGCAGATCGGTCGGACCAGCCAGCAAGCGTGTAATTATCGCAACGCGATTCGACACGCCGTCCAAGCTCCGTCGCTGAGTCTCTGGTCAGTGGACGCTGGCGGGGTTGGGCCAAAGTGCGGAAGGATATCTGTGATTCGACGACAGGAGGAAGTCGAGAACAGCCAATGGATACTCGAGCTGAGCGCGGTGCTTATAAGTCGATTGGGGCGGGCGGAAAAGCGAGGCCAGGTGGTATGCCGTTGGCCTGTCGCACCGTATGCTTCCGTTTTGGGGGCGTGGAGCGTGGCAGCCTTGGAGGTAGGGGGCTCAAGCACGAAGCACCAAGCACCAAGCCCACAACCACCACCAACGCCAGCCAGCGTCCCGGCCGGCATCAGCTGGGGCCGTCGCGGGTTCTGTGGCAGTTGCATTTCCACCACACTGACCTCCAACTTGTCATACGTAGCCGCCGGCCAGCGCGACGAGCTGCGGGCAAACTTGGGCCAGACTACGGAAGAGTCGGTGAGGAGTCGCCGCGACTGCCACTGCCGCCGACCGCGCTGCGCTGTCCTCTCTGCCCGCTGCTCGTGCGCTTTCCCTCACACCTGGAAATTCCGCTACCCAGGTGGTGGCGCGCCGAAAACGAGCTCTCCTGGCTTCCCATGGCTCGTTAAGCCCGGTCTAGCAGATGGCAGATTCCGATTCCTAATGTCAGTCACACTCACCACATCAGCGCAGCGCAAACCCACTCCACTGCCGAGGACCGCCCTTCTCCGTTCCGTCTTCCCAACAACAGCCCTCTACTCCAAATTTCGGGCTCGCCGCTTCGTCTCTAACTGGACAATGCTCCAGCCCCTCCAATCTGTGCCGTTCTTCCCATCGCATCCCTCTGCCAATTGCTTTTTCTCATTTTTCTCATTGGGCCCTTCGCTTGCTGCTGCATCCGGCTCCGTTCGGCACAGCGTAGCAGTGGGCAGATAAGCGCGCCTCTGTCTGTGGATGTGGGATTACGGAGCAGTGCGGCGCAGAAGCGGCAGATGATGGTGGTGTGGACTGATGGCAGAGCCTGAACATCCGTCTTCCCTGCACATCATCATCGCATCGCGGTCGGGGAGGGCCTCTGCGCTGGCTTCCGGAGATTTGCGGTGTCGGTGGCTGGTCGGCCCATTGACAATATTCTCGCGCTCGCTCTCTTTCCTCCACCACATGCCGTCACTAATGCTCATCCGTGCTCGACGCTACCTATCCAGCCCGCGCTCCATGCCTGCACAATGCCACAGCGGTGACGTGACCGACGTGACCCGACGTGACGAGCTGCGCTGTGAGTCGCTCTGCGCTCCAACTTTCCGCGACCGACGCTCATGTCCGTCATCTTCGCCCTATGGTCGAGCGAGATCTGGCCTTGGCCACTCCATTGGCTGTCGAAGCGATGAAACGTGAGTCGTCGCGGCTTGCCCTCAGCGTATCGCTCGACGCCCGCCGCTTCTCGGTCGATTGAACAAATTTCAGCCTCCCGGTCGATCCATGCGCACTGTAGACTCCTCTGGTCTCGAAATTTGATGCCACTCCTGCTCCTGCACAACATGCAAAACTGCATCCATATCTGCTTGGCGGGTCTCATTCCGAGGTTGGGCCGGACGCGCAATGCCGTTAAGGAAGGTCGCAAAACCCACCGCTGCCTCTCCATCTCATAGAACCCCCGTTGCATTACAAGCCACCGTATTCGCCCTGAGGGAGTAATCAGGGAAGTATTCACATCCTTGCTTCTTCAGGACCACTTTGCCGATGCCGATTCATGGTGCCGGGGGCCTTCTCTGCGGGCGATCGCGTTTTGCTTTTCTTCGCGACGGGAATCCTGCCAATGCCCTAGCCAGCCATCATCGGCCCTCACGGGACGCCATGAGATGAGGTGGCTTCTTTCCGAGCAAGCACGTGCAGTAAGCTCGTAAACAACTCATTACTTCGCGTGCTACCGCATCTATTGTTAGGCAACTTTGCCATGGTGCCACTATCCTCCGATATTACCGTGCATTACGATACCGTACGACGATACGAGCTTGCAGCTGGCTTAAATTGCTACACCATGGATTCGAGTCACTGATTGAGACTCATTTCAAGAGCTCATCTTGTTGGAAACCATGTCGTTTTGTTGGAGATCATTTGCGACTATAATTGACGATGAACTCCAATCGAAAATCATCTGATCGTACCTCATTAGCTCATGTTCTTCATCGCATCGTCACCGCTTCGAAAACGATTTCGCTCAACCACAGCCGCTGGAAAGCGTCTATCGTTTCCACTTGCTAGAGTCATCTCCATCAAGTCAATCGTTCACGGAATAACTTTCTTCATCGGTTCTACAACCTCATGCGCCAAGTCCTTTGTGACAGAAGTCACTTTCATCGATGCAGTTCCTTTGGCGTTTCGCGGTTTGCATCCAGAACAACAATACTCTCACAAATCATCGCATCTAGTTCTTCACAGTTCTTACCATTCGTAGTGGAGTATATGTCGTTCAACTTTCTGAAGTGTCTGGACGAACTCTGCCCGTGCCGTACAAAAGCCTGCGAGCAACATCGTCGCGTCACAAAAACCCGTTCTCACAAAACCTGGACTGTGTCCTTGGATTTTGAATGCTTAAAACACTTATCGAAGGACGAATATATGATTATTCAATCACATGAGTACAATCTTCGATGGTCCTTTTTGTCAAATCGGCTACCATTGTTGACTTATCGAGTCAGGTGTGCATCGCATTCAGTGCGCGTCGAAGACGACGAACAACACCTAACATTTGAACCCACTCCTATGAGGCCTTCTAAGTTGGTTATCTAGTAACTAGGCGCAAATATAGGTTATTGCAACTCCATTCACATTTAGGTGCAGGCGTATAAGCTTCGTTGTGTCGAATTTTATTTGTGTGCCACCAAGTATAGCCTCCGCAGCTTTATCTGGATCCTCGCTCCAACATTCCATGGTTCAAAACTTCAACCTCATCCCAACAACCAATCGTCTACTATCGCTTAGTCTCTCGGAAATCGAAGATCTTTGATGTTTGATAACATCTACCGGGGTTTGGATAACGATGCCCTGGGGCCTAACCATTGCAGTAGGAGGATCGAGACTCTCTTTGATATTCTCTCAATAATCCCATGGCTCAACCAAATGAAGGGCCATCCGCTATCGAGACTCAATGTTCCTACGAGTTATGATCGGGTTCCAATTTATTGACTCCAGAGTTCGCAGTCTCCTAATTCACATTCATTCCACACCCACGCAGTTTAAGTATTTCGTCACTATCCAACTGTACGGAGCATTTCATGATCAGTCATTGCGTCACAAACGAAATATGTCAGTCAATCTGAGCTGTGGTTAATGCCCTTCCGCTAAAGGCTCAAGTGACCCAATACTAGGTCTTTTTCGAGCACTGATTCCGACGACGAAAGCTGTGATGGCTGGACGCACGAGGACGTGCGAAGAGAAGACAACGATGCCATTCCTGCTCTGGTCGATCGGTGCCTCACTCATTGGTGGCCATTCTCATGTCGAGAACGAGCAACATCATCGAATCAAATTCATGCACAAAGAGTCGTTCTTGAACGCTTGGAAAGAGAGCTGACCGGAAATTCAGGTTATAGCTTTTGGAAATTATGCAACAAGTTGTTGGACTCGAATTCGCCATTTCCGGAATCTATCAACATACCCATAAACGAGGGGTCCGTGGTTCTAACTAGACCACTGATGTCCCCACTTTCATCGACATGGTCATCACATTCAAGCACTCGAGACTATGGATCCTCTGAAACGCTGTCATCTTCGTCCTGGGAGACTGCATCAACAACTCTGGTCCAAATACCAGACTACAAAGATATGGGCGATGTTTCTTTCGGCGCCCGATTTTGCCAGCTGCCTCCCGTGAAACGCACGTCCTTATTATCGCTGGAGCTTTGTCTGATGCCTAAACCAAATTTCAAAGTCGATACGCTGGGAATCGACGAGAATACCGATCTCAGCGACAAAAATCAGTCCTCTTCCAGGCGGTCATCCAAAGTGAAGGGTGCAATCCCTCGCGCACGGAACAGGCCATCGTTCTTCAAGGACCACCGAAGAGATTCCGGCATCGTCATGGGACGCGCCTCACCGTGCGATCAATTCTTGTATTTCTTGGAAGGGTCGCTTGTGATATTCTAGGGAAGCATTTCGAGTGGGTCATTTCAAGTCGTTGCACGCAACAGTCTGGCATCTAGCATTCCCGACTTGAGAAGCTTTGGCTTCGTTCGCTTGGTTCGTGTTCTTGGAACTACTTAATCCGGTAATTCAGCAAGGCGCTTTGGAACTGGGAAATTCACATTCACGCTATGTACCGTATTCATCCACTACGTGTACGCATGCGGGGCATGTTGATACTTCTCAAAAGTGTGGCGACAATGCCCGAAAACCATTTTTGCGTCTGTTCTCTTCTGCAGCATGTGAATCATCTGGTGGCTACGACACCAGTCGTCATGGTCTCGAGCAAGCCAGCCCTGTGGAACGCCGTCATGGAAGTTCTCATACACGTGGTACCTACACGGCAGTCAGCGTACAAACAGCAGAAAAGGTATATATTCGAGAGTCGCGTACATGTCCGTTGTGAGAATCCAAGTGCCACTGTCGTTGAGATTCAGCTGCATGATACACAAGCCAGGAGTATGGCCTGGCGCGTGATGAAGGTTGATCCCAGGTGCCAGCTCCAAGAAGTCGCCACTGAAGGTCTTCCAGTTGAGATCAAAAGTCAAGTAATGCGGCAAATACACCCCGAGGTCATACTTGGTGGCAACAGAGTAGAATGCGTGCTTCAGTTCGAGTTCATGGACGTAGATGGGCACGCCCGTGTTCCTGAAATGTTCGAGGCCACCAGCATGATCGAGGTGAAGATGTCCCATGATGACAGCCTTTACATCCTTGATATTGTGGCCTGTCTTCGCAATCTGCGCCTCCAGCTCTTGACCCTCATGATAATCCACTTGGGCAAAGATATCGTTGATCGGGGCGCCCCAGACTTCGGGATAATTCTTACCTCCTCCCGTTTCGAAGAGGATCAAGCCTTCCGTTGGATGTTCGATCAGTCCGCAGATGATTACCATCTTTCTGCGTTCTGGCTGTCGTGATGGGTTCGACAAGGTTGTAACACCTCCCTACCCTGTATGAATGACCTTGCAGATTTTCCACGGACAATTGGAGACGTACGGCGCGCTTGAACCATCCTTCATCTGCTTCGAGGTTGCCGCAATGAAGAAGCTGATAACTCACGCTTAGCTAGCTCGTCAACTTTCACCCCGGATAAGCTCGCACCCATAATTTAGTTCCCTGGTCAGGGTCAGTGGTACTTCTTCAGATTTATATGATACCATCACCTTGGGAGCCTTGTTGATGAGATCTACGCTCGTCGCTGCTGATGCTGCCATGTTCAATTGGGTGAATTCACTTCCACGTGTGCGAAGCAAATGAGGAGATCAATAATTTGGAAAACCCGACATTTGTGCAGAGGGGACGGCCAAGGTTACGACCAAGGTTACGACACCAAGCCTTTTCCCTGCGGGGTGAGCCAGCGAAATGCCGGACGGACAGAATAGTAAACGCGTGATCGTCATTATTAATGATCGATTCGTGTTTACGAAGCGGTGGAGACGTGAAGATCGTATTTGATAACATACATGCTCATTTTATCTCCGACGACTCATAAACTGCCCTTAGCCCGAGTCACGTTATACACATCTGAGCGAGGACCTTGCTTCTCAATTGGCACTGAGAAAGATGAATTTTGACTATATACAGCAATCGAAATCACTGGCGATTATCGGATTTGAGCTTGTACAAGACTAAGGTACTGAGCTTGAAACGCATTTGAAGCTCGCATGAAACCACAGTATCGTAAACATTCTTCACGATACATTGGAAAGTATTCGAACTGTGCGAAACAAAGCAGAGCAAGATGTTGCTACAGAGCATCGGCTAGGCTGACAATGTGGATGGAATGGGCATTCCTTTGTTGTGTTGAACTAATCGAAGTCATCTTTTTATTCAGCCAGCCGTTTTCAGCTTGGAGTCCGCAATAAAGACCCGGTATGGTTAAAATGATGCCCAGACATCGCAGTGGTAATACTTTTATTTCGGAATTTGCCCTCAGTCCATCATGAAAGGAAAGGAAAGGCTCGACAGCTCACGGCCAGGACAACTGCTGCCAATGTCGGAATCGGACTCCAACGATGACTTCTTCATGACTGGAGAAACACCAGGCGCTTGGCTTCACCTCACTGGAGACCCATGGATTACACCGGATGACATTCTATTTGACCCAATCAGCTCCATAATACTAGATGGTGAAAGATCAACGGCGGAGCGATCTACTGGGAATGTGGACACTTTACCTCCCAACTCACCATCTCAGACAGTTCTTCCGGCTTCAAATCAGGGCTTTGACGCCGACTCAGACACCTTACCATCACCGCTGCTCAGTCTTCAAGCTCGGAAAGAACGGGAGGCTATGAAGAAATGCACAGTAAACTCCATGAGAATCAAGCGTTCCCATAATAGTCTTGCAACGATTCCTTCCAGATCAAATCACGGAGTAGGCCGAAAACGCATCAGAGGATTGCAAAGCACAAGTAGCAAAGCGTCTGTCAAAACGTGGTCCATTCCAGAGATTGCGTCAAAGACTAGAACACAAAACGCCTTCAAAAGAACAGCAGAGTCAGGCGGAGATGCCCGAGAACCATCAGCGTCAGGCTCAAGCGAAGTAGCACCATTTGGAATGGGCGGTCCAAAAGGCTGTGTCAATCTCCCTTTGCAGCGGCAAAAGACTAAGGTCCCGTCATTAGAGTATCCTATAACACCTATCGCGCTGGATCTCGGGGCGCTTGCAGTGATTGCCGCCTTACCTGACTTTGTGACTGGCACGCCAACCGTCAAACTGAAGTCGGGCTCTGTCGTTGCGCTTCTCACACCGGAACAGACGTGCTGGCAGCGGGCAACTTACATTCCCGGTCCCATACGATTAGAGGCTTCCTTCATTCCTCCCTCAGCTTCTACATTGACGGACATGGATCTATTGCAAAATTCATTAGCTCTTGGCGGAAGTAGAACTGAAACCGACGATGCCGTGCTTGACGAAGTTGTTGATTTCTTCATATCATTTGGCCTCCATGATATCGAGCAGCCGGCCTTGTCACCCAAGGTACAAGGATGGGCATCCGAGCCCAATTCATGCCTTCCACGTGCCCCAGGATCGATGTAGTGGACCAGCAGGGTTCAGTCACTTCTACCGACGAATTGAGCGTCTATCCAGAACATCGAATGATGTTCTTTAAGTTGCCCAGAGTACCGGTGTACGAATCAGAATGTCACACTTTGCGTGCAAATACAGTCACCGTTTCTGGAAGGGCGAAGACATGCAAAGCCATATCCATTTCCGACGAGCCGAGCGCTGAGTGGCTTAAGGCAATGGGCCGCGTCCACTGGTGAGAGTACGTGGCCTGGCATTGGAGTTGTGTCTGCCAGGGTACAGAGACCAAAAACGTTGAGGCGCCTCATTGCGCAGGCGTCATCGATCGTATACGCAAAGAGGCCACCGAGTGAGGTGCACAACACCGAAGCTTTCCATCTCGTATCCGGAGTTCATTTCCGCAGTTTCGTGATTACAACCACTTTACAGCGGCACGAATTTGCCCGTGGCAACTGGGAATTCAGCAGTCCAAAGCCTTAGGTGCCCGGCGTGTACGCCCGCGTTGAGAACTCAATGCTTCGTCCGAGCCCCTGTAGTTGCTGTGAAAAGAAAGAGTACGGGTTGACGAGGGACGAATGACGGCGGGTCCGGCGTGATTTCGCCACTCCATCATTGGCAGCCAGATCCGGTTTCGAAAGCGGTCACTGGTGGTTTCTGCACGTTTGGGCGCAGAAAAAAAGGCGCTCGATGCGGAGTCTCTTCCCACGCTGTGTGAGCTGTGATTAGTTCAGCGGCAGAAGATGGTGTGGGAGATTCCGATGAGAACCGAAAGCTAATGCCTTTTGGCATCAGACGTGCATGCCGTGTACGCATGAGTTCCAGAAAATATTGCTCATGGCGTTTCCAAGATTGGGACTCGCACAAGCAGGGCGTAGACCGAAGTGCAGATGTTGGCGGGGGCACGTCAGGCCGTTCCCAGGCGTTTGGCTACTGGCGAGCGTGAGACGAGCAGCGTGCATGCATTGAAAAACTGTGAGGCAGCGAATGGCGAGTGCAGGTAGTTACGACCACCCCCCATGCGAGCGCGGTGGCTCGCTGGAGTGAAGGATCCTGGTGGGGCGGGTGGCACAATCCACGCCCACAGCCCATGATCAAACTGCCAGCGCACCGGCGAGCCTTTAAGCCCCAGCTCTCAGCGATCCCGTCCCATCCATTTTCCAAACTCCCACCCAACAGCCTCAGCATTTCTTTCACTTCCTCAACTCGCAGCTTTCAGCATTGACACTTCACAGATCAGCAGTGGCCTTGGACTCAATCGACTCGGCTCTCGTCCGTCCATACCGTGAATCTCGACTTTGGCCACCACCACCACCACCCTGCCTGCCCGCCTGCCGCCGCTGAAATTGTAGGAGGAGACTGGAATCAACACTTCTCGCCATGGACACTGAACTTCAGGAGGTCGCGGCATACATGGGAGCCGCGAAGGATATCCTTCGACGGCGCCATTCGGGATTGTCTGGCGAAGAACTGGACTTGGAATGGAATCGATGGTGCTTGTTGGTATCAGGATGCCCACCAGATTTGTCTCGCTCCACGTCGTGGACTCCTGGATGGCCTGGAGGTCCCCAGGTTACTGTGCGAATTCACCATCACCGTACCGGGTATGGGAGCCTGGACTGATTGATTGTAGTCTTCGGATGGCAACCCCCAACCGCATGAATTGTCACGGAGTCAGGACTATTCCAGCCAATCGGCTCCGGAACCGCTTTCTGGCGGCCCGAATCTCGCACTCAGTCACGCTATGTCCTCGACCATGTCGACATCGTCCCGATTCCCTTCGTCGACATACTGGCCCACCGCTGCCAAACGCTACACCACCGACGGCCCGGCCAATCGACCAAGCCGGAAGCGTCCGCATCCGCAGATACCCGACGTCAGCTGCGAATACGCTCCGCACCAGTATCTCATGGACAACGGGCTACCGGTCAACCGCCACCCAGAGCACCACCGCCTGTCCGTTACCACCGCGCCGATCCCAGACCGGCCCTACCAGTTTGACGGCTCTCCGACCCCCAGCACACCGGCCACGGCTCTCACGGATGCATCTACAGTGCCGTCAGAGATGGTGAGCCTAAACGGTAATTTTGATTCAAGTTACAACGATCTCAGTCACAAACTCGGCATGTTCAGAGTCATTTCGAACGCTTCAAATTTTTCTTTCTCAGAAGACAACAGCAAGGCATCGGTTGATTTTCCAGCAGAGTTTGACGACAATTGCTTGACTGCATTTGCTCCTTCTCAACAGTCTGATCTCATTACTCATGGTCTAGCTCTCTCACCAACGTCAGCCATTAACCTCTCCTACGAGTCCAATTCAGCGTATTCATCGCAGTTTCCGACGTCCACAGACGCAACTGCCATGCAAAAGTCACCTTCAAGTGCGGGTTCTGAATCAGATTCATCTACTAAGTCTCGCACCTACCGGGTCCGCCACCAAGAGCATATTCGGCAAGCCGAGAAATGCAAAATAGCTTCGAAAGCAGACCTATCAAAGGATTCTGTGCGTATGGTGCGCGTCGAGTCGTTAGACGGCTCTATCCAGGTGAAAGCGTCCATTCCGAGGAAGGCGCAGTCCCCGCGAACTCAAGGACCAAGGCAATATTGTAAATACTGCCAAGACCATCCAGAGGGCTTTCGCGGGGAGCATGAACTGCAACGCCACACCAGCCGCGCGCATCCAGTCACCACTCGCAAGTTTTGGATCTGCGAAGATCTTCATGGTGACGGCACATTCCTTGCAAAATGCAAATCCTGCGTGCAGAAGAAGCGATACAACGCTGATTACAATGCCGCAGCACAGTATGTCATTTCAAGCCTACGGGCAAATATGGCTAGTCTTTGGCCATTTCTCGCGAAGATGCTAACAGTCATTGTTTCAGTCTCCGACGAGCGCACTTCTTCCCGCGCAAGAGAGGTAGAAAGCCTAAGAGCGAAGCTGAGAAGCGTGGAGGCAAGGGAGGCGGCAAAGACCCCCCCATTGAGTTCCTCAAGGCGAACTGGATACGTGAAGTTGATGAGACCGTCCCCACCAGCGCGCCGCCCATGGATGACGGCAACAACGACGTAGCGGCCGACGACGAGCACATGGAAGAGCCGGAGCTTTCGAGCTCCCTCGATGACCAACCCTTGGCTTCGCTCGACGACCTAAGCTCAGATGAGTTCGAGATGTGGCCGACCGATGCCTTCCAGTACGCCACCGCAGACGCCGCCAACGGCTTCGCGGATCCTCAGTGCGACTTTACTACTGATGTCGCTTCCGATCCATCTTTCTTCTTTGACGTGCCATCTTCGCAACATGCATTCGCTTCGTCAGACTTGGAAGTGCTCCGACTCGAAGAGCCCTTCCGCTGGCAATAGTAAGCTATGCTGTGACCGATACTCACTGTATTTCCTTTTGCATCCTTTCCCCTTTGCCCTTTTTCGTGTTCTATTCACTCGTGTTGCTTGTAACCACCTGTTGTAAGCATGCATGTCTAGGCCCTGCAGAGATGGGGCAGTCAATTACCTTCCCCCTCACGATGATATGATTGATGTACTCAAACGTTCACTTGGGAAGACTTTTGAACAATGTGAGCACTCCTGATTGAAGGAGTTAAGTGGTCTTTGGGTGATCTTTAAAAGCATAAGTGGCGTTTCATACACTAGCTATTGTAGCCTGACTCATTTCGGGTGACACTTTTATACTGTTACAATGAACAGCAATCCGTTCAGAGATGACAATCTCCAAACACTGTACAAATTCCCTTCGCACATTGTCACTGCAAGAAAGTCGGAGGGAGTGGCGGACCCCTAAGCATCAGCGTCAGCTTACGACCCGACTCACGGCCTGCAAGCCCAACTCACCAGACGTGAAGATTATCGGGGCCGGCCTCCGTGCGGCCGGTCGGCGTGGTGTCGTCAACCAAATCGCCATCAACTAATTACGGCCAACGATCAGCGCCACGCTTTTCCGCGGTGAGCAAAGAGGCCGCTTACTGTAGTGCTCCATCATGAAGCGCGACGGATCCCACCAGTAGTCGAAGATCTGCGACCCCAGAACGTGCCTGCCCAGGCCCCACACGTTCTCGTAGCCCTTCTCGCGCAGCCACTGGTGGCCGAGCCCCTGCGTGTCGAAGTCGTGCACCTCGTAGCTGGAGTGGTGCACGTGGTAGCGCGGCCCCTCGAAGAAGAAGAAGCAGTGGTGGTCGACGTGCTCGCTGCCGCGATCCAGATGCAAGAAGGCGGTGACGTCGCGGCCGCTGCCGCCATCGTACACCAGGTCGCTGGCCTTGAAGTTGAAGCGCGCTGTGTAGAAGCGATACGTCTCCGCGAAGTTGGTCACGCAGCAGCCGAAGTGGCCCAGCTTGTGCACCGGCGCGGGGCCGTGCCGGAAGCGCTGCGTGCGGTTGACCGCCCGGTGCTTGCGCGACGGATAGTTGTACTCCAGCTCTGGCGGGTCTGCGCCGTGCGGTGCCGCCGCTTGGCCGTGCACGAGGTGGAACGGGAAGCCGTCGATGGGGTCGCGGAACGTCACTCTCTTGCCGCCGCCCGGAGCGTCCAAGTCGTGCACGTCTGTCGCGCCAGGAAGAGTCTTCGAGGCAAGTTCGAGGTCCTCGGGAGACTCGACGACGAATGCAGCGCCGCTGAATTCGGTATTGTCGCCCTTGATGGCGCAGTATACGAATGGCTCGGTGCCGTAGCCCTTGTAGAAGATGCGGTCCGGTTGCTTCTCGACAACTGTGAAACCAAAGTCCAGAAGGAATTGATGGGCTTTATCCAAGTCCTGGTGAACGTAGTAGATGTGGGCGATACGCTTCAATATGATCTTTGGTTCCTGTGCCATCTTGACTACTCTTCATCACTCCGGTCCTGGTCGAAGACAGAGGAGACATTATGGGAGTGGGCCGATCTGACCATTATATGGGCAAAATGTATTTACCAGCATAAAGTGGAGAGGGTGTGAGACCTAGCTCGCTACTGTCTCGATGTAATCCGAACCTAGGCCTCCCACAGACGATATTGGTGAGATTCGTCTAGTTGAAGCTTGAGAGTTCGGCAGTTGGACGGAACCAGGACTGCCGCATGTGTGGAGGGCCTTAGCCAACGTACAACATTTGTCAAAGAATCAGCCTCTATCTCAAATATTTGGACCGTAGCTGTTTGAAGTCTAGAAATATTTGCATTAAGGATTCGCCAGTGAATTTGCACCGACTTTGGCTTTGCACGATGGTGTTTATATACGAACCAGAGATAACAGTCCGAATTGTCAGGGTATCGGGGTCATAAAAATCATAAAGATCAAGCAGTGTTACCATAACAAACGCCAAGATCCAACATCAAGACCTGTAGCCTCCAAAAGCAGACCTCACACCCTGAGGAATTGGCCAGGCCGTTGAGGCTGACCATCACCGATACGCCAACCGCCTTTATTGTCACGTTCAATCAATCCTTCCCGTTCGAACCATTCCCTTAGCTCGGCATCCTCCCTCCAGCGGGAGGTATCCAGGCTCTGCTTTGGGTTCTTCTTCTCTCGCTCAAAGTGGCCTCCAAGATGCTCCATGCGTTGCTCCCAGCTGTTATGGCCCTCGAAGACATGCTCACAGAAAAGACATCCAGAGCGTATCGGGTGAGCCCTGAGACGATGGTAGCAACGACTTTGCTGCTCTGCCATCACATCTTCTGGGATCCCGCCACCCTTACCATCACCGGAGGCATCCAGTGCATCAGTGTCACCCATGATCTCTCCGACGTGCATTCGGCGGACGTGTTGCGTGAAGAGATCCTTCCGATTGAAATCGTTGTAGATTGGATTGGTAGGATCTGGAGATGGTGGGCACAGGTCGCAACGCCAGAAGCCCAGCTTGACATGTTGCGTGCTCACGTGCCTTTTCCACTCGTTCTTGGAGGTGAAGGTCGACTGGCACCCGTACAAGGCGAGTGGGCAGGGAAATGGACGTAGCGGATCTGCCTTTCTCGGCTTGCGCACACTACCCTTTCTCTTCAGGCCGGTCTTCTCGGACGCAGTCCGGCGATGACCTCTATTCTTGCCCTGAGGAGCGGTCGTGTTGGCATGGGAGGTTGAAGCCCTCCTTCGGGGACGCCTTGGGCCGGCAGAACGTCGCGATGATGGCTTATAGTCAGAGTCTTCCTCGTTATCATCGTCAGCTAGGGATCCAGGGCTTAATTCCTCTGCTCTCTTGCGCCTCCGCACTGGCTCATGGATATCGTCGGTCTGAGACGGCTCTGCGGCATTGAAACTTGTCGCTTCTTCGATGCCAGCAGTTGGTACATTATTCAGAAATGAATGGTCGTGGATATATGTGTAGTCATGCGGTTCGATTGCGGCATCTTGAACATCGTCCGAAAATCCTTGAATACTGCTCAGAGATACGTTCTGTGTAAACTCAGAATTATGATAGCCGCTCGCCGATACGCCATAGGGTGCAAAGCTGTCAGTGGTATAGGGCCATGATGCCATATCGCACTGGGAGCTGACAGACGATCGAGGACTGAAAGCGTTCTCGGATAAGTCGTCGCTGAAGCAGGGACTGCGTGACGTGGTAGTCGGAGAAGAGTAAACGTCGTAACTCACGTCGGGTTTATACTCTTCACGCTGCGGGTAGTCGATGATGGCCGCCTTCAAGGGACGGACGTGATAATCACTCCCACCCCGATAATTGGAATCGAGATATGTTAAACAGTCGGCACTATGAAATTGCTCCCCACTAAGCTCTTTCTCTGACGGAAGTGCACCACCTAGATCGAAAACGAAACGAGAATCTTCTCCATCCAAGAAGGAGTAGAGATCTTGGCCGGCAAAGGCCTGACCGTCGCTGTATAGATCCGGAAATCGGGGAAGGTCGTAGGCAAACACTTGCGACATGATGAAGATTGTAACAGATAAAATATGCGCAAAGCTTTTTGTATGTATAGCATGTCACGTACGACTTGCGCCACTCTCCCGGTAAGAAAACGAACAGGGCAAAGCAGAGAGCGATATTTTCGGAATTGGAATGCAATGTTAAGGGATGCAGAGCTGTCAGAAGGCCAGGACTTAGACCTTCAGGCGCAAAGCTGCGAATAAGTCTTCGAGGGGTGTATTTAGGCAAAATGCAGAAAAGTGCTCCAATGTCGGAGGAGGCGGTGCACCGTAATAACGGAGAGAGGCAGATTTCATCGAAGGTTGAGAGAGTTGATGTTGAGCGACTGTGATAAACGACTCTACACAGCCCGAAAATTGGAGACACGGCCACATCTTAAGCAGAAGCGCATCGGAGGAGGAGCAATGCTTCCTTATTAGATGTGTACGGGCTCAGATGAGCCGCAACCCATCCCGGAGGCCTCACACTTCGACCATGTCTGCCTTTTTGCATAGTCGATAGGCGCCATTCGACTAGTTGACTCCTCAACATCCCGGTAGCTAGACCGGAATATGCAAGGACTAGGAAAGATGGGGTCACTGCCGGCCACTGCTGGCCACTGTGAACTGCGAAAGGGATGGCCCGATTGCTTGTAGAACGAGGCGGGCAAATCAGAGCGGTGCAACTGAAACCAACAAAGAAAGGTGAGCAAAAAGGAATCATGGGCTGGGCGGGCGTGGACGAAGCTTGGAGTTGGTGGGTGGGCGCCAGGGAGCTGGCGGTTCGCGGACGACATGACGATGCCTCTAGGCCCACCACGGCGTTCAATGAGAGGCGTGATGGGAGCAGGGGAAGCGCGTGAGGGAAAGGATCATCGGACGTCGGTCGCTGGAAGGACGCTGACGATGAGCAACGCAACGACACCGGGCGTGCCTTGACGAGGGCTGTTCCTGTTAGCCGCAATGCATGCCAAGCGAGAGGGCGGTATTTACTGGGGAGCGACGATATTGGAGGCGCGCAATAGGACGCTCTGGCTGTTTCCTTTCCTGCATTCCGGTCTGGCTCAGGCAGAAGTGGCCGGGTCGGGCAGTGTCAGGCAACCCGCATCACCGGTTGCCTCTTTTTGGGTGCTGCGCACATGCTGGCAACATGAGGCCGCTGCGCCAACCGCCGAGCTACCGCTGAGCTCAAGCTCGAAACACCCGCCCACACTGCTGATACACCGTGGCTGTGTAGATTGATGTACGCGAAGTCGGCCTCTCAGCCAAGCAACCCGGCCCGTCTCGCAGTTGCAGCGGGCACGCTAAAGCCCACTGAAATCCAGTCCACCGGCAGACGACACGGGGGCTTGGCCGAAGGGGTTGAGCGTGCATATGGAGAGAGATGTGTGTGGAAAAGAGTGAGGCGGTGCGTCGCTGAGGGGGAGGCGCTGACCGCGCACGCGCCGTCAAATGCATGCTTCATTCCACAACATTGCTGCGAATCACGATAACCACGCTCCGAACGCACTCCAAAACGCCCTGGACATCCTGTAATGACGCCTTTTGATCATTTGCGAAAGGCCTACGGCTTGTTGGGGCTAAGGCTGATTGCTTGATACATTGCTTTGCACGCGTTATTTTTCCGACGGAAGCGCCCTGATCGTCAATCACTCAAAGTCTTGAGACACCAGTCAAAGTGAACGGGTGTTGAGCCGGGTCAGGAATAGCGTTCAATTGTGTCAATCAACATGTGGATGCCTGCGGGGAACGCTGAAGTGTCTTCGTCCAGCTCTTCCTCAATCATCCACTATCTGATCGCGATGCATGACGAGTGAACCACCGCCTGCAAGCGAAGGTGATCCGACCATGAAGCATGGAATCTCAAAGACTCACTGCCATTCGTCTCTTCGTCTCAGACAGCAACATGGTAACTCTCCAAGCTCATCCAATCTTCACTGAGAAATGTCTCAGGCTTTGGTCCGCATTGAAATCTGCCTTCGCTATACCATGCCTCCCACGCCACTCCCGCGCTAGAATGGAGCAGAGACTGTCAACAGGTGGCGATGAACGATGGCCCATGCTCCTGAGTCAATTCAACAAGCTTTGAATTTCCTCGGAACCAACGGAATCGACATTGCTGCCTGAAGGCAGCTGACTCTAGCTCTCCAACCTTTCAAGTAGCCGATCTTCTATCCCGTCAAGTATGTAATAGTGCTCGGTGACTTCCAAGTTCTCCGCTTCATTCTGCATAAGCTTATCTGGGTCTTGATCCGGACCCATCATGGCGCCAGGCTGCATTTGTTGCATTTGCTGCGCAATTTGATTGGCGGCTGTGTGCAAAGTCAATCAGTCATGTTTCGGAGGCGGCAGTGTCATGACTTACAGTTGTTACTGCCGAGGATGAAGTTGTAAACGGGTTGAAGACCGAAGAAGGTCAAAAAGTACCAAGACAGGCTTGACACCCACCGTACATCCAAATCACGCGTACCCACTCCAGACTGAAGCATACTCTTGAATTGAGGAGTCAGCGGAAATGGTAGTTTCACTAGACGTAGACTTGTCAGCATTAGTCTGCTTCGATTTCGCCACCACCGGCAAGTGAAAGACAAGGCAGAATCCTTCATACAGCGGAGCACGGTACCATGACCCCTGATGAAAGCATCACACCAAACTTTCGCCCTTGTCATGGCTTCGAAGAAGGCATCATCACTGGGACCACGTACTAATCACAAAACCCGAGAAAAATGCATTGATCCAACCCATGATGAGCGTCTGGGGTACCATCATTGCAACATTGCCTTTCATCATACCCATCATGCCTTCCATCGCGGCCGGATCGGTCATCGGATTCGGCCGCGGTTTACCTCTGCCCTCTGGATCAGATAGAAACGATCCGTCCTTGTATGCTTGAACGAGGAAGGATTTCCGGTTCTGGAACGAAGTTGGAGATATGACGTTGGCGTTTGTGCGAAGGTTGACTCCGCGCAACAAGCTACGATGTTCGCGGATCTTGCCTAGGGGTTGCTTCTTCGGTGTTGTCTGGAGAAGCACTGAAGCGTAATGACGAAGGATTCCTGTGAGGATCTAGTAATTGATTAACGATGGTGTCCTCGGAACAGCGCTACGGGTTTGTCGTTACCATTACGACTGTAATTGGGACCAGGATCCAGTAGCTAAGAGCGCGTTAGAGAGATTTCTATTTCTATCAGGCAAGTTGGGCTTACAATAATGCCGGATCCCGAGGGATCGTCTGCGCGATCTGCTGTGCCATATTGACGTCTCCAAAGTCTTCAAGTCTCGAAGATGGAGAAAGTTGGAAGCTTTGATGTTGATGGTGAGGATAGACTTGAAGCTGGTCGAATTCTTGCACCCTTGCCAAGCCAAAGGTTTAGGGACACCTTTTCAGCAGCTCCAACTGCCTTCGCTATTTGCGCAACAACTACTCCGTACGAAGCCCAGCCTGTTCACCTTCATCTCCAATTCTTGATTTCTTGAGGGCTTCAAATATTCAGTCATGAGTGCGCCAACTAAGATCTCCGTCTACTCAATTCCAGGTGAGTACGTCTTACAGTTGGGCAATTCGTCCGCTAACCATCTACAAGACCTCAAACACACCACCGACGACGCGCTCCCTAACTACCTCACCTCTCTCAAGTTCAAACAAGATCACCGCTACTCGGATGTGCGGTTAGCTCTCGGCTGGTCGGCCGTGGCCATAGCAGGGGTCCTCTTCTACTTCGACTGGAAGTTCGGTTGGGATGCAACGAAGGCATGGACATTGCCCTCCGTCCTAGTGTATTTCCTTCTTAACGGCGCGTTCACGTACTGGATATGGTTCGTAGAGAAGAGCATCGTGTTCATGGGTGAACGGCAAGGAAGCAAGCTCGAGATCTCCACATCCACGAAGAAGCACACAGGCATTTACTACGTCAAAGCTCGGTACACAACATCTACCGACTCCTCGTCATGGAAGGAAGTCAAAGCCGAGGCGCCTTTTACGCGATGGTTCAGCTCGGATGGATTCTTCGTTGCAAAACCCTTCCAACAGTTTCTGGCATCTGAAGTACCCACGATTGGCGAAGCGGACCCGTCCAACGTTGTAGAAGAGATTGGCAGAGGCTCGGAGACCAAGAGCAGCGGAGTGAAGGTCATGAACGTGAATATCAACAGTCTAAATGATGTGCTTGATGCCATCCCGAAGCAGCCGAAAAGCTCGAGCAAATCACGGCGGCGAAAGTGAAGACAACAAGCATATTCACGGAAAAGTATGGTGTCATGGAGCATTTCTTGCGCTTCTGGACGTGCGTCTACATCTAAACAAAATGGTGCATTTGGCTATCGCTATGCTAAGATTCTATGCTATGAGAGGATACTGGCAAACGTCAATCCACTATGCAAATGCCTTGCCGCAGCGATGAAGTTACAGTTGCGCCACATCGTCGAGCGGAAGAGCATTGTAATGATACAATATCAAATGTAGAGCGAGCAGCGCTCTACTCTGCATCCATCATGGCCAATACATCCAGTTCAGTCTTCACTATGCGCTCAAATTCAGTCCTATCAATTCCCGCAGATTTAGCAAGCCTGTAGAGACTTTTGATGTCGGTGCTAATGTGTTGCTTGATCCCAACTTCCGCTTGCGATTGCGATTCTGCTTGTTGCTCAAGGTGATCAACGGATCTAGATGAGGAGGAAGATGCTGGTCTAGGATGAACCAATGCATCGTCCCGATCGATCGGATAACCAGACCCGTTGGTGAATTCAGGTCGCTCGAGAGGTGGCATGACAGAATCATGGCCAGTTGATTCAACATTCGCTATCTCTTGCAGCCCGCGCTCCATTTCTCTCGAGCCTGTAGTAAACGTATTGCCGTTTAGCGTCGACTCGCCTTTCGCGAGGCCTCGTTCTGATGGGTCGTGAGGGTCCATGGCAGGTTGAACCTCGGCCATATATCGCGCGAAATACTCGAGTTCGGAGGTCGTAGGTATCTGGACTGACGAATTCTGGTTATGTGTTGGAGCGGGCGAGCGTTTCAGTGGCGTTCGTCCCGGAGTGTTATCGTATGCCGCCCAGTATGCACTATCATCATCTTCGTCGGGCTCAGATTTAACTCCTTGTGTACTTGCACTGGCTCCATTCTCAGCCTGGCGACGGCTTTGTCCGACAAAGTCGTCCGCTTCTCGTATGCTGCCGTACCATTCGCTACCATCGTCTTGATATTCCAAAGGCTTGAGTTCGGCCAACCGCCAACCGCTGCCGCCTCCGTGACCATCACCCATACACCACAAATAAATCGGCAGGAGATTGAATTCTTCCATAGGGAACCGACAGTGTAATGTTTCAGGATCGAGTCTTCTATACTGCACCTCTTCCACATCTTGGATTTCCACCTCACCGGAGACGGGGTGGGGTTCGATCTGGATTCGTTCAACCGTACCCGGCAACTTTGAGGCTGCTGCCCGATCCCAGCTCAGGAGCGGCAGCCATGAGTCTGAAGCAGAAGTTGTGGTGGAAAGCAAATGAACGCGTTGTCGAAGAATGGGAGTAAGCAAGGGCAGGAGAGCTGGAGGAGGTCGAGGAGAGGCAAAGGCCGTGGGTAGGCAAGCGAGCAGCGGAGGGAGGAGCTCTCGAGGGTCGGGGGTTGGAATTCCTTGGACCATCGCGGTCAGGGAGAGGAGAAAGAAGCCAGAGGGCAGAAGATAGGTAGAGAAGAAATTGTGATGTTGAAAGCGCGTTGTTGGAGTCGTGAGCAAGGCTGTCACATGCAAGGTTTGGCAACGCGCGTGACGATTGCAGAAGGTGAAGGCTTCGCAGCGTCGAAAGGAAGGTATTGAAAGAACAAACAGTCTGTCAGAGACTGCTCAGAGATTTCATGATCCAGGCCATTAGTCCCACCCGCAACCATAGCTTGGTATCGTTCACACAAATGGAGAGTCACGACCTTTGGTCTTCCCTTCGTCCGCCCACCAAAGAGGGTCTTCGGGGCTGGAAGAGGATCGGCTCTGACGGCACATCTCACCCCGACCTCAACACCACCTCCCAGCCAATCAAAGGCCTACGATGTCACGAGATTGTTCCTTAAGGCTGGATGGCAACCCTAATTCCCTCGATTGAGGCTCTCGCGTCCCGAAATTGAGATACCCTATGGTAGTCTCACCGAACCGTTGGTTTTCTGGCTACTTTCGTTATTACTGATGGTGCTCAGGTCAAGAAAGAAGCGCTCTTGGGTGCACCTTCAACCGACTCACGGTGTTCCTAACTCCAATCGCAAAGTCTCTGAAGGTTCGCTGATCTCCATATCCACGCTGTCCACCTTCGAAGCCAAGCATTTCCCAAAACGATTGTTGGATGCAAGCAGTGTAGATTGCTTCTTTTCTTGGATCGTATTGCGTTTTCCATCATCGCGTCTCATGGTGACTTGACCGAGAGCCATCCGAAGAAAGGCGCTCTCCAGAAATGCTCGTGATAATAATTTGGTTCGGCATTATCGTCTCATTCCCCGACATGAAGCATCGACATTTCCACCAGCGAACGGCAGGAGATTGGAAAATGGATAAGATATTTTTAGAAACGGTCCTGGTTCCGCGAACGCCTTCGAGCCAGCCGATATGCACGCTTAATCAACAACTCTCCGCCCAGAACCACGATGCATGACATGGAAGAGGGGGAATATGGCTCAAGGGCAGCGTCGATCAGTCGGTACCTCACAAGAGCATCACGGGAGGGAGATGTGAGGGACATTCTTTCACGAAAGTGACCGGGCAAGACCGAGGCACAGCCTCTTCGAATTCGCCCAATGGCCCGCCCATGGGTGCAGTAACCGGGCTGTGCACAGCCGTAGTGAGACTGGTCGAGTATTCCCTCTTAATGCTCAAAGTCTGCCTCGCACAACACTCTACCATGACGTTCCCAGCTTTAAATGCCCCAAATTGCGATACAATCGAAAGCATTATTCCGCCGTTCCCAGTAATTACTCTCAACCTTTGACGGTTTGGCCCGTCACTCACTCCGAGCACGGAAGCGCCTCGAGTCTGCCTGTTCCCGACATAGAAACAAGTCGCCCGACGTCCGTGTACGAAGGTGACTATCGACCGTCCTCGTGCATTCTTGCCACTGGAAGTTCTCGCGAAGAAGCCGCTGTGCAGCCGCAGCCGTTTCGTTTGGCGTGTTGTTCCTGGCACAGCGGGCGACCAACACGTTGTGACGGCGAGTGGCTGCCATCGCGGCTTAGACGGGCCTGGGAGCCAATCCACGCGCGCCTATCCACCGGGTCCTCGAGTCCGATACCTTTAACTTAACACTCGCGCTTGGTACTCTGTCGCATGTGGCCTCTTCTCTGTCTGCTACTCTCTCCATCTTCATCTCCAAGCCGTGCCATTAATCGTCTTCAACGTCGACGTCGCCACCCGAGCCCATAACCGTCAGTCTGCAGCCAAGGCGGCGGGGACATGTCTACGACGCACCCGCTCTGCTCGCCACACTCATCAATCTAAGTCACGTCCGCCTGGGCTGAACTGGAAAACGGCACGAATTCCTGGCTTGCATATCGAATTGCTGTCCATTGCGAGGCTGAATCAACGTGGTGATCCATGTCCAGCATCGACTCTACTCCACTCTCAGGAGGCGACTTCAAGATGCCGTACGTCTCGCAAGAGCAGTCACTTCACGGCGCCAACAACCCATCAACTTGTCGTGAGGAAGCGCCTCACGGATATCCTGCAGGATATTCTTTGACCAACAATTCATTGGCATTCGGTTTCAATGACTTCTCGACCGGCGAACAGGAAGGCGGCGCTGAGATGCCGCCGGCCTTCTCTGCCGACCAGCCCGCCTCATTCAACGACAATCAGTTTCCATCGCAGTTCTCACAATATGCTTCGCAATCAAACCTCTACCCACCAGATTCCAACATCGGCTTGGCTTCTCCAGGTCCTTCAACCGTGAGCGGCGGCCTATCACCGCAGACGTTCACCGAGGGTTTCAGTCCTCAAAACAACCCAGTATCATTGAACTACCCCCAAATCCAACAATTTAACAGCCCTACATTCGATGATTCCGCCCTTGGCTCTCAGTTTGGATCGATGCTGAACTTGGGCAATAACCAATCGCTGGCATTCAGCAACCAAGGGCAATCTGATCGCGGTTATGAGCATGTTCTCCTTTCGCGAGGCGCGACCTCATATCCACCACCAGACCTGCCTGCATACCCACGTTCGATGACACCAAGCGCGGTAAATCCACTTGGCGACCTGATGAATTCAATTAACACGCAGTTCACTGGAAGTCCACAACAGCTATCGCCCGCACACTCAGGAAGCCCCTCTGGTATGTCTTCATCCGGTGGACCATCTCATAATTCACTGATGGTGAGCCCAACGGTCCGGATAGAAGACTGTAGCAGAGATGAATCTCCCCGAAGATCCGGGCTCAACCGAAGCTTAAGCAAAAGAAGTCACGGGAGCAGGCGATCACACACGCATCTGTCACCCTATCCTGATGATTACTCCACCGAAGGGGAGGCGGAATTGCGTAACAGCAGTCAAACCCTTCGGCCCCCTACAGACGCCCATTCAGCCCCTCATCACCGTAGAGAAGACGGGTCGTGGATAGCGAACTCGCAGTCTGGTCTAGCAGGACTTTCTCCAGAGGATAGAAGTGGTCTCGGAGATCAGATGGTGCCTACTCTAGATGAGATTATGACTCGGCGGCAGTTGGCTGAAAAAAACGCTGACGTGGAGGATTGGCTATCTAGGAGCGAAGTCGGAAGTGATGCTGGTGATTTGGAGCCGAATGCCTCTAAACATCGTCGGAACAAAGCCAGCCGGCCAAGGGCGAAGAGTACGAATGATGCTGGTGGCCCCAATCTTGGGCTTGGGCTACAGGCGTCCACTCTTCAGACCTCTATTCCTGGACCCGGAGTTTTCATCAATGAACCAAGTGAACTCGACGGCGACCTCGACGTAGACGAGGCATCCGAACCTGATTCACCAGTCGCTGATATAACATCCGTAGGCATGCTGCAGGACGATACGACTTCCTCAAATCACAGTCGACCTTGGGCCGATCCGGAACTCTTAGTAGCATTCAAAGCGACTGAAGGGCCATCGCAGCCTCAAACTGCAAATGCAGCCATCATAAGGTTCACTCAACGGGCGCAGGAAATCGACAATGCTTCACTCGCGGCAACCGTTGGCTCAAGACGCAGGAGCGAATCTGATCTCGGCAGCGTTTTGCATGGAGCAGGAGTTTCAAAGCAAATAGTATCACAAGACCCCCACCGTGGCCGAAAAGGAACTTTACTCAATAGTATTCGAGACAACATCCTCCCACACCGTGGCAACGGCAATAAGATGAAGAGGAAAGGTAGTCAAGTGGATGACGTGCCAAAATCGGACGAGAAACTCCCTCGGACAAGTACGGAAAACCAGGGTTTCACAGCACCGAAGAGAGTAGGCAGCTTTGGAAGACCGAAAAGTCCAAGACTAGACACCAATTTATCGCCTGCTGGCCACAGTGTGCGATCGGCCGGGGTAATTGCGCACGCCAAAGACATAATCCGACGCAGCAGGAGCCGCAGCGACCTTAGCAAATCTCCCGGTCTCGCGGACCTTTGGACGCAGCACGGCGGACCTCCTGTACCAACACTCGCATCACCTGCAACACCAAACACGGCCAGAACCCCGGTCAATGTTGGTGGAGACGACGACAGCGCTGATGAGGATGGCGATGGTGATGGAATTGTCATGGACCTTTCCGTTCATACCGATATGGTTGTCATCCCAACATATGATGGCTTCAAGTACCAGATTCAAGAGCTCAATCCGCGCCTCAACCACTGCCTCTTGGAACGCCTCACGCAGGAGCAGCTCAAGCGCTACAAGAGGCTTGTTGAAGCAAAAGGGAAGCACTCACAAAGCGTCTCGGCCCGCAATTGTCCCTCAAAAACATTCTGCTTTGCTCTCGGAGGAGAATCGAAAGGGCTACCGGCGCGTGCGGGAGTCAAGGACGCAGAAGCTACTCTGGTCGGCTTTCAGATCATGCAACCAGGAATGACGGAGGAAGAGCTAGAGAGAACAGCCGATGGTCAAATTGTCGCTGCACAATTTCCATCTGGAGTTCCACTGCCTCCAGTAAAGCGACTGCCCGCAGAGTTTGAGTGCCCGCTCTGCTTCAAAGTTAAGAAATTCTACAAGCCATCCGATTGGACCAAGCACGTTCACGAAGACGTCCAGCCCTTTACTTGCACGTTTCCAAATTGCACGGAGCCGAAGTCTTTCAAGCGCAAGGCCGATTGGGTACGGCACGAGAACGAAAGGCACCGCCAGCTCGAGTGCTGGACTTGCAACATTGGAGAGTGCCAGCACACTTGTTACCGCAAAGACAATTTTGTCCAGCATCTCGTTCGAGAGCACAAAGTTCCCGAGCCAAAGGTGAGAACCGGGCGTGCTGGAGGGGCGAGGTCGCCTTTGACACCTCTCGAACCTTCCCAGGTCTGGTCTGGAAGTCTCGGCGGGGCGGAGGCTACGGACGATGATGTTTGGGCACTCGTGGAAAGATGTCGCCGGGATTCATCCAAACAACCCAGAGATGAACCATGCAAGTTTTGCGGTAATATGTGCAACAGCTGGAAGAAGTTGACGGTCCACTTGGCCAAACACATGGAGCAGATCAGCATGCCCGTTCTTCCTCTCATCGACAATAAGCGCCTGTTCCCAGATGTTATGACATTCCAACCCATTCCTCAACAGCCGCAATCAATGGTACCTTTCTCCACAATGCCGCCAGAGGAACTTCCCGCCGGGATACTCTGCGCCGAACCAGCCGAGATAGACATGGACATGCCGGAAGTGGCCATCAACGGCGTATCATCACAAATGATGCAGACCTATCCTCCACCATCGTTGAATACACTCGGACTCGAGTCAGACGGTGGCTCACAATTCGGTGGCCATTCATACCCACCTCTCTTGTTATCTGCGCGAACACGCTCGTCGTCTTTCAACGATGGGATGCAGTACGCAACTGCTCGAACGAGCACAACATATCCTCCGGCTGGAATCAACAGCCGTAGCTTATCACCCGCGGCATTAGGCCCGCAAATTGACGGCCAACAAGGGTTTTTGTCACCGCAGAACACCTTCACAAGTCCAGCAGCGAGCGGCTGGAGCAATAACTACTTGACACCGTCTGAAGGAACATCTGAGATGTTTATGTCGGATGGGCAGAGCCAAGCGCTTTCTGGTACGGAAGGACAAATGGGAGCACAGCAGCAGGGCTTTTCTTACCAAGGCTGAGAGCGGCGTCAAAAGGCGCCTTTGATTTTTGAATGAAGACTCGCTTTTGCTGGCGGGTAGTGGTGGACGTGACACGAACCGCAACGACCGATAGATACCAATAGAGCACAATTTTCGCGTTTGACATTAGGATTGACGGTTGACCGGCGTTGTGCCAATGTGCTGGCATGTTCCTGCTCCGGTATCGTCCCTTGGTATTGGAAGCGAGCTCGTATTTTCATTGGGCACGGCTTCAGCCACGGTGACTGTCGAAGTCTCACGTCCAAATGCGGCCTCGGACGAAGCCACGGGAGTGGAGCGAGCGCGGCCAGGGTGAAATTGTTCGGGGGAAATACATCTGAATGAGCCGTCAGCTGGTGGTCCAGCTCGTGTAGGAGGCCCAAAAGCGGAAAGGGCGTGGAACCGGAGCTTTGCTTCTTCACCAAGTCTTCTGATCGGTGATGGTGGCTTTTTCTTGCACAGCCCGCTCCCTTCTCCACCTCTCGAAGCCCGTCGCCTCCTGGCCCTGACTGGGCATCGTTCTTTCCTTCCCCCGTGCTAAGCTACTTCGCTTTTCCATCCCACCCCCTCCCGGTGAGGGATTTTAGGCAGCAGACCCCAAAGTTTGCCTCGTCGCATCGCATCGCATCGCATCGCAAATCCCTACGGTCCATCTCAACCGTGCAAAAAAAAGCCACTTCTCGCATGTCCCGTGAGAGCCACGACTGGGTCAATCATCGCGCTACCGCTAGCACCATCGAGCCCGTTGCAGCTCCATTCACCACACACATTTCCCGCTCTGCAACGCCCAGGTCGACGTGCAGCGTCAGGGCTCAGGGCTCCCTTTCGTAACGCCGAGGGCAGTGAGCTGTCCCCAACTTTTTTTGCGAACGCACCATCGTGCCCTTAGCTCGGGCGGCCTCTTCCTCCTCACTCTGCAACTCGGGTCAGCGTCCTTGTTTGTTTCGTCCTTCTCTTCCGCGCCGCTTTGTGATCACTGGCCGCGTGTCTCGCCCGCACTGCCAATCTCTCTCAACTCGCAAAATCGCCAATATCCCCGGCTCTTGGAGGCGGCCTCCCGACCGATCCCGTTGCTGAACTCACTCCGTCCGCGAATAACGCTTGGCAGCGGTGAGATACCGCTACGTCTTAATGCAATGGTCTCTCTTCTAGCTTTCTGGTGAGCCTTCTTTTTGCCTCTTCTACTCCATCGATCCTGCCCGCAAACCATCAAGGCAACAGGCAACTGTTCGCTGTTCGCAGCCCGCCAGGTTTCCCACCCACCGTCCAGCCTGACTCAGAAGACGCCTCAGCGCTCTAGTTCCTGAAAGCCGTGGCAGTCTATCGTGAGCCCATACCCCGATTTGGCCCTGCAGGCTCCGATTAGATCCCAAATTGCTTCAATTTGTCCGTAATGACGACTTCATCCGTGCTTTGCAATAGACATTGACACATCACGTGCTAACACCGAGTAGTCTCGACTGGTGATGGCAGAAATTCAAACTGCTCCTGGAGGGACTGCGGACAATGTATGTGGGGTTTGCCATCAATTCGTGCCACGTCAACTGACAGCAAAAAGTCATCGCTTTGCTTTGCTCAGGAAGCAAGGGCTTCTGATGAACTGTCCGTTGCGAGCTGGGGACCATCATCGTTCGAGTACCCAGGGTCGCTTTCGAGAAGCCTATCTTCAGGGCTAGCTCCAAACATCAACCACAGCTATCGCCATCGTGTTCCTAATAGGTCTACTGCCCAAGCAGGAGGCATCATCTCCAATTCGTCGGGCCTATTACTCGGCACCAATACCGCCTCATTCCCAACTGAATCGAATGCGGTTGGTTTGAACGCTCCACTGACCACAAACAATCCCATCCACCGATTCTACCTTGATACCGAACAGCCATGGGCCCCGCCAGGACTTGCTGATCCGATACCCAACGCACCACCTCGCAGAAACGCTGTCTCCCAACCGCATTCCACGAGCCTTGATTTCCGAGCTGGACCGCACTCGGATCTGGGAAGTACTTCGGATTCCGGCTACGGTAGCAGACTTGTAGATTCTCAATCTTGCAGAAGTGGGGAAGCAGTTGATTCCACTGGTCTCGTACCTGATTTGATAGCCTCTTTTGATTCTTTTCAGTCTTTTCCGAATATGTCTGCATTTTCGCACACTCCGCAATCCGACGGACCTGATTCTCAGCAAATGAATAACGCTGCAGCTCGAACAAATGGCTTATTAGAGCCATGTCGCATATGTGGGGCTCAGTCAAAATGCCCATCCGATTTCAAGTGAGTACTAAAGCTAGCCATTGATCTCCTAAATACTGATATTTGCAACCCAGGAAGCATATGCTGAAGCATGAAAAGCCATTCAAATGCGGACAGCCTGGCTGTACGCGTGCGCAAGGCTTTATCACTGTGAATGATCTAAACAGACACCTCAAAAGCGTTCACAAGCTTAAAATGGACTGCAAAACCAAATCGTACAGATGTGCGTCTACAAAGTGCAGAAATCCTGACAAGGAATGGCCACGACTTGATAACTTCAAACAACATATCCTTCGAATGCATCGTGATGAAGATGTACAAGATCTTATTAACCGGTGAGCTCTTCTGAACTATAATTATGCTACCTCAGCTAACAAGGACCAGTTCGGAATTGAAATCCAGCTCTACTCCCATCCTTGCCATCGATAATACCTTGGCAGGGATGGATGCCTCGAAATATCGCGCTGATCAACCAACCGCTGATCCTGCTAAATTGGTGCTCTCAAGCTCTCAGCAGTCCTATTCAAGTGGTTGGAACCCAATTCAACCAAAGTATGAATCGGACGTACGGCTGGCGCCGATCGCGACGGGCTCGCCGGCATATCTGCAAAGTGATTCTCGCAAACCAGCTCCCTCGGTAAGTCTATTGAATCGCAACCATAGTATTCCCGAACCAGCGAAATTACCGTCACCAAACTACCCCACACCAAAGCCACCGGTAGTACCGGGAGCGCTTTCAACACTTGCAGAAGCAGCCGGGCAAATTACGGATGTTCCAGCACCTCCTCCGCCACCAAACTCATTGGTTGATATCCTACTGAGTAACTCGCAGAGTGGATTCAATCCGAGTACACCGATCAACGCGCGACAACAGGACCCACTACAGTCCCTAAGTGTTCTCATTGCAAACAATATCAAGAATGCAAATGGCGCCTCTCTAGAAGAGAATATCCAAAGAGCTATAAGCCAGGCCGCTGTAGAGCTGAGGACAAACATAAGCCATCAAAATGGATCGAACCTGGTTCACGGTCAAATGCAGCACGCGCCAAATCACGCCGATGTTGTCATGACCAATGAAGGGCAAAGCGACGGTGCTGAAGAGATGGACTATGAGGAGGTTGAGAGTAAAATTGAATACCTTAGAGGCCTGTATAAGATGCAGAAACGCCAAAAGAAACATAAGACGAGCGGCAGGATGTGTACCACTTGCAACAAGATACTACCACGCGCCTGCGACATGAACAAACATATCAAGCGGCACACGCGACCGTTCGGCTGCACGTTTCACAAATGCAACAAGCTCTTCGGCAGCAAGAACGACTGGAAACGGCATGAGAACTCACAGCATTTCCAAATCGAGATGTTCCGCTGTCAGGTCGTTGAACCACTGAAGAAATATGGGGTCTGCGCCAAGGTATTTTATGCACGGTCTGCGTTTGAAGAGCATCTCAAAGATTGGCACAAAGTGTCTGGTGATGCATTCGTACAAGAGCACATCCAGGACTGCAGAATCGGTCGTGGCAATCAAGGCCGCTTTTGGTGTGGCTTTTGCAAAAAGATTCTCGTCCTCAAGGAGCAAGGAGTTCCGGGTTGGGATGAACGATTCAACCACATCGACAACCATTACAAGGAAAATGCCAGAGTGGATCATTGGGTTGATGCGGAAACAAATCAAACCAAAGAAGAGATGAGACTTGAAGCAGAGCAGCGAAAGGCTGATCGTCATCAAGACGAAGATGAGGACGACGTCTCGACAAGTTCGAGCTCGAGCTCCGATCAAACCCCAAGCGATTCTGTGACCAGCCCACATCAGGAATCAAACAATCCGCTGAAGCGGAAGACACCGCATGACGAGAGTTCGGAGCCGACAAAGGAATGGTTGTACTTTTGCGTAGGTTGATGTTCAATTATGTTCATGGTCAGGATGCTCACCTTAGAAACAGTGCCAGTGTGGGAACGGCCCATTTGCAGCGAGTCTGTATAGGAATTGCGGTGTGATATCTCCAGACTGCTCTCACGATTTCTGCGGTAATTGCCCAAGAAAGGCATGCAGAGGCAAAGGAAATGGAGGTCCACCCATGGATTTTGATGTCACACGGCATCGGTAAAGGAAGAGCAAGCTTCCACAAAGCTGGCCAGGTATTGCATTGGTGTTCTCGGCTTGCCTTGAAACAATTTTTGGAGGTTCTTTTCGATAAGCAGTTCAATTAAGCATCTGCCACGTAGCCAATGACACTATTTTGTAATGGCGACGCTGCTATGGCTGAACCTTTTCTTTGGTGGCTACTGAGCGCAATCGCGGATATTCTGCCTCAAACCTGAAGTTCACAGGCTTCCATAATCCCGAATTGAGGTAACAAAAGCCAAAGCCAGAGCTAGGTGATCAACAGGATTCGTTGTACGTTGCGGCAGCGAACCAATTTGAGTTCTATTGGACGTAGCTCACCGCCTTCCCCTATACGCAAATTCTGCCGGGAGCTTTGTTACGAACTTCATACCTGGCCTTACGCGGCAGCTTTCTGGATTTCATCGTTTGGTCAACATACGATTTCCAACACCTTCCTTCCGTCATGGCGACAAGTGGCCCAGCTCTGTTTTTCCAGGGCGAGAGTGGGCGTAGCACGAGAACGCTGCTCCGGGTTATCATTCTTCTTACAATTGCTGCTGCTGCAGTAGCAAGCCGTTTGTTTTCTGTCATTCGATTCGAAAGTATCATTCATGAATGTAAGTTCTCATCCCGGACGCATGGCAATCAGACGTCAAAGAACTAATTGGTCAATAGTCGATCCGTGGTTCAATTTTCGAGCCACAAAATACTTGGTTCAGAATGGCTTCTACAGCTTCTGGGATTGGTTTGATGACAGTAAGAGCTATCCTTTCAGCAATCGCCATTGGAATCCGGTGAACTAACAGATAATCTCTTCATAGGGACGTGGCATCCTCTCGGCCGTGTCACTGGCGGCACGCTCTATCCTGGTCTGATGGTGACCAGCGGTGTCATCTACCATATCCTCCGCTTCCTCACCCTTCCCGTCGACATTCGCAACATCTGCGTTCTCCTTGCCCCCGCATGCTCTGGTCTGACAGCATTCTCCGCATATCTCCTCACCAATGAGATGTCTACATCTCCATCCGCGGGTCTCCTTGCCGCCGTATTCATGGGCATTGCCCCGGGCTATATTTCTCGTTCCGTAGCAGGTAGCTACGACAACGAAGCCATCGCCATTTTTCTTCTAGTCTTCACCTTCTATCTATGGATCAAAGCCCTTAAGAACGGTTCGGCCATGTGGGGTGCTCTTACTGCGCTATTCTACGGATACATGGTTGCTTCATGGGGTGGATACGTTTTCATTACGAACATGATACCGCTGCATGCCTTCGTATTGATTTGTATGGGACGATATAGCTCGAGATTGTATGTCAGCTACACAACATGGTATGCCCTCGGGACTCTTGCGAGTATGCAAATTCCTTTCGTCGGCTTCCTTCCGATTCGAACCAGTGAGCACATGTCTGCTTTGGGTAAGATAACTGAACATCCTTCGTCTTAGAAGCAATTACTAATACATTATCAGGTGTCTTTGGTCTCCTCCAAATCGTCGCCTCTGTCGAATTTATCCGCGGCCAGCTTCCCACTCGACAGTTCCAGGTGCTTTTGCGCACTGTGGTCCTCCTGATCTTCCTCGTTTCATTCGGTGGCCTTGTGCTGTTAACAGTCTCAGGCGTAATTGCTCCGTGGACAGGTCGCTTCTACTCGCTCTGGGATACCGGCTACGCAAAGATCCACATCCCTATCATTGCGTCCGTCTCTGAACATCAACCCACAGCATGGCCCGCATTCTTCTTCGACTTGAACATGCTCATGTGGCTCTTCCCAGCAGGTGTCTACCTTTGCTTCCGCAACTTGAAGGACGAGCAAGTCTTTATTGTCATTTATGCGGTCCTATCCAGCTACTTCGCTGGCGTCATGGTTCGCTTGATGCTAACTTTGACTCCTGTGGTGTGTGTTGCCGCAGCGATTGCCCTTTCTCAGGTTCTTGATGTCTTCTTGGTCATGGATAAGCCGTCGCCAGATGCAGCCAAGACTAACGGCTCCGAAGCTGCGAAGGATTCTTCAAGCTCAGCCTTTCTCACCGACGGTCTGAGATCAACTAGGGCTCCGTGGGTCGGAATCTATTCGTACACATCAAAGGCGGTTGTGGTTCTTTCGAGTACAGTCTACCTTCTGCTTTTCGTCGCTCATTGTACATGGGTGACCTCAAACGCTTACTCTTCTCCTTCCGTCGTGCTCGCCAGCAGACTAGCAGACGGCAGCCAGCACATTATCGACGACTACAGAGAAGCTTACTATTGGCTTCGCCAGAACACTCCCTACGATGCCAAGGTCATGTCGTGGTGGGATTATGGCTACCAGATCGGTGGTATGGCAGATCGGCCTACATTAGTGGACAACAACACTTGGAACAACACGCACATTGCTACAGTTGGAAAGGCAATGAGCTCTCGAGAGGAAGTTAGTTACCCTATCATGCGACAGCATGAGGTCGACTACGTGCTAGTTGTCTTCGGCGGTCTTCTTGGCTATTCTGGCGACGACATCAACAAGTTCTTGTGGATGGTAAGAATTGCCGAAGGAATCTGGCCTGATGAAGTGAAAGAGCGAGACTTCTTCACATCCAGAGGGGAATACCGTGTAGATGACGAGGCCACTCCGACCATGAGGAACAGCTTGATGTAAGTTTCGTCAATATATTTGAACTTCGTGTCCGCTAATCAATCCAAATAGGTATAAGATGTCATACTACAACTACAACAACCTCTTTCCCGCTGGTCAATCTGTCGATCGCGTTCGTGGCGCAAGACTTCCCGCTGAGGGTCCACAACTGACGGTGCTCGATGAAGCCTTCACGAGTGAGAATTGGATCATCCGTATTTACAAAGTCAAAGACCTTGATAACGTGGGCCGTGACCATGCAAGTGCGGTGGCATTCGACAAGGGTCATAAGAAGAAGAAAGCGGCCAAGAGAAGAGGTGCCAGAGTGTTGAGGACAGAGTAAGTGTCGCTTTGGCCGGTCTATAAAATGAAGTCATAGATTTGTACAATATTTGAATGCATAAGCGGCGTTTCAGCGAGCAAAATAATGTTTTGGCTGCTTCTGCTCAGTGAGGGTGTAGGTAGGTATCCGTATCAGAAAAGTATGAACCCATCATCATATTCAGACTTTCATTCACCATCAAAAGTTTTATCTTCATCATCATTTCGGTCCAGCATCCGAAGTCGACCCGGTGCTTTCCTCAGTCGTCATGTTGGCGTGGTGACCTGTTTCTCCAACCTTCCTTTCCTTTCTCACCACACTTCCTGTTGTCAACAACTTCAATTCCGCAGTCAACATTCTCGTTGAATGCTGTTGACTTTACGCGGCCACCGTGTAAATTTGTTAACAGTCTCTCGAGCTCTCCATTCATTCTCGTTTAAAACGGAACGTCAAGCCTTGACCATTCATCAACAAATACATCACGTTGCCACCACCGAGTTGCAATATACAGCAGCTCCACCACCTTTCCTTACCACGCAAGAAGCCAAATTCCATCTACATGATGAAAGGGACTAGGAGAAAGGTCATTACTAGGGCTAAACCCGATCGTAATACCCGCCCATCCTTTCTGGGATGGGTCCTGGGAGTTGACATAGACAAACTAGTTGCCTCAAAGACCTCTTCAGATGCAAGACGAGAAACTCAACAAGGAAGGTCTCCCGAATCGGAAAATCCCACTCCCCCAGCTGAGGATCCAATCCGACTGCATGAGGACGAACATGACGAAGTTCCGCCCCCCGCGCCTGTTCCACCACAATATCAGCCAGTTACAAATGCTCCTGTATTCATTCCGGTTAGCATTAAATTGAGAGCTCCGGAATCGCCAGCTTCGTCCACTAACGTGAAGCAGTACCCCGTTCCATACCCGCCTCCAATGCCAGTATACGTCCCACCGCCACCTCCACCACCTGGTTTCGGCATTCCGATTGCGCATCCGATTCCACCACCTGATTTCGGCATTCCGATTGCGAATCCGATTCCGCCACCTTGTGCGAACTACCTTCCGCCTCAAGCATCACTGGTGGCATGCCATCTCTGTTCCGAGTGTCGCCGTCCGCGGTCGAAATCATATCATATCCGACACGCAATTTTCCCTGGAACCATCGCTTTATCTGGGCCATGCCGAAGATGCATCCAGAAGTCGAAGTATCGCGAAGTCAAAGTGGAACAACCAGCTTCGTATGTTGTTGAGCGAACGTCGCGCTCCACTCGCTGTCAGTCACCAGCTCCACGGGGGCAGAGGTCATACGAATCTCACCCTCGGCACGTGCCACGGGATCAACGCGATGAGGATGATATTCACTATAGGCACGTTTCTGCACACCGGATCTTGGACCCACAGGTTCGCAATGCATCGCGGTACACAGAGTCTCGTCGCGCCGATCGCACGGAGCAGAGTGTGAACCACCGCTATAAGCGGACCGAGTGTGTCTCGCCATTACCTGATCAAAGAGACGAAGATTGGTCTGAAACAGACTCCGAGTTGATTGTAAAGAAACGTCGGGAAGTCTCACGGGATGGTTTTGAGGAGGATCAGGTAAGTGGATATCCTCGCATCCGCACGCAGAAGATATACAGAGACGGTCTGGTGTTGCGTCCAGTCTGTCTTCAAGGTACTTCTGGCTGTGAATCATTACTTCATTTTGAATGTATGGCTAACACTTGGTTTAAAGGTGAATCTGCCACAAGAGCCTCGCGTCACCATTGGACGCGGAGTGTCTGTCTCTTCCCACCGCAAAGCCTCTGAGACTGAGGCTACGAGATACTTCGACATTCGAAGAAACCGTGTTTTTCCAGACCACAGGGACGGCGAAGAAAAGGAACGATTGAAGAAGGAAGGTACAAAGGGAAGGGTGCCAATTACTCAACGACGCTCGAATTCTTCCAAAAGTCCGCCTGATAAGAAACAGAGAAAATCCGAAGATAATGAAATCTTCGTAAATCGCATTCGTCAAAGCCCATCCACTACAAAAGCATTACAAACAAGCGATGATGACTACATGGAACCTGCTGTACGGTTTCGCTACACTACGCCGACGTATCACGAAGAAACGAAGCGATATGAGAAAGAAGCTAAGAGCAAGAGCCAAGATTACTCCGCTCGAAAAGTTAGACATGAAGCCAAGGAAAAGCGGATTCATCATAAAACTGTGAGAAAGAGCGGGTGGGATTTTGGAGATGAGCAGGAAATCTCCGAGTCACGCAGATACAGTTCAGCTCCCGAAGCATTGAATCCCTTGTCAACAGTTCCTTCCTTTCCCGACTCGACAGATAGTTTCCGCTCCTGGTCAGACGGAACTACCGAGGAGGGACGTGTCAAACAACCTAGGGACGACTTTGCACGGGACGGCAGAGAATACCATTTCGAAAGCTTGCGGTATGAACCCGTCAATGATCACAACAGCGCACAGCCTGACTCTACTAGGTTTCATTGTCAATACTCCACTCGCCGTACGAATCTACCAGAATCGTCTTCCCGAACGCCTTCGCAGTCTCTACGAAATGCCCCGGTTCCAAATACTATCAAGTGGGCTGCCGCTTTGGTCAATCGTGAAATTGAATCATCGAATACTGACATACGCCTTAGAACTTACGCCTTTATGGAGGGCCTTAAAATTTCTTCAGCACGCAAGGACAATCAACGCGAAGATAAAGTTGACGTTCTGAGGTCAAGACACACGTCGTACACGAAGGAACGCTTTGGAAACCGACCTAGCGAAAGTCCAAGCAACTCGGAAATACGTTATCGCCACAGGGAAGCTTCTCGACAAGATAGCAAGGGAAAGGAGCCAAAGCGAAGGAAGCGATCATCAACTGCGTCAAAGACTCGTCGATATTACTCTTCAACATCAGAAAGCGAGGATGATCCCCTAATCGGGGAGATATCTCCCTCCCGCAGAAGAGATTCCCGTGGACGTGAATCCGGCCGAGAAGAAAGCCCACCTGCTCGTCGACCATCCAAAATACGATTCGTTATACCATCGGGTAGTATCACCTCGTCAATCAGCTCCACAGAGAGTATGGCTGGAAGCCTACCTAGATGTGAGTGTTGCCATAGAGCCGAGCAAAGCAGAACTAAACACATGCAGGATGAGACTTTTGATTTCGACCAAGGCAACACCATCGACTATGCAGATGTCGATGGATCCGCCCGTGAAGACTACCTTCTTTACCATCAATGGCACAATCAACCTCCAACTCCTCCTCTGGCCTCATCACCGCCGAACTCTTCTATCGGGCATCTCGGTACGCCTCCGCTCGAAGGATTCGATTCGCTCTCATAGCCACTGTGAATGTTGATTCGGACCGTCCATGGTAAGTCTCGATCGAGGAACCACGACGGAATCCAAACGGTCTGTGGAGGAAGATGACTGACAGAGACCTAGAATGAGCCGTAATGAGAAACGTTTTCATGACAGCATCAATGTCGAGGTTGGCCACGAGAGGCGCTTTGCGCACAGCCGACGTTGATTGTGTGGACGGACAACAGAGGCGAATGGCACCAAGCAGTGGCTGGCATTCGAAGACATCATGTTAAAGGAAGGTAGAGCAATCAACCAATGGATTGGATTTTGAGAATGAGTTTGAGAGCAAGAGATAGCGCGAGTAATGATACATTTGCCCGCCGCCTTCCTCCACCCTAGCCATGCCGTGATACCAAAACTTTTCACTCTTCTTCTGCGTGGGTATTCTGCAGCGATCATATATAGCCGCCCATGCCACCAGCCCGCAAAGCCGCCACCCGTAATGCCAGAAGCAAGCAAAGGAAACGCGCCCTGCACGCTCACGCTCCGCCAACGACCCGCCTCCACCCTCACCGATGCAACTCGCAGTAGCCCGCAACCACCAAACTCTCCTCCTCGCCCCCATCCACACGGTCCCCCGTCCCCGTCCAATAAAACAGGCCCGCGAGCCGCGCCTCCCTTGCAAACCGCGCCTTCATGCGCACGGTGCTGGGCAAGTCGTAGGAGACGAAGCCGGCAGCGCCGCCGACACAGTACGCAGCGACGGCCTTCTCGTCGAGGAAGGCGGCGGCGGCGGGCGGCGGCAAGTCGCGGAACTCGAAGGTGCCGCCGTCGTCGTCGCTGGCGGCGGGCGTGAACGCCTGGCCGGGCCCGGTGGCGCCGGGGAATGCCCGGCCGTAGCACGGCACCCCCAGCAGGATCTTGGCTGCCGGCACCTGCTGCGTGATGCAGTGCGTCACGGCGGCGTGGCCGCTGGGGGCGGAGGCGTCGCCCGGCGCGAACAGCGCCGCGTGGTGCCCTGACACCCGCGTCCATGGCCCGCTGTAGTCGTAGCACATCAGGTTGATGAAGTCCAGGTGGCGCGCCGCCAGCGAGAGGAGGATGTTGCGCAGGGCCCACGCGCTGCCCGGCAGCGCGCTCGTCAGCGTGAAGAGCGGCGATGGCAGGTACTGCCGGATGCTCGACAGCAGGAACGTGTAGTGCTGGCCTTGCAGCGGGTCGGACGGGTGCTCCCAGTCGACTGTGGGCGCGAGGAGCGGGTTAGCAGGGCTGGAGGTGAGGCGGGTGGAGCGAGGGAGGGGAGGAGAACGCACTATCGATGCCGTTGAGCTGGTAGGTGTCGCATAGCTGGCGCGCTGTGACGGCGAACGTGTTGCGCTTGGTCGGGTCCGCGGCCACGGCCGCGAAGTTCTCGCTTCCCTTGCCGCCGCCGCCGATCGACAAGATCACCTTCAGGTGCGGGTGTTGGCTTTTCAAGGCCACGCAGGCGCGAAGACAGCCTTTCGTGCCGTCGACGTCGATTTTGTCGTCGGCCCAATCGTCACTGAGCTGTATCAAGTGAGCATTCCATTCTCAACCTAAGTTGGTAGGGTTTGATATCGTACATAGACGGTGCCATCTTCACGGACCCTGGATTCACGAATTTTGTTAACGGCTGAATCCCGACATATGTGGTTCCTGACGTCTGAGTGGTAGCAACTCACCAAGCGAAGGCGTAGAAGATGTGGGAGATGACATCTAATCTCAAACAGGATGGTGGCCGTTGCTTGTAGATGTGCCAATTTGGATAATAGACTGCGTTCACAAACACGGATACCTTGGGGCCGGTGGTGGAGGCAGGCCGAGAGTTGCTTTTTACGAAGAGATTGACCTCACTGGGGAGCCAGCCTGGTTTTTTGGGGCCAAAGAAAGACATGAGGTTGGAAAAGGACTCGAAAGGGCTTGCAAGATGGACTAGTGTACGTATGGGAAGGGAAGCGTATTATCTACATACCGGACAGGCAAAGGGTTTATGCTCGTTCGGGCTCTGAGTTTGCCGGGCTAAATTTTCACGACAAGATCTACGGACGGTGGGTAGGTCCAGGGAAGGCGAAAGCTGCAGGTACGAAGCGATGCAGCAACGCCGTGTTTCGTGCAGACGGTTGCCGCGGACGCGGGAGCCAAGCGAGGTTGTTCAAAGCTGGTTTTCCAATGAAGGAGGATGAGCATGAGGAGCAGTGGAGGTCGATGTAGTAGGTATGGCCGGAACAATGAGGATCAGGGCGCTAACCTCCGCAAAATGGGGCAGGATTAGCGGCCGATGGACGACATGGAAGCTGCGAGGAGCATCCTGGCTTACAACGCAGCTGAAGCCAGACCTCCAAAAGCAGTAGAGGGGGAGAAGCAACTTCAGCCCGCCATGGGTGTTGCGAAATGCTCTTCACGAATACGGCCACGGGACACGGCGCGCGGAAGCACGAAGAACCACTGCAGGGACGTTTTGATTGAGAGCTCGAAGTTCTATCACATTTGTGGCACTGCATGAGTGAGAAGAGGACATCAAACAGCAACATGGCTTCATCAACAGGGCAGGGGCCAAAGCACGCCGAGGCTTTAGTCGAGAATGCAATCGACGATGTCGGGAGTCGTCACGGGGCGCCTCAGCCATGTAGCATCGTCGACTCGGTGAGAAAGCCATATTCCGAGCTGGAATGGGGCCAAACAAGACGATGTTTGGCAATCGACATGTATGCTCGTAGGAACAATGCCAGGGACGCGAGTGGTTCAAGGATGCTCTCGCAAAGATTGCACGCAAGGATTGTAATGCCAGATGGCCACTACGACTAGCAAAAGGTCAACACCAATCATGGCGTAGTGTAAGCGCAGCCGAGACGCGTGGCGGATAGCGACAGCATGCGGCTTGCATTTTCTCCCACCGTGAGCCCGTGACTGTTTCGCTTGTGGCGTCTGTGCTGTGGCGTCAGCTTCGGCGTATGCACCAGGACATGAGCTACTACACGCATGGCTTCGGCTTAACTTCCACATTGTCATCTCGATTCTGCTTTGCAGCACTTCGGCGAACGATCGACGTGACCTTCCTCCTATCTTTGCCCAGCTATAGGCTCAGCATTCCATCCACACGTTTCAGCTGCACGCACGCCACCGCACGTAGCCACGGCATCACTTGCAGCATTGACGAGTTCGTTCCCAACCGATCAGATGGCTGCCGACAACGGCGCCGCACTGCTTGACCAGGTGCTTTACCCTACCCACAACCCGCCTCGTTTCACCTTCAAGTTCGATGACTTCCTGAAAAAGGAGTACAAAGTGGGACTAGACAGCGACCAGGCGCCGTGCGAGGCGGACCGGCAAGGACATTGCCCACTAGGCACGAGCTGCCCGAAGAAGCACGACGGCGGCGGCGGCAAGAGCACGTTCAACCGGCTGATCTGCAAGCACTGGATGCGGGGGCTGTGCAAGAAGGGCGCGACGTGCGACTTCAAGCATGAGATGAACCTGCGCGATGAGCGCGAGTGCCCTGAGTTCGCGCGCTGGCAGTCGTGCCCCAACGCCGACGACTGCCTGTACCTGCACGTCGACCCGCTGCACCGCCGCCCGCTGTGCCCGGCCTTCGTGCGCGGCTTCTGTCCCCTCGGCCCGCGCTGCGCCGACCGCCACGTCAAGCGCGATCGGCTTTGCCCTTTCTACCTTGCCGGCTTCTGTCCCGACGGCAAGGACTGTAGGCATGGTGCCCATGCAAAGTGGAAGGATGACAAGGATCTGAAGAAGCCGGAGGTGTTCAAACCAAAGACCGAAGAGGAGCTGCAGAAGGAGGCCGAAGAAAGGGAACGCCAACAGCGCGAGGAAGAGGAACGGGAAATCCAGCGCGAAGAGCAGCGAGAGAGAAACTTCACTGGCGATAGGAGAGGTGGCAAGGAGTGGCGTGGCAGAAGGAGAAGGCATGGTCCGGCGAGGGTCAGGAGGTAGTGTTATATTTAGACTTTGCTCATACGATTTCGGAATACTTGGGCGTTGTGTACTGGTCTCTCACTGATATGGCGAGAAAGAGGAATCATACCATTACGGTTGTCTGCGGATAGTAAAGATATAACGATACCCATACAAGGTCGGAAACCACCAAAGGCATTTCTAGGAGGAATCAAAAGCGAACGTTTCAATCACGAAGCAAATCACAAAAAGCATATTTAATCTAAAATGCTGCTTCATCGCAGCTTGATGATTATTGAGAAGGGATGAGTTTCTGAATTGGGTTGATTAAGTTCGCACACTCAAAGCCACGTGCTTTTTGTCCGTTGGACTCCCATCCATACAAGTTCCAAGTTCTAGTTGCCAAGTATCCGCTGGGAAGCCGAATCCATGCTGGCAAGATCCAAACTTCAACGCTTGCCGTGCCGAGAGGTGTACCATAATTTACCCCATGTTTTGTAGTTGAGCCATGGCGGACCTGAGCAGAGACGGAAGGGCGTCGCCCATGATGGCCCACATCTCAAGCAAGACAACGTGGAAGTAGACAAGACCGACGAGTGCGACGATTCCAACGAACTTGATGTGAAGCATGACGACGCGGTACCATGTGTCGCGCGAGATGCTGGTCCAGTTGTCGCGCAGCTTGAGGGTGTTGAGGCCTGGAATGATACGATTGCCGAAAGTGCGATCGAAGGGCACGATCGTCTCCTCCGATTCATCCAGCATTGATGCTTCCTTGCGTACCACCATCATGCCGACGGGCAGCACGACGAACAACCACGTGAACAACGCAACGGAGATCGGGATGAGGGCAGTTGCAGCGCGGCCAAGGTTGGACGTCTGTCGCTCCATGAGCGCTCCGCAGACACCAGCACTCGCCATCACGGCAATGGTGAAGAAGTGCTGGCCGACAACCTTGAGAGCCGTAACTGGCAGAAGCTGCTTCCACTGCACACGGTTGATCACACGCTCTCGGTATTTCCTGTAGCCCGAGGTGATGGTGGCGTGAGTCCAGGCACAGTGAATGCGGGCGGTCAAGAGAGCGGCAGCCATATCGGCGATGAAGGGGGAAACAATCGTACTGAGACCGGCATGGCCACGCATGGGAGCGGCAATCATGTGGAAGACCATGACGATCAAGGCATAGACGAGCCAGATGTGAAGGCCTCGCCAGTAGGCAGTCCTGCCGCCGATATTCTTGATGTGCTTCAGGGTCCGCTTGATCGAGCTGGTCACAGGCTTTTCTGACACGACCTCAGTTTCGACTTCAACGTCGACAACTTCATCTTTCTTCATATCCTGGTCGACGATGGTTTCGTAGACTTTGACTACGGTGGTGGCGGGAGTCTCGACGATGGCAAGGTTGATGATGAGGCGGAGGGTGTATTCAAGAGACACATCAAGGAGGATAAAAGCAACGGTGGTGATACCAATCAGAACCGTACCCCAAACTGGCATCTGGTATCGATCGTGAAGGGCTTGCCAGTCGCCCGTCTTCTCGCTGGAGAGGTGCTCGGAGGCAGCCTCCAGCGTGCGGCGAAGGAGATGGCCATACATGACTGGATAGCGGTGTGGAAGAATGAATCGAGAGTTGTGTTGGAAAGAACGTAGGTGAGGGCAAACTCGGAGACGAAAGGAATGGAGAAGAAGAGAGCAAGAGGGAGTGTATTTCACATGAAGCGTCGTGTCTGGTTGTTTCGAGGCCAGGCAACCGCCATGTGGAAGCGCTTGCGCTGCCACCACCAACAACCAATGCTTGGAACGCCAAGAACACCATCATCATCTTAAGTTTATTGAAAGGGGGCCTAAAGGTGCAATCCGAATACCTTATTCACCGTATCATTGGTGTTTGGCTATGAATTCAAATAATTATATTTGCCAATGCTGCGTATTCAATTCCTCTTCTGATCAATATTCCCATCTCTCATTAATGCCGTACTTCTCCTGTCATTGTCAGCCTTGTTCCTTGCGACGCTCCAGAAACTGTGCCGCGCTGAAGTATATCCCTGCCTCTTTCTAAAACGAATCCACCATGGTATCTACGCTTCCCTGAACCAAGGAGCAGACCTCTGTTATTGACTTCGAGCTCTCCATACCAAATTCCCCTGCGAGGGTTATGGCCAGAGCTCCATCGCCTCGGATGACATCTTCCTTAAATCCGGCTAGTGTGAATATTGCAATGTGGAGGCCAGGTTGGGATTGGCGAGTGAGAGCTTAATCGGAGAATTATGGCATGGGAGAGAGACATCCGTACCGTAGTTCGCATACTCAGAGTATCAATGCCATCACTTACCCTTTGAGTCAAAAACAAAGCCTGGCACACGGAGAGTAGGAACCATCATGGCACCATCCAAAGATCACATCGCCTCTGTCTTTTCGCACCTTAGCCGCGGCGATCCAGATGGCTTCTTCGGGCACGTAGATCCAAACGTCGGTACGTATCCAGAGTTGCAACACAGAAATTCACACACTCTCTCTTCGCACTGCAACATACTCTCACGCCGTCGAAGCAAGTCCAAACAGCCTCGCTGACCCAACCACTCCCAGAATGGACCGTGCAATCGCAGTCGACGCTGGGCGGGACATACCGCTCTAGGGATGAGTTTCGTTCCAAGACGTGGGAGCGGTTGGCGCCCATCATGGATGCGGCGACGCCCATGCGGCAGCGCGTCGTCAACGTCATCGGCGGCGGCAACGACGACGAATGGAGTGTTGTAGAGCTCGCGAACGAGGGAAAGACCAAAATCGGTGACGCGTACAATCAGACGTATGCGTGGTGTTGTCGCTGGGCTAAGGTCGAGGGAGAGTGGAGGATTGTCCAAGTCAGAGCTTACTTGGATAGCGGCTTGGTTGATAGAGTCATCGCTGCGAATGAGAAGTGAGTTTCCATCTTGAATCTCAGGAGATGTGCAAATCGAGAGGCTATCATGACGTCTTTTAAGCATTGAGCTATACGATGTGAGATGTATATGCTGTGATGATAATGTACAGTTGCCTTTTAGCTTTGGAGAAGTGGTCTGTCTGTCTGTAACTGTCATGAAATATCAAGGGGAGTCTCGATAGATTCCACCTCAACGCCAGGCTGAAAGGAAAGAAACCACGTACCCCCGTGCCCGTCAGATTCTTTAGAAGCCGAAATTATAACACAGCAATGAAATGCTGCACAGGATGAGAACCGAAATTGTCCCTCTAGAATCGACTCAAGAGTGAGAAATGTCAGGAATGCCTCCAGAGCCATCTTAGAGATTCTCGTGCTAGATTCATACACCATTTTGCTTGAAATTTTCATGCAGCTTGGCCGGATCGAGTTGCTGCGTTGTTTCTTTAACCTCAAATGGCCATTTATCCTTTGGCCGGGTCTCTCGTCCTTCACCATGCTCGAACTTGCAGACGAACCTCAAGCATTCGCCGGTCTCACGAGAAGCGAACACGGTGATGACGTCTCCAGTGTATACCCGACCGCAGAGCTGATAACCGGCATCATTGGCATCCTTGAGTTTGAAGCCATTCACCCAGATACCCACCGAGCTGCGTGTCGTAAGCACAGTGTGCAGTTGCGGCATAGTGGTCCAGTCGCGACCTTCTTTCTCCCACTTTTCGATGCCGAGAGCATGGTGGAAGATGCAAACCGCCTTCTTCGGGATACGTACATCCTTACGGTCTGGATACGGAAGCGTGTTGGTGGGATCACGACCCCATGTCTCTTGGCGGCTGTTCAGCCTCCAGAAAACCGGCCTGAAAGAATCAGTGCTACTAATGAGCATGCCCAATTTCCCAGGAGAGGCGAGCAATTCCATTGGAACTTGGTGCGGAAGAACTGGTTCCATAGGGTCATACAGCCGTGAATGGGATCGCGTACGAAGTCGAGATGGAGTTGTGGGGTCCATTGTCTTTTGAAGTGGAGTAATGGAGCCATCATCGATGTGTTCATCATCGTGAGCTCCATCCAATGCGGCCTGTGCAGCGGCTTCGGCAATGAAATCACGGCCACTGGCTTTCGATGCATATTCAAGATTGTGTGTGCTCGGATCGTATGGATCATAATATGACGAAGGGCCAAGATCAAGCACGATTTGGCGGCTGAACTTTGTTGGCTTTGGTTTCGGGGTGGCTTGGTCTGAGCCATTGATGCCATGACTACCTCCATTCGAAGCCTTTGGTGTACCAGGACTCGGTCTCACTTTTCCATTTCCCTCGAATTCAGGTTCTGTGGAGATGCCGGATTCCAAAGACGCCATATTGACATCTCGCATCATCGACTCGGCACCTCCAAGACTTTGACCCAGATCCATTTCTTCATATGAGTAATTCGGGTCCGATGTGAGTTGTCGGTCAGGAAGAGATATTCCATTGCTGTGTTGTGGGTCATCCATGGGAGAATCGGTAGAAGTAGTGTTGCGGTGTTGCAGCCCACCAACATCCAAAGCCCGTTTCGCGTGCTCTCCCAGAACACCAGAACTTTCTAGCGCAGACCCGCCTATTTCACCAAACAACCGCCCAGCCTTTTGTTGTAAACGAGGAGACCTGCGGAGAGGACGTGGCTCATCAGTTCCTTCCGAAAATTCATCAGGACTGGACCGCATGGTGTCCTGACCACGCATTTGATTCCGAGGTACTAGTTTGTCAGGCTTGACTCTTTTTGATGCACGCGGATCAAGGAAATCCAAGTCACCTGAATCAAATTTGACATCTTCATAATCATCATTACTGGCTTCGGCACCAGCACCTACGTTTCCATCTTCAAGGCTGAGCTGTGAAAAAACTCGCGCCTCAGCTTCGTCAACTCCGTCTTCTTCTTCGGCAATGGACTCCAAGTCACCTTCATTGTCTGATCCAGAATCTGGATCATCTCGAAGGGTCGAGAACCAGTGATGTCGGAGACACTGCTTTTCATCTGGGCGAAGAGATGGGTCGGTATTCAGCATCTGAAAGAGGAGATCAGTCGCACCGTCCGACACGGCTTTATTCTTCAACGGTGACACGTCCAGTGGTGTTCTCATGATTTGATCAAACATTTTTTTTCCGGTCTTGTCGGTTTTGCCCTCGAATGGCGGCTTACCGCAAAGGGCAAACCACAGAACGGCAGCGAAAGACCATATATCGACTGACTGACTGTATGCGTGAAAGTCACCTTGGCCGTTCTTTCCTCGACGTCGCTTCATGCCTCGTTTGGCTGTATGCTCATCGTAATGAGGGAACACTTCAGGAGCGCAATAGAGAAGTGTACCGCAAAACGTCTTCAAGAAAGTCTCGTTGTTCTTCACGACCTTGGACAACCCAAAGTCTGACAACTTGACGACCCATGGGTTGGTAGAAGCAATCAGAATATTATCGGGTTTGATGTCGCGATGTGTGATCTTCTTTCGATGCAGGTACCGAAGTGCTTTAAGTGTTTGGTGTGCCATTAACCTTGCAGCTGGCTCCTCCAAGGGACCGAACTGTTGGAGATAGCCCTGCAAATCGCCATAGGGGACGTACTCCATAATGATGTAGAGATGGGCTCCTTCGTCTCGGTAATCGATATATCGGACGATGTTTGGGTGGCAAAGGTCCTTCATGATCTGCATTTCGTTGTCGAGACGTTGATCCAACCGGCCGTCCTTGATGAAGCGTTTCTTTTCGAGTTCCTTGGCAGCATAGATTTGGCCTTCCATTTTCGTGGCGAGTTTGAAGACTGTTGCAAACGCACCTTTGCCCAAGAGGCCAACGATGTTGTATACCTCGCCTCCGCTCCAGTGCATCCCAAAGGGATTATTATTAGATCCCACCAACGCCACGCTGGTCTTTGTGACGCCAGTAGTCAGTACGCGATGAGCATCTCCAGCGGCCTTTGTAAAGCCACGCTGTTTGCGAAGCTGCGCGTCGGCAACATCCATACGATTTCTGAATGCTTGAAAATTTTGCAAGTACGCTGACTCAAATCCATCCCTGGTGGGAATACGAACGATGAACTTGATTATATCTTCGGGTCTTGGAGAAGGAATTTGAATGACAGCACCATGAGTGAGCATGCGCGTTGCAGCAATCTTCGATCCCTTTCCTCTTAAATGAACTTCATCAACCAGCGTACCGTTTGTCGACATGTCTTCCAGCATCACAATACCAGCGTGGTTGACGTAGATACGGAAGTGGAGGTTACTGACTCGCTTTACCGTGTCTGCGTCCAGCACGATGTCACAGGATCGAGGATTTCTACCAAACGTAAAACCAAGCACGGGTTGGACGACGGCGCTAGAAAACCTCAAGGCCAGATCTTGTGCTCCTCCAGACATATCTTTGCTGAGGATGAAGGTTTCATGCTCCTCGCGAAGGTGCTTTGGCAGCTGATCGGAATAGGTTGCCAGAGCACCGTTATGTAGCACATGTTGTGGTGTATTTTTAGCCGTCAGAGATACAATATGAATGGCGGCATGGGAGGAAGGGTGAAGAATACACATGACATCCGCGATATCATTGTCGTTGAGACTGGAGTTGTTGCGTCCGAGTCTGCGCGGGTCGAGAACTTGCTGGGTGTTCGGCTGCGTGGCCTCGTCGTCCATCAGGCTAGCTACAACGAGTGAGTCAAAGATGGAGATGATACTCGAATGGTTTGCAGTGGACATGGCGTCGTCTTGTAACGACGCCTCCATCTTCGAGGATGAATCGAAGGGTGGCGGGAGAGTAGAAAAGTAACCCACAGTGAGGCTTGTGCGCAGTTTGGAAAGCGGCGAGTACGTTAGATACTGTGCGCCGAACAGGTTCCAACAAGAACATTCAAAAAAGGATCTTGTAACCCGAGTGATCAAGGTGTCGTCAAGTGAAGCGTTGCTCCTGACGCCGGTTGCTAGGGAGGTGGCGAATATTCTTCGAACCGAAAGAGGAACAATACATGCGAGTAAGCAGGTCAAGAAGCTCTGATTCCATCCACCATATACTGGTGTATACTGTCTAGATATGCAGGAAGGAGGTTGCAAGGAAGTGCAAGCTTCGGCGGGGAGGTTTAAGTAGTTGCACGAAACTTGGAATGGACGCGGATGCGGATCAGCTGGACGGGTTGAAAAAGACGGTGAGACGACGATTTAGACGTGTCAGGATGCAGGTAGATGAAGGAATTCGATTCAGGCTTGGGATATCAGACGGCTATGGCGGAACGCAGGCATTCATTTGCCTGGATTGATATGGTGCGAGATGTCGAGCTACGACCGGCCGGGAGCCGTTGGCTGAAGCCAATGGCAAGCAGCCGGTCCGTTGCCAGAAATTCAAATGGCTATAGGGGCATTGCAGGAGGGACGCAGGAGGAGCGAGGCATGAGAATGGGGGGAATCGAGGGTATAAAGTGGTGCAGTAGTGGTTGTTAAAACTTATGAATGCGAAGCGGGCGATGAGTGGATCGTTTAGCCCTGCAGGCTGAAGGATGTGGAACGACGTGCCACGACGTGCCACGACGTGCCTGAATACGGACCGCGTTTCGCGTCAGGCATCAGGCACCTCTCGCTGCTTTTCAGAGCAGCCGTCGAATAACCGTTGCTGGGTTCTTCCCTACCCAATACAGCTCCCTGCTGTAAATCGTTCCAAACCACCAAAACAAGGGTAGAGGTAACTTTAGGTTTCATTACGTCTGCATCACCACCGTTTTGGGAGGGTAGCAGCTTTGATTTGCTCGATCGTGGCTCTTTCGCCAATCTATATTGCAGTCTGCTGCTCACCGAACAATGCCCAGTCCGTCTTAGGCTGACGTACACCGGTTACCTTTACATCATTACCTCTTTTCGCAAGCTATCGCGCGCTCGTACTGCATCTAGATCCCAGATGGTGACCGTACTCGCCCTTCTCACTCACCGCAAGCTTGCAAACAACTTTCTATTTGCTTCTCTCTTTACCTCCACGTGTTCTAGAAGTTACTTCATGGTGATTGCACGCTTATAAACAGACGCAAGGCGTGTAATCTCCCGCCGCGCCACTCGCCTGATGCTGGATCCCTTCCTTTGAGTATTTGTCTACTTCCACCTCTAATCTACCGGAGCAGTGTCAAAGAACATCTTTCCTGCATGAGTCTCGGCCACCATGAGGGATCTCGACAATTTGTTTGGTGGCTATGTTCACATACGCAGCTTTCCCCGGGAAGCTGAAGCCCTGCAAATCCTCCGCAAAGCCGCATCATGCGTGAAGCCGATAATGAGAAAGAGAGGGTGGAGAGTTGGCCAGCTGTGCGAATTCTACCCGCAACAGGCTAACCTCTGGGGACTCAACGTCAATCACGGCGAGACCATCAACCTGCGTCTACGCCATGCCGGAGACAGCTCCCAATTCCTCCGCTTCGAACAAATCCTCGATACCCTCCTGCACGAGCTGTGCCATAACTGGATCGGTCCTCATAATGCAGAATTTCACAAGTTGTGGGAGGAACTTCGCGACGAATGGGGCACGCTCCAGATGAAAGGCTTCTCTGGAGAAGGCTTCCTAGGCAAGGGTCAAGCACTGGGAGGCCAACGCGTGCCCATGCACGAGCTCCAGCGGCGAGCTCATGCTGCTGCGGTAGAGCGTTCAAAGAAACCTCAAGGATACGGATCTGGCCACAGACTTGGTGGTGTACGAGCCGACCGCGATACGGATATACGCAACGTCATCGCCGACGCGGTTCAGCGAAGGAACAGTGTGACGAGTAGCTGTGGCACAGGAGATAAGGCTGCAGAGCAAGCGGCTCAGGATGCATTACTGAACGGATACAAAACCAAAGAAGCCATGGACGAGGCCAACGAGTTGGCAATCCAAGCGGCGCTGTTCGAACTGATGCAATCGGAGGAGGAAAGAAAGCTGCGCGGCGAGCCGATCCACCCAATATCACCAGCCTCGGAAGGCCTCACTTGGAGTCCTGAACACGGCTTGCAGGCTATACAGCCGCAGCCGTCAGCATCAAGGCCTGTCCCAGCACCTCAAACACCTACTTCGGCTCCATGGCCAGCGTCACCACCATGGTCGTACCCGGCGCCACCTCCATGGCCGCACCCGGCGCAACCACCGCCCGTCCCGCTCGCTTCAAGACCCGAAATCAACCCTCACGGCCGGCCCGTCTCCCGCATCGTCAAAGAAGCCGAAGCGACAAAGTCGAACTCCAAGCAACCCATGCCGCCTTCCTCGTCGCCAAGCGCGCTGCCGCCCGCCGCTCCACCGGCCCAGTCCTCCTCGGCGACGTGGCAGTGCGCGGCATGCACACTCATCAATCCGGCGTATGCCACTTGCTGCGAGGCGTGCGAATCGGCCGCGCCGACGGCGCGCGGGTCCGCGCCGGCGCCGCCGTACTCGAACGCAAACGGGGCTTGGGGCGCCGCGCCGCGGCAGACGCTGGGCTGGAACTGCACCAACTGCGGAACGTTCATGGAGAACCAGTGGTGGACGTGCAGCCTCTGCGGGATGGTGAAGACCCAGTCTTGAGGCTCTTATGGCCCTGATGTGAAAGATGTTGCTTGTGTTGCGATTTCATAGCCGCATTAGCGTGGAGTATGTTTGTTTGTTGCATTTGTGCGGGATTAGGTGTCCTTGATGGATACAGTTCAGACGGAGATGGATAGAGGAATCAACGGATCAACAGCGAGTTTGTATGAGCGGCGTAGAGCGTGGAAGGATGAAATATTTGACTACGAGTACATTGAAAGTGACGGGAGGGCATGGCATCGTGATGAAACCCTCAATACAAGCTGAGTTTCTTTTTCAAGCTGGAACATTTTCTCCATGTCTCATCCGTATGCAGTCTTCAGTTGCCTACCATGTCCCTCAATGTTTGAAGTTAGAGCTGGAATTCTACATTTCGTCGAGTCTGGAACTGAAGCTCCTCTGCGCTGTGTGCACAGTGTGCGACGGAGTAACAGTCAGCGTCGGAGGGCTCTATTCTCATAGTAACCATGGCACGCATCTCGTGATATTGAATCTCAGACTCTTCCGTTTGCCGCAGTTCCTCAGCTGCGGGAGTCCAGACAGTCTCCTCAATATCATCGTCGATACTCTCGCGAGACACCGCCTTTTGTTTTCCACGGTTGTTTCGATCCCATTCCTTGAGGACTGCGGCCGCACGCAACTTTCCATTCTGAATAGCAGTGTCTATAAGGGTATCTCCACATTTGCTGAGCCTCCACAATGGTATCCACGGGTTGATTGGAACATTCCACGGAGGCCCGTCGCTTGCGGCACCGTGAGCTAAAAGAAGGCCGAGCATATCCGTATCCCCTTTCCTCGCGGCCACATGAGCCGAAACTGCAGACGGTCTTACAGAGAGTTCAATAAGAAGTGTGACGAAATGTACCTGGCCTTCGAGCACTGCTACTTCTAGCGCATGTGTCATTACGTCTTCGTCGAAATTTTTATGCTCCAGCAGTATATTTACCACTCCCGTGGCTCCGTTGCAAATCGCGAAAAAGAGACATTCTGGTGTACAGTCCGCCGAATTTTCCAGTAGGAAGGTGACAATTCTCGCAATCTTCTCCTTCAGTTCTTCGTTAACTTTCCCCCCAGGGTTTGCTATCGCGGCTTCCAATGTTGAAAGGAGCCTGGCAGGGGCATTCACCGATGCCCTAAAATTATTAACCAAATGTTGCACGGCAGTCTCATGCTTGAAATAAGCAGCTTTTTGGAGAGCTGTGAAGCCGCATGCTCCAGTTCCCGTATCTACGTCAGCGCCATGCCCCAAAAGGATTTCCATCACCTTCAAATTCGGCGACGCCAATTGCAATGCGGTACTTCCGTCTCTCGATTGTTGATTAACATCAGCACTGAGTTTGATCAGTTCGTCGACCACGAACGTGTCTCCTCTTATTGCTGCTGCTTGTAGTGCAGTGAGAGGTAACTCGCTTCCATCTTCACATGGATCCACTCCACATTCAATCAGGTAACGGAGCAAGTCGATGGTGAGTTTCTGCTCACCTTCTGGTCTTTCGAAATCAGATGTGAACTGGATAAGACGTTGACCTCCAGCAGCGGACGAAAGAAGAGATATATGGTGCGATCGCAGAAGGCCCAACGCTTCCTTGTTGATTTTAACACCTGCATTGATCAACAACTTGACTGTCTCAATGTCTTCGCTTGTACAAGCATTAGCCAGAGCCAACAGCCCGTCATTCGAATCGATCTTCACACCCGCCTGCAGAAGAAGTTTGATTGCTTCGATTTGCGCGAGAGAACAAGCAGCTTGTAAAGGCCGATGGACAAAAGAAAGGTTACCGGGGCCGTTTACATCAGCACCAGCATCCAGGAGTAGTTTTATTATATTCACATGACCGTTCCTACAAGCAGCTGACAAAGGGCACATGTCGTACTTCGCTGCGGGACAGTCGTTGACATCGGCGCGAGCACGGATAAGGATCCGGGCCACGTCGACATGCCCATTCTTGCAAGCCATCAGCAGTGGTGACATGCCGTTGGCTGTATGCGTGTTGGCGTCAGCGCTTTTGTTGATGAGGATCCGAACGATATCGACATGGCCGTTCTCGCAAGCCATGAGCAATGGCGCACGGTCCGATGTCGAGTGGGCGTTGACATCTACACCATTACTTAGCAAAAAGTTTACCATGTGAATGTCGCCCCTTTCGACTGGGCGTGAAAGTAGACTTTCACGTCCTTGTGAGCCGTTAATGTCCGCGCCATGTTCTATCAGCATCTTGATTATGGCTTCCGTTTGAGGGTGCTGATGTCGGCATGCTCTTTCCAGTGGGGTCATAAATTCTCCATCTAGAGCGTTGACATCCAGTCCTGGGTTGAGGAGGAGTTTACTGATGCCGTCAAGATCCCCCCGCGTGATCGCATACGAGAGGGGGTTTCGAGAGAAGATGTTTTCTAGGTACGGACCACGAAGCCATCGTGGGACTAGGTATTTCACCTCGTATCTTACGCGCATAAATGGTTTTTCTTCATCAGTGGAGTCCGTATGTAATTCCTTGGCTAAAATTGTTGCGCCGATTGTTTGTGGTTGTCTCTGAGTGAGGTTACGATGCTGGCTCTGCTCTGATATCTCCACACTACTGAACTCGTGGGTATCCTTCGGCTCTTCTGGATATGGCAAATGGTTGTTCATCCAAAATGTGATGACCTCTTTCGGGGTGAAGAGTCCATCATATAAATCAGTTTCCTCCGATATGGAAATGCCGAAGACGAAATTACACGACGAACTAGTGCCATCTGAGTTAGTAAAGGTTTGGAGAAGGAGCTACCCAGTGAGTGTATCAAGAGACTGAAGAGTATAGTCGAGCACCTACTATGGGCTAAAAGAGATACCAAAACATCTCGTGCCACATTTTGGGCAAGTTCTATTTCTTGGGGAAAGTGGTGTCAGCTCATCTGGTCTTGCACGCAGCGTCGTGATTTTGACTAAATTCATTGCGAGTTTGCAACCAGGTTGCACAATCCTGTTCCACTCTAAGACGCTCAGATGATCTTTTGGCATCTGGGTGGACCGGCAGTTAATGACAGCTAGCTGAGACATTTCATCTAGCACCTCGTAATGTTTCCACCTCTTAACACCATCGTGGTCGACCATGCCGAGGTACATGCGTTTCATTGTTTCGATCAAGGTTCCCTCATCGCGACATAAAACTTGTGGTAGCGAATGCGTACGGCCAAAGACGTCTGTGAAGATAATAGGTGTTTCGGGCTCCCAAGGATAACCAATTACCGGAGGCAACGTTCGCTCTTTCTTGCGCGTCGAAATGACCGCCTCGTCAAGCATTCGCACAAGGTCATCAGGTTGTACTTGAAGCTGTCCGGTCTCGCTTTGGGATCGGCTATCCGCAAGTCAGTGCTGAGTGCCATGCTATTAGCGGTGATGCAGAGTATAAAGTAGACTGACCTCACAATGATACTCAAGTAAGTTTGGACAATGTTAAGATGTGTCTATAGCCTCGTCTCAAGCCTGCTCGTGCTCTCTTCTCTAAACGTCCATTGCGCTTTTCTGAATACTGATTGCACCGAATTTCCTTTTCTATGCACGATACTCTTCGTCAAGTGCCGAGAGTTTTCCTGCTTGGATTAGTTTTCAAGGAGAATCACAAAAATGTGAGTATCAGGAGTAGATACCAAGAATTCTTCCAACACTTTTTGGCAACCTTCGAATTCATGGTGAATCGCCATGAACGTGGATGGGTTACGGTACACATGGCTCCTAAGAGATGGCGATGACAAGTATGAGTGGATCTCGCGACTCAAGTTGAATACGGATTGAAGAATTTCATGCAGCGATTTATAACTCTTCTCGGCGTCGCTATTCTTCCTTATGACTTTTACACACCTTACCGCGAGATCGCCGACGGCAATGAAATCGCTTATAGCGAATCCGAATGGAGCAACAGGCATAGTGAAAACAATGAGATAACGGAGAAGGACTCGGCGTGCTTCGTGAAATACGTTTTGAGAAATATGTAACGTATTGCAAGACAGCGAAAAATTTCCATTCATGCCCAAAACAACTCTGTCGGGACCATGGAAAGGCTGAGGCAGTGTCGGCTACGGGCTGTGTAGAGTTTGTGACGTTAGCCATCGTCGTTCGTGTGAGCGATTTTTGTGCTCGTATACGATACGATACGTGTATAAAAGGTGTAACCACGATCAAGGCTGAAAGTGGATGCAAGTTGAAGCGTCGAGTATTTCACCCAGTGGGAGACTGGAGAATCAATGCTAAGACTGCCATCCAGGGGTTCGTGCACCTCAAAGTTCATTCACCTATCACCTCTCCAAGTGTCGTATTGTAGAGGTTAGAGGTCTCTTGTCCAGCTTGCTATTTTAAGTAGTACTTGAATATTAAGGCCCCGGTTCAGCCCAGCGTTCTTTGTTCCGGCACGTAGGGATAAATAACTGGTTAACACAGGGTTAGCCTCGGAAAGCTGGATCAAACTGTTCTATAAGTTTGAGAAGCGCAAAATGGTCGATGGCCGTGCTGTAGTACTGGAGGAATGCTATCAACGCTATAGAAAGGAGGCTCTCCGCAGATCAAGGAGGCGGCGATACTCTAATACGAAAGTAATTTCTGGAGCAGCTTAGCAAAGAGTTACTCAAAAATTCGATGCACTCACAGAGTTAGACTCGCTTGAATTCAAAGTACCTATGATTTGTCTCGCTACGGGGTGCGTCTGGGGACAAAGGGACGTACATTACATATCCCCAAGCGTCTTAAAAGTTCTGCCACCTACACAAGCAGCCTCCCGTGCCGCCATCAATGCCTCCAGGCCCGCCCATCGCTGTGCTCACATTAACATTCGTGAACGGCCCCTCCGCAGGATTCACCAACGTGCCGCCAAAGCTGCGATCCTCGCGCTGAAACAGCTTGTCATCGACCTGCACGACGCCGCGCTCATCCAAGCCATAGCAATACAGCATCTTCGTGGTCAACCCGCCGCCATGCCGATCCAGCGTGACGGTAACAGGATACGGCATCGTCCCCGGCCGCACGAAGGTGGCAGCCGCGCCAGCGGCCGGCGTCGCCGCGCCCGTTGCCTTGGGCAGTAGGGTGTCGTTGGCGCGGGTCCAGATCTGGACGAGGAAGCGGGAGTCAGCCCATGTGCAGCGGGTGGTGGCGCCGGCGAAGGCGCTGCCGCCGTCGGCGTCGGCCGGCACGTCGCCTTCGGCCTGCTCCGTGCCGTTCTGGATAGCGATGCTCTTCATGAAGATCGCGCGGTCGAAGTACGTGTAGAAGCCGTAGTGCTCGGTGCTCTGGCCCGCGTTGTACAGCCGCAGCGGCTGGTACGCGGGGAACGGCAGCAGGTTGGCGGGCAGCGCTGTGCCGTCGGGATTTGTGCTCGGTAGCGGGATCGCTGTCGCTAGGTCCGGAATGGTGTTGATGGTGCTGCTCGGTGCCGAGCTTGACGATGATGTAGGGACGCTGCCAAGTTGGGTCAGCGACGTGTTGATGCCATCAGTCCCGCCTTGCCGCTTGAGGAGCTTCCTGGACTGTGAGAAGGCTGAATTTGGGGGGTTAAATGAAATGTAGAAAGGTGTTGACACGCCATCAAAGGGCTCCGTGTTGTTGTCAGTTGTGTTACCAAGGAATATCTGCTCGTCAAGAGCTGGCACTCCAGGTGAAGGCTGGAATACGGTTCCTGACGAGGATGAGCTATTTTGGTTGTCGTAGTAGATGGTGAAGAGAAAGTCTGGCTGATCGGGTTGGTTCGGAGCGATGGAAGCCTGCTCTTCTTTGGGTACGGCGCAGCTCCACATGGCAGAGGGATTGACACAGCCGGTTACATTGTAGACCATGTTTGGCTGTGCAATGGTAAAGGAACCCGTAGGGATTGGAGGGAACCCAGGAAGATTAACCCAGATAGATGTGGTTGATGAATGATGTTGGCGCGTCACAACGACTGGTACGACAACGCCTATTGCGAGCAGCAGAAGGATGAGGATGATCAAGCAGATCAAGCAACAACATCTTCTTTTCTTCTTTTTCTGCTTCTGCTTCTTCTCTTTCTTTCCTTTCTTTTCGCGACGTCCCTCAAAGAAGAAGCATTTTCTTTTAGGTTTGTGTTTTCTGCCACCTATCGTCGGCTTCGGTTCGTAGTATATTGAAATATTGTCATCTGAGCGGTACTGCACCGTCGGTGTTCGCCTTGAGTCGGTATCCCACTGAGCCGATTGAGAAGAGCGCTTGAAAGCAAAAGCATCTGGCGAATGCCTCGTTACACGCCAGGCAGCAGTTTGAATTGGTAGCTGAGGCCTCTCGTGTACCGTACGAGTGTCCCTAACGACTATCGAATCCATTGCAACTGGGTGTACAACAGGCGAGTGGAAATGCGTCATTTCCGATTCTGGAGATTCGTCTTGATTCGAGGTCAATGGACTCCAAGCAGACACTAGTGGCTTTTCAGAGGCGCGGAGATTCGTAAGCCACTGGTTCGGATTCGCGGTTTTCGATGATGTTGATCGTCTTGGCATCACATCAACCGTATCTCTGCGGAGCATAATGGGGATTTCTCGATCATCTGGACTGAATTCAGCAGTGGTTCCTCTTTGCGAAGTAATGTTAGTTGACTCCAAGTTGCGTTGATCTCTAATCGAATTCAGTCGATTGTGCTGTTGTTCAAATTCTTGGCTATTGGTCGTGTCTATCGATGTGGCCCAAGAACTATCGGAATCTTGCCGTGCTCTCCCACTATTCCGATCAATACCGGCTTCACTTGACATGTATTGCCGTACTTCTTCTGGACTGATACGTTGAGTCTTGTTCAGATCGCGAGGCTGAGGATTCGTGGAGTAGGCTTGTGGAAGCGCAGGAACATCAGGTACTTTCTCCATGGCCACATCATATTCGGTAAATCTCTTCTGGTTCTGAAATGGAGTGGTAATGACATTCCACCATCCTTTCGATCGCCGCGGAGTTGGGACAATGTTACTCTCGTCGGTATTACTTCGAGATCGAAGAACTTGATCTTCTTCAAAAATCGTTGCCGTGGATCGTATACGTTCTTTGTTGGCCAGAGTTTCATCTTCTTCGAAGTTCAGGGCGGTCGGCTCTGGGAAACCAGTTGATCGCAGACCCAGCGGATTCGCAGCAAAACTTGGAGTTGGACGAGACGCGTTGGCCGCTACGGAATATACACTGGAAGGAGGTCGTGGATAAGAACGATCGTTCCCGTTATATGTGGTAGGGGCAAGATATTGCAGATCCTTCCCACGAGTCGACTTAACGGAGTTCTGTCTTGGTGTGCCTCGTCGATTATTGGACTCCGACCTTACAACCCTTCTGATCTGTTTCGGTCTCGAGCCAGCCTTGACCACATTGGTATCGATTGACAGGGTCGGCTTATGCCTTCTTCTCGAAGATTTTCTGGCTGGCTGAGAGACGAGAGTACGGCTGCTATAGGATGTTCTTTGGCTGTCTGGAACAATCTCCCCGAACAAGTGCCCTGGAACGTAGGTGACGTCCGATAGTTCATCGAAGGACCCGTTCAAATCATCTTCTCCAGGACGATTTGCACCTCTAGAATAAGGCGGTGGTGGATAAGTTGGATATGGCCGGGAGGGATCTTTCACTTGTGACTGGCCTTGCAAGACAGACTCCCGCGGTTGCGTAGATACCGTGCTCACACTGACGGACCTAGTAGGACGACTGAAGTTTCGCGGAGGAGACGTAGCGAAGTCCTGAGCTACGTATCCAGGCATTTTGGATCCTGAGAATGGTGAGATTGGCGATTCGAGGCTGGGAATGAATTAGGGATCTCGGAGGTAATGAAAATTATGGAGTCTCCATGAGTGTTGAACGACTCAGTGGCCTTTTTAATAGTCGCGAGACATTGATGTACAGGAGAGTACTCTAGGAAGTAGTTTGCGAGGAATGATTGGCATAAGGAACGACTGGTATGTGGAGATGGAGGGTCAGGTTTATGAAACAAAGAACCAACGCGACCACGCAAACGGAAGGCAGATGGAATACGGATAATGGCAAGCAAAGTAGCTGGAAAGAGACAAGAAAGGTATCTGATTGAACCGCGAACTGTTGAAAATCAGACGGTGAAGCAGGTGTGACTCCCAAAGGCAGTTTTGCATCAGATCCCGACGGCGATGGATATATAAGCCTGATTTGCGCATAGTTCAAGAGCCTCACATTGGACAATATCTTCAAGAAGAGCGGCACTAGTAGGACGATTGGTGAATAGAGATCCATTCTGGCGCAGCGTAGGCGGAGAAAGGTGTTTGAGAGGCATAAGTGGATGAGAGCGTCTGGTTGGGCTCGAGCCAATGGTGAGTCAAGGTGGGGGCTGGCAGGCGCTTATTCAACGGCCACATCGGCGCTTCTCACTTTGTCCGACGACACTCTGAGCCTAAAATAGACGGAGAAAGCGTGTGGCTACCTTCCGATGGCTGAACTTCACCCGCTCAGGCTTTGTTCTAGATTTTGTGGAAACCGTTTGTATGCAGTTGGTAAAGTGGTGCTGGAAGGCGGTAGAACGGTAAAGGAGAGGTGCATCGCTTTTAGTAGCGGAACCGAGGAATGTTAGTACGTGTCGTATGCAAGATTGGAGCGTAGCTAGAGGACGAGCTCAATGCTAATACCACTTGCTGGATTCGAGTTAAGAGGTATTTAGCTTCTCATCTGTAGTCAACGCAGACATAACGCTGAATAGTCGATCTGTTGGATTAGCTTGAGCGCCGAGTGCTTGCTGACACTTGGCTGGAACTCAGACCAACTGTCAATTTCTCCTCTGCACGAACGGGCCACGACGTTGCGGTATTGAGCGACAGGGAAAACCGGGCCCACGGCTCCTCGTGCTCAGATCCTAATACCAGGTTGAAATCATACTGTGCTGCTCGAATTGGGAAGTCGACAAGGGGTGTTCTTGATATAGCACGGCCGTTGCAGCCCGCCATGGGGCTGACCCTTCATTTGGCTTTTTGGCTGCATCGAGGTTGGCTTCTGTGTTCTCCTGCCCACCGCTGTCACCTGTTCAAATGAGAGCAGCAATGCAAGAATCGATAGTAGCGCTTTTCACGGAACCGTTGGTTTGCACTAATGGACGCATGCAGTATGCGGTAGTCTTCTGCAAGCCACGCGAAGAATAGAGAAATAAGACAGCATGAGTCGTGTGTGTGGGGAACGAGGTTGCTTCGAACCGGCCCCGTCCAGGTCACCCCATGATTGTATCAGTGGACCAGCGAATTGCACAATCATATAGGTAGATAACGGTGCAGGCGTTCATTCCTGAACACAACTTCCGCCACCAGCAAACCCGTCGTGTTCGTATCAGAAGCCATTTCGGTGGCGGCAGCTGGACCGCCCTCTGCCAAGAGCGGATGGGCCTCTACTCAATTTAGTTGGCTGAGCTTTTAGTCTACGTATCGGCGAAAACAACATCAGCGCTTTGTTTCTCGATCTTTCTCATCGCTCCTATCTCTAATACGTCTGCTCCTTACCGACTCTCTTCTTCGAATGGCCTGCGCCGCTCCTTCGCCATCCTACTACCTTCCTTCGCCGCAACCTTGATTGGATACGGCTCCGTTGCTTTTGAGGGACTTGCCGGTAGCGCATTGTAACACCAGTGCATCTCTCTGAACACCTAAGCGGCCGTAGTCTATCAGCCACTACCGCTGGCCTTTGCGACTCTTCGTTTCTGAGACTACATGTTCCACCTCGTTGAGGACTAATCTTGTAATTCCTCTGATCCCGTCATAACGCCCAGCGCGTCTCCTCCTATCGAATAGGAGTAGAATCCGTCCCCCATCCTCACTTCATTAACGACTTGCGCCGGCGTCAGGGAGCTTGCGGTATCTGCCGCTGGAACTGCAAGCTCACCCTTCCATTCACCTTTGTCGGGCTCAGAGCCATCAATCGCTCACGCTGGCGTCGACCGCGTCGCTTTCCGAATACTCACATCAGCGCCGCCGTTCGTCGGCCGACGTCCATTCCCCCATTTTCAAAACCGGTGCAAGCCAATTCGACCCCGGTACACAGGCTAGATCGTCTGGTGTGCCTTCCAGAGGGTTTGGAAGCACCCTTCCTCCCGTCCCGGATATCACGTCAGATAACATCATGTCTCTGTCTAGATCGCCATCCCCTCAGAGAGGCGGAGGTTGGTCTAGTCCTGGCCTTACTACACCTTATGATGGCTCAAGTCGAAGAGCAAGCCCCGTCAGAACATATCCCAACGGTAGCGCCAGTATAACTTGGGCGAGTGCACAATCGAGGAGCGCCGAGGTACGCGGAATCCCATCCTTCGCACCGCGAAATCAGGGAATTGGAAGATACTTTCGGCGTGTGTCCGGTAAACTACCCTTCTTCAACTCACAAAGCTATGCCGAGAAAGAAAAATTGGGCCGCGGCAGGTGGACACCAGCCCGGAGAAACAAGCCTCGAGATATTCTCGCTTTCTTCGGTCGAGCACTTTGGAAACTGCGGAAGCAGATACTAGCGGTTGTAACAATTATTCTCCTGATTATCCTGTTCTACGTTACACCTGCACACCGGCTGTATAGACGACATCTAGGTGGTGGCAAGAAGTTTGTCATCATGCTGGCCGCGAACGAGGGTGGTGGCGTTATGGAGTGGAAAGGAGCCCGAGAGTGGGCTATAGAACGAGATAGTGTGAGGAACAAGAGACACTACTCACGAACTTGGGGGTACGACCTCGAGATTGTCGACATGAGCACAAAGAAGAGATACGCACACGAATGGAGGGAAAGCTGGGAGAAAGTCGATACCATTCGTAACAGCATGCGGACTCATCCCAATGCCGAATGGTAAATTCATTTATTCCAAGCAATTGTACTGTCACGCTGACTTTTTGTTAGGTTTTGGTGGCTCGATCTCAACACATACATAATGGAGCCGTCATATTCACTGCAAAAGCACATCTTCAATCAATTGCAAGACAACACGTATCGCGACATTAACGTCTACAATCCCCTAAATATCACACATCCTTTCGAGGCTAATTACCTTGACGCTAACGGCCACTCCCTAGTGGGTGATGGCGACCCGAACTCCATCAATCTCATCATACCTCAAGATTGTGGTGGATTCAACCTCGGATCCTTTTTCATACGTCGAAGCCAATGGACTGATCAACTTTTGGATATTTGGTGGGATCCAGTCGGCTACGAGCAGAAACACATGGAGTGGGAACATAAAGAGCAAGATGCTCTCGAGTATTTGTACAAAAACCAACCGTGGATACGTGCCAGCATGGCATTCATACCCCAGAGAAAAATCAACAGCTTTCCGCCGGGTGCTTGCGGCGAAAATGGAGATGATACGAAAATTCATTACAGATCTGAGGATAGAGATTTCCTCGTCAACATGGCAGGTTGCCAATGGGGTCGAGACTGTTGGGGAGAAATGTATAGTTATCGTCAGCTCAGCCACAAGCTCAACCAAAATGTTTGGGAATCGTTCAAAGATTGGGTTAACGACAACGTCAAGAATCCCTTCAAAGGAAAAGAAACAAAGGCTTCTGGGAAGAAGTCATAGTAGGTTTTGCCAAGTGCCGGCGCAAGTTCATCCATATGGCTGTTCAATGCGCTTTGGAGGCACCAGGAGTCTTCGTCAGCACTGTTGTCTCACGACTACATACCATTACATTGTCTATCAGTAATGACGACTTGTCTTGATTTCATCCATCGATATCGACATATCCAACTTGGGCATTTACACTTTACGACGATTGGCTTCGCATCAACGTCGAGCATGGCGTTTGGGTAGATCATCAGATTGGTTTACAGCACCGCTTTACTTACATTCTGGACTCTTTGGTCGACAACAGCACAGATCCTGTGCTGAATTGGCGCTTTTGTTTTTGATCGACGCATGGCCGCGTCTTATTCATGTATGAGGAGGTGAATGTCCTAGATCATAGCTTTGATGAATGTAAGGTCTGGCTGCCCGTGGCGAGAAACCCGCCGTGTCGAAACCACATCCTCTGATTGAGCACCTCAAGTTGTCTCCCGCGAGTCCATGGAGTTATGGTCATTGTATTATTGTTATTCAGCCAGTTCTCTGCAAGATGTCAGGTTCAATTGAGAAAACTGCGGCGGCCTTGGGCATGCTGTGCATCGTTCCATTCGTGGTATGGGAGAAGCGCATCGGCCTCCCCTACTTGCACCGTACTATATTGTAAATTGACCTAACGTTTGATGCATTTAATCCAACACTACATGTAATTATCTGGAACCAGTGCGGCGGTTTTTTTTCTACTAAATGTAGTGGGTGGTCGCTAAGTTAGTGGCCTGCCCCGGGGAAGTGCTAGGGGCTAAAAGTTTGTGGCCGACTCGCTTGTGGGATATATTAACTTAGCCACATATATGCCTCAGGCAATTAATTTTGTAAGATTCAATGCGATGTTATTTTCAAGCGAGAAATGCCTAGTGGCCTCCGTCTGACGAGGAACCCCTGATCGCTTCGATCAAAGGTACCAATCGAGGTGGCGACATTGCCTGTGACAGCGCACAACAGCCGCCACATGCCTAGCACTGACAGCCAAGCATGGGGGAAAGACTCGGAAATTCAGATTAAATCGTTCAATGATATTGGAAAGCCAGAAGAGCTCAATGGTGTTGCTGTGGGTTGAGGGCGTCTTGGATCAGCATGAAACAGGCTCTCCGGAATCAAGGCGGCAGCGACGATGCGAATGAAATTTTCAGAGCAGCGGCGCAGGGATTGTTCGGGAATGGACACACAACAAGACCAATGCCGAATCACGCGAAGATTCAATGCGCTCACGGAGTCAGACTCACTTGAATTCAAAGTACCTGTGATTTGTATCGCTACAGGGTGCGTCTCGAAACAAAGGGACGGACATTACATGATCTCTTATCCCTCTCAGCGACCTCGCCATTTATTCGCTCGCGATCTTGCGTGCCTTTCTTATGCTGACAACATCTAGGCACGGCGAGCACCTTCTTCCCTGTGTATTCTGTCGGATCTACTGGGAACAAAAGGTATTTGTTCGCGTGTACTCCTCCATCCGCATATACTCCTCCGTCATTATCCACTTCAATGATGTTGATCGCGAGTACCTCTGGGTCTGGATCATCGGCCGGGACGAGGTGGTCAAATGTGACACCGTAGTAGTCGATGTCACTAGAAAATAGTCAGTTCCAATGATCATCAAACAGCCGCTTTAGAAATCGCGGTCTTACTCCTGTGGTATTCCTCCTTCTACTACCCACGCCAAGTACTCATCTCGCACCGCCGGAGCTACCTTATCTCCTTCCCCCCCGTATAGTTTCTGATGCGTAAGGCTCGCTAGCTTCAATCCTCCTGGCTGCGGAAAAGGCCCGATCGGATGCCAAGATACGAGCTTCTGTATGGTCTCCAACGGCCCTTGAATCCGAATTCTGAGGGGCTTATCAGGTGGTGGATGATGAAGATAGTTAGGCGGTTGATTTACGCAGGGGTGGATGTAAAGCTCAAGACCCATTAAGCACTGCTGGTTAGCTAAGACGTCGAGTAAGACGTGGCGAGACCGGAATGTGGAGACAACGAGAGCGACGGAGTTGAGCAGAGCCAAAGTTTTGACCTCCAGGGAGCTGCGCATATTTGAAGCCAAGACTGTGGCTGATACCTACCTGTGGCTTGCCTTTTTGCGACTGCTGCCTCCAGTCGATCGTTATCAACACCTTTTCTCTCCCGATTGCTATCATACTCGGTACGCATTACCTGCAAAGTAAGTCTAGTACTCACCACAACCGTAAGAGAACCTCTTATTAAACCATTACTTAGGATGTGTGTGTTGACCACGACGTTTTACTCCTGCGGTCACATCAAAACCCGAAATGAACCGACTTCGACTTGCCCGAACCCCGAGACCTGTGTGAAAGATTATAAGGAGGCAAATCTCACTTACAACTGCGGTGACCAAGCCTGTAACACCCCACCCTCTTCGTAAAGAATTTATAGTGGTGCGGGACGAGGTTGAGGCAATGCTGGGTGCGAAACATCACGCTAGTTTTTGCGGTGGACAGAGTCGCGGTGTTGGATAAAGAAGCGGTCATGCTTCGAAAGCTCTTGATCCACCAAGAGCAGCAAGCCCACAAGCTTGTGCTTGCGAAGGAGGGCGGACACGTCGTTGTGGAGTGATGGGTACATTGACCAAGTCTTGGGAGGCATCGACTTCTTCGGAGGCATCGACTTCTTCGTAGGCGTCGACTTCCTCGTAGGCGTCGATTTCGTCGGAGACATGAGGGCAGCAATTTGATGTTCGACGCGAGCTTGAGAGTGATTCTTGCTATAGAGACAAACGATCATGTGTAAAGGGGCACGGAGCAACGTTACACAGCATTGCTGTCGTCAGTGGCTCTGAGTGAGTGACACGTAGACTCACCGCCTTCACGCCGAAACTCCCACAGTTGATTAGAATCTTGACATTACGATTCCTTGTTGTATACTGCGACGAGACGGCAGCAGCATCCCCGAGATTTCCGTATTTGCTCAGGGAGAGGTCTGCTCAGTGTACGAGGCGAGAGGGGTGGTGTAAAGCGCTCGAGGCGGAGACTTATGAAGTCACTAAGATCCCCCCCGGTATCGCGAGAAGCATCCCGTAGCGAGAAAAATCAAGGGTACTTTGACTTAAAACAAAATTAGATGTCCTCATAGAATCGATTTTCCCATAGTCTTGTGCAAGTCGTCTACTGTGACCATTTCTAAATCTCCTGACCTCGGCTACCGCGAAAATTTCAATCTCATCGTCGCCTCCATGCCTAATTTGTGGAGAGCCTCATTTCATCGCGTGGTAGGACTCCTCCATTACAGCTCCACCACTGAGCTCTCATTACTCCCGATACTCACAAAAGGGTCTTATCCAAGCCTTAGAGCCTCGCTACGATGCTGAGAAGTCATCGTCATCCTTATGGCGGCCGTGGCGACCCTTATTCATATAACGTGGCGGGCTAGTTGGTACAAGCGCACGGTCTTCCTGCAGCTCTTGGCTTTTGTCTATACTAGATCTAGACTAGCCCCTACTGCCCCGTATTCTGATTAAGGCCCTTCCTAGACCTGAAGCGTACAGTATTGTACCTTTCTCTACTGTACCGCCACCGGAGAGATTGCAAGTTCTTGCCCACAAGGGTGTGGCTGGAGCGGTTCGGCCATCGGCCATCCTTCTTGCCAGCGCACCTTCTGCCAGCGCTTCACGTTAGTAGATCAAATCAGGAGTACACTATCCCCAAGTATATTTCCATTACACCTTTCCTCACCTTCCCGATAGTTGCGTTAAGGCCATTTCAAATTGGATTTGCATCTATCATAATATCCAGCTCTACACAAACGTTATGCTACAGGCACCGCAAATTCTGTGCTCACAAACACAACAAGCAACCTCGATATCGCTTACATGCGGCCCATCCCCGCATTCACAGCAATACCACAACGCCCCTCCCCCGATTCTATACCCTCCTTGCCAGTACCTTTCCGGAATCCTATCCAAATCTCTGTGGTCATCGCTTGGTAGAGAGAATCGTGTTTCTGACATGCCCATGTCGACGGCGGAGCTTACTGCGTTCAAATGGGCGTCCGGCTTCAAAAAGCTTTCCTCTATTCGAAGTGGAGCCTCGATTGATATCTCAATATAAGGGGTATCAGGAAAGTTCATATACTGGCAGATAACGCAAGGCTCATCACTCTGCCGACAGTTTTGACACCTGTTGTCACTAACTATACTAGTTAGCCCATGAACTGAAATCGCTTTGCGCGTCTAGAGAGACTTTACTCACCTTGTCGGTGCAGCGATCCGTTCTCTGTACGCCCTTGGCCACCTTGAATCGGCGTAGCGCTTGAAACGGGCCCTGATTGGCCTTCCTGCCTTGGACTTCGCGAGGTGTATGCAGGTACCACATCAAGAGGTTCCTGAGCAAGAAGCTCTTTCGTTAACCTTTTCGATAGCGCAAGGGGGAGCTGCCATGAATAACTTCCATTTTTGTCCCATCGTCTTTGTGCGGCATCTACGATCACTGAGGAGTTAACATTCCACGGAAAGAGACCGCAGAGGTGACCAATGTAGGCTGCAACATGTGCAAGTGCAGCAATGAACGTTTGGGACTGTTCATAAGCTACTTCACTGGAATGGGTTGAAGCGCCAGTTAAGGACACCTAAACATACAGCCAGTTAATCGATTGGACAAATGTGTATTTTGTTAAATTTGGATGTCAACCTACCGTAACTCGTTCGCTTCTCTCAATCATATACGATGCACAGAGGCACATTCCGATAACTACTAGAAATAGTTGTTTGCATTGCGCTGGAGGCATGTTCTTAATGACACCCGGATGACAAAGTCGATCTAGGTAGCGGACTACTCTGTTCCCACATGAAACAATCGACATTTCGAGGTTGCAGAGAGCTGTCGTATAGGCTGGTTCATCCTTAGGATGAGCTGTCCCAGTCATTGCGGTGTAGAAGAGCGATGTTGTCCAGAGTAAGAATCGAAAGTCTTTGACGAAGTCATCGCCTAGGCCATGGCCTGCAATTGACTGAAAATCCGAGGTACAAAGAAGTCCTAATTTACTGGTTGGTATATCTGATGTGGCATGCGAGATCCAGTTCGCGTAGTTGGCAGCGAGGAAGTCAAGGTTAAGTGTCTGTAGATTCGAAGGCATTCGTAGCTGGTCGAGCATTGAATTGAGCGTCTGAAGATAGATTGACGTGGGACTTTTCGATACATCAGAGTCTTATGGTATTAGTAAGTGGATAATTGAGAAGTTGGTTGGAGATAAAACTTTAATGTACCTGGTACGTATATACTGTAAGTCGACAGAGTAGGAACTATGCATTTCATCCAACTCAGCTTTCGTGCGCGTTTTGAAGGCTGCAATACTTTTAGGCATTCTGTACATGGTCGTGTATCATTACACTATTAAATAGATTATTGTCTGCATTTTGAGGGGTGTATTGATTCATGGTGGCTTTTTTACATACCGCGATCCTGAGAACGGCACAACGGAAACATGCCCCCTTCTTCCTGACTGCAGCTGCCTTTATTTTGCCAACGCCGCTCAGTGGACCAGTTCTTCGGCTACGTTGGGCTGGAATTGCACCAACAGGGGTCGAAGTGGGAATGCGTAATATTTGTTGCGGTCGCATCTCCGGAGCCACAATGTTTGTTTCCATGCTGTCTATGAGGTGATGCGGTGATATACCGCAGGGGTGGTGTAAGAGACGGAAAGGTATTCTCCAAGGTTGGGCTCAGAATACCTGGTTGACGGGACATGGGTGTTAATAAAAGAATAATTGTAAAGGCTGTAGAATTAAAAGAAGATAAAAATTTGTTAGCAGCAATAGATGTAAGAGGAGTTAAGAATCTATCCCACTGTTCAGTTATCAGCCTTACTGGGATATACTCTTTCAGTGATTGGACAGAGAAATTGAACTAACTACTTACTACGTAGACTTATGAAACACACCGGGTATTCCGAAAGTGGGATAGCCTACCAATGTCCCGTTATAATATCACGTGATTATACGTTAAGGGGGTATTATACGCCTAACCTTTTTGGGTATGTATTCCGTGGAGGAGATATTCGCAGATACTTTGCACAGTGTACGGTCTCGACTGCGAGCTGTGTGACCCTCAGCTAACTTCTTTCCAAATGACTCTATGGGACGAACCTGCAACACGAAACGGACCCCTGCCCAGGGAAGTGCAGCATGCATCGGATTATACTTAACCGCAACATCCCGACCGGCTTGAACATATCGATCCACCTAATGATCTTGTCGAATATGTCCCTCAGAATGACAGCCTCTCCGCTGTTGCCAGCGTACGTCCACCTTTCTTAACGCATTCTTGCTTCGACTTTTCGGTGAGTGCGTGCAACTCTGCAAGGGATTTCAGTTTCTCTGGGCGACTGAAGTCTATGTTACGCCTATTCTCGTCGTTTAACTAGTCCGCAGCGAGGACCTAGAAGTCATTCCCGCGAGCAATCACAGAGAGTCAGCGAAATACGCTTGTAGGTGAAATACTCTATATACCTACACGCTCTTCCGTAATACAGTGAGTAATGCCATATTCCAAGCGCTCTAGAGAAGTCGCACATGCTGGTGTGAGCAGAACAATCTGAATCTAGTAGAGTTGATCAAAGTCAATTCACACAGCTCTGGGACGAACAGAGCTCTTTGGGTATTCTGAGCACTTCTGGTGTGAATTGAGCGATTTATGAAGAAATCTCCGGCAGTAGAGTACTGCCAAACTGTATACAAGGCCCTCCAGGGCTCTCAGAGGCCACAGGTGCTACAGGATATGGCCACCGTTGCACTCAATGACATGCCTAAGCCAACATCTGGCATGTGCAGCGACCGAGAGTATTTGGTCCATGTGCTTCAGGTAATGCGTCCAAAGAAGGAAGGTGATGAAACTTTTAAGTCCTTGCTTGACCGTGGCATTGAAGTAGCCCGTGGAGAGGAACTTGTAACGGCAAAGCTGACGAAAGAGAAGATTGATATCATCTGTGAAGGAGCCTGATAACTATCCGGCAAGGCGATGAGAGAGCCATGCTGCTTCTCTAGAGGCGCGAGGCAAGCTTGAGGTTAGAGCGATCGTAGTCAGGGTGCGTAAACGATGCCGATTGCATGATGTGAGCCGTTTGCAGTTCCTCGCGCTCTGAGGGGGACGCCGTCGTCGCTGGCGCGCTGGCGTGTCACTGAAGAAGTTGCTACGAGGTTCAGTTAACGCTTCTTCGAAGGTTTCTGCATGGCAGACATACATCCAGTGAGTACTCGAACGTGTTGGTGCTGGTCTGGCGCTTTCTCCGCCGTACAGCCCACAGCGTCCTTTGTTCCGGCACGGAGGGACAAAACTACTGTTTCGGCACGAAGGGACAATTGTGCCTGTTCGCCTCAGGCATAAAACTGTCACCAGCCACAGACGCTAAGTTAAAAGAGTGAGCGCATTATGTAAGATTTATAACTGTGCCGAGTGACCTCGCGCTAACTAGGGACCCCTTGATCGTTTGGATCAAAGGTACCAATCGACGCGGTGACAGTGTATGTCCCAGCGCACCACCGCCGCCACAGGGCTAACATGACAGCCCAGTATGGGGGAAAAGACTCGGAAATCCAGATCAAATCGTCCAATGAAACTGAAAAGCAAAAAGAGCTCGACGGTGGTGCTGCGGGTCGATGGCGTCTTGCTACAGCATGAAAAAGGCTCTGCGGAATCAAGGCGGCAGCGACGAAGCTAGCGTAATTTTTCTGAGCGGCGGGCAGGGAGTGTTCAGGAATGCACAAACAACATGATCGATGCCAAAAACTCGCGGAGATTCGACGCGATCACAGAGCTAGACTCGTTTGAATTTGAAGTACCTATAATATGTTTCGCTACAGGGTGCGTTTCGGGACAACAGGACGGACGTTAGCTGAGCAATCGCACAGAATCGAACATGTGCTTCTACAAATACTACATCTTCACAGCCTGCGGTCACGGCCTCTTCAGCGGCCCGCCGCTTCTTTCGTGCACCGTCATCCGGCAAACCAGTTCTACCGGCATCCATCCGTCCCCATCGCTGCACTCTGCTCACCTCTGCACGCCTCGCGCCCACCCTTTCCAGACCGTCCGTCTCCACAGCGCTTCTTGTCTTTCCTGTGCGACGGCTCGCGAAGGCAGATTGAAAGAGGCCGAAGGCAGGCTGGGAGTGGTGAAAATCGAGGAGGAAAGGTGGAGGAGCGAGTGTGCAGGTGCGAGGGCTGACAGTTGCAGAAGAAAGGCCGAGGAACTGAAAATGGTCGAAAGTATCAGGGTGAGAGTGAGAACAGGGTATTCCGGAGGACTGGATGGCATGGGAAAGAAAGAGGGAGCACAGTGCGCTGAAGAGCGTGAGTAGGAATTATAGTGGTGCTGCGAATGTGGGCATTTAGAGAGGTTTGGGCAGTTGAACGTTAGCTGTGGCTGGTGCTTGTAGCGGAGCGGGACTCCGCTACAGCGCTGGGCTTGGCGTGGGGGACCACTGCCCGAGCCACAGTACGGACCTAACTGGAGCTGGCAGCGGATAAACTGCCAACGCCAAGCTGCAGCTTCGACGTCTCTTCCCATCCACACCTACAGACGGAGCTTCGCAACGCCGTCCAGCACTCCTTCAATTCCTCCGTTACAGGTGTGTCGACGGCTCAATTCCACAATGCCGACGCCCGAGTCCGCCGCTTTTCTCGCGAAGAAGCCTACCGTACCGCCAACCTTCGACGGTGTCGACTACGACGACCAGCACGCTCTCAAAGCTGCGCAGGATGCCATTGTGCGCGAGCAGTGGGTCAAAGTTATGATGACACGACTAGTGAGAGATGAGATGGGCAAATGCTACCGCCTGCACGGCGTCAATCATTTGGAGAAGTGTGGACACCTGAGAGGTAAACGGCAGTTCAGGTCACAACCCATCACTACGCTGACAGCCTTCTTAGAACGATACCTGGAGCTACTGAGAGATGCCAAGGTTAAAGGGTTCATGTTCGAGATGCAGAATTACGTGCCTAAGGAGGCTTCGCGGGAAGGTTGAGACAATCTAAGAAGGACGTTGGTTGGACTACATTCAGAGGCGGCGTTGTAAATATTTGAAGGCATAGACCTGCTGAAACTTTGCGAGAGCTTCCAAAAATTCAAGATGCATCAAGCTTCGCTTCTGATTCCGCTTGTTTAGCTTTAATGATCTGGTTCTTGACGCCTGTGTATGAGTTTCTACCTTTTACTGCTCTTCGTTCATTGTCGTTTTAAACAGATGAATCTCAATCACAATCAGAGCCAAAGCAGTCAACGACAAAGATATACAAAGCCATTAGCGCAGTTACGAAATCTAGGGCAAGTTACAGTCTATAATATACACTCCAGGAGCCCAACAAGTAACACTTAACCAACGCCGATATACCAGACCGTAACCACGCCAATTCCATGTTAATGCCGTCCTGAACTCCGCAAATCCCAACAGCGAAACACGCTACGAAGCCTCATCGTCCTGGTCATCACTGCCAACTTTGCCAAACAACTTCGACAGCTTCTGCTCGGCCTCCTTCCACTTGTCCAACAGCCACTGCCACCACGGCCGCAGCTGCGTCTTATCAGGGCTATCCGAGTCGTCCGGCCCCGCGCCACCCTCAGACAAGTCGGAATCGAGCATCTTCCCAGCCGCCTCGTCATCAACGTCGTCGTCGCCATCACCACCAGGCCCGCCAGCTTCATCCGGCTCCGAAGGCAGGTCGGGCGTGGCGGGCGGCGGCGGCGGCACCGGGTCATCCGGGGCCTCGGGGCGCGGCGCACCAGGGTCGGAGTGCAGGCCGAGCGGGCGCAGCGGCAGGCGCAGGGAGCCGTTATTGGGGGCGGGGACCACGCCGACCGAGTCGGCGACGACGTTGTAGACGTCGGTGTTCTGGAAGACCGGGAGGCGCGAGCCGGGCGCGTGGGCGAAGGCGGGGCCGCGCGCCACGAAGATCGCCCGCATCAGCGGGTGCTCGTGGTCGTAGCCGTGCAGCCCGCGCGGGTGGTATACTGCGCCTGACGCTTGGCCGCGCGCCACGTCGAACTCGGCCCGCTGCACGATCGCCCACCCGGCCTTGGGCACGATCCACAGCGGCGCGATGCGCGCGTTGTGCTGAAAGTGGTAGCGTTCCGGCATGTCTCTGTCTCGCAGGTAGACGTCAATGGCTGGGTAGTCTTTGGCTTTGACTTTGAGGTCGGTGTAGATGCGGTCGAGATCGTCAATGTTCTTTGGTCGGAGGCCGTAGAGCGGCCAACCGTCGATGTGCTCGATTTCGTCGACGTTGACGAGGTCTTCAAATTGGATGAGACGGGTTACATCAGTCGTTGCCATGCCGTGGTCTGATACAACAACGACGTTAACGATCTCACTAAGGTTGCGTTGGGTCAGGCCCATGAAGATGGATTGCAACATATCGTCGACATCACTGATAGTTTGCCGGATTTCCGTGCTGTTCGGGCCGTACAAATGACCGTCAGTGTCGACTACAGGCACATATGCCAAGATGAGTTGTGGTCTAGTTTCTTCTGGCTGGTCAATGAACGAAAGCACTCGGCTAACTTTGTTTTCCAGTGTTTCTTTGCCGTTGTATTTGTCCATAGAGCTGGGTTCAACGCCCAAGATATGAGCTTCTGAACCCGGCCACATATGGACAGCCGTTCGAACACCTTGCTTTTCTGCTGACACCCATAGTGGCTCTCCACCCCACCATTTCGGATCCATGCTTCTGGCAGGATCGGTGTAATAGAACTCCGCTTGTAGATTTGGATCCCAGAACGTATTGCCGACGACACCATGGGACTCTGGATACAGTCCAGTGACCATTGTGTAGTGATTCGGAAATGTTACACTTGGGAAGCTTGGGAGCATGTAGAGTGGTGAAACGCCTTCTTGGATAAACGCATTGAGAGTTGGGGTCAGGCCTCTCTGGAGGAAGTCTGCTCGGAATCCGTCCAGAGAGATCAAGATTGTGGTCGGAAGGAAGGTAGAGGTGCCATTGGAGAGGGAAGCGAGAGCAAGCGAAGGACGTGTGAAGAGCGTGGCGCGATACGCTGCCCATAGCAGGAATGCGAATAGTGCAATGATGCCGATATGTATGATCGCGTGGACGAAACGCCGCCTCTTGCGGGCTCTCTTATCTTCTTGTATCTTTCCCAGCCTGTGGAGATCTGATTCCGAAGAGCCTCGCGATGGAGTTCGAGATCTGGAGGGCGATTGCGACGCATCACCGCCTTCTTCCATCTCATACATTAGCTCACTCTCCTCTTCGCCACGTCTTCGACGCTCTCTGTGTCGCTTTGTTGGTCGCCGAGACTTCTTTTCTGGTGTCTTCTCGCTCTCGACATTGCCTTGGGATGCGCCAACACCTCGAAAGATCTGAGCAAGGCCTCCTCTATGAGATGGCGGCACGCTGGTGATGCTTTCTTCGTAGTCATCCTCGAAAACCTCTCGGTCCTGCTCTTCCAACTCCTCCAATGTGCGTCCGTCTACCGATGCGTTCTCGGCTTCATGCGAGCCAATTGATGCGGCATCGTCGTCGTAGCTTTTCCTCGAGAGAAGTCCGGCTTTCTCTCTGCTTGACGTCGCCATGATGGCAGAAATGTACGTTGGAGGTAAGTGAGAGGGAGATTCTTGGTTTACATCGCTAGAAAACAATGATTGCGGTTGTAGGTGAGGCAGTAATGGTAATGTATCGCAGCCTCACCCTATGAGAAGTCTGAGCCTTAGAGCAACTTCTGATGGTCGTCACGTTTCAGGGACACGGCGCCAAATTGGTGCGCTTCTTCTGCAAGGAACAAAGCCTTCTATCTACGCTCTCGACCTCACACTTCTTACGACTATTCAGAAATGCAAAGACAAGCGTAACTATCCTTGCAGCTGTTCACTATGATTTAGGTCTCAGGTAACTTTCTCCAATCGGATGAAAGCGTCGCCTACGGAGAAGGAACTCGTTGATGGTCGTCTTAAACCCGGCCAGATAAGAGGGTTTCCAGTATGATTACGTCGGTTTAGAAACCGCGGACTTACGCGATAGATATTTCGTATAACGGTACACAATAGATCAACTTTCTTCTTTCTTATCGCTTTCCATTTTTCTCTTTACAATCCAACGTACACTCCCAGGATGGGCAAGAAACGTGTTCTCGTTGGTTACGGAGTCGATATTGACGCTGTAGCCGGCTGGCTTGGATCATATGGAGGAGAGGATTCACCTCATGACATTGCACGAGGTATCTAATCCTACATCGACATGAAGCATTCTAAGATGTCGTCTGATCTCCAAAGGACTCTTTGCCGGGACCATAGGCGTGCGTCGTCTTCTCAAACTCTTCGAGAAGTACAACATGAAAGCAACTTGGTTCATTCCGGGTCACAGTCTCGAAACCTTCCCAGACGAGTGCGCCATGATTCGAGATGCCGGACACGAAATCAGTCTTCACGGTTATAGCCATGAGAATCCTGCTGCTATGACTATCGGTAGGTAACGCAAGCGAATACCCAATTCCATTGACCGATGACGTTAACATCTTTAGATCAACAGCGTGAAATCTTGGACCACACGTACAAGTTGCTCACCAAGTTCGTTGGCAAACCACCCCGTGGTTCCGTGGCACCATGGTGGGAAACGAGCAAAGAAGGTACCGAGCTTCTTTTGAAGTATGGCATAGAGTACGACCATAGCATGGGACATCACGATTGCCAGCCGTATTGGCTTCGCACTGGCGATGAATGGACGAATATCGACTATTCCAAAAAGCCATCGCATTGGATGAAGCCTCTTGTCAAAGGGAAAGAATCGGGCCTCGTAGAGATTCCGGCAAGTTGGTATATAGACGATTTACCTCCGATGATGTGCCGCCACCTAGACCTAAATGTGATAACACTAGCTTACGGTTGCTAGGTTCATTAAGAAGATGGCGAACTCCCATGGTTGGGTCAATCCTCGTGATGTGGAAGACTTGTGGAGGGACCATTTCGACTACTTTTATCGCGAGTATGATGAATTCATCTTCCCAATGACTATTCATCCAGATGTCTCTGGGCGACCACATGCTTTGCTGATGCATGAGAGGTAGGTTTCTTTGGCTTTGGTGGTTGAGGTTCGTTCATACTAACTAGAAGTACCAGACTCATCGAACATATCAACAAGCATGAAGGTGTGGAATGGGTAACTTTTGAACAGATGGTTGATGAATTCAAATCCAAGAACAAGCCGCCAGCAGGAGCATTGATGCCAGCGAAGCCTGGAGAGATTCTAGAGCATGAGCCAACGCTGACGACGGCGTGATAAGGGAAATCTCCATTGGAAGCAGAGCTAATTGATACGAGCAGAAGAAGAGAGCTGAAATTGAATTGAGAGCTACTATCGAGCCCTCATGCAATTGCAAGTGACGATTCGACTGAAAGAGAACATCCTCAAGCCGCGAACGGGGCATAGAAGCTTTGTGCTATTAAAAGTGGAAGTACTGCCGAAAAGCTAGAGCTGGACTGCTTTTGACGTGTTCTTCGATCCAAACCATCATCGAAAAGACCAATCAGACGTGCAGCAAACTTTGACTCAAGAGCCGACCCGACATGCATGACACTACTGTTCTCCGTACTCTGAGACTCTGTGGTCTTAAATTTGTAGGCCTCCGTGCCATCTACGGACGTTATGAATGGCACAACGTACGATGGCGCTTATCTCTCCACACAAAACGCCAATCTTATCACTTGCCGAGCCAGTCTGTGCCCTTACAAGCCATGTTCCGTTTCACGACTCCACCCGAAGGCGGGTCAGAATGACGACTTTGTTTGGATCGTATTAAGGGAAACCATTATTAACGTAAATTTGAGTGAGGAGGTCAAGGACCATGCCCAGCTTAAGGGGAACATGTGAAAAGACATTAGAAAGGCCGACTGTCGTCCAATTAATCGATGGCATCTGCCGATTGCGGTGAGAAAGTATCTAAGATCGACGGGAATTGCACGCGAGCGCAATCTCGGAGTCCAGCTGGCCGTTTCGTGTGCAGACAGACTCATCTCAGTTCAGTGATTCCTGCAACGTTCCACCAACCGCGCCGAATGTTGCTAGCAGCAGGCGTGGCGGAATGCGGCTGGCCTCCGGCGTTTGACTGGGGCTTCATGGGCTCGCAGCATTGCACGGTGCGGCAAAGTATTGGGAGGCGAAGAAAGTGCTTGAATAATGGCGGCAACGATGGAATGTACAATGCAATAATCGGCGTGCAGGCGAGGTACTTGCTCAGGAACGCCACACACGCCTGTCCTTGTCCTGGACAGGGGAAGAAACAAGGCACAAGCTCCTTCCATCGACCAGCTGCTCTCCGTTCATTGGCCCCACTGTGCGCAATCCCAAGCCAGCCTCTCCTCATTGCCAGCCCGCTCGACAAACCACAACGAAGTCGATCAGTCAGTGCATGTTATTGTCGATGCAATCATCGTCATGGTTACGGTGGTGAGCATTGGACCACTGTGCAAACAAGGCCCAATGGCTGACAGTTGAGAACGACATCAACGGGCGTGTGGCCTTTGGAAACGGGAGGCGGGACAAGCGTAGCACAGCGCAGCCCGAGTAGTCCAGTGCGCAAGAAACGGGACGGGCGAGTGGAGAGCAGTCAAGTGGAGTATGTAGTTGCTTGTTAGCTGATGATGAAACGAACAGCGCAGGGTTCAGCGCTGGCGCCGAGCCCATTTCGGTCCATCAAGCAAAGCAAGGAATTGACCATTTTGCCATCCCATTTCCCATCCTATTTGACCTCCCGCAGCCCGTCATTCACCCCGTTTCTGTCATTTCCTCTTCCATCTCATCTTTTTGCCGTAAGCCAAGATCAAAAAGCTTGACTTACCCTACCAAAAGCTTCCCTTCGCTGACTTTACACTGCATTCGCCTCAATTCACATTCGTTCAGCACCCAAGATCTTTAATAGCCCCAAAGGAGGCCCAACCTTTCCATCTCAGCCACCACTCACTCTCACCCAACGCAACACCACCAAAATGCGCTTCTCGGCCCTCGCCCTCGTCCTCGCCCTCGCCGCCACCGCCCTCGCCCAAAACGGCGTGGTATCACAGATCTCAGACGGCCAGCCGCAAGCGCCAGTCGTGACGACGAGCGCCGCAGCCGGCGGGTCGGGCTCGAACAGCACGGCGACGACGTCGGCGGCGGCAGCGGGCGGCGGCGCAGCCTCCAGCTCGCCGGCCGCCGCCCTCGGCAACTCCACCAGCGCGGCCGCCGGCGGCTCGTCCACGCTGGCCTCGTCCGCCGGCGCCACAAAGGCCCCCTCGTCGTCGGCTGCCGCCCAGGCGACGGGTGCGGCGGCGGTCCATGGCGTGGCGGGTGGGCTGCTCGGCGTCGCGGCGCTGCTGGCCGTCGTGGCGTAGGGGTTGGATGGGATGGACTGCGAGTAATTAATGGGTGTGGTGGTGGAAGGCGAGGAGCCGGTGTGAGTTGCATGCAACGCGGACGGACGAGGAAACGGCTAATGCTGGGATTGCTCTGCTTTTTTGACTTTCACTTCCGCGGACCGCTGGTCGCGAACCTGTTCGGGGATTGCTGAGTCGTGGGTTGCGAAGCGCTGAGAGGGATGGCGAGCGTGGGAGTGGGAATGGCAACGTGTTGTTGGTTGGTGCCGTTGAGTCGGGCGGAGCATTTTTGCTCTTGTTGCTGTATGCAATTGAGAAATGAGAAAAACAAGGATTTGCTTTTGCATTCTTTTGTCCATATATTTCATATCTTTACTGCTATTCTTTTCATCTTGTGTGTGATGTCAATCTTCGAGTCGTTTTCGCTTCTCGTATTCTCAACATCAAGTAGAGTTGTAGTCGGCCTGCCGAGGTCACGTTACGAGTCAAAGAGCAAGGGAACCCATTTTC
>Ga0335072_10000409_pt1 | contig 86849 bp, 91 predicted proteins | sample Lox_Sample_21_FD_206725 | JGI IMG/M metagenome (GOLD analysis project Ga0335072, IMG submission 206725) | Soil microbial communities from Loxahatchee National Wildlife Refuge, Florida, United States - Lox_Sample_2.1 | ecosystem: Environmental > Terrestrial > Soil > Wetlands | place: USA... | reverse complement strand
CAGCATTACGGAGCCGTTCTTGCCGAGGCAAGGGTCGTGGTCGATGGCAACCTCATCAGCGCCGCCGGTGTGACGGCGGGGCTGGATGCGTCCCTGGTGCTGGTCTCCCTCCTGCGAGGAGATGCAGTTGCTCAGGAAATTCAGCTTGCCCTTGAGTATGCGCCGAACCCCATCTTCGACAGCGGAACTCCCGAGAGCGCTCCCGCCGAGGTGCTCGAGAGTTTTCGAAGGAAGTACGAGCCGATCGGAACCGCTAGAAAGACGGAGGCGATCCGCTATGCCTCAGCCAGCACAGGCTCCTCTTCGCGCTGATCGGCTTCTGCCGCCGCCCATACGAACTCGGACTCTTTCCATCAATCCATGGTCTCCAGGCTCATCTTTCAATGCCCAGGTGTCTGAGCGCGATCTCCGCCGTTCGCTTCAGTTCAGCTCTCGTTGAGCCGTTCGCGGCCTGGATGGCCAAACCGCTGAGTAGCGTAGAGAGATATCTCGTATAGGTGATCAAGGCACGGGCCACCTCGATCTATCGAGCCATCGATGACGCATTGGAGGGAACTAATCGACTGACGATCAGTTGAGCGCCGTGCGAAAGGCGCTCCGAACCGATACCGGAATCGATCACGACTACACCGGCAAGAAGCCGATGGCCAGCGAATCTCTTTGATACGAAACAGTAATCTCACTTGCCATGTGTTGAATAAAGTCCACATCAGGGGCCATTCCATATACGCAAAGATGCGGAGAGCTAGCAGAAGAACTGGACCCTTGCGATCTTGCCAACCATTAGTTAGCGGCTTTGTCGCGCTTGTGGGCACTCAGCCATCGGTCGAGCGAGATTTGCCAGATACCAGACTGCCCGGTGACGTACACGGTATGCCCGTCGGGCGCGAGATGTGCACCCCAAGGAAGGTCTTTGTTAAGCGCATCTCCGAAGTCGATGGGTTTACCCCAATGATCGCCATCGCGGAAGGCAATGCATAGGCGACCCAGACCTCCTTTCACCTTGCCATAGTCAAGAATGATGAAGGATTGGTCTGGTGCGACTGCGGGATCATGCACGGACACTGCGGGGTCACCGATGGTCACAAGCTCCGCCGGAAGGTATTTTCGCTCTCTGTATAGCGAGCGCCAGATGTGCATCGCCTTTTGGCTCGAGTTCCAGCGGATGAAGTAAAGCGTCCCATCGGAAGCGAGACTCGCAAAGTCGATGAACACATCGTTATTGATGGTCGGACCTAGCCAAACAGGCCTTGCCCATCCGTCCCCTTTGCGGTCGGCCCTCCATATATTTGAGCCTGGCGCGGTGCCGCCGACAAAGTAATTCTGAGTCAGCGGTTTGCCACCGGGTTCGACAGGGCGGTCCGAGTTGAACAGCAGATAGCTGCCATCCGGAGCGACCAACGGGTCCTGATCAAACCATTGTCCGGAAAAACTCGCAACCTCAGGCCTAGACCAATGCCCGTGTACGTGATGTGAGATCATGATAGTTTTATGCGGTCCCTCGCTACGGTCGAAGAACACTGCATCGCCTTTTGGGGTGAAAGCCAGGGTGTCGTCGCTGTCCGAGTGAATAATGCCGTCTAGGGTAATGGGCATAGCCGCCTGCGCAGATAGCACACATGGAGTGAGCCAAATCGCGGGACCGACCAACGCCATCAGGATTGTGACGGATGCGAAGTGACTTTTTCGTGTGCAGAAGTTCTTGAAGACCGTGGTGTAAAAACCGCACAGGAAACTATCATATCGACCATTCATCGTTGCGAATCTCCTTCATTGAACCGGGTCTATATTCCGGACTGGGCGATGTTCTTTAGCCCTGCGACCAGCGTAGAACCCCAAAGAGCTAACCTGCTTCTTTAAGCGCTAGGGCCGAGCATACCGTGCGTTGAACTGACACCCAAAGGCCACATCCGAACAGTTCAGGTCCGACGGTTGGAAGAAAGTCTCCTCCCTGTCTTCAGTCGCTGCCCTTCTTCCGCCACCCACTTCACTAGAGAGTCGTTCCCGCTTGCCTGTCTCATCACGTTACAGTAACCCCGGGATCAATGCCTTTACCCGCTGTCGATAGCGCGGATAGGTCTCGGGAAAGACCTCCATCATCAGCCGCTCCTCGTTGCGCATCTTCACCAGCAGCGCCAACAGGATCAAGACCGCGCCCACCAGGTGGCGCCATTCCCCGCCCACCAGCGCAGTGCCCGCCAAGCCTGTCATGATACCGGTGTAGATGGGATGGCGCGACAAAGCGTAAGGGCCGGAGGTGATCAACTCGTGGCCGGCCATCTGGCTCACGCGTCCGCTCCAGTTGCCGCCCAAAGTCACACGCGCCCAGATCGCAAACAGGCAGCCGACTATGGTCAGCGCCAAACCGGTTGCGCGTACTGCGACGGATTCCGGCACACAACGTATGCCTAGCCACTCTGCGCCGAGCCGTTTCGCGCCCATCAGCGTGAAGCCCAGCAAGAACAACCCCCCATGAAAGAACCGATTGCCAACCCCCTCGGTGAGGGCCTTCCGCTTCTGGCCGATCAGTCCCAGCAGCCAGACCAGCCCCACTACGAGCCAGGAAATATCGATTGCGGTGTCGATGGTGAAACTCATTGCAAACACTCCGTCGCATAGGATACGTCATATAATGTGAGACTTCTTTCTTTGTCAAGCCCATTCATAAGGCGCAGCCGGCAGGCCCTTTTCGAAATGCGCAGGCAGCATAGGGCCCCTCGGTTCGATGACTCCAGCATGCAACCTACTCCTGAACGGCGCCCTGGAACTTGCTGCTGCAGGGATTTGCCGCCACGAGACCATCTGATGTGCGAAAGCGCGATTTTGCCGCTGGCGTCGGACAGTAAGGATTCTGAAGCGTATTCCTTGTTTAAAGCGAGAGGCGCAGAGATAGTTTCTGCAAATCGTGTTCTGCCAAGTGTCAATACCTCTCCGATCAGATCTGCTTTGCAAGATATTGCACACGCTTACCCGATGGAATCAGGTTCTCGCCTACGTGCACGAATCCCAACCGTTTGTGCAATATGTCCGACGCAGGGTTTGGCGGGTCCGTATTCACTTCGCAGACAATCAGGCTCTGCCGCTGTGGCCGTGCCACTTCGAACAGGTCCTCGTAGAGTGCGCGTGCAACCCCTCGGCCGCGGAATGCAGGGTCCACCACGACTCGATCCACGTAGATGAAATTGTCATAACGAGCTCGGAACCATAGGAAGTTGACGTTGTCGTAGAAGGCAGTCTGATCAAAGGCGATTAGAAAACCCTTTGTAGGAGCGACTCCGCGGGCATAGACGGCATTGAGAATCATGTTTTCAAATTGTGGCTTCTCAACCCAAGAGAGTTCAATCGCATGCGAGTTGTTGAGCGCAACCAGGGCAATCAGATCAAGTTCAACCAGCGAGACGAGTTGTATCGTTTCAGTCTGCACTTTCATGGAAGTATCCTGTCGAGCTGTCCGGATGCACGAAGTAAAATGCCGCCGTCTGAAGCGATGCTGGGCGAGAAGACCCCGGTCCCATTCATTGATGGTCTCAGATCTCGCGAATTCCTTTGTCTCGCCGGTCAGAATTGCGCAGCCGATCCCAAGGAGCCATTCGGATTATTGCTCGTTCCTTCATGAGACCTCTCTAAACAACTCGACTAATGCGGACCCAGGTAGACCTCCAAAGTCGCCCTGCTGGCGCGGCGTGAAGCATTGAATGGCCGGGTCATCACGGCGACAGAGCGTCCAACCCATTCTTAGAGGCTTTGCGCCAATCCATCATCCGAGCGCCTGTCTAAGATCGGCGATGAGATCTTCCGGATGTTCATAGCGGCCCAAGAGATTCCTCAAGGAAACTACACGTGGCCGCCCAAGATCGTCGATCCGCAGTCTCATCGTAGAAAACCCCATCGCGATGGTTCTTCGCGGCAAGGTTCGTGAAGGCATGTGCCGCCTGACCATACAGGATTATTTGCCAGTCGGAGCCGGCATCGGACAATTCACGCGTTATGGTCAATACATCTTCATGCGGCGCAAGCGGGTCCTTCCATCCGTGGATCACGAGAACCTTCGCCGCTATCGCTTCCGGTTTTGTAGATGCCGGTGCGCGCAACATGCCGTGAACACTCACAGCAGCCCGCAGTTCACGAGGAGCGGCACGCGCCAAATCGAGCGCACATAGCCCCCCGAAGCAGTATCCAATTATGCCGATGCGGTTGGGATCTGTAAACGGATGTAGCTTTGCTGCTGCGAGCGCCGCCAGTAGACGGCTCTTGAGCAATGTCCGATCACCGATGTAGGGAGCCATGAGCTCCGTATTGTCGTCGGACGCACCGCCCCGAACGCCCTTGCCGTATACGTCGAGCGCGAATCCGAGATACCCCATGCAAGCCAAGTCCGATGCTTTCGCACGGACTTGTTCGTTCGGACCATCCCAAGCATGAGCAATCAAAACGCATGGTCGCCTCGCACGGCTCAATGAATTCCAGGCAACATGACCCTCGCAAAGCACTTCTCCGTCCCGATATTCGAGTGGCTCGGTCATGACAACCATCGTCGTTACCTATCTGTTTTTGAGAGGTGCGCTAAACGAATCTACGTGGGCGGCATACCACTCTGGATGCCCCATCGACCGCACACATTGAGCAAGCTGCTTGACAAATGCGGGATCCGGTGCGGCATCAGGCAACTGTCGCACCATGTAACAGAGCGCCGGCAAGACGAAACCGTTTCGCGTCGTCGCAAGGACTGCTTCGGGGACGTATTTAATTCCAAAAGTCTTCTCCAGCCCGGAATATATGAACGCAAGATCGTCATGGGTTACGGCCATCAGCGACCCGAAAACGACTGCTTGATCAGATCGGGCGAGATTTGGCCGAGGACGGATAACGAGATCGAATCCTGGCAACTTCGCCGGGCACACCTCAGTCACCGTCACTCCAAAATCCTTCATCACTGCGGGATCCATGATCGTGCCGTAAAAAAAAGTCCAAACTGCAGGTCCCGGCGATGTCATCGGCTTCTCCAGTTAAGAACACGGTTCGTGTAATGGTCGGCTCATACGCAGTCCAAGAGTGGTCATATCGCCTGTAAACATAACTCACAGGTCAGTGACGTGCAACCTCCGCCTCTCCCAGCATTACAGGCGAGCCAGGCGGCGGGCTTTGCCGGGCGCGGCAGGTCAGCCTTGAGAAGGTTGTTACGCCTGGGTTAATGAATTACAGGCTGTTTCAGCCCTCTCGCCGAGCTCTCCTACCGCCAGTGTCTCTTTCTAAATTCATTACGTCCAACGATTTGTTTCGATATAACCAATCGACGGAAGTGATTGATGCTTGTGAACCTGGGTAGCTGAGGACAATCCAAGCGGTCGCGACCAGACAAATCGTTACGCCTGGCCCTTGCCGCTTTCGACTGTGCTCAGCCCAACACGCTGGCCACGCGTCGTTTAGAGTGGTCTGATACTAACCGGGTGTGGGTCTCACGAAATCTTTTTCCCGTGCGATTGCCGGATGCCGCTAGTGTTTCCCCACCACGTATACTTGACCATCGTTGTTTTCCTTAGGCACGCCTGCCTCTCTCAATCTCACATCAAGGTGCAACAGCCGGGCTCTGCAGAGAAAGAATCTGGACATTCAGACACGCCGGCTGACTTCGACCGAGACTCACTCGAAGCGCCTCTTGGAACGAGGCCGAATCGGTAGTGTTAAAACCCAGGGCGCCGAACCCGCTTGCTACCTGATCATAGCGAGCCCCGGAGAGCTCGGTCTCATAGGTTCGGTCCCCGCCGTAGCGGCTGACTTGCAGATGCCATTCGGCACCCCAACGGCGATCATTGCCGACGATAGCCACTATAGGCAGGGCGTTCCGCGTTGCTGTTTCAAACTCGCTGCCGTGATAACCGAAGGACCCATCCCCAACGAAAATGATGGTGCGCCCTCGATGAGACGCGGAAGCAATTCCCACCGCCATCGGAATGCTTCCGCCGATTCCTCCCAGTTTGCTGTTCCAAACCATCCGGTTTGGAATGTCGCGCAAACCTAAACGAATCCACTGACAGAATTCACCACCGTCGAGAATTACGACATCATCTGGTTCAAGCAGACCCCGGACTAGTCGTGCTACCTCAAGCGGATGTAAACCGTCCTTGGATGACAGAGAGAAAATCTCGGTGGATTGCGGGAAGGCCTCCAACTGTCCACGCATCGGGAGGCGAGGCGCGTGACTGACCGTTGCCTTAGCAAGATACGACAGCGCCAGATTAGGGGCAACCTGTGTGTGGAGCTCAGCCGGGTGGCGTGGCTGCGGATCGCCAGGGGCATCAATTTGCAAGACTTTGCAGGAGGGTGCGATAACCGGTTCCGCAAGGAATCCCACTGCAAAATCAGCGGGGGCGACGGCTAGCAGGCAGTCGCTATCTCCAAGTCGGCGAACAATCTCGCGATATTTTAAGTCGTTCAAACCTCGCGGAGATTCCGAAATGAACGCCGTGGTGCCAAGTTGCCGCGCAAGTATATGCAGAGCCCTCCCGGCGGCACCGCGGCCGGCAGATTGACGAGCGATGATGAATGGGCGCTTTGCCTCCATCAATCTAAGCGCCATGCCATGCAGTACTGACTCATCGCGAAATGCAGAATCCGCCGCTGGCGGCTGTCTCTCTATGGAAAGCACATCAGGCGCCTCTGCAAGAAGGACATCCGACGGCAAGCTGACATGAACCGGCCCGGGAATACTTGATTGAGCGAGTCGCCACGCTTCGATCAATGTTTTGCGGATGTCTTTGACTGACGTAACTCGCATGGTCGCTTTGCACGTCACCAGAGCCACGCTGGTCTGATCAAGGTCTTGGAAGCCGCCTGCACCGGCGTCAGAGGTCGCGCTCGCGCCACTCAGGAACAGCAGAGGTAACTCCATACTCTTGATCGTTGCAACGCCAAGCGTTGCGGCGAGGAAGCCTGGGCCAGCAGTCACGAGCGCCACCCCCGGCACTTCCGTCAACTCAGCTGACACTCCGGCGGCGTATGCGGCGGCGGACTCGTGCCGCATATGAATGATGCGCAAGTCGAAATCTTTAGCGGCATCAAAGACGGACATTACCTGGTTGCCCGATACAGAGTAAATCGTATCCACTCCAAGCTCGTAAAGCGTGTGAGCGACAACCAGTCCTCCCGTCTTCACTCTTGTTCTTGAGTCGGTATCGAAATCCATGTGCTCCTTGTGTGAATTACTAATTGTTGGGCGCTAGCTTGGATATGAAAAGCGAGATTGGAGCGACAAACTCTTTTACTGAACTGAAGTGCTGTGGATATCGACAGGCCCACCGAGAAGAGCGCAGACGTTTTGACGCACAACCATGGCGACGATCTGAAGTAAACTATGAGCTTGCTGGGGCGGTGCGTAAGGAACTTTCGTCAGCTTGCATCTAATCGCGTCTCTCCGAAGCCACGCGGCAATGGCTCGCAAGCAGATGCGGAGCCTTCTTATCATGGAACAAGAGGATCACTTCTCGTGGCCGGGGCGCACCTCGTGCTTCCGTCGCTTTTATGACCCGCACCTCCTTTTAAGAATGGCGAGGGAGCCGTAGTTTCGACGTGTGTTTCGGAATTGTATTGGCGCCGGGCGCATGAGCCAGGCTCCGACTACACATAACGCGCTTCCGAATATCGCGAGCTTCGCCACATGCTCTCCCCGAACCACGATCCCGAGCAGTAACGAGACCGGAGGGATCAAGAACGAGCTTGAGGACGCACGCGTTGCACCGACCCTTCCTGCAGCGGTAGCCATTAACACGTATGCGGTTCCAGTTCCAAGCACGCCAAGAGACAGGAGCGATAAGAGAGGCACCGGTGCCCAGTGCGCAGCAAATACTTCCTTCTCACCACGCGGTGCAGTTAATATTACAGCGACAGATTGTGCGCGAAGGATGACCGGAAGTGCACCGTACCGTTGCTGTAAAGGCCGAGCTACATTCAGTGCGAACCCGTACGAGATCACGGCCGCCAGAATCATCATGATGCCGAGGATGCTGCGTTCGCCCTCGTGAATAGTGGGCCACACCATCAGACCAGCGCCCATCAAACCGATTGACACACCTAGCATCAGTCGGCGCTCGGGCGCTCGCCGGATAATTACGGATGCTACGAGGGCTGTAAAGAGAGGAACTGTAGCAGTCAACATGCCGGCGAGGGCGGATGACACCCTTTGTTCAGCAAATGGAAACATACTAAGAGGAAAGGCGAACCACAGAATACCGACCGCGACAATGGCTGGCCAAGCCACGTGCTCGATTGGTTTGCGCGCGCCCGGGAATAATACCAATGTCGCCCATCCGATCAACAGCCGGACGAAGGTGACTCCGTTGGGCCCGACCGTCTTCAGTCCCTCAGCAATGAAGAGAAAGGACGCGCCCCAGATGACCCCGGGGGTTGCAACCAACAGAGTGTCTGCCGACACAAAGGGACTGGCGCTGATCTTCTGACTCATCTTCTTAATTGCGTGTCTCCATTCCACGCGCTAGCCCAGCTAAGCACTGCCGTCTATACATCCTCAAGGTAGGTTCAAGAGACAGCCGGACTAACCCAAATTCAGTTCGATGATTGACAGACGAAGTTCAGCGGACGTAGTTGATCGCAATTGCCGGTGTGAAGGTGGAATTTGTATTGTGGCTGGGCAAAATCACACGGGTGCCGAGGAGCAGGCCCAGGTTAAACTTCCAACTATACTCAGCCGCAGGCGCGAAGGCGAGGACTTCGCTGGAGCGGGAGTTCAGCAAAACGCTGGAAGGTTTTTGTCCAGCGTTTGGATACAAATCAAATCCGGACACGCACGTGTTCCAGTTGTGACCGTACGCGATATCGAGTGCCAGCGCCCATTTCCGCGTCACACTATATTCCCAGGACGAGCTTGCGAGAAACGAACTGCCCGGCTTAGCCTGCCCGCGGAATCCAGCAGTAGTACCGTAGACACTGACGCCCTCGACGTTCACATCGTGGGAAAGCGCTTGTGACGCATCGAAGCGCATGCGCAGGATGCGGCCATTCGGCACCCAGAAGTAAGTCTGAGTGTAGACCGAGAAGTTCGTTGTATAGGCTCCGCTGCCCAGGCCGTCGTTCAGCCGGTCACCCAAGTGGTCATACTTTCCGGTCGGAACAGTTTGCTGCAGGACAATCGACATCGTCGGAATCCAACCGCCTTCGTGAAACTTCGCGAGCTGGTACTGACCCTGTAAGGTGAGATCGCCCAGCTCGATGCTGGAACTGCTCGGACCGCTGTTTGCCACGTTGAAGCCCGTCGTGGGAATCAACCCGACCGTCAATCGATCCGTGAGTCCGTAGTTTACGTAAGTGAGGGTCCCCAGTCGGTTTGCATGAGCTGAAATCACATTGTTGAGATAAGTTTCGATCAGAAGATGTCCACGAGGCATCGTGGTGGCATTGGGCGTCAGCATGGGGCCGGTCCACCAGGCGTCGTCCAGCGGCTGACGAACCACCGAAGATGCTGACGGGGCCCGCTGGGCGCTGGCAACGCCGAGCGACACCGTAAGCACCATGAGTATTCGGTAAACGGTTCTCCCCATGGTCACCTCTGCCAGGATGTCGAGACGACCTGAAATCCCAGAGATCACTGATCGTCTTGCCTGCATTTCTAGTGTTGGCCTCATCGGAGTGGCAGATTGCTAGCGTCGAGAATGGATCAGGATCTGAAGGCCGGTAGACCAGACCATTGACGAATAGGCTGTGGCTGGCATATGTAGAACGGTCATTGCGGCGCAATGAACTGGATCCGGTGGTGCGCCAGTAAAGATGGCTGCGGGGACCGAAAGCGCGAAAGCGCGAGGATGTAACGACGCATAATGGGCAGTCCCTTATGAGGGTGTAATGCAATCAGTCGGAGTCTCCCCTTGGCCCATAAGATCGTCATGGGTGACGGCCATCAGCGACCCGAAAACGACTGCTTGATTAGATCGGGCGAGATTTGGTTGAGGACGGATAACGAGATCGAATCCTGGCAACTTCGCCGGGTACACCTCAGTCACCGACACCCCAAAATCCTTCATCACTGCGGGATCCATGATCGTGCCGTAAAAAAAGTCCAAACTGCAGGTCTCGGCGATGTCATCGGCTTCGCCAGTTAAGAAACACGGTTCGTGTAATGGTCGGCTCATACGCAGCCCAAGAGTGGTCATATCGCCTGTGAACATTCGTCGCAGGTTGGTCACGTACGACTTCCAGGAAAGGAAATCTCGACCTGTTGACGCACGCGTGGAGGCTGGGTCCCCATGGATGCCTTGTCTCGGTTATGCGTCGCAGTTTAATCGTCTCCTAAGGTGGTATTCAGCTTGATACCCTTCAGTTCATTCATCTTTTTTATGACGATCATTCGGGTGCCGTTGCGCCGATAGACAATCCCCGTCACACGCACAAACTTGCCCACGAAGGGCATCAGTTTCTCCCGCTGGCTTGGATCGGGCATCACACCCGATATCGGAAAATAAATCTCGTCGGTCCTGGTTAGGATGATCAGAGGCGAGCCGGCTCTTGCGCACGCCAGCGCGCATTTGAGACCAAAGTCTGTTGCGGTTACCTTATGGTATTGCATCGGACAAGCGACGTCCCGCACCAGGCCTTCGATAATCATGGGGACCCCTGTATCTGTATCCCCGGGCGTAGTGGTCGATTGGTCCTTTTGAGCGTGGAGAGCCAGAGATAGTCCTGCAAGCACTATCACGCCAGCTGTTGTCAAAATCATTCGCCCATTTTTGAACAACTTCATCTTCGAGCCTCCTGGATCTGCACTCTTGTATCTAAAAGCGGCCCACCGCATCTCGTTTTCAAGTCCTTTCCATCAGTTCGCATCGCGTCTCGAACCGAATAGCCCGAGCCGTCATGGCGAAACGCCGAAGTGGGCGCGATGCCGGGTTGTCGAAGCCTTTTTGAACGTCAATCACAACCAAGACAACGCGATCAATGGATAGCGACTTCACAAATAGATCCTCTGCTATGCTTTATGAATCTAGGTGGGGTCACGACATTCGACAACTGAAATTGGCGATTGATAGCATATGACACATGAAGAATATCGATCGCAACGTGCGACTTCCCAAGATGTCTGAGCTGCAAATGCTGGTCGCAATCGCTGATACAGGCAGCTTTGGAGGCGCAGCTGCGGAGCTCGGCTGCACTCAATCTCGCATCAGCCATGCGATTGCGGAGCTTGAAGGCGTGCTTGGGAACCAGCTGCTGCAACGCTCCCGAACTGGAACGGTGCCTACGCCGTCAGGTCGGAGGGTGATCCTGGAAGCTCGTAAGATTTTGGGGTTCGCGCAGCATATGTTGGCATCGCCATCAAGAATGCTCTCGGGGGTGGTCCGGCTCGCGACCTATGAAAGTGTGGCGACTCATCTCTTATTGCCCATCATCGATGCTCTCGCTGATCAGCATCCCGGGCTCCGGATCGATGTCGATGACGGCTGTCTCGAGCGCGAAGACGTTGAAAGGCGTGTCCGCGACGGTTCTGCGGATCTGGGAATTGCTCATTTACCAGTCGGCGCCGGACTGTCCATACGCCCGTTCGCTGAGGACAACTATGTGGTCATCACCGCGCAGAGCTTCACACCTTCGAATCGATACTTTTGGCAAGATCTTGAAAAATTGAAGTTTATCGAGCTTCGATGCTCCGGCAGCCGGACCATCGTAGCCAAGTGCCGCGCGAGTGGCATGACCGCAGAGCCGGCGAACTCATTTTCTTCGACTTCAACAATCCTGGCCAAGATCAGGGACGGGCGCAGCTTTTCCATTCTCCCGCGGTTATCCGTGGAACCGTTGCCCAGCGGTCTGAGAGTTGTCGATTTGCCCGTGACCGCAAAAAGAGTGCTCGCGATTATTCTGCCGAAGCAGCAACTTGCGGCTAAGGAAAGAGCTGTGTTGGAGACTTTTAAGCAACTGAAGCGACTGCGGGGACCGGTGGCGGCCTGGGCAAGGCTCGATGTGATGTGCTAAGTCATCCAAATCTATCTGATCGGTTGCTGTCGCACAACCTTGATCCAACGACGGACCGAACCTGAAACAATCCATGACGCTCCTGCCAGGGCTACGCAGCTGGCATTGCCAGCTCAGTTCATATGCTCGTGAGAAACTTTATTGATTTCGGCGACGCCCTCGACGAGGATCATCTAATTTGGTGAACTCACCTCGCGCGGATGGACGCACTGTTTGTGTCACAGGACAGCCGGGAATCTGAAACGTTCGCTCGATTTGTGGCTAAATGTATCCAGTCCAATCGTTGCTGCCTTCTCCATCGTCCGCCCTCCTCCAAGCGAGCCCACCAACTCAGGTCTACGAGGCGGGTCCATCCCATTGCGTCAGATTCCTTCTTGGCGCAGCGGGAAAAGAGCTGCCGAGTTGTCCCAAATGGCCGCCCGACGTGTTTGCTGTCGCGGCGTCACTGCTGGCGCTAGTGGGCGTTTACCCTGAACGTGGTTGGGGACCTAGCGAATACATTTCGACATACCAGATCCGCTGTTCTCCTGAAGGAAGAAAACGAAATGGTAATCTCCGGGATCCGCGGCTGGACCCGCGACCAAGAGCCACGCTCTTCAGAGAAGGGCGCGAAATACGGGATATGGAAGAGTGGGCGGAGTTCATGCGCTGACTTTGCCTGCAAATTTCGCGATGGCAATCAGAGGCTACGTATCCATATCGCCCGGTTTCTCCGATGATGCCCATTTCGATAGAACGCTCGGTCAAATGGATTGGGCCATCAGAGCCTCGATGCGCACCGGTAATTCCCGGATGCGTGTACCCGTCGCATGATGCACCGCTGCCGTGATCGCTGCTGCCACCCCTGCGACGCCAATCTCGCCGACGCCGCGAGCTCCGAACTCGTTCAAGGTGAGATCCGGATAGTCCAAGAAATTCACCTCAATCCGCGGACTGTCGGCACAAGTCGGAACCATGTAATCCGCGAGGTTGCAATTGACGGGTATGCCACTCCTCGGGTCATACCGTGTCTCTTCGAAAAGCGCCATCCCAATACCCATGACAATCGCTCCTTCGACTTGGTTGCGGGCTGTTTTCTCGTTGATGACGCGCCCGACATCAATCACTGAGACCACACGATTGACGTGCAGATGGCAGATCCCCGCGTCCCACGATATTTCCACAAAATGCGCACCAAAGGAATGTTGCGAATATTTTCTGGCAACAGGATCCTGATTTATGCTGTCCGATTTTCCGACTCCCTCGACGCTGTACATTTTGGCAGCCCTAAGTATGTCCTCAAATGCAACGCCGGTGCCAGAGCCTTCGTCTGATGCGTGGAGGCGCCCTTCGACGAGCCTTATGCTTTTGGACTGTTTGTCGACAAAGGGAGATGCTGACGAGGTGACTGCGACCTTCACGAGCGCCTCGAAGGCAGCGTGGACTGCGGAAGCAATGGCAGGAAGCACCGAAGCTGTGACCTTGGAGTTGCCAGACGTCGGACCGGGAGCAAGAGTGCTGTCGCCTAGAAGAACGCTGATCCTCTCAAGCGGCAATCCGGTTTTGGCGCTGATCGCTTGGGCAAAGATAGTGTAAGTGCCAGTACCAATATCTTGGGTCGCGCAACTGACGCTCACCGTTCCGTCATGGATGAACGCAACCTTTACCTCACAGGCTGATCGGCGTGCTTCCCAACTCGTGCAAGCCATACCCCAGCCCAGCGTCAGATCGTTGTTGCGCATCGAGCCGACCACGGGATTGTAGTTCAACCATCCAAATTGCTGGGCCCCCAGTCGCAGGCATTCTGTCATATGACGCGAGGAAAATGGCTTGCCATTACTCTCGTCCACTGATGGTTCGTTTCGTAAGCGCAACTGGACTGGATCCAGCTTCAGCTTAAAGGCCAACTCATCCATCGCGGATTCTAGTGCAAACATTCCAGGAACGATTCCGGGGCCCCGCATCGGCGTGGGTGGCCCAATGTTTCGGCGCACCATGGAGGAGCGAGTCATAACATTGGGGCAACTGTAGAGGTATGGCGTCGCCTCGTCGCACCCCTCATCATAGTCAGTGATCGGCGAGGTCTGGTTGACGTATTCGTGGTGTATCGAAACGAGCTTTCCATTTGCCGCAGCGCCGAGTCGAATGCGTTGCTCAGTACGAGGACGATGACCGACGTTGGTAAACATCATTCGACGTGAGACCACAACCTTCACGGGTCGATTCAATTCGCGGGCTGTGGCTGCAGCCAACGGCGCGTGCGTCCACGGCCGAAGCTTTCCGCCAAAGCCGGAACCGAGGAACTTCGTCACAATTTGAATGTTCTCTATGGGAACGCCCAGGAACCGTGCCATGACAACCCTGTGGTTCACCACGGCCTGCGTTGTCTCATAGAGCGTAAATTTGGACCCGTCCCACAGCGCAACTGAGGCGTGGAGTTCAATGGGATTGTGTGTCTCCGCGGGAGTTACGTAGGTCGCGTCAATCGTGATCGGAGCGCTCGCGAACGACTGACCCGAATTGCCACGTAGGTACTGCGTCGCTAAAGCGTCCCAGCCGTCGCTCAGATCTTCGCCAACATCCGGTAGTTCGATCACATATTCGACTCGTATCGTTTCGGCGGCCGCTTGGGCCTGTTCGATTGTCTCTGCTACTACGGCGGCCACATATTGGCCGCCGTAGTAGACGATGTTGTCGTCAAATGGGGGTCGGTTCTCCTCAACCAGGGCGTCGGCGTCGTCGGCAGGAGGGCGGTACATCGCGGGAGCGTTGCCGTGATACATCACTCTCAACACCCCAGGCATCTGTCTTGCTTGTAAATCGTCCACTCTGGTAACTCTGCCTTTGGAGATGGTGCTGCAAACAGGCACCAAATGGACCATACCTGGAAAGTGATAGTCGGCTGAAAAGAAGGCCATACCCGTCGTTTTTGCTCTGCCTTCGATACGCGGGACGCCGGCTCCGATTATCGAAGGTATAGGCTCCCCGCTTCCCCCAAGAGTTCGCTCCGAGGCTGTACCGGTCGCCGTCGGTTCGCCCACGCTCGTGGTGCCGTAATTTGGGGACTCACCGTGAAGATTCATGCTCCCATTGCCCGCTCGGAAGAATTCACGCCGACGATCGTTGTGTCCGCTTTCGACCCCGCCCCGTTGTCTTCGCCAATCAGCCGCCCGATCGCATTCGCCGCCGACCCATAGAACTTCTTCGCGAACGCCACATTCACGATCGCGACCTTCGGCGCGCCCTTCCCATCGGCCACCGTAAAATCCGACCCCCCCACCAACGGCTGGCGCAGCGTCGCAAAATACCCCGGCGTCACGTACGGCGACTCAAAGCTCGACTGCTCGCCTTCCGCAAATTTGTGCCCCAGGACGATGTACCCATTCCAATTCTGGTTTCCCATCAGCTCCGGATCGGTCGTCCCCGCCACGCTCTGCACGCCCGGAATCCTCTCCAGCCTCTCGATCGCCGTCCGCATGATCTCGGGCGTCTGCTGTTCCGTGTACCCCGAGCTCGTCGGATCCAGATAGAACGACGCGGTGTGTGCCGGGTTAAATCCCACCGGCTGATCCCGCAGCGCATCCAGCGTGCGCAGGAACAATCCCGCCCCGCCCAGCAGCAGCACGCTCAGCGCAATTTGCACGCCCACGGCCGCCTTGCGGAACACCTGTGTCTTCCGCGACGCCGTCCCCGTGCTCTGCCGCAGTGCGCCCGCCAGGTCCGGCCGCAGGTAGTGCAGCGCAGGCACGATCGAAAACACCACGCTCGTCACCAGCGCCACGGCCAGCGCAAACAGCAGCACCCGCCCGTCCACGCTGGCCGCATACGGTTCCGCTCCCGGATCGGCGTGTGTCATCAGGCCCACCAGCACCTCCGCCAGCACCGGCGACAGCGCGATTCCAGCAGCCGCGCCCGCCACCCCCAGCAGCCCGCCTTCGATCAGCAGTTGCCGCACGATCCGGCTGCTCTTCGCCCCCAGCGCGTACCGCATCGACATCTCTTTTACCCGCGCCGCCGACCGCAGCAGCAGCAGCGTCGCCACATTTACCGTGCACATCGCCAGGAGCAGCCCCGCCATGCTCAGCAGGATCACCAGCGGCGTCTCCAGATCCATCCGGTTCGGCGAAAAGCCCCGCGAGTCGTCGATCACCCTGATCGTCGACTTCGCTGCGTAGTCCGCCTTGAACTTCTGCGACGGCGCCTTGTAGTACTGCAGTTCCTGGGCGCGCAGCGCATACCACAGCGGCGTCATCGCTGCCTGCGCCTGGGGGATCGTCACTCCCAGCTTCAGCCGCGCCACAAGCGTCAGCCACAGCGACAGGTGATTGTCGAGCCTGTGCCCCGGCACCGACCACGGCATCGCAATCTCCGACATCGTCACCGGCACGAACACCGCCGGCCGGTACCCGCCGATCGCCGTCTCAAATCCTTCCGGCGCCACCCCCACAATCTCGAATGGATGCCCGTTGATCCCGAGCGTCTTCCCGACCACGCCCCCGTCCGCCCCCAGGTGCGTCCGCCAGTAGTCGTAGCTCACCACCACGACGGGATTGGCGTCTTTCGCCGTCTCATCGGCCGAAGTAAACAGCCGCCCCGCAAACGGACGCAGCCCCAGCACCTGAAAATAGTTGCCGCTCACCACCTCGGCATCTTTGTCCTCCGCCTGGTTGTGCCAGTCCACGCCCACTTCCGTGCGCATCGTCGCCAGCATCCCGCTGAACACCCGGTTCTTGTCGCGCAGGTCCTTGTACATCGGGTACGAGTAGTAGTTCCCGACGTCGCCGCCAAAATCGCTCATCGCCCCGGAGAAGCTCCCGTGCCAGTCCAGCCGCACCAGCTCCTGGGGCCTCTCCACCGGCAGTACCCTCAGCAGCACCTGGTCGAACATCGTGAAGATCGCCGTCGTCGCGCCAATCCCCAGCGCGAGGGTCACCACCGCCGTCACCGCAAACCCCGGCGACTTCCTCAGCTGCCGCCACGCATATTTCAAATCGGCCAGCACTCTTGCCTCCTCTTCCTCTTGGGGGAACCAATGCTAAGTGCAGTTTTCCTGCCAGATACAAGGCCCTGCATCGACTGAAAATGGAAGGGTTACTCGCTGTAACGGACCGCGCGCCTGTCCATCCTCCCACCCAATTTGCCGGAATCGGACAGCCCTCTTGGCATCTTCTCCACGGCCCTGTGCCTGCGCAAATTGGAGGGACAGGTACCGAAATACCCAATGCGATTTTGAGATCGATTTTCTGAAAGGAGGGGGCATGCAGGGACAGGGCTTCCGCGGTGCAACGTCCTGGAATCCATGCTGCTCTCGTCACGACATTTCCGACTATACAAAATTACTCAAAAGATGCCCGGAATCAGCCGCTTTGTGTTACGACTATAGTCTTCGTAGTCGGCTCCAAAGGCTAGACGAAGCGCAGTCTCTTCAACATGAATGCGGTACAACACAGCCAGCGTCGGTGGAACGAAGGCAACGGCAAAACAGGCCCACGTGCGTGCGTGAAGAGCAAAAGCCAGGAGAATCAGCTCCAGACCGAGATAGGAAGGATGGCGGACGATCTTATAGAGGCCGCTTCGCTGCAATCCCTGTCCGGCGCGCGTTGCTACGTTCGTACTAAAAGCTCTGCCCAGCCTAACGATTGCCAGGGCACGAACTCCCAAGCCGAGGGTCAAAATTCCAAGGGCCGCGGGCCGCAGCCAGCTATAACTCCCGGGCATATCGATGGGGACAAAACTGTGCATCCAGTCGTCGATCTTGAGCGATGCAACAATAACAGCCAAGAGAATGATCTGCGATCCGCGATCTTGTATCTTGCCCTCGCCCGGGCGGGTTTGGGTGAGCACGATGAGGAGGATTTCTCCCAAACCCCATAAACCTGTCAGTGCATTGAAAAATAATTCAAGATTCATGATTGTTTTAAATTGTCTCCTGATTCGACTTGGTACTGCTTTAGGTGTTTGCCTCACGCTTTCGCATGACCGTAAGAGAGAAGAATGCGCTCAAAGTCCGGAGAAAAACAGTAGCGGCTGTCACGGATGAAAAATGACAGGTATCACAATGACACCTGTCATGCGTTCCATATGACGGCTCTGGGTACCGGGACTGCATCGTCTGGTGGGATGATGAAGGTATGAGCGAAGGGCAAGCACAGGCTGCGGACCAAAACGGGGCAGTCTCGGGTACGCACATTACCGATTCGAAGCGGAACTTCCTCCGTGGCCGCCGGCTCGTGCGCTGGGTGGGGTTGCTCTATTCCGCCTATTTCTTTTTCACGCCGGCTTATCGGCAATCATTTGCAGTCTGGCTGAAGTTCGCGGGTTTTTACGCGGCCTTCCTCGTTCTCTATTTTCTAGTCGCCGGGCTTACGGGTCGTCGGCAAACTGTCGCATTTGTGTTGTTCTTCATCACCGTCTTTCTCTACTACCCGCTCAATCAGGATGCCTACGTAGTACTCGTCTATCCCTTCGCCGTGCTTTGCTTTTTTGCCACTCGTTTGCGCACCCTGTTCCTGGTACTCCTTGCGATGATGGCTGGAGTGGTGGTGGAGACTCGATACCTCGGTCGCCCGTTTGCCACATCGGAAAGCGTCCTCCTCTATTGCGCGATCTTTGGACTGAGTAACTTTGCATTCGCCCAGCAAGAGCGAACCAATTCTCTTCTGGAGCGTACAAACACTGAGATCGAGCGTCTGACGCAGGAAGCGGAGCGCGAGCGCATCGCGCGCGACCTGCACGACCTGCTTGGCCATACCCTGACTGTTATTACTGTGAAGCTCGATCTCGCCCGGCGTCTCCTGTCCAAGGACTCGGACCGTGCCCGGAACGAGATCGTAGAAGCGGAGCAGACGGCCCGGAATGCCCTCGCCGATGTGAGGGAGGCCGTGTCCGGCTACCGCGCCGGCGGACTTGGCGCAGAGATCGGCCTCGCCCGAAGAAGCCTGCTCTCCGCGGATGTGAAACTGACCACTACTCTCTCTCCGGTAAATCTCTCATCGAGCCAGGTCAACGTGCTTTCGCTTGCGCTGCGCGAGGCCGTAACGAACGTCGTCCGCCATGCTCACGCAACCGTGTGCCACGTGGCGCTCGTTGAAAAGGACGGGGTGGTTCATTTCGCGATTGAGGACAATGGGCTCGGCAGGCAGATTCGCGAAGGCAATGGCCTGCTCGGCATGCGAGAGCGGATTCAATCCATCGCCGGCGCCGTGAAGGTGATAAGCCTAGCGGATGGGGGAACAAGCGTAGAGATAACGCTGCCGCTGGGCGGTGAATCTCCAACGCCATCGGGGTCGCAGATCGCGCGAAAGGCGGATACCCTTTGACACAGAGAATACACGTGGTGTTGGCGGAGGACCAAAGCATGTTGCGGGGAGCCCTCGCAGCACTACTCTCCATCGAACCCGATATCGAGGTGCTCGGATCCTTTTCCGATGGAGAGCAGGCCCTTCAGGCCGTCGGAAAGCACCGACCGGAGGTCTTGGTAACCGACATCGAGATGCCGAAGATGAGCGGACTCGAACTCACCGCCCGAGTCAAAGAGCTTTACCCGGACACACGCGTCCTGATCCTGACGACCTTTGCGCGGCCGGGCTATTTGCGGAGAGCACTGGAAGCTGGGGCATCTGGCTACCTTCTCAAGGACCGACCTTCTGAAGAACTCGCCGACGCAGTCCGGACACTCAGTCGCGGGGCTCGCATCGTGGATCCCCAACTGGCCTCGCAGATATGGAGCACGGAAGAAGACCCGCTCACCGATAGAGAACGTCTGATCTTGCGCCGCGCGGGCGACGGTGAAACGACTGCTGAATTGGCGCGTTCGCTCCGGCTGACAGAGGGGACTATACGCAACTATCTTTCCGAGGCCATCTCCAAATTGAACGCTTCCAATCGGATTGAAGCGGCCCGGATTGCCCGCAATAAAGGATGGCTTTGAAGTGAGATGGCAATGAAATTTCACACAATTATGTTCGTCTATACGCTAATGCTCACCCTCGGCTGTGTGACTGCCTCATCCTCGCAAGGCCCTTCGGCCGCTCCCCGGATCACCAAGAGCCCGCAAACCGTGGCGACAGTGATCGGTCCCTCACGATTTCAAGTTTGCGACGATGCTCGCTGGGTGTTTCACTCCGCTTTCGCTGAGCTCAACCATTTTTCCAGCCCGCGGGCATAGCTGCGACTTGAGCGGTGTTCCGAACCGTCGGTAAGCCTCACGAGGTACTCGCGGTTATCGATGCTTTGCAATTCCAGGATGCAATCGGTCCGCACGATTCGCGAGCGATGTATTCGAAGAAACCTAGCCGGATTGAGCTTTTGTTCGAGGAAACTCATGGTTTCGCGCAAGAGATGCGATCGGCCATGAACGTGGAGTTCCGTATAGTCTCCGGCTGCTCCGATCCACTCGGTGTCTTCGGCGGGCACGATCTGAATGCGTGAGCCTGTTCGCACTACAAACCGCGAGAGATATTCTTCTGACTCCCGTCCAAGCATCTTCAGGATGCGCTCGGCCATTTGTGTCTTCGATGTCGAATCGACAAGCCTTCGGGCCCGATCGACGGCTGCAGAAAAACGCCGATCGTCCAAAGGCTTGAGCAGATAATCCAGCGCATGAACTTCGAACGCCCGCAGGGCATGTTGTTCGTAAGCGGTCAGGAAGATAACGCCGGGCAGGTTTTCCTCGGACAACGAGCGGAGAACCTCAAAGCCGTCCATGCCCGGCATTTGTACATCGAGGAAGACGAGGTCGGGCGCAAGGTCGAGGATCTTCTCCACCGCGGACAAACCGTCTCCGCATTCGCCCACGATCTCGATATCGGTGCACTTCCGCAATCGCACACGAACACCGCGGCGGGCCAAAGGCTCGTCATCGACAATCAGTACACGCATGACGTGCTCCCAGGCGCCAGCGCGGCCTTTCGGAAAGGCAGTTCCACCGTCACCTCGCAACCACCTGCCTCGGGCCATCGCAAAACAAAGGAGTGAGCGTGGGCGTAAAGCGTCTTCAGGCGCTCCGCAGTATTTCTGAGCCCGATACCTTGCGCCGGCTGGTCGATCGGATCGACCCGCGCGCGGGGAGCGCCTGAATTCCAGATTCTGACCTGCAATTGTGAACCGTTCAGGTTGCTCTGGATTCTTATCGTCCCTCCTTCCACCAGCGGGGCCACACCATGGCGAACGGCATTTTCCACCAGCGGCTGCAGCAACATACTGGGTACGAGTGCGTCCAGAGTCTCCGGAGAGATGGCCATGTCAACCTGCAGCCGGTTGCCAAGCCTGGTCTGCTCAATTGCCAGATACTGTTCGGTGAAGGCGATCTCCTCGGAAAGTGCCGTCTCGGTCGCGGCCTCTCCATCGAGAGTAGTACGGAGAAGCTCGCCGATTTGCGCGAGCATACGCGTGGCGGCGGAAGCACTTCCCTCGAGAACAAGGGTGGACACGGCATTGAGTGAATTGAACAGGAAATGTGGATTGAGCTGATAGCGCAAAGCGCTGAGCCGGGCGTCGCGCGCTTCGGCCTCAGCCCGCAGCAGGCGTTCTCTTTCCTGTTCCAGCTCCTGCCATTTTTTGACGCTGAAATACAGGTTGCACCAGAGGAAGAGAAGAAATGTGGCCTGCGCGGAGTACGCCAGCCAGTTCGGCCAATGCAGCGGGCGGTTCGCAGACGACATAACCTCGATCAGAAAGCCCGCGATCGCACCCGCCGGAATGCAGCAGACAATGGCTCGCATCTCCAGAGCGATCCATGAGAGCCAACGCTTCATCAGGGATCGGCAAGCTAAACGCATCAGGCAACTGACTGCAAACATCACGGCCACAAACAGGCCGCCGGCACGGAGCGTACCGGGTTGCCTGATGGATGGAAGCAGCAAGACCAGCACCGACAGGTAGTAGCAGCACCATCCAGCGATCTGCAACGGCCAAAACGTCGGAAAACCAAAGTCATCGCGCATCAACACGCTCCGTATTCTAACCCAGAGGGGTGGTCGTACCGCCGCAGTTGACCGCGGAAAACCGGCAATTCATCGCAAAGTCCGTTCGGGCCGACGATATGCTGCAGCATCTGATGACCGCTCCGGTTAGTGTTCTCAGTTGAAAGCCACGAACATGAAGTCGATGGTGGTCAGCATCGGACGCAGATGCCGGAATCCATAAGGGTCGCGGTTCTTCAATTTCGGCGCTCTTTCCTGCCGGCTCATGAACTCATGAAATGGATGACGACGGTCTTCGTCGGTAGGCGGCGCGGCAGCCTAAACCATGCTCGGAAGCTCGCAAGACGAAAAGGAGCGCAAATGATGCGAACAACGAATGGCAGAGTCATGTTGATCAGTGGGTTTCTACTAATTGCATCTGGAGGAGTCTTCATGGCCCATACCGCAAAGGCTGTTGCGGCTGGCCAGACCAACGATGGACCAACCAAAGAAAATGCACTCGATGCAGAAAAAGAACTCGCAAAGGCATTGCGAACCAACGACGGCGACGAGTTCTGTCTCTTAGTGGATCCGGATTGGGCAGTCGTCGATGGAAATGGCGGCATCGGTGAAGGTGTCGGGGAGAGGGACAGCGTCTGCGCTGCGATGAAGGCAAGAACCTGGACGCGAAAAACCTACGAGCCCGACCTCGCGAATGCCCGAGTGCGCGTCTATAGCAACATTGCAACAATAACCTTTAAACTCTCGGCCTCGGGCACATCAAACCATAAGGATTGGTCAGGCAAAGAGGTCCAGACGGACGTTTTCAAGTGGGAAGGCAACGCCTGGAAGTGTGTCTTAACCCACGAAACCAATGTCCGGGGCACCGTAGTTGTCCAGGGCAGATTGGTCGAGTAAGGCCGGGATTTATTGCCCCGAGCTGGCGGCCACGTCCTGCATGATGTCGAAAAGCTAATATTTAGGGGATAGCGCCGCGATCTGAGGTAGCGAACCTGGATGACTTTCAAGTGCTGGCCGACACGTTCCATCGTGACCTGAGACCGGAGCGCTAAACGATATTTATGGCGCCCGTCGACCAATGGTCCGACGGAACTTCGGCAATATCCAATGAATCCGCTTCGCATTAACGTTGACTTGCCTGCGTATTGCTCTCAAACCGCCGGCACCCGGAACGCGCTTCGACATGCTTCAGGTTCTAGTCTGGATGGGGCGGTCGTGCCGTTACGGCTTGCCGTACGAGTCTTGCGATTCGTCGCACGATCCGGTCTGGTGGCCGATAACCTGTGACATCAACTGACCGCTCCGTTTACTTTTCTCGGTTAAAATTGCCGCGAAATGGAATAACTTTAACCACAACCATAAGCTCGCGCAAACGGAAAAGAGTGAAAAGGATGCTAATATTGCCCATACCGCAAAGGATGCGGACCGTCCGAACAACGTTGGACCAACCAAAGACAATGTACTCGCGGCGGAAGAGAGCTCGGGCAATGCGGACCAACAACGATGCCGACGGGTTTTGCCGCCTATTGGCCCCGGACTGAGCAATTGTCACTGGAGCTGGCGAACTCGGTGACGGTGCTGGAGTGAGGGACAGCGTTTGCGCTGCGATAAAAGCAGGCACTTTTACGCGAAGGACCTACGAGCCCGACCTTGCGAATGCACGAGTGCGCGTCTACGGCAACATCGCAACGGTAACCTTAAAACTTTCGCTGTCGGGTTCGTTAAACCATAAGGATTTCTCCGTCAGAGAGGTCCAGACGGACATTTTGAAGTGGGAAGACGGCGTCTGGAAGTGCGGCTTAACCCACGAAACTATTATCCGGGACACGTTGGTCGGGTGAGGCCAAGGTCTATGGCGGCCTGCGTTAGCGTAGCGCGCGCTTCTCTCCGAGTTCAGGGAGTCGCGGTCTTTCCCATGGTTTTCGCAGACTGCGGACTTTCAGATGTGTTGATTTGCCCGGAGGAGCTGTGCAGAGACGTGGATATGGGCAAGGTCGTCTTTGGGATGATGCAGTCCTTCGACGGCTATGTTGCCGGCGTGACGGGGCGGGTCGCAATTGCCGCCGTTGGGTGAACCCTGACGACACGCAGGGGGGATCAAACCAGTATGGCGCCAGCCTCTCCGGGGCCGTTGGATTTTGCAAGAATTACAAGCGTGATCACGAAATAGCGTCAACTCTTGGCAAGCCTTCGATAATGGGATCATCGGACCCGTCGTTTCGTGGCGATGCCGCCCGTTGGAATCCAGAAGAACTACTGGTCGCAGCGCTATCGACGTGCCGCAAGTTGTGGTATCCGCACTTGTGCACAGAGGCAGGCGTCAGAGTGTTGGAGTATGCCGACAAGGCCGAGGGGGTAACGGAGGGAACGCTCGACGGATCGGGACGCTTTATTGCCAATTCGTTTAACTTCACCGTCGGGTATGATGCGTTGATTGTGACCGAGTAGACTTACCTTTCCAACGAATGGGCAGCCACTGAGTTTTAGGAGGAACCGATTTGTCCGTAAAACCAACTCCGGAACCGAACGCAATTGAATCCGCACAACTGCTAACACCACTTACTTCCTTGCTTGGCATTCGTGCGCCGGTGATTCAGGCTCCAATCGGAAGTTTCTCATGCCCGGAGTTGGCTGCAGCAGTCAGCGAAGCAGGCGGCCTCGGGACACTTGCCCTTTCCTGGGAGTCAGTCTCAGGTTGTCGCGAAAAGATATTGGCGACGCAGGCTGGAACGCAGGCGCCCTTCGCGATCAATCTCGTACTCGAATGGGACCAGACCGATCGTCTGGACGCCTGCTTGGACGCTGGCGTGAAGATCGTCTCGTTCTTTTGGGGAGACGCATCTCGATATATTCCTCTCGCCCACAGAGCAGGCGCCAAGACGATCGTGATTGTCGGAAGTTCCAGGGAAGCGCGGAGAGCGGCAGATGCCGGCGCAGACGTGATCGTTTGTCAGGGTTTTGAGGCCGGAGGCCATGTGCGAGGCGTTGCCGGCAGCATTGCACTCATTCCTGCCGTTGTCGATGCAGTCGCGCCCGTACCTGTCGTCGCAGCTGGAGGAATTGCCGACGGTCGAGGTTTGGCAGCGGCTCTGTCACTCGGAGCGGCCGGCATTTGGATGGGAACTCGGTTTTCCGCCAGCACTGAGTCCCGCGCACACTTGGAGTTCAAGAAGCGGCTTGTCAGTTCCGGAGAAAGCGATACCGAGTATCTTTGCCTTTTCGATGGAGGCTGGCCAAATGCACCCCACCGGGTCTTGCGAAATTCTACGATCGATGGATGGTACAAGGCAGGGCAGCCAAACACGGGGTTGCGCCCCAATGAGAATCAGGTCATCGGTCACTCTTCGAGTGGAATAGGTATTCTGCGCTATGACGATACGCCCCCGGTTGCGGGAATGAGGGGTGATTGGGAGGCATGCGCGCTCTATGCCGGCCAAGGTACGGGCGTTATCAAGGAAATTAAGCCAGCCCGCTCGATTGTGAACGAAGTCGTACACGATGCAAGGAAGACGATTCTCTCTCTGGCGCAAGCGGTGGAAATCTCCGGGAATTGAAGGCAAGCTCGGTCCTCGAATCAGCCCGTTGACAAGCGAGGAGACACCTATCCGATGACAAGAATATTCAATTCAAGTAGAGAGCTCGATTCAGCTGGAGACTGCCCAAAGGCTAGTTGCATCATGCGGTCTGCCGAACCCGATGGGAAGGTCTTCCCCTCTGCTTTGCGGCGGTTTCTTCTATGGCGCGAATAAAGGCCCGCAGTGCGGGAAGGGCGTGTTCCCGGTCACGAACTGCGAGCCCGACGTTGCGCTGGATCCGGGGTGTCACTGGAACAAGGGTTACACCGGGGAGTGCTGCGGGGAATGCAAGACGGGGGACAATCGAAATACCAAGACTTCCCCGCACCATGCTGACCAACATCCCGAGATCCTGCACCTCGAAGCGGACGCGCGGTGCGAGTTGGTGGCATGCGTAAGCTGAGCTAAGTAGTAGCTCACTGGTATAGCGGGACGTGATAAAGAGTTCATCGGCAAGATTGCGGATAGAGAGCTGAGGTCGTGAAGCGAGAAGAGATCTAGGCGGCAGGATCTTCGGCGCAGGGTGCGGTGTTCCAGTCTCTTAACCTCACGGAGAGCCTGATGCTCGCGGCCAACTCGGCCTGGCATCATGCGTGGCCGTCGGTATCTGTAAACCTGATTTGGATTGGGGTAGGAATTGCGGCGCTCGTGCGGTTCCGGATGAAGAGATTCAGATCCATGATCAGACGTTGGCAGCTGAGTGCGACCGAGAGGCGATTGCCCCATCGTCGACTACAGCCTTCGAGGCAGCGGATTAAAGCGATTCCAAATTTGTTGTGCCTCCACGCAACGGGTTTCGGCTAGCATTTCCCTTGAAGGCAAAGTAATGTTTAACAATTCTGTTATGGGATGAACCGATATTAGGAGACGATCCGACGTTCATGCTGCCTTTGTTATTGAGTTGGTCTGTCCAAGATGCGTTTGTCTCCCGACTCAGCTCCTAGGCTGCGTCGATCATGTCCAAGAAGAGTTGCTTGGTGAACTCACCTCCCTCACTGGGCACGAGCGTCAACTCGGCGCCGAGGTAAACCGCCGCGCCCTTGCTAACAGGTCTCTTAGATCCTCGACACATGGGCACTCGACCAACTCTTGATAAATTCTCCCAGTCGGTCCAGGGCGTCAGAAAATGTGTCGGTCATGGCGGCGAAGCCAAGACGGAAATGCGGAGGCGCGTCGAAGCAGTCCCCGGGTGCGAGCAGAATGCACCGCTCCGCAGCCGCCTGGCAAAACGCGCGGCTATCGTCTCCGCTCACGAGCCAGGGAAACACGGTCATTCCGCCGCGAGGAGGAATCCAGCCGATCGTCTCCTGATACTCTGACATGAAACTGCCAAGCTGCCGAAGGTTCTCACTAGCTACTCTCTGTGTTCTGCCGAGCACAGCATCGCTATGGCGCATGACGAATTCTGCCAGAAAATCGCCGACAGTGTTGTTTGTGATGGAGAAATAAGCGCGCGCAGTCCAGTATTCCTTGCGCCGATTTGGATCGTGCTCGATCATCCACCCGGTCCGGATTCCCGACAGAGGAAATGCTTTTGAGAAATCATGGATCACCGTGGCATGAGGCAGACGGGAGGCTGACTTCGTAGGCTGACTATGAAAGATCGGGTGATAGACTTCGTCGCTAACCAGTTGAATGCCGCGTGATGACGTGAACTCGTGCAAGCTATCCAAGTCTGCGTCGCTGATTGTGGCACCAGTAGGATTATGCGGGCTGTTGACCAGGACCAACTTGGTCTTCCGATCAGCGAGTTTCTTGATTTCATCGAGATCGAAGCGAAAGCCGTTGTCTTTTCGAACTGCGTAGTAGCGGGTCTCAAGGCGCAGCGACTCCGACAAGGCCGAGAAGGTGGGGAAGCCTGGTTGAGGCAGGATGACATTGGACCCGGGCTCCGCAGCCAGCCACATGAGGATGAGAAGGGCTTCTGAGGCGCCGGTAACAACTTGCACGGCGTCTGCGTTCACGCCATGCATCTCGGCGATCGCCGAACGCAAACCGTCTGCCCCTGTGGGCCGGCTGTAGACAACCTTGTGATTCAGGAAGCGTTCGCGCTCTTCGTCGTTGGCGAGCTTCAGAATCTCGTTCAAGGTCCAGGATGGGCCCGTACTGGCAGCCAGATTGAATTCGATGTCGTGTTCGTGTGTGTCCAGCCACGTATCTAGCAAGAAGGGCTTCAACCGCATGTGTCGCCTCAGAAGATAGGATCGATTGGCTTTCAGGTTGACTTCGAAAGAATTGCGAACGCGTGGCGTTGGCGTCGCCCGCTCAACCCCGCAAACTCTTTGTCCCGGACGCACCAGCGTCGGCCCCTGATACCTCGTAGTGCTCGACACTCGGGGCTGGATCGATCAGACATTCCAGATCATAAGGGTAGTAACGGGCCTTCTCCGGGTCGGATCCGGTATCTGCGATAATCGACTGCCAACAATGCCAGCAGGACAATCTCCACCATAGGGCTGGTAGCCGCGCGCATTCGATGAGCACCTCCAAATCCGACATACGTTTCGTAATCTCTCAAACCGAAGTCGGACAGATAGTCCAGGTAAGCGTCCGCCTTGTGCATGGGAACGGTCCCTCGCCAGAGACGTGCAATTATGTTCCCCCCCCGACCTCTCGGTTTTTATTTTATGTGTTTGGTGAGCTGGCGGCGCATACGCAGTAGATGCGAATCTGGCCACCTTCCTCCATTGATAGGCGCGCAGTTCCTAGCGTGGCAGCATGAATGTCGTCCCAAAGTGTAACCATGTAAAACTGAGCTTTATTCTCGACAGTCCGGTGCATGCACCTCCCCTTTTGGTTTCCTGACATCGATATGTAGTTCCGTAGTACGCTCACTCGCAGCCATGCCAAGTAATCTGGTCCTTTGGAGGCCGATGTTGTATTATGCCAGACTCTGGCAATCAATCAGTTACCCTCCAGCTGCTGCCTAACGCGGTTACTTTTCGGCGGACTGCTGCTATAGAAACGCGGCGAAGCGGTCCCTTCAGATTGTGTGACCCGTTTCGTGCGACCACGCCCGAGTGTGGCGCAACTGACCGATGGCTACCACGGGGGCTATGTTCCTCGATTCGTCGGCAATGTGTCAGATTCAGAAAGGGGTTTCGTATTAATGGCGGAACGTGGATGTTGCCAGGCCTTCAATGGTCAAACGTTTCGAAGTGAAAGCATAATGGTTCCAATTCGAGCAGGAACTTGGGGTCGAAATCATAATATTTCGCTTTGCTGATGTCGTTGCCGGCGAATGCGCGAATTGCGTCCTCAGACTCCCAAAATGTCAGCATCAGGAAATGAGCGACACCGCCGTCGATCCTCCGCAGGGCATAGGCGCCCTCGTTCCCTGGTATAGAGCGATAATCCGGAATCGCAACAGTTTGCATCAGCCTCAGGTATTCGTCCCCTACTGCTACCGGCGTTGCGCCATGCCAAATGCGAGTGATCATACACGACTTCTCCCGTCTCCACAGTGATCACAATCAAACAATTGCAAGCTCTGATCGTAGACACCGATCATCTGCAATTCCTTTTATCATGATGAATGTAACTAGTCAAAGGCGTCTACATCGTTACATGTGTTCCATACCACTAAAACAGGATAAGGATGACTGAAATCTGTGGAGAGAACGAGAGAGGTCTAGGGAAAATCCCAGCCTCGCGGGACCAGGCTAGAGATAAGAGACCGATCCCACTCGCGGCTGTCTCCGAGGAGTGGAATTCTGGCACGGCGGCGAAACGTCCCAGTGATATCATTTGATCGACCCGTCTTTGGACACAAGGAAACCTCACAATGTCATTCTCAGATAAAAGCTTTGAGGAGCAAGGCTTCGGCAAGAGCTATGCGTGGATCGACTTCGTCAATAGTGAGGAGTACGACGGGTTTGGTGGCAGGTCTGACCATTTGCCTGACCCCACCTGGATCAATGCCTTCCTTCGTCGCTGGTCGCTGGGCCGAATCACTGGGGATCAATACACCACAGACGATTGTATTCGCCTACGGAATCTGCTGCGAACCATTGCCGATTCGATTGTTGCGGGAAAGCGGCTTTCAAACCGAGATTTGAGCAAGGCAAACGAAGCGTTAAGGACACCTGTGGTTCGATGTCTTAAGAGAAGGAGAGATGGCTCCTACGCGCTGGAGACTGCGCCACTGCGGCGCGGCTGGGAATGGATACAAGGCGAGCTATACATGTCACTTGGCGAAATGTTGGCGGAGGGACAGATTCATCGACTAAAAACTTGCCCAAACCCTGGCTGTCGATGGGTATTCCTAGATCAGACTCGCGGCAATGTCCGAAAGTGGTGCAGTGACTTGACCTGCGGAAATCGCGATAAAGTCCGTCGTCACCGCGCTCAGCGGGCTTGAAGTCTTCCGGCGTGACTGTACTAACTGACTCGAAGAAAATATCCTGAACGTTATGAAGACTGCCTCACACAATCGGAGGTGGACGGAATGCCGGGTTGCCGCGCGGATTTCCGGACGAACAAAGAATTCTTTCGGTTATGGAAAAAGTTGGCATATTCGCAAGAATCCATCTTTTGTCGGGATCTGATCGGGCATCTGCGACTAGACGCAGATGCCCCGCACTGTTTGCGCAATCAAGGGCAAGATGCTGGACGCCGGGTGCCGTTGTGTGTAGCAGTTGCAAGATTCGAGTCGCGATGCTTACTGACCGAGTTCAGTTGCAGAGCGACTGGCTGGGGCACTTTGGGGCTCAGATTATCAGTTGTCAGCATGTGTTTGGCAAGCTGCCAGAATGCCACGTGCGCAGACGATTGCCACTTCTCCGAGTGTCGGATTATCTGCGAGTAAACACGAATCGTCTCTTTTGGCCAGGACAAGGGGACCAATTGACGCAGTGCCAATTCCTTCTCGACAGCAATCCGGGGCAGCACCGCGACGCCCATTCCGGCTGTGGCACATCTCTTGATCGCTTCAATGCCGGGTAGTACAAGGGTCTTGTTAAGAGCGGCGCCTGCCTTCGATACAGCTCGTTCAAAGAGCACCCTGTAGCCGCATCTCCGTTCGGTTAAAAGAACCTGCTCGTCCGTCAGCGTGTCTGCGTTTAATCGGTTGGCCGAAGCGAGCCGATGTCCGGGTGAAACCAGGACAAGAACATCCTCTGCTGACAGGCACTCGACGACGAGCCTCCCGCTCTCGTGCTGTTGCAGATCAAGGATAAACGCTATGTCAATTGAAGAGTTCAGACTGAGTTCCCCCGCGTGAACCTCGCAATTCTCAGCCGCGACCACCGAAATCTCAACCTGTGGGTGCTTCTTTTGAAATTTGCTGATGACGTGTGGTAAGCGGTGCGTCAGCAATGTCTCAGACGCACCAATTGTTAACATGCCACTTGGCTTGCGATCATTACCGACTACCGCGCGCGCCTCGTTCGCTAAGGCGAGAATGCGATCAGAATAGCTCACCATCACTTGACCGGCTTTCGTCAGTTCCACGCGTCGGCCAATCCGGTCGAAAAGTGGAACCCCAACGTCCTCCTCCAATGCCTGGATTTGGGCGGTTACGCTTGATTGCGCATAGCCCAAAGCAGCTGCCGCACGCGTCACACTCTGTCTGGCCGCGACGGCTTGGAAAGTTCGTAGCTGACGGAGTTCATACATATCAATCGCCTCTCTCGATTACTTGTATCGGAAAAATTCGTTGGACGCAATGAGCGCCGAAATGAGCACCATGGAAAAGCCGCGCCCGTCCCCGATCTTGGCCAGGATTGTTGAAGTCGAAGTAGATGAGCTCGCCGGTTCTGGGGTCATGCCACTCGCGCGGCACTTGGCTATGATCGTCCGGCTGCCGGAGCATCGAAGCTCGACAAACTTCAATTTTTCAAGATCTTGCCAAAAGCATCGACTCGAAGGTGTGAAGCTCTGCGCGGTGATGACCACAGAGTTGTCCTCGATTGCGACCAGCATTTGCAGATCGGACATCTTGGGTAGTCGGACGGTTGTGATCGATATTCTTCATGTGTCATATGCTTATCAATCGCCAATTTCAGTTGTCGAATCTCGTGATCCCACCTAGAGTCATAAAGCGTAGCTGAGGACCTATTTGTGAAACCGCTATCCATTGATCGCAGTGCCTTGGTTGTGATTGACGTTCAAAAAGGCTTCGACAACCTGGAAAAGGCTGGGATGAGGCGCAATAATCCCGATGCAGTGACGCAGATCAGCAGACTGCTTGCGGTATTTCGCTCGAAGGGGGCGCGGGTAATTCATATCCGTCATGCCGGCCTCGCGCCCACTTCCGCCTTCCGCCAGGACGGCTCAGGCTATCCAGTTCAAGACTCTGCACGAGAGACACCGGGCGAGTCAGTCATTATCAAGTTCGTTAACAGCGCCTTCATTGGTACCGATCTGGAAGAACTGTTGCGTCGTTCGAACATTCATACTCTGATTATTGTGGGCGCCACTACGAATCATTGCGTCGAGACGACGACACGCATGGCGGGCAATCTTGGCTTCGATGCGAGACTTGTCCAGGACGCGACATGGACATTTGACCGTATCGGGCCGGACGGTGCTAATCACACAGCGGAAGACATCCATGCCATGACGCTCGTGAACTTGTCCGAAGAATTTGCCGAGATCGTCACAACATCCGAGGTGATCGAGGAACTCTGCACGTAATGATGGGGCGTATCGACATCTCCGAGCGAACACGGGCTCTGGCTCTCACGCTTACGAAGCGGAGGAGCATGAACGGAACTTCACATGAGACCTCCTTTGCGGAGTTTCTCGGAGACCTTATAGGGGAATTGCCGTATTTCCGGGCCAATGCGAGTGACATCTGGATTGAGTCAATTACTCATGACACCCTTCTCCGGAGTGCTGTCGTGGGTTTCGTTCGAGGACAAGGTGAGCGAACTGTCATTTTGACAGGCCATTTCGACACCGTTGGTGTGGAGGATTATCAAGAGCTTGAGCGATGGGCTACGGAACCAGATGAACTTGCTCCCAGAATTGTCCGCCGACTGGAAGCGACGGGCGAAGATCCCCAGGCGTTAGACGATCTGAAATCGGGACGGTTCTTGGCTGGGCGGGGTTTGTTGGACATGAAGTCTGGCCTGGCAGCAGGTCTGGCGGTTCTGGAAGCCTTTTCGGAACAAGAGAACCGCCACGGAAATCTACTTTTCCTTGCGGTGCCTGATGAGGAAGGCTCTTCCTTTGGAATGCGGTTCGCAGCTTCGCTCTTGCCTCGCTTCGCGAAAGACCAGGGGGTCAATCTCTCTCTGGTGATTAACCTGGACGCACTCGGTGACGAAGGTGACGGCAGCAAAGGACAGGTCGTCGCATTGGGGGCGATCGGGAAGACTCTGCTGTCGGCATATGTAGTAGGACAGGAAACCCACGCTTGTTATCCGTTCGAGGGCGTGTCCGCCTCATTGATCGCCGCAGAACTGGTTCGTTTGATCGAGTGCTCCCCAGATTTCGCGGATTGTGCTGGTCCACCTCCTTCGACATTAGCCATGCGGGATCTTAAAGGGGCTTACAGCGTTACGACACCGAGCAGAGCCTGGTGTTCCTGGAACATAATCTCCCATGGCCGAAAAGCAAAGGACATTCTTGCGCGAGTTATCGAAAATACTGACAAGGCCTTGGACGAATTGGTGCGACGTTTGTCTTGCTCTGCAGAGCGCTCGAATGCCGTGGATTCGTTCAAACGATTTGGCAGACAACCAATCTCGATATTTACCTATGAAACTCTGCTCTACCAGATAACAATTCAGCAACCGACCTTTCATAGAAAGCTCGACAGCGTCGCCCGCGGCATATCCGCGCAAACCGGTCTCGACCTGCCCACGCGTGCTCAGAAGATTATGGAGCATGTGTGGACGGAAAGCGGACTTTCCGGACCTGCTGTGGTCTTCGGATTTGCATCGATGCCGTACCCGGCGACCAAGACCCTGAAAGAAATAAGCCCGTCGTTGTTTGATTGTGTAGCACGAGCAACGACCGAGGTGTCAAACCGCCATAGAGTCAGCATCCATCTCAGCGACAGGCTGGACGTTATTGCCGACACCAGTTTTCTCGGTCCCATCGATCTGGATGATCTGACTGCGGTCGCGGCGAATACTCCGATGTGGGGTTCGTCGATCCGGTGGGACACGGCGAAAGCGCCCAACCCCGAATTGCCGACAATCAATGCAGGACCCTGGGGGCGCGGCTACCACCGATGGCTTGAGCGGGTTGAGGTTCGATACGCTTTTGATGTCTTGCCTGATCTCATAACCGCAATCTGCCATTCAGTACTGTGCGCAAACGAGAACGAACCGTGATCGAGACACCCAGACTTTATACTAAGCCGGAGTGGTCTCCAGAAACTGCGACTGAAGCTTCCGAGCTTATCGATCGCACCGTGCTGGGGGTCTTCGTGTCCTGCACGCCGCGGGGACCGGCAGTGTCGCATCTGCCCTTTTTACTTGACCGTACACGAGGTAAACACGGCACACTGGTCTCGCATCTTGCATGCGCCAATGAACATGCGGATTTTGTACGAAACGGAACCAGAAGCGTCGCAATCTTCCGTGCCGAACACGGCTATATTTCATCGTCCTGGTATCCGTCGGAACCCGACCGTAACTCTGCGCCAACATGGAATTTTGCTGTTGTGCACTGTCACGGATGTCCGATTCCTTTAACCAGCGAATTCGCAGTTCGTCATTTACGAGAATTGGTTGACCGCATGGAAAATGGCCGGGAAAACCGATGGCAAATCAGAGAGCTAGGAACGGGTGGGATGAAACGCCGATTGCCTTACATCCTCGGCTTCGAGATGCCCATCGAGCGCATCGAGGCGAAGTTCAAGATGGGTCAGGACGAGCGTCAGATCGACACACGGGCGGCGATCGACAAACTCCAGGACAGCAGCAGTCGTAATTTATCGGATCTGATGCGGCGACATAGTGAAAAACGCTAGAGCTGGTCTCATAAATATCTGAGCAGCATGTGCAGGCAGGCAAGGTGGACGAAGCCGAGGAAGTTCTCGATGTGGTATTCCCAGCGAGCGAGGAGACGGCGGAAGTTGCGCATCCACGCGAAAAGCCTCTCCACCTTCCGGCGCTTTCGGTAGCGGCGCAGCTTGCGGCCATCCTGACTCCTGCTTCGGTTGCGCCGGTTCGGCGCGATCATCTCGATGTCGTACTGGTCCTGGAGCGCACGATCGAGCCGGTCCGAGTCGTAGGCTTTGTTGCCCACGAGCCGGGCGGGGAGTTCGTCGAGGAAACTTCCGGCCAGAACGTACTCCACAAGCTGACACTCGGTCGGCGAAGCGCTGTCGACAGATACGGCGAGAGGAAGACTGTTATCAGCGGCGACAGCGATGATCTTCGTGCCCTTGCCGCTACGGGTGGGGCCGACAGCAAGGCCCCCTTTTTGGTGCTCGCGAAGGTTGCATCCACGAACGCTTCCTCCAGATTCAGCTTTCCTCGTTGGTGCAGATACCGCGCTAGCCGCGCGTGGCTAGGGACAGATCTGAGCGCTACAAAATCCACGACCGTGCCGGGTTGACTACAAGCACGCGTAGGAAATTCTGCGAAATCTGCGGAGGTTTTCTGGCGAGAGGCGCAGACGCATCGCAGGGGGGTGCGCTTTCCGGGCCGCAATCCCCTGCCTCACCACGTCATGAATGCGAAATCGTGATCGTGGACTGATCCTCGAAGGAAAGCCGGGCTGTAGGCGAATTTGCGTCGGTCAGAGCCTCCGTGACCCTCACCCATCTACAGGGATCAACATGGCCGCCTCAAGATTTTTGATACAAAGCGGGTTGCGATTGCAAAGTGATCGAAAGGTCTCAACGGGGCCTGGAGCGCGGTTCGGCACCAAGTACCCCACCCAAAACCTCCCTCTTAGAATCAATGATTTGCAAAAAGCGCACGGGTGGAAGGCTGTTGCCCTCTGTGGTTTCGAGCGGATCTCGAAAGCTGTGACAGCTGCATAATCGACAACAGCGCCACAAGGATACCGGCAGGCCATGGAGAAGTCATTGATTTTAAGCGCCTCTGGATCATGGAACGAGAAGGTCAGGAACTTGGTATTGGGCTGAAGTGCCTGGTATGGAATGCCGCGAAGGATCAAAGGTCTTGCTCATGAACTTCGTTCAGAACAAGTGAACACGGATGCCTAGATGACGCTTCCACGAAGTGCTGATACCGGTCGTCCTCGATACTCGCGTCCTGGCAGCGGCACGGGTCTGCAATCGATCCCCGTTGGTTTACCATGCCTTCGCTTGCATTTCAGGCACTCAAGAAGCAGAGCTACGAAGCCATCTCTGCCGGAGAAGTGCGGCGGTAAGGTTGTCAGTAGCCGGCGGATTGTCGTGTTCCGGTGCCTGAGCGGCTTGTCGTGCCGAATGCAGTTCCTGGACCTGTCGCGCAGAGACAAATACAGGACCAGAAAGGGACAGCTCCCGTTAATGGACCTGCCAAGAGCGCAGCATTCGATGTTCGAGACGCTGGCCTGTTCCTTCGTCGTACCTCTCTCGTCTGCTTGCGCAGGTTGGTGTCGCTCTTAAGAACTGACCCTTGATGCGAAGTTGTTTCCTTCAGTGAACGATTGATCGGTCTCGCCTTTACGATCTCACGTATCGCCGGGCGCGCCCCTGACCGGAGTTTTTTCTTCGTAGGCCCGCTTGGAGAACCCAGGGCGTCGCCTGCGACGGTTTCTCCCGTCAGCCGAAATCCAGGTGAAGGCGTCGCCTTCTGGGCGGTCGTGTTCGAAGCACCACCCAACCGGTTGTTAAGCCGCCTCGGGTGCTAGCGAACCTGTGGAGTGGCTATTGGAAGCGGGCTGCGAAAGATATGTTGCCCCATTCCTTAGGTGTGTGCGTAAAATCCTGATGGTTCCAGTGAGACGCGATTCCTATATCGTATCCTGAAAATGTTCGGACGTTGATCTCGTCGTATCGCTGGGTAAGGGGGTCGTTTTGCAAGATCAGTTTGGCGGCCTTCTCGGCTAGCGCCTTCTGATTCACATTCTTGTCTGAGAGGATGATGCTAACACGCAGCGTTTTCCTTGCTGCGCCGGTGCTGGGATCATGCAACAACGCATCCTGTACAACCGCTCGTTGAACGCCACGGATTTGCTCAATTACCGCAGCGTCATGGTACATCCGTCGGAACGAGGGCAAGGCTTCAACCTTCCTTTGGAACAGAACCGAGACTGCTGCAAGAAGCAGAAGCAGCGAGCCGAGGACAACCCAGTGAGCACCCGGTATTGGCTTCGCAGCCACAGAGCCTGGCTCACCCGCACCCACCACATAGCTGCCAACCGCCACATCGTGGAATCCCTGTCGTGCTGGACTGCCAAGTATCAGCAAATAAAGGGTGGAACCGCCAAGGCCGTAAACGATAGCTGTGACGAGCGAGGAGACACCCCAAGGGGTTCGCGTCATGGGTAAATCAAGTCCAAGGAGATAGACCGGCACACAAAAAATGACCGAACGGATGATCGCTCTCGAAAGCGAGAGTGTAGATCCTTGGGCATCGACTACCTTAAGTTTCAGCCAGCGCTTCCCAAGTGTCTGCGCCTCGCCCAACCTGCTGTCGAACCATCCAAAGTAGCCTATCGCCAAGCAGAACCCAAGCAAATGTCCCAGTAGCCCAAGCCTCGCAAATGCATTTAAAAAGAGTTTGCCAGCAACTGTTCCTATAACACCGAGCACAAGACCGTCAGTCAGATAGGCCGCTAGTCGACGCCAAAGTGAACCGATCAAAGCGTCGGGAGTGAACGCCTCAACGACGACCACACCGAACTCAGCGCTTGACATGCTGCTAGCCAAATCCCGCCCCATATTCCGTCACTTTGTCCGCAGGTTGCGACCCCAATTTGTGAATCACCTGACGAGGAACTGCCCTCAGCCCAACCTCATTCTATGCTTCTGACAGCCGGGTCTCTAGGCATGATAACCGATATCAAATGCCGCAGGATCAATTCAATACAACAAAGGTCGTATGATCTCGCTATCTAGAGAACCTCTGAAGTGCTCTGCACTCCACAGCCCGTGCGGTTAACTTGGGTGTGGAGGAGCAAGGGCGAGTGCAACAGCAGACACAGCGAGGAGCGCAAGGTGTGGGGCGACGGCGGGTACCCTATCGCAAACACCCAGGCAGTTGCATGGGCACTCATCGCAACGCAGCTGTTTACCGGTTTCGTCGACATTACAGATGAGGGATTTTAGGTTCGACTGTAAAGTGATTCGTGGTGCAACGTATCAGGTTAACGACACGGGCCGTCGTTGGCTTTTGTCTCTGCGGGCACAAAAAGCAACCGTCGTTCTAGAAAGTGCATTCCTACAGCGGCGACAATGAACAGGAACTGTAGCATGGATATGGGGGGGCCCAGGGTCGCGACCGGATTCATCAGCCATGACGGTAGCTTTGGCTGCATCAGTCTCGCGAACTTAATGCAGAAAAGTAGCGAAGCCAGGAATACAATGTGGATTGTGATAATTTCAATTGCTGACCGTGAATTGTGCTTCGATAAGATTTGTGCATCCTTCGTTGGTATCTCACCGCGAAAGGTCAGCGCAGTGTAGAGGAGCGCTGAACCGATATACAGGAACCAAGGAAACCACCGACTGTTATAAGCCACGATAATTTCTATTTACTCCTAACGTTACTTCGACGACATCAGGGACGCGTCACATGCCTTCAGGGACAGAAGACCTGCAAAAAGCCTCGGCTTGTTGGAGAAAATACTCAAAATTGGTCAACTGCGGGTTCTCCTCGAGTTGACCGGTCCACACAGTTTCATCGAGTTGGATTTCATTCATAATTAAACTGACATACTTCAGGGCCGTGCAGGTGCCCACCGCAATAGACACTGCTGTCACGGCTGCCCGTTGCGCTCCAAAGTAGATGACAAGCGCGGCTTCAAGAATCGCACCTTTTCCGCTTGGATCGATCATGTTTGTGGGATCTCCACTCGCATAGAGATACTTATGCAGTGATGCGGGCGCGGCGAGGTGACCGTCCAGCGGATCCCTGGACATGAACCGGCCGGTCTGTGGGTTATAGTACCTGGCGCGGAGGTAGTAGAGGCCAAGATCGGGATCGAACTGTTCGCCGCGGTAGAGGTAGTTGTTGGGTGTAGTTCCCGTCGAGGTGATCTCGTTGCCGTAGGCATCGTATTCGTAGCTGTCGGTCACAGCGCCGGTGAGGCTGGTGAGCTGCCGAACGGTGCCGAAGCCGTCATAGCCGTAGAAGCTGGGCGTCCACGCGCTGTTCACGATCTGGTCTTCGTCGATGCGCTGCAGGCCGTAGGTGTATTCGCGCTGGGCCGCACCGTTCACCGTCTCTTCGACCACCTGGCTGTAGCCAGTCGGATTCAGATCATCGACCAGGTACTTCGTCGTCGAGCCATTAGCGGTTTTGACGACCCGGTTGCCGTCGCCATCGTAGACGATAGTCACGGCGCCGCCGTTCATCGAGACCAGATGGTTCTCTGAGTCGTAGGTGAAGGTCTTGCCGCCTGTAGCCGTAGTATTGCCATTGGCGTCGTAGGTTTCACCGAGGATCTGGTCGTCGGCGTTGTAGCTGAACCCGAGAGACGAGATGCCGTGGAGGCTGGACGACTGCGACAGCCGGTTCCCGACGGGATCGAGCCCGTAACTCACGCTGCCATTGTACTGGGCATCGCCTGCGACGGTCTCCCCGGTCAGCCGGTAGATCCCGTCGAAGTTCCAGGTGAGGGTGCGGCCGGTCACCTCGGTCGCCCCGGTTCTGATCCCGGTGGGTCCCAGGTTGTACATGTATCCGGCCTGCCCGGCAGTCATCGAGCTGAGGCGGTTCTCAGGGTCGTAGTTGAACGTTGACTGCTGCCCGTTCGGATACATCGCGGTCGCCACGTTGCTCGCGTTGTCGTACGTGCAGGTCGTGGTGTTCGAAGACCCGCCCAGCCGATTGTCGGTGACGGTGCTCAGGCGATTCAGCGTGTCCCAGGTGTAGCCGACATTCACGATCCCGTCCGCCGATGCCATGGTGGCCAGATCGCCAGCGGCATCGTAGGTGTAGCTTAGCGTGCCTTCGCCCATTGTCTTCTGCGTGATTTATCTGCATGATCATCTCTTAACTATCGTTTTCGCAATATGATTCTGGATGCTACTACGACACCTACGACAATAAGAAATGTCGCTCCGTAGCGAGCCGTGTTTGTTGCGTGTCTAAACCACGACACAATAAACTCGTACGCGACGCCACAAATTAATAGAATGGCGCCAATTGTTGATGGTGCGGGCTTCGGGAAGCGGCGATTTTTCTCCATGAACTCTATATCTCCCGACCAATGCTTAGTGGACTCGATGGCGGTGTAATCTCATGGCGTGAGCGAGTAGACGATCCTGAATGAATTGAACACGAATATGCCGCACTGGATCCCCACCTCACTTGTGCTGGCCTCCCTAAACTGGTCATCGTTTGGATTAGCGAGTTCTTGCACCTCCGCTCCAAGGGCAAGTAGGCAATCTACGAGTTCTTTTCCCCATTCCTCGAGTGCCGGAGCTGCTCTGAGGAATCGGTTGACCCGGATGTCATACTCCACAAGATCTATTCTTCCTGTCGGATCGATCCCATTCACGGGGTCGCCATTAGCATAGAGGTATTTGTGGAGAGACGCCGGGATTCTGATGTTCCCGTCGTTTGGATCCCTACTCATGAATCTGCCGGTCATCGGATTGTAATATCTGGCGCGCAGGTAGTACATTCCGAGGTCTGAATCGTATTGCTCGCCGCGGTAGAGGTAATCATTCGACGTCGTGCCGGTGTGAGTGATTTCGTTGCCGTAGGCGTCGTACTCGTAGGTGTCAGTGACTGCCCCGGTGAGACTGGTGAGCTGCCGAACCGTTCCAAACCCGTCGTAGCCATAGAAGCTCGGTGTCCAAGCACTGTTGACGATCTGGTCTTCGTCGATGCGCTGCAGGCCGTAGGTGTACTCGCGCTGCGCTGCTCCGTTGACCGTCTCCTCGACCACCTGGCTGTAGCCGGTCGGGTTGAGATTGTCAATCAGGTAGCGGGTCGTTGAGCTATTCGCGGTCTTCACTACGCGGTTGCCGTCGCCATCGTAGACCAAGGTCACGGCTCCGCCGTTCATCGAGACGAGGTGGTTCTCCGAGTCGTAAGCGAAGGTCTTGCCGCCGGTCGCGGTCGTGTTGCCATTCGAGTCGTAGGTTTCGCCGAGGATCTGGTCGTCGGCGTTGTAGCTGAACCCGAGAGACGAGATGCCGTGGAGGCTGGACGACTGCGACAGCCGGTTCCCGACGGGATCGAGGCCGTAATTCACGCTGCCATTGTACTGGGCATCGCCTGCGACGGTCTCCCCGGTCAGCCGGTAGATGGGGTCGAAGTTCCAGGTGAGGGTGCGGCCGGTGACCTCGGTTGCCCCGGTCCTGATTCCGGTCGGCCCCAGGTTGTACATGTACCCGGCCTGTCCGGCAGTCATCGAGCTGAGGCGGTTCTCCGGGTCGTAGTTGAACGTCGACTGCTGGCCGTTCGGATACGTCGCGGTCGCCACGTTGCTCGCGTTGTCGTACGTGTAGGTCGTGGTGTTCGAAGACCCGCCCAGCCGATTGTCGGTGACGGTGCTCAGGCGATTCAGCGTGTCCCAGGTGTAGCCGACATTCACGATGCCGTCCGCCGACGCCATAGTCGCCAGGTCGCCGGCGGCGTCGTAGGTGTAGTTCAGCGTGCCTTCGGGCGTCGCCTTCTGGGTGAGCCGGTCGAGACTGTCGTAGGTGTAGCTCGTGGTGCCGCTCGCGTCCGTCATCGTGGCCCGCTTGCCGGTCGCCGTATAGGTAAAGCTGACGGTTGCCTCCCCGGTTCTCGAGTCCGGCGTACGGCTCAGAAGCCGGTTCAGCGGGTCATACCCGTACGACGTGGTCATGCCGCTGAAGTGCGTCACCGAAAGCAGGTTACCGTTGTTGTCGTACGTCCGCGATTCGTTGACGGAGCCGTCGGGCAGCGTGGTCGAAATCCGATCGTTGAACAGGTCGAAGGAGTACTGGGTGGTGTGTCCGTTCTCGTCGCCCAAGCTGATGAGGTTGCCGTCGTTATCGAATCCGTAGTTGTTGGTGTTGTTGCCGGTGTTCGGGCTGTTCAGCTGGACCACGCTGCGCAGCTGGTTAGCCGCGTCATAGGTGTATTGGACGACGTTGTTTGCCTGGTCGGTCACGCTGATCAAGTTGCCGGGGCCGTCGTACCCGTTCGCAACCTTCGTGCCATCGGGGTACAGAGTCTGGACGAGCCGCTTCCGTGCATCGTAGACGTACTGCGTGGTGTGCCCGTTGCCGTCGGTCATCGAGATGCGGTTGCGGGCGTTGTCGTAGCTGTACTGGAAATTGCCCTGCGGACCGGAAACCGAGAGCAGATTGCCGGCGTTGTCGTAGCTGTAGGTCGTGGTGTGATTGAGCGGGTCGGTTTCGGTCAGTTTGCGGCCGTCATTGTCGTAGGTGTAGCTCGTGGTTGCCGCATTCGAGGTGCCGTAGGCCTGGGTAACGGAAGTGAGGCGTCCGGCCAGATCGTAGGCATAGTGGGTATCGTGGCCATCCTGGTCGATCGCGTCGATGACGTTGTTGCGGAAATCGTAGGACTTCGTCGAAGTTGTGCCGGGTTGTGTCGGATACGTTGTCGTGATCAGCCGGTTCAGTGCGTCATACGCGTATTTCGTAACGTTTTGGCGGGCGTCGGTATCGGAGATCTTGTTGCCGTTCCCGTCGTAGGTGGACGAGGTAGTGCGTCCGAGAGGCGCCGCAGTCTGGGTGAGGTCCCCAAGTGGATCGTACGTGTAGGTGGTAGTGGCCGCCGCACTGCTGGTGCTCGCATTGGGCAGAGGGATGGTCATACTGACCTTCTGGCCCAAATTGTTATACGTGTAGGACGTTGTGCGGCCAAGAGCATCAGTCCGGCTGGTCATGTTCCCGTAGGCATCGTAGGTAAACTGGCTTGCATTCGCCGGGGAAGAGCTCAAATCGTACCCGATGGCGCCCGCCTGCATGGTGCCGTTGGCACTGAACAGGAAGCTGGCGAGCGTCCCGATGGAATCGGTCACGCTCTGCGGATTGTAGTTACCGTCGTAATTGAAGGTGCGGACATTGCCGAGCTCGTCGGTAGTTAATGTGGGCTCGCTGAACTCGTTGTACTGGGTATAGCTGGTGGTATTCGTGCTCGTTCCCGTTGCCGGGTACGTGACCGACGTGCGGTTGCCGTTCTGGTCGTACGTGTAGGACGTGATATATCCAAGCGGATCTTTCGTCGAGATCAGGTTGTGATTCGCGTCGTAGTAGTTCGTGGTGGTGTTGTTCAGCGGGTCCGTAGAACTGAGCAGGTCTCCGTAGCTGTCATAGACCATGGTTGCCTTGCCGACAGCGCCGGTGGCATCGGGCGGATACGTAATGGTCGTGGTGTTGGTCTCGATGTTGTAAGCGTAGCTTGTCGTCTCACCGAGAGCATCCTGAACGCTTTCGATGCGGCCATTGAGCGGGAGGCCATTCGGATCGCAGTCGCCCTCGCACTGCCCGCTGGAGTTGACCGTGGACTGGTAATACGTGGTCGTGGGCAACGGGTTGCCATCGAAGTCGGTTCCACCGGTGTAGTGGTGAGCCGAATCGTAGGTGTATGTGCTCGCCTGGGTGGTATTTGGATACGTAACCGAAGCGAGGTTCCCGTTGCTGTCATACGTGTACACGTACTGATTGCCTTGTGGGTCCGTGATCTGGGTGATGCGGCCACTGGAGTCGCGGACGAAGGACACGTTAAGGCCAGTGGAACTCGTAATTCCACCCGGGGTGACTGTAATCGTGTTGCCGCTCCGGTCCACGATGGATTGCAGGTTTCCATTGGCGGTGATGGTATAGCTGGTTCCGGTCGGGTCGGTGTAGATGTAACCGGGCGGGCTATATTGGCCGCCGCCGTCGCACTGCCACGACGAGCCGTCGGGTACCACGAAGTCGAGAGCCGGGCACCCGGAACCGGATTCAGTCAGGAAGCCGTACATCCCCGCTTCAGCCGTAAATGCCGGCAGGTAAACATTGAAGAGCCCTCCAAGCGGTTGGGGCGCAAAGTAAAAGGTGCGGCGCTGGCCCCCCAGCGTGAAGGTGACATCCCCTGCCGGATCGACGCTCAAATTGACTGTCGTTGCGAGGTTCCAGCTGTAACCGAAATCGCCGCTCGTGCTCGCGTTCAGGCTGTCATACTGCCGCTGGATGCTGATGGGAAGGCCGGTTGTCGGAACCACGAGATCGGTGACAGTCGCGGTTACCCTGCCAGGTTTGTAGTTGCCGTCCACGGTAATCAGCAGAAGGCTCCACTGGGAGTTCCCACTGATGTCGGTTGACTGCATCTGGATCCAGTAGGACCCGTTTGCCAGAGTAGTCGTATCGAGTGCCCCGATTTGACCGGAACCCGTGGTATTCGGGTTCAGCGTCGTAACGCTGGTGATGTTGGAGGCCGGGAAGTAGACAAGCGTGCCGCTCTGAAGGGTCACTCCGGAAGCGAGCGTGATCGGTACGATGCCGGAGACGGTGGATCCGTTCAGAGGAGTGGCGATCAGTCCCTGATCGGAAGCCGAAACGGGCATCGGATTCACCGTCACGACAACCTGGGCCGATGAACTGGTCCCCGAATCGCTGGCTTCAAGTTGCAGAGTATAGAGCCCGGAATCGGTGAAGGTGGCTGTCGTCGTGGCCTGTTGCGGGTTGGCGAACGTGGCGGTGCCAGGTCCGCTGACCTGGGTCCACTGAACGACAGGGTTGCTACTAATCGTGTCGTTCACGCTGCCATTGAGCTGAAGGACAGCCGGAAGAGTCACGGCACTTGCGGTCGAGATGCTGACTCCGATGCCGGCGTTATTGCCCGAACCCCCGGCGCCCGGGGTGTTCCACGTGTTGGTGTAAGGAGCGCTCACGACCACGCTGCGGCCGACAGAATCAACGGCGACGATGCTGAATGGCCCGGAATTCTGGTGGAAGAAGAGGAATGCAGCCTGACCCGAGGAATCCGTTTCGGCGGAATCCTCGACATTATCCGCCCCGGAAAGATAGAAGCCGACATTGGCATGTTCGACCGGATTGCCTGAGGCATCCGTAGCAAGGACGACATACCCTTGCTCCTGCGCGTTCGTCGCGAAGAGCGACAGGTTCAGGCTTCCGGCAGGTGTGGGGGCCGGATAGCTGATCCAGCTCACACTGGCTTCACCGGATACAAGCGTGTTACCGGCGACGGTCGCCTGAGCCTGCAGATTGTCAGTCCCGGCATAAGCACCACTGTAGGTGAATACCGCAGTCCCCGTGGCATCCGTCGTTGCCTGGTACTGGCCAGGATTCGCACCGGATACGGTCAGCGTTACGGGGATGTTCGCAGCCGGAAGCCCTGAGCCGTTGACCAGGACAACACTAAAGGGAATCGGCTGTCCGAGCGGATAGGCGCCGGCATTTGTGTAGAGAGTCGGGAAATAGGCCCCGCCCCACTCGCTCGTACCAGTTATCCAGGATGGATCACCGTTCGCCCCCGTTGGCGATTTGCCCGGGTAGTCTGCTGAAACGGTTCCGCTCTGATAGGCAACCGTTATGGTCTGACCTGCGGTGAGATTCGCGGCGGCGATGACCGGAGCCGTGCCATCGCCAAGACCGTACTGATAGTTGTTGTTGAGAGCACCGCTGGTCCAGCCCCAGGGCATCGTGGTCGGCGGGATGGTGACGCTCGTTCCGTTGACGGACACCACGAAACCTGTGCCGCCGTTATCCGGATAATAGCTGTCGTTGACGCCAAGCTGGAGTTGGGTCGCACCCGACGGGACGATGAACTCTGTTGCCGTCGCCCCGATGGAGACAGGCTCTACTACGTTCCCGTTGCCATCGGTGAACGCCCCCGCGAGGCCGCCGCGTCCCAGGGCAGGTGAAGCAACGAGGGAAATCGTTCCGTTGGGATTCGATGTTGTGGTGACCCAGGATGCGGTTACTGTATTGGATGTCACCGGGTTGCCGTTCACGATTGCCGTCGCAACGATCGTGTCGTTGCCGCTGTTCGCTCCTGTGTAGGAATAGGCGGCCACTCCGGAGGCATCGGTCGTCGCGCTGCCGATAGAGGCGTTGGCCCCTGTGATGGTGAACGTGACTGCGATTCCGGGTTCTGGAGAGCCAGATGGGTCGAGCAGCGTCGCCTCAAAGGCCTGAGTACTGCTTATGCCGTAAGGTGGCTGGTTCTGCGCGGCAAGCGTGATTGGAGCCGGTGAAGGCTGGAGAGTTACGACCGCCGACCCGAGCGTCGTGCCGGTTTGCTGACTGGCGGCTGTGATCGTGACGGATTGCTGTGCGGACACCTGATTCGGGGCAGTGTAGAGACCTGTCGACGAGAGCCCCCCGGGCGAGCCCGACGGCATCGTCCAGCTCACTGCAGAACTGCACGTTGCAGTGACCGTGAATTGCTGTGCCTGGCTTGGGTAGAGAGAAATCGCTGACGGAGCGACCCCCGTCGCCGTAACCGGATATAAGGAGTAGAAAGTCGATGGCGAGCTCTGGTTGTTGTACTCGGTCTGGATCCAGTCTCCGGACCGTGCGATGTCCGACACTCTTACCTCATCCAGGCCTCCGTTAAGGAACATCCAATTAAAATTACCCTGACCCTGGGAATCGAGAATCGTCTCAGTGGAGCCGACGAAATACGTGTAGCTCGAGTCGTAACCAGCTGGTATTTGCTGCTGGGCGACGGCCGCGACCTGACCGTCAACATAGAGTGTGTCCGTGCCGTCGTTTGTAAAGGTCACGGTCGCCTGGTGCCACTGATTGTCGTTATAGGCCTTTGACGTGGTTCCCCATGGGCCTACGAGGGTTCCGTTGTCGCCGACGTAGAATGCCGGGCCGCCGGGGACATCGTAATCCCCGGGCACCGTAGGTGGCCCCGGGGGGCAAACGAGGAGGCCATGGCAGGCCAAAGCGGCGGTCTGCCCGAACAGACCGCCCGGCGCGGCTGTCCTGAACCACATCCCGACCGTTGCCGTAAAGGGCGTTGTGGCCGCACCGTTAGGATTTCCAGACCCCACATAGCTCCCCGACGGAAAGTTCGGAAACGCGGCATTCGGAATTTGCAAGTAGCTCGATGTTCCATTCAGGCTCGCCCCGCCATCAATCGAACCGGTGCTCGGAGTCAGGGCTGCGTCGCTTGCATTATTTGCGTAGGAGGTCGAGTCGGCTGCGCTGTTTGCTCCCAGGCTTCCCAGGTGATAGACGGCTTCAAAATTGGAGTCCCAGACGCCACTCGGATTCTGTTGAGATGCAATGACATTGGGGTTTCCATAAAACATGTAGAGGACTGTGTCCACGCTGTGAGACAGCGTGGGGATGCGAATCCAGGCGACGAGCTGTCCCGTCGTGGGATTGTATTGTTCTATCTCGTCATCGAGCTTGCTCGCACCCGATGGGTCCGTGCTGAAAATGATGTCGTAGCCGCTGGAGCTGGTCACGTGGCCGCCATTGGCGGTCGATGCGAGGTCCGGATCCGTCGTATTGAACAGGAGTGGGAAGTTGGACTGATCAGTATTGGAAACCTTCGTATGGTCAATGATAATCACGCGCTGATAACCATACCCGCTTGATGCACATTCCACCGGAGACAGAGTGATCATTGCGGAAGCGGATTTTGTGTTGTCCTGTTGGCTCGTCGCCGTAATGGTCACGGTCTCCTGGGTCGTGATCAAGGCGGGTGCCTGGTAGACGCCGTCGGAACTGATGGTTCCCGCCCCGGATGGGCTGAGGGTCCAGATGACTCCTTCATTACTGTTCGAGGCCGTCGCCGTGAATTGCTGTGTCTGATTTTGAGTCAGAGTCGCACTCACGGGGGTAAGGTTGACGGCTACCGGCGGGAGCAAAGTGATGGTGGCACTCCCGGCATTCGAAGAATTGCCCTGACTGGCGGCTGTGACCGTGACCGTTTCCTGACTGGTGATAGTGGAGGGAGCCGTATAGAGGCCACTCGCGCTCAGGCTGCCCGGGGCGTTCGAAGAAAGCGACCAGCTGACCGACGAGCTGCACACACCTGTTGCGGCGAACTGCTGGCTCTGACCGCCATAGAGGTTCACCGCCGACGGCGCCAACTCGATCGCATTCTCGGGATTGAGTGAGTAGAACGTCGATGGCGAGCTTTGGTTGTTGTACTCAGTGGCGACCCAGTCAGCGGAGCGGTCAATGCTCGAAACCCTGACTTCGTCCAGCGAGCCCTGGAAGTTACCAATACCCAGTGCGCCTGGAATCGTACCCAGCGCGAGAGAAGCACCGGTCGTGTTGATTGAACCAGAGCCGCTGGACGTTTGCAGGACGCCGTCGACATAGATGTTGACGTTTGCGAAAGAGTCGTTTCCGTCGGGGCTCGTCGCCACGAGGTAATGCCAGTTATTGTCGTACGTCATGTTTGCCGACGCTCCGACATTTTCCCCTTCGACGCCGATCTGGCTGCCGTTCCATGTGAGGGCCCAGCGGTCACCGTTGCCTGAATTGTCTCCCCATCCGACAAGGTCCTCCCCGGTATTTGCAGACATCTGGAACCACGTCGAAAGGGTTCTGGCGCTGGTCCCGGTTGGCAATTCCGATGGCGAGGTCGTATATGCATACTGACTTCCGTTGAAACTCGCCGCGCCGTCGATTTGTCCGGTCGTTGGGGTCACCCCGTTATTAGTGAGACTGTTGCTCGTGTTTACGGAATTGCTCAGACTGAGCGTAGATCCGTTCGCGAGGTGGTATACCGCAACATAATTGTTGCCCCACACGCCCTGCGGATTCTGCTGAGAGGCTGTGACAGCCGAATTGCCGTAGAACATGTAAATGACGGTATCCGCCGTGTGCGACAGGTCCGGGACTCGAATCCAGGCAATCACCTGACCGGTGGCGGGGTTGTACTGCTCCAGCTCATAATCGAGCGGCGTCAGACCATTGGGGTCGGTGCTGAAGATAATGTCGTAGCCGCTGGAACTGGTGACGTGCCCACCGTTGGTGGTCGTGGCAAAAAGCGGATCGGTCGTGTTGAAGAGGACGGGGAAATTGACCTGATCCGAATTGGGAACCTTTGTGTGGTCGATCACGATGGTGCGCTCATACCCATACCCGTTCGCCGCGCAACCATTTGGCGAAAGGGTTACGAGCGCAGATGCCGACTGTGTCGTATCCGCCTGGCTGGTGGCGGTGATAGTCACGGTCTGCTGGGAAGTCACGGTGGTCGGCGCCGTATACAGACCTGTACCGTCGATCGCGCCAGTTCCGGCCGGACTGATCGTCCAGTTCACTCCGGTGTTGGTCGTGTTGGTGACGGTTGCCGTGAACTGTTGGGTCTGCCCCGCGTTGAGGGTGGAACTGGACGGCGTCAGCGAGATGCCAACCGGATTCGAGACCGGCGGAAGCAGGGTAATCGAGGCCGATGCCGACTGGCTCGGTACCTGCTGTGTCGTCGCGGTAATGGTTACGGTCTGCGCAGCGCTGATATTCGATGGCGCCGTGTAGAGGCCGGACGAGGTGATCGACCCCGCTCCGCCTGGCCCGATTGTCCAGGTCACTGCGGTATTGGGAGCATTGCCGACAAGCGCCGTTAACTGCTGGGTCTGGCCCCCATAGAGGGTCGCGCTTGCTGGGCTGACAGTCACTGTCACCGGCGGTTCGAGGGTAACGGTCGCCGAATAGGACTGGGAGAGAGCGCCGATTGTCGTCGCGGTGATGGTAATGGCTTGCTGGGACGTGATGCTGGATGGCGCGACATAAAGGCCACTGCTGGTCAGAGTTCCAGGTGACCCGGCTGGCATCGACCACAGCACTGTGCCTGGATCGCAAACGCCAGTTGCGGCGAATTGCTGATATTGTCCGGCGTAGAGACTGACTGCCGTCGGTACGGTGAGCGTACCGTTGTCCTCGGCCGAGATCGCGACGAAGGTCGACGGCGAGCTCTGATTGTTATATTCGGTTGCGATCCAATCGGCGGAACGTGAAACCGTCGAAAGTCTCGCCTCGTCGATGAGGCCATTGAGACCCCCACCGGCAACGTAAGGTGACTGGGCGCCAATCGCGAGATCCTTACTGGTTCCGTAGGTTATCGGACCCGTCTGTTGCATTGTTGCGACTGGCGAACCATTGACGTAGACGACCATATTCGAGCCGTCGTAGGTGCCGACGATATGCGCCCACTGTCCCCCCGCGAGGCCCGTATCAGGGAAGATGCGGTCTAGAGTGTCGTTGTTCGTCACCTGAAACAGGGGCTGCAGCGAAAGGAAGAAGTACCCGAGTGAATAAGCCTGGGCGTGGTACGGGCCATTCCAGGTCCCGTTTGCCGCGTAATCAAGTGAAAAGATGTTCGGATAAAGGCCGGTACTGGCCGGGTTAACCCACGCTTCGAGAGTGATAGCGGATGTGGGCTTGTAGGAGTTGCTTGATGGAATGTCAAAGTAGGTGTTGCCGGTGCCATCGAAGCTGCCGGCGCCTCCGATCACTCCTGTCCCGTCAACTACTCCCTGGTTGGTTGCGTTGTTTGCGTTCGACGTCGAATCAGCGGTGCTCAGAGTGCCCGGTTGGCCAAAGTGCCAAACTCCGGCGTACCCGTTCCGCCACACCCCCGCCTTGTTTTCCTGGCTTGCGGTGATCGCCGCGTTGCCGTACCACATGAAGATAGTGGTGTCGGTCGAATGCGAAAGCGTGGGGATGCGAATCCAGAACGCCACCGCACCGGTTGCTGAGTTGTAGCTGTCAATTTCAAAATCCAGCGGTATGCGCCCGGCGGCATCGGACGTGAAAATGATGTCGTATCCGTTTGAATTCTGAACATGTCCCCCGCTGGCTGCATTGGCCAGCAGCGGATCCGTCGTGCTGACGAGGATCGGGAAGTCGGTCTGATCGGAATTGACGACCCGGGTGTGATCGATGATAACGGTTCTCTCGTAGCTGAAGCCATTCGAATTGCAGGTCGGCAACAGGATCAGAGACGCCGAAGCACTCCTGGTCGGATCGGCCTGGCTCGTTGCCGTTATGATGACTGTCTGTTGGGTGCTGATTCCGACAGGTGCTGCGTATACCCCGGCCGCCGTGATGTAGCCGGTGTCGGACGGACTGACACTCCAGGTCACGGATGTATTGACTGCATTTGTAACACTCGCGGCGAACTGCTGGGTTTGCCCGCTGTAGATGCTTCCCGTCGTTGGTGTGACCGTCACCTGAAGGGTCGGAAAGAGCGTAATGGTCGCCGTCGCCGATTTGGAACTGTCTGCCTGACTGGTGGCGGTGATGGTCACCGACTGCTGCGAAGCGATGGCTGTCGGTGCAGTATAGAGCCCGGAAGCAGTGATCGATCCGCTGCCGCTGGGGCTGACGGCCCAGGTTACGCTGGTGTCACTGGTATTCGCCACAGTCGCCGAGAACTGCTGCGTTTGATTCGCGTAGAGCGCCGCTGTGCCTGGAGTAACGTTGACGCTGACAGGGGGATAGAGCGTCACCGTCGAAGTTGCGGTGGCCGAGGGGTTCGCCTCGCTGGTCGCGGTGATTGTGATGGTCTGCTGAGCGGAAATTGCGGACGGCGCTGTGTAAAGCCCCGATGCGGATATTGTGCCGGTTCCTGCAGGGCTGATCGACCACGTCACCGCGGTGTTTTGCGTGTTGGTTACGGTGGCGGTGAACTGCTGGATCTGACTGGCATACAGTATCGCCGATGAGGGCGAAACTCCTACTTCAATGGATGGGGCGAGGGTCACCGTGCCCGTCGCCAACGCGGCATTGTCTGCCTGACTGGTGGCTGTAATCGTTACCGTCTGCTGCGAAGAGATGGTGGCGGGGGCCGTGTAAAGCCCGGACGAGGAAATCGTGCCCACGCCTGCGGGGCTGATCGACCAGGTCACCGCAGTATTCTGAGTGTTTGTCACCGTCGCCGTGAATTGCTGGGTTTGGCTGGCATACAGTGTCGCCGACGTGGGCGACACACTTACTGCGATTGGCGAGGACAGAGTAACTGCCCTGACGACGTAATTGTTCCAGTCCGTGATATACACGTGGCCGCTCGTGTCCACGGTGACCCCGACCGGGCCGTTCATCGTCGCGCTTGTTGCGGACCCGCCGTCGCCGCTGTATCCATACGCTCCGGTTCCGGCAATCGTCGATATGACACCGGTGGAGGTCGTCACCATCCGAATCACGTTGTTGTTGTAATCGGCAATGTATACGTTATCGGCCGAGTCGAGCGCTATGAAGAGCGGCAGGTTCATTTCCGCGGAAGTTGCCTGTCCTCCGTCGCCCGTATAACCCGCGCTGCCATTGCCGGCGATGGTGTTGATGACCCCTGTGGAAGAGGTAACCTCGCGAATTCTGTTGTTGACAGAATCCGAGATATACATATCGCCGCTGGCATCAATCTCAACCCCGTTCGGACCGTTAAGCTCAGCCGCGGTTGCCTGGCCACCATCGCCCGAATAGTTCGCCACGCCGTTGCCGGCAACCGTGTTGATCACACCCGTGCCGGTATTCACTTCGCGGATTACGTTGTTTCCAGTGTCAGCGATATAGAGGTTTCCCGCTGAATCAAAAGCTACCGCCTCGGGGTCACTGAGCGCCGCGCTCGTAGCGGGGCCACCGTCGCCGTAATAGTCTGCGGTTCCTCCAATCCCCGCGATCGTCGTGATGATGCCGGTGGAAACGGTGACCTTCCGGATCACGTTGTTTCCCGAGTCGGCGATATAGAGATTTCCTGCCGAATCAAGAGCGACGCCAACCGGATACTGGAGCTTCGCACTTGTGGCCAGTCCGCCATTGCCCGAATAGCCGCCCGCTCCGCTGGAGGAACCCGCGATCCTCGTGATGATGCCGGAAGAGGCCGTGACTTTGCGCAGCACGTTTGCGTATGCATCCACAAAATAGACGTTTCCACTGTCATCGACGGCGATAGCCGAAGGGTTCTTGAGCTTCGCACTGGTTGCGAGCCCCCCGTCTCCTGAGTAGCCGTAATGATGGTTCCCCGCAATGGTCGAGATATCGCCTACAGCGGGCAGGCTGATCTGCGCTCCGGCGTCCAGGCAGGCAATACCGAGGCCCAGAAGGCACAGGACCAGGGGCAGCCAGCGTTGACAGAACGTCTCTCGAAACCCTTCATGGCGGCGGTTGGATATGTGGTTCACGCGAATCTCCTGAGCACGGGACAACGAACAAACACATCGGGGACTTCGTCGGGGGTTCGGATCATACCGAAAGCGTCGAACGGTGAGGGAGGCGGATGGTTAACCGAGCAGGAAAACCGATTTGACAGGGCTGCGCCCGCGAATCAAATCGGAATACTCAGCATGGTTTCGCGTTCGCCGACTGCGGGCGACGCTGACTCTCGTCAATACCGTGGCATTCTGAGGAAATGCACTGCTGAGAAAATGCGCCTCGTTTACGGAACGGGAGCTTAATCTTTATGGATATTCGAGAGCCAACAGTAGCGACATAACGTAAACCCGTCAAATATTCTTTGGTAATACCGCACGTTAATCACTCGGATAACACAGAGATAACTCAGGTCATGCCTCGAGGGCTAACGCAGAAAAAATAATTATCCGCCGACTATTGTCTGGTGTGAGTGAAGCTGTTATGCTCCGAAAACTCATTACGCAGAAGATTTCCAGGCAACTGTCTTTCAGACGGAGGAGATGATGATCAGTCGCATGGTCAGTATTGTTTCTTTGGTGTTACTGTGCTCAGGTGCTCTGCCGTCGCCCGGCCAGAGTTCTGCCACCCAGAGCCCGGTCGTCAGCACCTACAGGTCACAATGCGCAATGTGCCATGGGCCCGATGGCCGGGCCAATACCCCTATGGGAAAGATAATTAAGGTTCCTGCCTTCCAGTCTCAGAACCTGGTGAGCGCGACGGATGCCTCGTTGATTAACTCGACGACGAACGGCAACGGGATGATGGGAGCCTATGGAAACTCCCTGAGCACTGCCCAAATCGCCCAGCTGGTCGCCTATATCCGTACTTTGCAGCAGTGAAGAGCGGGGATAGGGGTTACTCGGGACCCTGAGGTGCTCGTTTGGACAGAGCGTTGGGCGCCGACCGCAAAGCGGAAAAGGAGCCGAGTGTAGCTCCTGCACGCGCGAAATAGCTCTCCCAGAAACGGCGCAGAGCCTGCCAATAGGCAGTCCTTTGAAAGGCGTTATCGACGCCCAACGCGTCAATTTCCACGCCACGCAGGTCCAGGGAAGGTTCTTCGGGCATCTCCTGGGCCCTCAGGACTGCGAGAAGCATGGTTGATTGTTCCAGATTGAGCGGAGGAGGCGTGCTGTTCCGCATATCCGACAGCAGGATCAGGACTTTCTGATCGTCAGACGCCCCTTGGGAAAGCATCTGACTGGCCAGAAGGAGCGCTCCGAAGATGTCGGTGGCCGGAGAGTCAGGTCTTAGGGAGGCACTTCGGACTTTCCATGCGGCGGAGAGCCTGGTTCTGCCCTGCGTTAACCGTTCGTTGAAATAACCCGGGTCGTTCGAAAGGCTGGCCGACAACAGAATGTCCGGCTGTGCAAAGCTTTGATCCGTAATCCCGATGATCGTGACATGGGCAGCTGCGGGAAGATGGCCCAGAATCCGACTGACCCCCTCAATATTTTTCTGAAACTGGCTCCTGCCATCCGGGCCGACAACTGCAACCGACCGGGTAAGATCGAGGGCGATGACCAGGTTCAAGTGTCGCGGGGACTCGGCATGAGCCCGGGGAATAGCGAGCACGGCCAGGAACAGTATCAGGAACTTCGCCAGGGCGTTCCGAGCGGCGTTGGTGAGCAGCGCCCTGTAGAAATCGCGCCAGAAACTCGCTGCGAAGATCCCGGCTTCATCCTCGAGACCGCTGATTTCAGCGACCAGCATGGCCATCCGGCTGCGGGTTTCGACGAGATCGTTCCGCAGGGCATTCCAGTCCTCAGAGGTGTCGGGCATGGAGCGCCACGCCTGGTGAAGCGCAAGGCCTGCACCGAGCTCCATAGACAGGGCAAGCAGGACCATGGCCCAGCGCAGCAGGGGCACGGTCTCAGAATAGAAATCGTTGTGTTCCTGGGGCTGCGGGACGGGCGCAGAACCGTCGTCAATCGTTACGGCGGGCTCGTTACTCGTTCCCTCGGCGGCCAGGAGATCGCCGCGGATCACGGCGAGGATCATGAGACTTGCGAGAGCCGCGGCGCACGCGATTGCCGCGAGGATCTGAAAGAGTCTCTTGAGATTCCAGTGCTCCAGCACTTTCTCGATAAGGAATGGCGTAACGACCGCGGTGCCGATGCAGTACACCCAGGCTTTCCAGCCGAGGCGGAAAGGGTCGAAAGCGAGCAGTGTCAACGCGAACCCCGCGAGCGTGAGTACCGCGGTTACGGACCAGTAATAGATCGCCCGGCGACGGAGGCGCCGGCGGTCCCCTGGCGGAGGTTCGTGCTGGAGGCGCTGGAAGAGCCGGCGTTCTTCATCGGCCAGGAACGAGAGCTCGGCTCTGGACCGCAGGATGGGACCACGATTCGTGAGGACGATGCGGCGCTCCTCGCAGGCGCAGTAGCGTTCGACGTGCTCGACGATGTTCTGAACGCCGTCGGCCCCAAGCTGCCAGCCGACGGAATGGGGAGTCTGTTCCGAATTCATATGCTCATCTCCTTCGAGTATGAAAAGGAGCCTGGTTGATAGCAGGCTCCATGTTGGAGGTGGAAAAGCTAGGAGGCTTCGAGGACTTTCCGGGCCTGCTGGAGCTTCCCGAGTTCGCGTTCTTCCTTCTGCAGCTCGGCGCGCATCTCGGCGACTTTCTGTTCCTGCTTGCCGATCTGCTCGAGCACGACTTCGACCGGGGTTTTCTTCACCCATGGTTTGCGGTTGCTCGCGGTCTGCGGTGAAGGTGCTGGTTTGGGCTGGTTGGGAGGGTTCATGGCTGAATTCCTTTCTGTGGTTGGTGGTGAGGGGCGAGAGGAAGCGCAGGGCTTTCTCAGGTAGCAAGGAGCCGTATGATCGCGCGGAAGTGCTGCAGCTGGATTTCCGCCAGCGCCAGCTCGCCGAGCACAGTGCGGTAGTCGTCCCGTTCGAGGTTCTGAGCCGCCGAGGTGAGGCGGCCGAGAAGCTCTCCGACGAGGGCTTTCGCGCGGTTCAGGATGAAGATCCGCGTCGCGCGGTCCATGTCAGGGTGCTTTGGTTCATTCACGGGTTCGTTCCTCCGGTTCGGTTATGAATGTGCGGGTTTGGGAAGGCGACTCCGCCCCCCCCGGTTTCCTGGAGCGCGCGGCACTTTGCCGCGTGCCATGCTTCGAGCCGCCGAATGGCATCCCGAAGCGTGGGCAGTTCCACGTGGGTGTAGAGGGAGTGGACATCGCCGCCTCCTGTGTGGCCCATGAGCGCCTTGCGAACGTCGGCGATGATGCCGATATCGGCGAGGCGCGAGTTGAACGTATGGCGGAGATCGTGGAAGCGATAGTGCGGGATGGCCGCACGGCGGAGCGCGCCGGCCCACGCAGTCTTGACCCGGTGAATCGGCCGAGCGTTCACCGTGCGGGCTTCTCGGCCGTCGGATGCCGTGACCGAGACCGTCTCGTACATGAAGACGATTCCGGACGATTTGCGGAGTCCAGCCAGGATCCCATGCAGGCGCTCCGTCATGGGAATCAACCGGTGCTCGCCTTCGGCGGTTTTCGAGCGGGTTACCGAGATGAGTTTGCGGTCGAAGTCCACGTCCTCCCATGTCTGGTTCAGGAGTTCGCCCCGGCGCATCCCCGTATCGAGCGCTGCTGAGATGATGGGGTGAAGGTGCTTCGAAGCGGCGGCGAGGAGTTTCTGCTCCTCGGCGACGCTCATGACAGGTCTCCGCGCCCGCCGCTCGCGTACCATGCGCACACGGGCGATGGGATTAGTCGGGAGAAATCCTTCGTCGACCGCCCAGTAGAGGACCCGGCGGACGACCTCGATGTCCCGGTTGATGGTGGTTTCCGAAAGCGGCTTGCCGGCTTTCGAGTGGGTCCGCCAATGCTCCTCATGGCGGAGCTTGCGGAAGCGCGCGATGTCATTCCGGGTGATCCGACCGATCGGAATCTCGGCAAACCATTCAAGGAACTTCTTCGCATGCTGCTTGTGGTACGGCTTGACGTCCCCTTCGACAAGAAATCTCGCGTAGAGCTCGCCGAAGGGCATGTCGGGACGAAACTGTGGGAGCTGGAAGCGATGAGCGTGGAGCTCATCTTTCCATCGGTTTTCGAGGGTTTCTGCCTGACGGCGGTTCGCGGTCTCCAGTGAGCGCATGTGGCGCACGCCGTCGATCCAGACCGCCGACCACCAGACATGTCCCCGCTTGTAGAGACTCACTAGAGGCCTCCTTTCCTTTGGCGTTCAAGAATCCAGCGGACGATCTGATTGCGAAAGAACACGAGTTTGCCTTGGGGACCGGACCGGAGATGCGGCAAGCCCTGCGGCAGGTAGCGCTGACGGACGGTCCAGGGCGAGACACCGAGCATGCGGGCGACTTCGCGGATCGGAATCGGCTCGCCCAGCGGGTCCGTTCCCTGCGGGTTCCGCTCCGGGTAATGCTGCCCGGGGTCCGTTGACAGAAAGTGCTGTATTTCCGCGGAGGTCGCGCTCCGGGCGAAACCCGACATCCGTATCTCCCGGTTAGTCCTCATGGCCGCTCCTGTTTTTCCAGAAGGCCCGGATGGCCTCCCGGAACCAGTCCGGGAGCTTCGACCATAGAATCCAGAGGACGATGAGCAGCAGTCCGAAGGCTACGAGCGACTGCTGTATTTGGGGGTTCCTGAGAAGGGCAATGATGACGGCGAGAGAGGCGTAAAGGAGCAGGAGCCCAAGACCCAGCCTCGCGAGAATGGCAAGCAGGCGGAGGTACATGGGGATTCTGGGCTGGGGCGTTGAGAGCTCCCGACTGCCGCACTGGGAGCAGCACTCCGCGCTCCGGGGATTCGCATGGAGACGCGGACAGAGCTTCACGTCATAGCTCCGACCGCACTTATTGCAGAAGAGCGGTTCGCCGGCGGTCATGTGGCCGCATTGGTAGCAGTACCTCATTGGGCTTCCTGGATAAAGGGTTGAGGGTTCTCCCCGGCCGGCCGGAGCCAGATGTTCGCGAAGAACTCCTTACGGGCGGCATCGAGGGTCGCAAACCAGAAAATCTTTTCGGTGAGCGGGGCAATGGCTGCGCGGATCGACCGGAGCCTGCGCGCGGAATTCGCGAGGACGATCACCCGGAAACGGCTGTGGCCGAACCGCCGGGAGAATTCGCTCGTGACCGCCAACTGGAGATACTGGCGAGCCTTCTCCTTCAAGATCGTGAGGCTTTCATGCCCGAGGTCTACTTCGAGGAAAGCGGCGAGGATTCCACCTGGGGTGTCGAGCTCGAAGTAGCCGTCGGGAATCAGGCGGAGCGACGGAGAGACTGTTTCATGCAATGACAGCCAGCGGCGGAACCGGATCCCACGAACGGGCAACGGTCTGAAGGCAAGTGCGCAGTACACGTCGTTGATCGCGAGCTGGTGATCGACGCCGTAGTCGGCAACGAGCGTCTCGTTCTGCCGGCGACGGGGTCCGCGCACGGCCATTTCGGCCATACGCGCGCCCTTTTCCGAAAGGGCATACACGGATTTCCGTCCCGCGCCGAACCCAAGATAAAACCGGCGCAGCATCCCCAGGCGCACGAGGACGAGCAGCCGCGCGTTAACCCGGGTCGTTGACCCGAACGCGCAGGCGATCTTCACCTGCTCGCGATCCGTGACGGTCATGAGACCGACAGCCCTGAGGATCTTCATGTCGCGTGGCTGGAATCTCATTCCATTACTCCCAGGTGTTGAGCTCCTCATCGGTCGCAGTGTGGAATCCCGAGTGACGCTCGGTGATCTCCAATTCGATTTCCGCTCGCGGGCGTGCATGGGCCTCCCGAGAGCGGCGAGCCAGGTCTTCTGAATTGACTTTGGGGTCGTCGACCGTGGGCACTACGCCCTCCCGCCATGGGCTCGCCCCGCTCTTCATCACGAAATGGCGCATGGGCAGGTTCTTCAGGCGTTCAGCGAGAGACTTCCCACCATCGAGCGCTTGCGCCACCTGCGGCGCGTCGTTCGTTGAAAGCTGGAAGAAGATGTGGGTGCCGACCGACTGAATGGCGGCGCGCATCGCAGGCGGATACTGGTCAAGGAACTGGCTGGCAGTCACGATGGAGACGCCGAACTTCCGGGCTTCGGAGAGCATCGTCTCGAGGTCTCCGGACCGGGAGATGAGCGTGTGAACCTCATCGCAGTAGATCGTGAAGAGTGCTCGCTTTTTCCGGGCGAAGGTTGCATTGCGAAGCACGGTGAAGAGCAGGCTCGCGAGCGTGAGTGCGTGTTCCCCCAGCGTCCCCTTCGGCAGATCGAGAAGGACGAAGTAGCCCTCGTCCATCGCCTTTGCGAAGTCGACCGTCGAATGGACCTGGCCGACGAGATGCCGGAAGCGCGGATCGGCCGTGAAAGCAGATGTCTTATTCAGGATGGGCTCCCGCATCTGCGCCTGCATCGGCTGGCTGGCCTGTCCGAAACGAAGCTCGAAGTAACTGCGGACCTCCGCGTTCTGGACCTTCTTTACCACCGCCGCGCGGAACGCAGTGTGGGTGAGAAGCGGCGCGAGTTCGAGCAGCGTGAGGCCGTTCGCCGAGAGCGCGAAGAGGGAATTGCGAAGCAGTTCATCCGTCCGGGCGCCCAGGGCATCCAGTCCCCATCGCTGCCGGAGGATTTCCGTGAATTCTGCGATACGAACGAAGTCCGGCTCGGGAAGTTCGATCGGATTGAAGCCCACGGAGGATTCCCGGCCGGCGGGCGCGATCAGGATTGCGCGGTCGTGAAGATGCTCGCCCGTTTGCCATTCGCGGAGGGCGATCGCGCGAAGAACATACGGGGTGAGCGTGCCGTGGACATCGAAGAGTACGAATCCCCGACCCGCCTCCACATCCTGGCGAATGAGGTAGCGGATGAGCGAGCTCTTACCGCTGCCGGTTTTGCCGAGGATGGCCATGTGCATGGTGCGTCGTGTGAGACTGAGCGCCATCCTTCGCCTTGAAGTCTCGCCGTCCATCACTGCGAGCCCCAGATCCGTTCCGCCTTCCATCGCTGGCGCACGTCGCCGCCAGCGCTGCAGGCGGTTCCAGAGGGCGACGACGGATTGTTCGAGGAAGCGAATCATGTTGGGTGGATTGTGTGGGGTGGCGCGACAATATCGGTAACAGGGGGATCGGCAGAAGCCTTGCGCGACTGCGGTGATTGCACGCAACTCCTTCAAAACGCTGAAGGAACCTCTGCGACCAGAAAATTTCAATCAGGACTTGACAAGAGTCGCGCTGTCAGAAGTTCGTGATTAGAACTTCGCGGTAGCGCCGTCCGGCCTGCTTCTGGGATGTGTAGGGGAGCGCGATCTCCCCGACGTTGAAATCGCGGAAGATCTCCCGGACCGCGGCAACGTCATTCAGAGAAAGCACGAATTTCCCGCGCAGGCGTGTGAGCAACCTCGCCATGGCGACAAACTCCTCATGGCTCAGGTTGTACCGGTAGAGGTTTCGGGCGTAATAGGGTGGATCAAGGTAGAAGAGCGTCTTCGGACGGTCGTACTTCCCGAGAACCTTCTCGTAAGGAAGGCATTCGATCTGCACCCGTGCAAGCCGCGCGTGAACCTCCTCGATGATGGCCGGGATGCGAGTCGCGTCGTAGCTGCGCGGCTGGCATACATTCGAAGCGAAGTTCTTGCGCTGGATGAGACCCGCATAGGAGTTCTTCATCAGGTAGAAGTGCCTCGCTGCCCGTTGTATGTCGGTCAGGGTCGCCGGATCGGTTGCTTTTACAAGCTCGAACCATGTGCGGCTGACGAGCGTGAACCGGAGGTAGCGTACGAGTTCCTCCCAGTGCGCCTGGCAGACCCGGAAGAAGTTTGTGATCTCAGAATTGAGATCGTTCAGAACTTCGACCTTCGAGGGCTGCTTGTGGAAGAATACCTGCGCACCTCCCGCGAACGCCTCGACGTAGGTCGTATGCTCCGGGAAGAGCGCGATGATTTTCGAGGCGATGGCACGCTTCCCCCCAATGTACGGGAACGGTCCGAGCATGACGGCAAAGTGGATATCGCGGGATGATTTCGCTTCGATTCGACCTTTTGATGGATCGAAGCGTTTTCTTACACTACTTGGTTCGCTGGAAAACAAAAGGCGCCAAGTCGGTCAGGATAAGACCATTGCTGGACGAAGCATAAGGGAAGTGCACGCGGAATAAGATGGGCCGGTCGTCCATTCCGAGCACGGGGACGGCACCGCGATCCTGTTGAATCGCGACAAGTCACCTTCGCTCCTCAGTGAACATGCACCCGTCGAACGGCCCAACGTGAAGCATACTTTGCGAAGTTCATCGACAGAAGGCCCTGTTTCAGTCGTGGGATGATCGATGACGGAACTCGGAAAATCCCTTGGTACCCGCGCACATGGACGCGTCGCCGAATTTCCATCAGCACTCGGCCGGATGTAAGATACCGAGTATTGCAATAATCCCAGATCTTTAAGACCCCTGCAGCAAAGAGGAAAACAATATGGAGACTTCCGCGATCATTACGGCAATTGACGAGGAGATCGCCCAGCTCAGACAAGTGCGCGATCTTCTTGCAGGCGGCGGCACTAGTCGGAGCATCAGGCCAGTGAAGCGCCGCGTGCTCAGTCCCGAAGCAAGAAAGCGGATCGCCGATGCTCAGCGACGCCGCTGGGCCGCTCAGAAGAAGGCCGACAAAAAAGCCTAGTTGCCGATATTGGGGGCGCCAGAGGTACTGTTCGAGATCTCTGGCGATAGTCTGTGCGCGGCATGACGGTAATGGCGCCTTCCGCATTCGAGTAGCCCGGATCATAATCCCTCTCCTATGAGTGAGAAGGATGTCTACCTGAAAACCCCGAGGGCTTCATCGGAAGACGCCCCTTCGCACGACGACCCTGAACTCGAGCGTGACTATCTCTTCTTGGCCCAGTGGTTGCTGGACGTTCATCGCGAACGTCGCAGGAAGCGCCGTGCTTCACAAGATGGTGAAATTGACAAAGACCGCCCAGCTCGTACGATTTGAGAGGAAAGGTCGACCAAAAATAAAATCCTAAAAAATCAAGATGAATGCTGTGATCTACTGCCGAGTCTCCTCAAAGGAGCAGGTGGAGGGTACAAGCCTCGAATCACAGGAGCAGGCCTGCCGGGAATATGCCACGCATCATCGCATGAATGTCGTGCGCGTGTTCACCGACCGAGGAGAGTCGGCAAAATTCGCGGACCGGCCTCAGCTACTCGAACTTCTCGCATTCTGTGGGCACCGGAATAATGCCATCGGGGCTCTTCTCGTCTGGAAAGTGGACCGGCTCGCCCGCAATGTCGGTGATCACTTCAGCATCAAGGCGGCGCTTCGTAAATCCGAGGTGCAAGTGGTTTCCGTGACGGAGCCAATCGATGCTAATCCTGAAGGTCGCCTGCTCGAAACGATGCTCGCCGGCTTTGCCCAGTTCGACAACGACATCCGGGCTGCACGCAGCATCCAGGGCATGAAGCACAAGCTGCAGGAAGGCCTCTTCCCGTGGAAGGCGCCCCTCGGGTACAAGAGCTCCACGCGTGGAGAGAAAAAGACCCAGCCCGACGTTCCCGATGAGCCAGCATTCGGGCTCCTGCAGCGCGCATGGAACGAATTTGCAACCGGCAAATTCAGTAAAGCGGAAATTCTGCGCAGCCTTGAAGCCCGCGGTTTGCGCACCGCAAGCGGTAACAAATTGTCGGCACAGTCCCTCGACAACATTCTGCGTGATCCCTTTTACGCGGGAATCCTGCGCGATCCGTGGACGAATACCGAATATCCCGGGAGACACATTCCCATGGTGGGAAAGGAAGTCTTCGATGCGGTACAACGCATTATCGAACGCCGTAACCGGTCAGTCAGCCATCTGAGCCTGCGGCCTGACCTGCCGCTGCGGTCTTTCCTGCGCTGCGCATCCTGTGAACGGACTCTGACGGGATCGTTTTCGCGCGGGCGTTCGCGCAGCTATCTGTATTACCACTGCTGGAGTCGTGCCTGTGACAGTCCGGGCAGGTATCCAGCTGCTGACTCCCATCGAGAATTCGTGAATTTCCTGGAGGACTGCAGCCCCACGAAGAGTGAGATCACGAGGATCAGAAGTTCCATCCTGACGCTCGCGTCGAATGAGGACGCGATTCGTCATGCTGTGGACGAGAGAAGAACAAGGGAAGGGAATCGCCTGAAAGAGCAGGAGCAGCAGTTGATTCGTATGAAAATGGACCAATTGATCTCGGACGAAGAGTTCCTCTCGACGCGGACCATTCTCGGGAGCCGGTTGGCCGAACTGGGCTCCAGAGATGAAGAGGCCACACAATCCGCCGAGGAACTCAGGATTTCTCTCGATGAAATCTGTGAACCGCTGAAGGATCTGGGCGCGATTTGGCAGGAAGCCTCGATCGAAAATCGCATACGGTTCCAACGATGGGCGCTTCCCACAGGATTCGTTTATGGAAGAATTGGAACCGCGCCGAGAGGTCGTCTTTTCTCGCTTTTTCGGGGCTCCGAGGGCATGAATTCAAACGAGGTACCCCTCACGGGTGAAACTTGGAACCACTTGGTAGAAGACATCAAATTGTTTGGCTCCATCGTCATGACACCGGAAGTCAGTGGCGTGTGATCTGACGGGCATCCGGCTCCCAAGATGTTGGTTCAGAAGCCCCTCTCAGGACGGGCTTCTGCCGGGTCATCACACCTTGCACACAGGATGTCCAGTTCCCACAACCGCGGATCTCACTGATTACCTCGTAATTTCCGAGTTGCCGGGCTGAGCCGCCTGGGACAACCACAACTGGACGCCCCGGAATTCGGTCATGACATGACAGACTGTGTGCCTTTTGCGGTGGCGTTACCGCTTGGTAAGCTGAAGGCAAACGTCGAACAAATAAATTGATCTTTGACAATTCATGACGCGACCGCTGTACGCGGCAAGCTATCTTAAGTCGCATCGCAAACGGGCTGGACTCAGCCGAAGAGAACTCGCCGGGATTCTCGGACTTCTGTCGGAAAATCAGATTGGTCGGCATGAACGCGGGGCTTTTTTGCCGACTCTTGTGATGGCCGTCGGGTACGAAATCGTTTTTCAAGTAAGCATTGCCGAACTCTTTCCTGGCGTCTATGACTCGGTGCGGCAGGAGATCGAAGGCCGCCTGACTGATTTTGAGAACGAACTGCAGGAGAGCTCTGCGAAAGGCCGAAAAGCGGCACGAATTGCGCGTCGCCTCGAATGGCTCTGGGAGCGAAGACATCCTGACGCCGTGCTTCTTTCGTGAATGCGAAACCGTCCGGTAGATTGCTGGCATTCAACATCCGCGCCACGCGTGTCGGGTATGTCCTCTTTGACGGTCCGAAGCGGCTATTGGACTGGGGCACTCGTAGTCTCCCGACAGGAGAAAAGAATCGCGAAGCGCGACAGATGCGGATTGCATCTCTCGTCGCACTGACAACGCCGTCAGAGATCGTGATCTGCAAGGCGCGGCGAAAGCGCGATGTGAATGCCATTGACGCTTCTAAAATCGTAGCACTCGTTCGGCGGGAAGCTGCTCTCAGTGCGATTCCCTGTGCATTCGTGGGACCCAAGGGCGTCCAACGCGTATTTCTGGCTTTCGGTGCAGCCAACAAATATGAAATGGCCGCCCTTGCTGCTGGCCTCTACCCCGAAGTCCTCTGGAAATTGCCACCCAACCGCAAGCGATGGCAGACCGAACCTCGGGTAATGCTCGTTTTCGATTCCTTAACGGTCGGACTCGCATATTGGCTACAGCACGGCCACCAGATCCGGGGACCGCGGCCGACAGATTAGCAGAGCAATACAGACTCGCCCCAATCCTTTCGCCGGCCTCCTCACCAGTGGCGCATCACCGCATCGCGGTCCGCCAAACAATAACGTGCCGAGGAGGCCGACGAAAGGATGATTGGTGCAGTGCCAACTGCGGTTCTTGAGGCTGGACCCTACGGTTGACTACGGAATTGTGCCAATATCCGGTAACGATCCGAGGACTACACGGTTCGCTGTCAACGGAAGCCTAGAAAGGCAAGCAGGGCACAAACGCCGCCACGTTAAGCGGCCGGAAAACGTCCTGAACTATCTTAGCCCGACAGGAGGGGCCCTCAAAAACCTACTGGTCCGTATTCCTAGGCTTTACTGGCTCTGAGAGTTCCGCTTGGCGCTCTCGCAAAACTAGGCAGAGCCGACATCAGTGGCCAAAGCTAGTCCATCCGAAGTTAGGATGACGCGTTGATCTAAAGACAGAATCGATTGTGTGCCAGCAGTTCTGGAAGGTGCCGAAGAGGCCCCTTCAAACGACGCGCTCAGATGTACGGCTCGCCTAACAGGGATTCGAGGGTTGCTTCGAGCGCGTAACCATCGGTTCCAAACTTCTCGTCAGGACCATGGACGCTGGCTTGGACCGCTATAGGTGGTCGGAGGCTTGACGCTAATGTTCGCAGCCTCGCTCTATAGCGGAGAACATCTGCGTTTGTTCAGATGTTGATTTACTCTTGCCCAGCCGTTTGTTTAGCCAAGTCGCGGTGGCAGTGAATACCCATTCCCGATTCTGGGAGTTGGACCGAAATGAATGATCTGCACCGGGAATCAAAATTAATCTTGAGGTCGGCGCCAAGTGACGTACAAGCTTCTGGCTACTTGCAGATGGAATTCGCTGATCATCCGAGCCGTGAACCAGAAAAACCGGATGGCGGAAATGGGCAATGGCATCCTCGATCTGTCTGCTGGCCAGTTCCTCGATAAATGCTCCAGCGACACGCTGTCCAGCCTTCATAAACCAGCCTCGTCTCGCAACCTGCTCGAGGACCTCGCGGGATCGGTATCTTGGGACCATGTCGCGATCAGTGTAAACGGCCGGACTCCAGAAAGCATAAGCGCCAATCCGACTCGTGTTTGCCAGAATTGCCACACCTGCCGCAAGACTAAAGCAGACCATGCCAATCGCTGTCGGTCGGAGATCGGCTTGCGATCGGACATACTTTACGACGCTCGAGAGATCGCAAGCAAGATCTTTCAACCCTACCTTACGAAAGTCACCGTCGCTAGCACCGCATCCTCTAAAATCGAAGCGGAGCACGGAAAAACCCATGCCAGCGAAAAAATCACGTGCTTCGACAAAGAGTCCATTCTCATCCATGTCGCCCGCGAACCCGTGCGCAAGGATTAGCATGGGGGCGCAAGGCGAGAGCACAGTGAGCTTCGCAGCTAATGATAGAGATCCACTCGGGATCTCTATTCGTTGATCCGAGAGGGGCTGCGAATCGGCGTTAATTAGCGGTTTTGCATTAGCCATTGCAAGCTTGGTTCTTCAATGAGATCCGGAAGAATAACGCCGTCTTTCATCAGCAGGCGCCCTCCAACAGTGATCGTGGGCTTTGCCATCACTCCATCAAGGTGTGGCCCCTTCCGATTCCCGTAGGAGGCATTGCCGCCATGTCCACAATGGAGGGTGCTGAACGTCTTCTCTTCAGGAATGTAGGCCGGCGTCGCAGATATACCTACGAAAGGGTTCAGTCCGAGCGAAATCTCACTAATGAAGTTTAGAATATCGCCGCGCGCTGCGCAAATCTCTCTAAAGCGATGCGCTGCTGGACCCGACATCTCAAGAATCCGATCATTTTGCACGTTGAAGCGAAGTGGTTCCCGCAAGAGACCGATGTGCTGGACCTTAATGTCATAGACGACTCGTCCGTTTACTGATCCTTCTTTAGGACCAAATCCTACCTCGCCTGTCGGAAAATCGCCCCCTGTTCCAGGCATGTGGTAGTTCCCGTCTTCACAAAATGGCGTTCCAATGATGGCCGAAAATTCAGTACCACTCGGATTTGTGACAACCACTTCGGAGCCAACCGGAAAATACCGAGCCAATTGCCGTGCCGCGATCCCAATTTCGTCCGGATCAGCGAGAGATCCCGCCCCGCCGACTTCCTCTGGTGAGCAAACGAATGAAGCCAAGCGCTTCTTCAGTTCGTATTTCGCGCGTCGTCTTTCCGGGGTGTGCCAGATGTTGTGGACCATCCCGAAGAGAATGACCTGATATTCGCTGCCCGTAAGAATATCAGCTGTCTCGGCATCGAGCGGCAGGATGCCGTCGTAGTCAATCTCGTGATGATCGAATTCCAGCCCCTGCCGGGACGCAATGACCTGCAGTTCATGAGCGACCGCCCTGAAATCGGCATCGTGAATGAAGATCCCCCGTTCTCGTTTGCCAACCTTCAAGTAGCGAAGTAGCAGATTTTCCAGCGCCGGTTGAGCATCCGCACTTGGCATTGTCGCGAATTATCCAACATTCGTACCTAAGGCACAAGCGGTTTTGCGGTCCATGCATAGCACATTAGATACCCGCCAAAGCGGGTTTGTACCGTCTTTTCCACAGGCAAGACCAAGCTCAATGCTCCCCTCCCATGCCTGGGTCGTGCGGCTCTGACTAAAGGAGACCTACGCGCTTCACGAGATCGCGGAAGCTTCCAAGATTTCGGAGCGGATCCCAGCGGTGTTCTACATTAAGGTAGATCAACCAGTCGCATTTCTCGTCTAAAGCCCTCCAAAGTGCTCGAACGGCACCCTTCCGGTTCCCAATTGCAACGTAGACGAGCGCTTCAAAATAACCTGAATTGAACGCGAGATCTTTCATTTCGCCCAGTCGACGAAGGTAATGTTCAGCCGAGTGTTGGTCGCCTTTGATCCCATATGCATGTCCTAGGCACGCATATGCGTCCGGAAATTGAGCGATTTCGAGCGACGCTTTGTATTGATCGATCGCATTATTGGTCATCCCAAGCGCCTCGTAGGCATAGCCGCAGATAATGTGCCCTACGGCAAATGGATCGAAATCAACCAGCGCACACTCGCATTCCTCTTTAGCTTGGTTTGCCTGCCCAGCATAGGTCAATAGCCAAGGAAACGTGAAGACGCTCATCGGACTGCGCCAGTCGAGTTCAGCGGATCTCCGTGCGTGAGCTAGGCCCGTATCGAAACTGCCGCGCGCTACCTCCCGATGTGCCGCGATGATATGCGCATAGCTGTCATCTGAGTTCAGATCGAATGCGTGCTGCAAATCATTCTCCGCGCCTTTCCAGTCGAAGTCGTAGATAAGGCGCGTGAGAGCACGCAAAGCATATGCAGAAGAAAATTTAGGAAACCTTTGAAGTGCCTCCTCCAGAATGCCTCGTGCCTTCGGGATCGTGCGCTGCGGTCGATCCAGACTGAATCCCACGTGTCCTTTATTGATGTAGTTCATGGCCAGGTTCACGTACGCATCGGCGTCCGGGCCATGACGAAGGACTTCCTCGTAGGTTGCAATCGAAGCCAAGAGCGATTCCCGCGTAAAAATGTTCATGCGGTCGAGTGCGATGGCGCGCAGGCGGTCTGCGCGCCGCACCGAGGGTCCCGCCACTTCAGTGACAGGGATATCCGCAGCGAGACGGTAGCCTCGACCGGGCTCAGTCACGATTCCGATCTGTCCTCGAAAGCGTTTGCGCAGGACCACGACGACATCAGCGACGGGATGGTGCTCCGCCGTCTGCCATTCTCGATTCCAGGGCCGGAACTCGCGGTACAAGACCAAACCACCCTTCCGCATGGCGATCTGAAGAAGCACGTCAAACTGAGTACCGGTGAGAGTGGCCACCAACCCGCCTCGGCGAACCTCCCGCGCCTGAGTATCCAGAAATAGTGGCCCAACCTGAAGGGAGGAAGCGGGTTCTCTTGAACTCTTCATGTTGGTGATGGTCTCTATGATTTCTCTATTGTCCCTGGCATCTTTGGGACCGACAGACCTGCCCCTCTCAGCTTACGTTTTGTGCAGAAACTCGCAAGTGCCCCTGCTGTGCGGTAGTAGCGATGATGGAGGAAACAAAGTGAGGCAGATCGTTCTCCTTGACCCCAATCCGACGCATGCAAAGAGAATCGCCGATGCGCTCACGGCGATCGCTTGTCGAACTCTTCGATGTGCAGACGTCGAGAGCGCCGCCAAAATGCTTGCGGCGGCCCAGGCTGATCTCATGGCCGTCGTTCCCGGTCCGAGCGAAGATTGGAGGGTGGTCGTTGCCCGCCTCCGCGAGGCGATGCACCGGGCGGGCGTAGCGGAGCATGGCCCGATTATCTGTCTCCTGCCACGACCCTATCGCGGCCCGGAAGAGAGGGTGTTTGCTGCAAGGAGAGGAGTGAGGATTATCTATGAACGGTGACTCCGCGCTCCTGCAATTCGCCGAGGAAATTGATTTCATACTCGCCGAGCGTCGTAGTCTCGCCGAGCGGGGTATCCATATCATCGTAGAACATCGCAATCATAAACGAGGCACGATCTGTGCGGCCGGGGAAACGATCGGAGACATACTCCTGGGCGGTCCGGCGCCACGTTCGTTTGGCTTCTCGGATATGTCGCTCCTGCTTGTGGATTGCCTTTGCCGGTACAGGCTACCGCTAAGCGCAGAGAAGATCGGGCAAATCATGTGCACTGATCCATTCTACGTTCACTATGCCGGCAACGTGATCGGACGAAACCACTCAGTCAGTCGCCCGAAGCGGCGATCGGTACGTTCGTGCGTACATAGAGCCCAGCGGCGGATGGGCGCGGTCTTCATTGAGGCAGGCCTGAATCTAGATCCGCGAACGATCCTGGTCTCGCAGGCATCAGAAGCAAGCACGCTCGTCTACCGGCTGAGAGCCACGATGAGTCTGATACACATCCCGGAATAATCGGATTCCCCCAGAACGGCGCTCCGCCCCGCATCTTTGTGGATTTCGGAGGCCCGTTGAGGCGCTCAAGGGCGATTCTTCAATGCTGCGAGACCAGCTTCGACCGAGCCGGACTCTACCAAAAGGTTTGGAGCACCCCTATGGTGGCTCTTGCGGGGGAGTATGGGATCTCCACTGCCAAACTCGCAACCGCATACAGGAAGCTTGGTGTTCCCATTCCCAGGAGTGGTTACTGGGCAAAAAAGGCGGCCGGAAATGCTGGTCCCCTCCGCCCATGCCCTAGGCGCTTCCATCCGTCGCGAGGAAATGAGAAAAAGAGTAGGGAGCAATTCCACCGCAAGCCACCGACGCAGGCGTTACTGCGCGACGACATTGTCTAAACGGCCCATCGCCAGACGAACGGCGATCGTGAGCAGGAATACTCAGATGATTGAGGCAAGACAGGGATGGCGAGAATACGCATGATGTTTTCCTTTTGGATTGTAGAAGGTAAGCGTCTGGTCATCCCATCTGGACAGCCGGTGAGCAACAGCCCACGATAGGGCGCATGGATGGGGCAGTCGTTCCAGGGCGGAAGCGGCGGGTGTTTCGCCGCGTAGAAGAGAAGCTGAGGATAGTGAAGCTGACGCTGGAGCCGGGCGCGAGCGTGGCAGGGATAGCTCTGGCGAACGGCGTGAACGCCAACCAGGTGTTCCGCTGGAAGCGGCAGTATGATCGTGGCGAACTGAAGCCACGCGGCTCGAAGCGAGCCACCGCTCTCGTGCCCGTGACGATCGCAGCAGAACCGGAAGCGCCGAAGGTGGTGGAGTCCTCGATTCCGGCAGCGGCGCTCCCGCCCGCGGGCAGCGTCACGATCGAGTTTCCCGGGCGAGCGTTGCTGAGCATCGAAGGTCCTGCTGATCCTGCCGTGATTCGTGCTGTGCTGGAGAGCTTGGCGCGGTGATCGAACTGCGGGCAGGCACGCGCATCTGGCTCGCTGCCGGGACCACTGATATGCGGCGTGGCTTTCATGGGCTCAGCGCTCAGGTGCAGACCGTTCTTGAGCAGGAACCCTACTCCGGCCATGTCTTCGTCTTTCGGGGAAGGCGAGGTGACTTGATTAAGCTCCTTTGGTTCGATGGTGACGGCCTCTGTCTTTTTCAGAAGCGGCTGGAACGGGGTCGTTTCATCTGGCCGCAGGCTACCAGCGGAACCGTGTCGCTGAGCCGCGCTCAGTTATCGATGTTGCTCGAAGGCATCGACTGGTGCAGGCCGGATCGCACTTGGCAACCGCCGATGGCGGTGTGAACCAGATTTAATACTCAGCCAGTTACACAACCGTGGCATACTGCCTGGGACGATGCGTGCGCCGCTCCCCGATCTTGATGCACTCGACATCGAAGCGCTGAAGGCGCTCATCCTCGCGCAACACGAAGAGAAGCAGGGGCAGCTGGAGGAACTGGACCGGCAGAGAGCCGCACTGGACCAGCAGCAGACTCAGCATCAGGCCGAGCTACGAGAGCGATCCGAGCAGATCGAACACCTGAGGCTGGTGGTGGAGAAGCTGCGTCGGATGCTCTTCGGGCGCAAGAGCGAGAAGCTCTCCATCCAGATCGATCAGCTGGAACTGCAGCTGGAGGAGATGGAGGCGATCCACGCGGCATTGGCGTCAGTGCCCACACGCGATACGCAGCCTGATGACAATGGGGCGACACCGTCCCGTAAGCCACTGCCGGAGCATCTGCCGCGCCAGATTGTCACCCATGAACCGAAGCAGAGCTGCTGCCCGGAGTGTGGCGGCGATCTTCGCCACTTTGGCGAGGACGTTTCTGAGCAGCTGGATTATGTCCCGGAGAGCTTCCGGGTGATCCGGCATGTCCGCCCCAAGTTCGCTTGCAGCAAGTGCGAGACAGTGGTTGAAGCTCCTGCGCCATCGCGACCGATCGCACGCGGACTGGCTGCTCCGGGTTTGCTTGCCCATGTCCTGGTCTCGAAGTATGCCGATCGCTGCCCCCTCTATCGCCAGGCAGAGATTTACGCCCGGCAGGGAGTCGAACTCGATCGCTCCACGCTGGCCGGGTGGGTTGGAGCCGCCAGCAAACTGCTCGCGCCGCTGGTTGATGCTGTACGCCGTCACGTTCTCGGTGCCACGAAGCTGCACGCAGATGACACGCCCGTGCCGGTCCTCGCTCCTGGCAACGGGAAGACGAAGACGGGCAGGCTCTGGACTTACGTGCGCGATGACCGCCCGGCAGGCGACAACACCGCACCCGCCGTTTGGTTCGCCTACTCGCCGGATCGCAAGGGCGAACATCCCAGGGAACATCTCAAGGACTTCACGGGCACGCTGCAGGCTGACGCGTACTCCGGTTTTCATCATCTGTATGACACGGGCCGGATTCACGAGGCAGCGTGCTGGGCTCATGCTCGGCGCAAGTTTCACGACATCCACGCTGCGCATCCTTCGCCGACGACTACCGGTGCCATCAACCGCATCGGCGCTCTTTACGCCAGGCTCGCGCGGCACCTCTGCTGGCGGAACTCCGAGCGTGGATGGAGAAGACGCTGCGATCGTTGTCCCCGAAGTCGGAGACTGCGGAGGCGATTCGCTACGCGCTCTCGCGCTGGCGTGCCCTCACCCGTTACTTCGATGATGGGCACATCGAGATTGATAATTCAGCCGCCGAGCGGGCGCTCCGCGCTGTCGCTCTGGGCCGGAAGAACTATCTTTTCTGTGGTTCAGACGGCGGCGGCGAGAGCGCGGCTGCCATCTGCACCCTGTTGGGAACCGCACGTCTTAACGGGGTTGATCCCGAACGATGGCTGCGCGAAGTGCTGAACCGCGTCGCAGATCATCCCCTCAGCCGGATCGAAGAACTTCTGCCCTGGAACATGGCCGCTGAGCTTCAGCCCGCCACCGAACTCACTTAATCACTTCTCCGAAGTGTCCACCACAAAATTAGTGGATACCTGGTCGATTCATCTGAGGGACTCGGACCGCATCCATTCTATTTGGTGAGGACGATGGGTACAACGCTTGCTAAAACATACCCCTCATGTTCGTGCGCTAAGGGTACGAGGAGCCGGATGTTCGCGATAGCGCCTGCCTTCGGCTGCCATTCGTCATACGGAAGCCACGCCACCGAAAACTTGGCGATCCACCCGTTGTTAGTCGGGCAGGCGATAGCTTCTCCGCTCAGTGGGTGGAAATCTTCCTCCGCGTTTGTGCGCCCAAAGAACATGGCCTTCATTGGCTTCGCCTTTGGCGAGCGCACATGAATATGCATCTCCGTTATCCATCTCTGCCACGAAGGTGCTCCAACCTGAATTATCAGCGTGCTGTAAAACAAGTCCGCAGATGCTGCCTGAGATGGTGAACTGTCGTACTGCTTGGTGGAGATTTCGGGATGCCCGGAATCCGGAGCCGGCTCTCTGATTTCTGCGTATCCGAAAAGCCTGTTCTCATCCCACTGGAACGCGTACTCCCCCTGAAACCCGTCGAGCTTACTCTGGATTGAAGGCGGAACCTGCGAAACGGGTTTCGGAGGATCACTCATGACCACCAAGGCCGCAATCGGCTTCTTGGCATCAAGTACAGGTGGAATCTTCGAATCGGGCGGAAAATCGACTACGTCTCCTTTCGAAAGGGTGAGGCGAGGTATGCCATTCCAGCCAGAATCAGCGGCGCTGCAATCAAGTCGTACTGGCGCTGTGGTGTGCGGGACCTGCAAGGCAGTCTCATTGCTCTTCTGAGCCTGAACCCATAGCCCGGCAGGAAAAAACGTGATTGCAGCGATGAGCCGAACCGCGTGGACCACTCGACGAGACCTCCTCACACCCTTCTCCCTCCAAGAAATTCCTTCGAAAGCATACTCCTCGCCGAGCCTCCCCCCAAAAACCGGACGCGAGGCCTCCGTTGTTGTGCGGCTTCTGCCCAAACGTTTGGGCCATGGGAAAGGGCGGACGCTTACCTATATCGTTTGATAGCTCGAACTTCTGCCCGCACCGCTGCCCGGCTTTTCGAGTTCTTCGAGCAAAACAAGGAGTTCAATCTGAGCCTCGAAGAGCAGGAAGCTTGATCTTCACCTTGTGACCAAATCCCCGACCCCTTAAGGTCGGCGATTTTGGACGCGACGCAGGTGTTTTTTCGTTGGCCAAATCGGTCTCTTAGCGAGCGTTGGCCACTTCTGGGCGAACACCTGAAGCCCGAGCAGTGCCACCGAAAACAGTAATATGACCCACGGAGCCGCGGCGAGCCCAAAGAGGGAGCCGGTGTACTCCCATAGTCCAAGATGGTATGAAACAGGATCCGGAAACGTGAGCGGTTGCACTGCCACAACGGTGACGATCGTGGGAACTGCAAAACAGGCGATCCCCGCGAGAAGGAGCCCGTCGAGAATCTCTAGGCCGAACTCGATCGGACGAAGGGACCTTGAAAGCTCAAAGAACACAAATGCAAGGATGTAAAGGCCAACCAGAGGGAAGAGTGAAAATGCCTCCTTCTGCTCGGCAGTGGTTCCACCGGCATACGTGAAATACGTGCCAATGAGTATGCGGAAGAACATCGCGATGGCGAGGAGAAGAGCAAACTTTTGCTCAATCTGGGGAATGAGATCTTCCATCGGTTGCTCTGATAAAGATACCTCAGTCATTGATTAAACCAAAAAGTGGATAGGCGCGCGTCTTGCTGTTGAACATCTCATGTAAGCGTTTAGACGGGTGTCGGCAGAAACAATTCGGTCGTGGCACCCGGTTCCACGCGTGGATGATGTCCATCATGCCAAACCAATCGAAAAGTGCAAAATTTGGCACCTGTGGATAAGCGGGTAACAGTGAGCGTACAAGATCAGCCGCCACTAGCATGCCGGCAAAGGTCGATGTAAATGGTAAGGCAGCGTCGACCTGACCGCCTGGCGCGTCTATATCTCCAGAAGCGCAGGCGAGCTGCTCGCTAAACACTTCTGACGGAAAACGATCCGAGAGACAGTCATCCCGACCCGGAATGTGTCGTCCGTGATTTACCCCCCAATTTGATGTCGTACTGGCGTGAATCATGAGAGGAGGAACGGCATTCTGAATCGCTAGTCGGACGCCAAACTCATTGGCAAGGGGCAGCCAAACATCGAAATCAAAGGATGATCGGCTGCGCTCGAGAACGAATTGATCCCACCACAAAGGCACTGCCATTGCCGAAAGAGGCGTGCCTCTTAGGTAATCCTTGAGGGCTTCCGCCTTATTCTGCCCAAACATCTTGCGGCCGAATATCGGCGAGCGATTGAAATTCTCAATCTTTGTGAAGTCTCTATCCACGATGGTGAGTGATCCCGCGAACCGATTCAGTCGCATAGAGAACACCGCCGACGATCCGACCGATCCCGCTCCAACAAGAAGGACGTTGCCGACGTTCAAAGTTTCTGGCCAAGGCGCTTGTTGCGGGTTGTCGATCCATTTGAGTTCGAAAACGTCAAAAATTCCATCCCGTAAGTACCGTTCCGAATGAACACCAATTGCGGCCTTGAAGAGATGGGCCACTCCCAGACATGCGGCGGCGGTTGCACCAAGCCAGTTAGGCTTGTCATCGTCGGGCAAAAGGATTGGTCCCTCCTTTGAAACCGTTGCAAGCCATCCGGATGCCGTGACGAAGACATTGTGGCAGCCAGCGACCGGCGTAGCATTTTCTCCGATGTGGAGTATCAGCGTGGCTTCGTCACCGCCCATTCGCACCATACCGAACCGTCCGAATGGATCGGCATCCCTCATCTGATCGAGCACAATCTCCGCGAGAGACCCGGTACCTGCATTAAGCCCAGCGCCGATCGGGACAGGAGGGATGTTTAGCACGACTCGCCGACACCAGCGACTCAGGAGATTGGCAGCGACGAGAACCGTCGCCTGTGTGGCAGGATTGGCGGCATCAATGGCAGAGACACGCACCTCACAAAGTACATCCTGATATTGGCGGCTCGAACTCATCCGATTGGTACGATCATCACGCAGTGCGTAAAACTCGTCGGCGGATGTCGGGAAGGTGGAAGTCATCGCAGGTCGGCAGTTTCATCAACGATGTGAAAGCTGCTTAAGATCTCGCGTTCGTTCATTCGGCGAAAGCCCCCGGCTTCGAAGATATGGACGCCGCAAATGGTGAGCGGCACCAATCCTCGCCGCGCGTACTGAGGTACAACAATAGAGAGGAATCCTTCATAGGGCATGAACGCACGGTCGTCGTCACCTTGCGAGTGATCGACAAGGTTGCCAGGGTGGCTGTGAACCTGTGCGAGTAGTTCTAGGCCTGCATTGGCGAGATATGCGATAACCCGAGCATTGCTAACCGAAGAAGTCTTAAATGATCCGAGAGTTGTGATTGCCGAAGGTGCAATTACGGTCGTGATGAACGATTCGTTGTGTGCCATCCGTCCGGCCCAGTACACCACGCCTTCATGAGCTTCGTCCGCTGTCCCGCTCTGTCGCAGAATCTCTGCGGTACGAGAAAGATGCCCGCGCGACATCCAGACGCTGATGGCCGGCGGTACCGTCTTTTCTACCTTTTTCCAGAAGAGTCGCATCGCTATTGCATTCGTCCTTTATACCGATCTGGTCGACTAATCCGAGCATAGATAGCTCCGAGCATGTCCCCGATTCTTGCGAAGTTCGACCACTGGACATTGTTTGCAGTCGACGTCTGCCAATCCCCAAAATTCCAATCGCCGTGGGGGCCGGTGTCAATATACGACTTGTACGCCTTACGATTGAACGGCGCACAGATGCACGGTCCGGAATCATGAAAGAAACTGTCGGTGGCCTTTGGGTACGCATGGCACGTACCACGTTCCCCGGTATCTGGATCGATGAATTCAAAAAGTGGCGGTACCTGCTTATAATCGTCGCAGCGGATTTCCACGATAAAAAGATCGCCAGTGTACGAATGCATCGTAACGAGCAGAACCAGACGCTCATAGTCAGGGATGATGCCCCATTTCTGGGTGACGGCAACATCCCTGACAAGCGCTAGTTCCTCGCGCAAAATTTCACGGGTGACCTCAGGAGAGATGGCCATGGATTCTAGACGCCGCCGCCAACGGCGGTGAGGATGAAGACGGTGCCGTCAACGACGTGGTATGAAACTAGTGTGCGCTCCGGGTCCAGTGGCTCTTCCGGCTTCGTGGCAAATACAAGATCAAATTTGTCGGTATGCGCGAAGCCGAATTCCGCGACCGCCTTTTTGATCACCTCAACGATCTTCGTCTCCTTCGCGAAGGAAAATTCTTTCGTTCCGCGGGTAGACTGGATCTTTATTTTCAGTTCTTTATCGTGTTCCATATCTGTGCATTCACCTCTTTTGGGTTGCGACCTCTCGTCCGGTGGGCGCGGACGACAACCGAGGTACAGTTCAAGTGTAAGCTACTGCAAGCTTACAGTCAAGAGGCTACAGGTGCGGCTGCCCGCCGGGCGGGTAAAGGGCCTCGAGGCGGATCTGAACCACAATGGGATTGACGTGGAACGTATCGCTCAGGAGGCGCATGGCACGGCTACGATTCGCGTCCGGCAGGGACTGGAGTCCCAGACTGCCCTGCGCGCTCATCATGGGAGAGATCGCCTTTTCCAGTAGGTCCCTAGGAAGAAGAAGCGCCCCCATTGCTTGATTGGCCTGGAATTCCCACCAGCGATAGGGTGGTTTCTTTTCGGGTCCCACTCCCGCAACACCGCCGTCGCGACAGAGCAGTTTCGGGGCATCCGGCGAGAGTCCGTCGCCAAAGAGGGCTTTCGGAGACTGCTGCAGGGCGAAGAGGTGGGCATGGAGGAGGCCATGACCGGCTTCGTGGGCTAATGTCGTGCGCAACCGTCGTTCGGCGGCCAGCGTCCCTTCCGCATCCAGTGCCTGTGCAACCACCACTTGTTCAACGCCGTGCGAACCGAATCGAGTAAAGCCTAGAATCCCGACGGGGAGATCTTCATACGAAGGCTGAACGCCGAAGCGCTTTTCTATAAACCGATCAATACGAATCGGCGCCGGCTCAGCCGGATAGAGATTGGTCGCCTGAAGCGCTTCGGTGCAAATTGTCTCGATCTCGCGAAGCTCGAAAAACGGCTGCTCCGCAAAAGGACCAGTTCTTGCGCGAAAGGTCTTCATCGCTTCCTGTTTCGGCCATGATGCTTCAGGAATTCGAGTAATTCATCTGGGTCGACTTGCTCATCAACAACTCTTCGCAATGCGAAGCCCATGGCTGGGTTGCTTGCCGTGATCCGCTTGAGCTCTTGCACCGGTAAGCGAGAATCGTGCTTCTTAAGATCATCGAAAGTCGTATTCAAGACTTTTGCAATCATCTCAAGAACTTCATCAGAGGGGTGGCGTCTTCCAAGTTCAACATCTGACAAAAAGGGCGCAGAGACTTCAATCTTCTTCGCAAGTTCTCTTACAGAGAGATCCTGTTGATCTCGCAACTCTCTGATGCGTTCGCCTAGCGGCTTCATGTTATGTTTGTAAGCTTACACTCGCTGTGTCCAACCGTCAAGATAGATGATGCGACTGTGGCGGCAAAATATTTCGCTAACTGTTCAAGCACAAACGAATAAACAGACGCACAAATCTACCCGGCGCCCCACGCAATTTCGCGAGCCTTTTCCGCGGTCACCCACAGCGTGGGATGAACCTCACGCTTCGGGCACAAAGGTCGGGCCGGGGCGAGAGAAATCGAACAATCCATTGCTTCCCATGGGCTATGGCTACCCGGAGGAAGCGGTGCAGGGCTGCCGGTACAGGCTGCCGTTGACTGCCGAACGGATAGAGCAGATCTTCCGGACAGACCCGTTCTACGTCCATTACGCGGCGAACACCATCAAAGGAAACCGGTGTATCGCCCGTCCAGATCGGCGCTCGGTGCGCTCCCATCTGTCCAAAATTCGCAACCGAATGGCGGTACTCTTTGCCGAGGTCGGCTTGGACGTCGATCCGTGCACTGTCCTCGCATCCCACACGACAGACTCGAATATTATGGTTTATCGCCTGAAAGTCACCGTGAGCTTTATGCACATCTCGAAGCAGTCGTCTCAAGAGGCACGACTGCGGAAATGACGAATGGCGAAAGCCGACGACATATTTTTATCGATGAATACAGTCTGGGTTCGAAAGCGCCAGAGATTCTCGAGGATCAATGGGATCCCTCTCGATGGGCTACAGGCAAAGCTCACAGGTGTCCGGGCGAGCCACACGCCTACGCGATCAGAGCCCTCGAAATGGGCGCTTGGTAGAGAACCGCCCCGAGTCGGATCGACGACAAGCTCTACACGGTAATCGCGGCGATGCAGTGGAGATTTGCGGATCGTGCGAGGAGACGCCGGAGGTATGGACAAGCAAGCGGGCTGGAGTCGTATTATTTACTGATACGTTATACTCGCCTCGTCTTATTAACCATCTGCTTATACCATTTCGTGTCGACGTAAGGTTACTAATGAGGCCATTTAGACAACCGGCTGCCTGAGATGCTGAGGGACCCGTGACGCATTTCGGTTGTATCGTTGCATCGCCTTCTGAGATCGTATAGCATTCGATGCCACACGCCGGGTCATGACTTCGTTTGAAGGGACTTTCGAGTCCGATTAATGCGGATCTTACTGATTACAAGCCAATATCCGCCGCAGCCAGGCGGAGGCGGCATTTACTGCCGCTACCTATGTGATGCCTCGTGTTCTCCGAATAGAGAGAGCGGGCGCTGTGACGTGGCCGTGCTGACGTCGGGTTCTGCCGCTAAGCAAGTAGAGCGACATGCCTCCAATCTGTGGGTTCACCGAGGTCCTTTTTCGAGAGACGGCAAGGTACCATATGAGAGCACCATAAAATACGGAATAAATCTGTGTCGCACGTTCAGACCCGACATAATTCATGGGCAGCATTTCGATGGTGTCTACGTTGCCACGCAATTGAAAGCTTCACTAGGTGACACACCCGTTTGCGCTACTTTTCACAAGAGCCCAACAGGCCAGTTTGTGCACTTGACCGATCCCCAAATGGCGGCAATCATTTCCTATAGTCCTTGGGTCGACACTTATGTGCCCACTTGTAACGTTTACCGGCGTGAACTCAATGACTTGGGTATCCCAGCAGGGAAGGTCTCATTGATCTGGCCTGGAGTTGATAACGCCCGATTGGCGACGAGCGCCGCGGGTCGAGCGGCAAAAGTCCGAGCAGCGCTGGCCACTATGGGCATCGATTTGGGTCGCAACTACGATCGTCTTATTCTTTGCCCCGCGAGACTGGACCCGAGTAAGGATCTCGAAACATTTGTTAGAGCAGCAAGCATTCTAAAAGACAAGCACAAGAAGCATCTCAGGCTCGCGTTTCTCATCGCCGGAGCCTCTAAGACTCCAACTTCCCCCGAAACTGCCTACCGAAGATCTCTGGAGCACCTTGCACAGTGTGATGGACTGCGACCAGATCTCTTCTTCATATGGATGAAGAATGAAGACATGCCTGCGGTCTTCAGGCTGAGTAGTATCTGCGTTTTGCCGTCCGTTCGCGAAGCTCTTGGACTTGTCCTCCTCGAAAGCTTCGCGGTACAGACTCCAGTGATTGTGGCGAATGTTCCGGGCGTTACCGACGTCGTCGGGCATGAAAGCAATGGTTTGCTCTTTGCAGCACGGGATCACGCAGGTTTGGCGGAGGAAATGGATCGCGCGATTCGAGATGATTCACTTAGAAAGTATCTTATCAAGATGGGAAGAGAGACGGTGATCCGGCGATTTGGTCATTTGAGAATGAAAAGAGATCACGTTGAGCTTTATATGCGAATTCTCGGGAGGTCCCGATGATATGCGCGCTCAAATATAAGGAGGCCGCCGCAGCGGCCTCTCGGAGCACCCGGTCGAAGCCGGACTCCACAGGGCTCACCTTTAGAGCACATGAATCTAGACTACCGTGGCACGGTCCGCGTTGTCAATGGGAGGAAATTGACGATGATCCCAGGTGATCAAGTCTTAGGCCAATATACCCTTGGAATGCTCGTTCCGGAAATGTCAACGGACGAAGTTCAGTGTTGGCGCGCGACCGACATTTACTCCGGCCCCATCATGCTAAAGTTATGGTTTTTTGGAAACAAAGGTCCGAATGACGCACTGCGCGGATCCTGGAACGTTGAGTTGCGTCACCTCTTGCGTCTAAGCAGCTCTCCTGACGCCGAGTCGTACCTGATGGTAATTAAGAGATCTGGGGTCGACCTAGATCGTCGATGTTTTGTCATGGCGTTATCGAGTCCGGGGTTCACCAGCCTACGGTTCGCATTGACAACGAGAGAACGTACGCCGTGGTTGAAAGAGATCAATAACCCCGATACCCGCCTCTCGCTATGGAAAGGGTTGCGTAACCTCGTTTGCGGTCTAGCATATTTGCACCAAGAACAGATGTTACATCGCAACATAAGTTCCCACAACGTCACGATCGATGACATTGAAGGTCCGGAGTCGATGAGGCTGGGGGGATTTGAATGGACAATTCGTATTGGGACGCAGACGTCGAGTGGTCATCCAGTCGATGCTTTTGTTGATGATCACACGCCCTTGTTTTCCTTCGGGACTGATTGGTTCTCACTTGCGCTTGTGCTATTGGAGGTCTTTTTTCCTGATGCGTATCTGCTCCATAATGCTGATCGCGATTTGGTGCAGTTGGCCAAGACCATTGAGAGCTGTGAATACCTCTTTGAAAGGGAGCGGTCGCTGCTGCTTCGACTTTTGGATCCGAATCCACGGGCACGGCTCTCTAGGGCGCATGAAATCGTTAGGCGTGTAGACGATATAGTTGCCGCGTTGCAACGACCCCGTAATCTATCCAGCGACATGACGCTCGCTCTGGCCGCCCTCCTCGGGCACGACAAGACCCTGACTAGAGCGATCGTGTCTCTCGACCCATCCATTGATCCCTTCGACATTGAAGCCCAGCGCCGATTCATAGAGGACGATCTGAAAAAGCCGACTCTAATCAGCGATATGCGAGCACCAAGGCGGGCATACATCTTGGATGGGCGGCGGCTCACTTACCGCATTCGCGATTATTCCGATTCCGCTACACCTTATACGCAACAATGGCAAATCGCCATATGTAACCAGGTCGCAGAATTGAGATATTCGAGCGGACCTGAAGACCAGATCGCCCTGAATAGCCCGCTGATCAAGGTTTACCCATTGGCACATTTCCGACAACACGAGCAGATGATACGACGTCAGTCGGTCCCTTGGGCCCCCTATTTACCCATTAGCCGCGCTCGTTCGGACACTGATCAGCGCCAACGCAAATTCCACGATTTCTTTCGCATGACCAACCAGCTAGACCTCCTGTTTGCCGACGCTAATATATACAGCTACGAAGTCGTTACTTCCCACAGCACCACGTCTTACGACTATGTCACGATTAAGGAAGCGGCCAGAGATCGTAAATTCGTCGGCCATATTAAGCGCAAGCCTCTAACCGAATATCTCGAAGGTGCACTCTCAGACGAACGGGTAGATGATACCGACAATCGAATTCATCTCGGACCAGAAGAATCCATTCAGCTGCCATCTGTGGAGGTGGACACTCTCTGGCAAATTGACGTTGATAAGCAAGTGCCACAAATCGCTGATAGGGAGATCACCCTGCGCCGTGCAAAGAGCGGCACTGCTATCCCGAAGAAGGGCTTCTTGAGACTGTCTGGAATGTGGCCGCAAGTCAATTTAATACGCCGTCGCAAGCAGGCGATTGAAAAGCTGAAGTCACACAACTATCTATTGGAGGCGCTGCAAAATCCATATTTTTTGTTCGTCGATACAGGAGACGAACGTCTGCCCCGGCCGGTGGATCCGAAGAAAGTAGACGATGCAAAACGCGTGGCGCTACAGCTATTGTGGCGGACTCGCCCTATTTTTGCTTTGCAGGGCCCTCCAGGAACTGGGAAAACCACGCTCATTGCGAACCTGATCGGCCAGATATTTGCGGATGACCCGATAGCCCAGGTCCTCGTGACAGCGCAAGCCCACGCGGCCGTCGATGTGGTCCGAGAACGTGTAAATAAGGAAATATATCGAGGCGCGGAAGAGGAGGAGCGACCCCTGTCCGTGCGTCTTCCGAGGAGCAGAGAACGCGCTGAAGACCAGGGACAGGATAGTGTTAAGAACGTCACAAGGCGAATCCTGGAGCGGGCTGAGCGATTATTGGGAAGAGAATCGTCTGCCAACGAAGAATGGAAACGAGTAGTCCACGAAGCGCTGATGGGTTTTCGGAGAGACGAGCTAGAAGGGTTGGCCGGTTCCTTCTGTCAACTTGTACGAGCATCGGCAAGTATTACGTACTGTACCACGACCGCCGGTGATCTCGAAGAAATCGCGAACATGACTCACACCTACGACTGGTCTGTCATTGAAGAAGCTGGCAAAGCGCACGGCTTCGATCTAGTCCTTCCGTTGCAAACCGGTCATCGCTGGCTTCTCATCGGCGATCATAAACAATTGCCCCCGTACAAATATGAAGAGTTTTGGGACACCGTCAATCATCTTGATGAGGCAATCAGGGCGTTAGAGGAACTCCCGGGACGTGCAGGGGGCCTCGTTGATATGGACCTGATTAATCATTGGAAGTCTCTATCACCTGAAGATAAGACTACCCGAAAAAAACTGTGGCTGGATTGGCTTCAGACCTTCCGGCAGGTGTTTGAGAGCTGCCGCTCATCGTCTCCTGGTGGTGCATCTCCATTTCATGGCGTTACCCATTTATCAAGTATGCTCAACCAACAGCACCGAATGCATCCGGCGATTGGAGATCTGATCTCTAACACCTATTACGGTGGCACTTTAGAAAGTGCTACGGTCGACGATGCTGGCCGACCCGAGGCCAAAGTGGTTCATAATTTTGTTGCTCCGAAAGCGCTCGCGGACAGATCGATCATATGGCTCGACACATCATCTGCGATGACTGGGCTTTTTCAGGGCAGAGTCGCTAGCGACCCGCATGAGGGTGTTTTTACATCGTCGAAGGAACTAGATGCGATAGTTCGCCTTCTCTGCGTCATGAGACGAGATGACAAACACGCGTTGGAGCAACTAACCCTGGCTATCTTATCTCCATATAAGCTGCAAGTCGGCCTCTTGAGGAGGGCGATGCGCGATCTTGAGAAGAAGGACGCGATTCCGCGCTGGGTAAAGCGAGAGAAGAACGTACCGATCGTGCATACTGTTGACTCGTTTCAAGGAAACGAGGCTGATATAGTAATGATATCCCTTGTTCGTTGCAACGATAAGCCGAACTCTGGGCAAGCATTGGGGTTTCTGAAAGAGCCGGCTCGAATGAATGTACTCCTCTCACGCGGCGAACGGCTGATAGTGCTCGTGGGTGCGTGGACTTTCTTTGCGCGACACCTTGCAAAGGTGCCGGCTGACATTAATCAACCCCTTGGTCATCTGCGCATGGTTATGGACCAAATCCGAAGACAGGTCAGGGATGGCGTCGCGGCAGTTATCGACGCTAACACATACCATCGAGGCTCTCTATGATCGCACTGATTCCTGTATCGTTGTTTCAAGTCATTTACTATGTAGGAACCGGTCGTCCGTACTCAGAATTCGAACGACTTTTGCTCGCGGCTATCGGCGACGGCGTTAATGACTTGGATAAGCTGGTCATTGAGTTCCGAATCCACAGGCGGTTGATCATTGAGGGCGTGGTGACGTTGATGCAGGCTCGCTGGATAGCGATCGACCCACTCGCTGGCCAATTCTCATTGACACCCGCTGGTGAGCGCGCAGTAAAGGGGACGGATACTCCAGAGGATATGACCATCGAACGGAGGCAGGTAAATGTGGTTTTAGAGTGTGTTTCCGGCCAGATCTGTCGACCCACCGAGGTAAAGTTTCACGACCGCCATCGTCTTGGACATACGGAGAGCGGCGTGTTCATTCCGGCCTCAGACATTCCCAACACACTCAACGTCGGGATGGTATCTCCGTTCATTCGACGTCCCTCCGGTTCATGGATTCATAGCATCGGTCCGATTACTGCGAAGCGGCGAAATGCTGATTATGTACTAGCTGATGTCGACTGTGTCTCTGGAATACTCCGCGGGATTCCTGAACGATGGGAAGCAAACTTAAGTGAGCAACTTATAGAACGCGTTAGGAGGAGGGAGGAGGAGCTTCGGCGCCGGGGTGACGTGATTGATGACCGCCAGTTGCGGCAGCTTGTCGGTGAGCGGACAGAGGTGCTTGACCTCCAAACGTGGTCGGTTTCCGAACTTGATACTAAGATTGCCTTCGATGGCGCAGAACGAAGCCAGTGGATCGAGCGTTGTATTTACGGCGATGAAACATACACCTTGATCCACTGCACAGATCTGGATCGAAAATCACGTGCGTCCATCGAGTGTGTCCTAGCAAGGCAGGGTGATCGGTCCAATCCGGTTGATTTGCTGTGGAGTAGTCCGGGTAATTTATCCAGAAGAGCGGCGTTGGATTGGCTCATGACCCTGTCAAATGTCGGGAGGCTTGCTGCAGGCTGCGAAACAATAAACTATAACGTGAACACACTGCGGTCTCGCCGCAGACTTCGTCGTGGCGGAGCGTACGGGCAAGGTTATAATGAATATGCGCTTTGCAGGTGCAGGCTCCGATGCGGTGGGCGGAGTCGGCGTAGGGCTCACGACGCATCATCCGGGGTTGGTTGCGGAGTTATGCCGAAGATTAGCAGAAATTACCGGCGAAGACCCAGGCATGTCGTTGGGGAGCACGCCAATCCGTTTAGCGAATTATGCAAGTGAATTGAGTAGGCAAGAGAGTAAATCGGATGCTGCGAGCAGTGACGCGACGGTGCAGCTAGTGTCCAAGGAAAGCGAGCGGGATACGGTTCGTTCCATCCTATCATCCACCAGGGAAAGGGTGCTAATAAACCTCGCCGCTGGACAGTCAGATAGTTATGTGTTTATCATAAAGTTATTAAAGTCGCTATTGGAGCGCAATGTTTCGGTTGATCTCATGATTTCGCAGGCCGATGCTATAACTAGAGCCAAATACGGTGAGCTGTTGAAATTTGGCGCAACTGTGCATTGGAGTGCGCCCATGTCCGTAACAGCTTTATTATCAGATAGTCAAAGGTTGTTGGTCTGCGGGGCGCCTAGGTCGCGCGATGCTGCCGAACGCGATAATGATATGATGCGGGCTATGGCGATGGCGGTATACTCAAATGTAAAGGTCGATAAATGGGGACACTTGGTGGAAGCTGTAAGAGAGTGACGCTTGACGTTGTCTTTAGAAAGGCCTAACCTTATTAGGTCGATCAAATTATCTAATAATAAGAGTTGTATAAAGAACAAGCAGGTGGTGAAGGAGGGAGTAATTCTGAAGGTGAATACGTTGGCCCGTTGTCCCCGGAGGGAATTGCGGTGTCTTGGGATAAAGGAGGGTACAGATATCGCGGACGAAACGGCGAGCTGCTTTCGGACGAGAGGTTTGAGTGGGCAAGTGGTTTTGATAAGGGCAATGCATGGGTGCGACAAAGTGGCAGTGACTATCTTGTCAATGCCGGGATCAGTCGCGTCGCTGGTCCGTTCGCGGAACATTGGTCTTTTGCAGATGACATTGCGCGCGTTCAATACCAAGATGGTAAGTATGCTTATGTGAGGCGCGACGGTAAAATTCTCGGTGAATCGAGGTTCGATTTCGGTTCCGATTTCTACATGGGTTTTGCAGTCGTGCGGAAAGGCAGCCTAGAAGGCAGGCTTGATCTCGAAGGGCGGCTCGAGGTGGAGACCGATGGCGGGACTGAGATCAAGGAAGACTATTGACATCCGCCGCAGGAACAAGCGGTTAATCGTAGTCTGGAAACCGAGAGGTGTTGTTGAAAACGATCCTCGCCGGGTCTGGTGACTGCTTGAGCCGCCGTTGCGTCCCTGGGGCCGGTGATGGTTCGCGTGCCGGAGCCGTCTGCTCGGGGCTACGAAGCGTTGTAACGGCGAATCGAAGATGTCGACAATCCGGACAAAGCTAAATTGAGCACTTTGGATTCCAACGGGGCACCCTGGAAGAGCCGACCGCTACAAAATTGTCTACACTGGGCCCTTCCATCGCGCTCAGAGGCTACGCTAAAGCATTGAAAATAAATGGTCGGGGAGAGAGGATTTGAACCTCCGACCCCCTGGTCCCGAACCAGGTGCTCTACCAGGCTGAGCCACTCCCCGACTGCGTTTCTTCAGTCTACTTTAGTCACTGCGCCCGGGCAAACACCTCATGGCAAAGCGATCACGGACCTTTCCACGGGACCCCGTGTTGCCCCTCTCTCCTGCCGGCGTAAAGTAACGACAGGGCCGGACCCGATCCGGCCCCTTGCTTTTCGCCCGTTGTTCTGCGCGACATGATCCTGCATGACGCCATCGATTTCCCCGCCATCCGCGTGCTCGATGGCGGCCTCGCCACCGAGCTGGAGCGTCGTGGCTGCGACATCGCCGGTCCTCTGTGGTCAGCCCATGTTCTCGAGCGCGCCCCCGACGCTCTGACCGCCGTGCATCTGGATTATCTGCGTGCCGGAGCCGACTGCATCGCCACGGCAAGCTATCAAATCTCGGCCTTCGGCTATCGCGAGTTGGGACTCAGTGCGCCGGACGCCGCTGCTGCAGCCAACCAGGCCCTCACCCAGTCAGTCCGACTGGCTGAGGCGGCGCGCGCGCATTACGCAG
>Ga0335072_10000408_pt1 | contig 87185 bp, 75 predicted proteins | sample Lox_Sample_21_FD_206725 | JGI IMG/M metagenome (GOLD analysis project Ga0335072, IMG submission 206725) | Soil microbial communities from Loxahatchee National Wildlife Refuge, Florida, United States - Lox_Sample_2.1 | ecosystem: Environmental > Terrestrial > Soil > Wetlands | place: USA... | reverse complement strand
TCCTACTCCAGCACATCCACGGATCAGTCGCCGCCTTTGACGCCACTCCAGTCCTTCTCTTTCGACGAAGTACCAGTGCGAGATATTGTTCCTCAACGATCGCCAACTTCCATCACCTACAGCCGCGTCTCTTATTCTGAGCCTTCAGAGGATGGTCTCGAGTTCTCCGAACACGAGAAACGAAGAAGACCTAGAATGAACGTTCAGGACTCCGAAGCGGCGCGATATCTCCGCTCATTCCACTCAACCGAGAGTCAAGCCGAACTGCTCTCGCGCACACCACGTCCGAGATACAATCGATCTTCAACCTCGATCGCTGGGCTCAGCGCCGCACCTTCACTCTCAGACTCCCCAACGTCGACTGACGCAATGTCAATGCCGTATACGCCCTTCAACCGACCTCTTCCTACGCGGTACAACCCTTTCTCTTCATCCTATGGCACCAAGACCGTCGACCTTGTCAATCCCTTTGCCATCGTGCAGCCCGCAATGCCGACGACGGCACCATCAAGTTTGATGCATGCCTACTCATTCAAATCTCCAGCTGTAACGAGCGGATCGACCGATCTTGCCGAGGGTGACGTGACATACGAGAAAAGAGGCTCCATTTCGTCGAGCAGCCCGGACCACGGAAGCTTGAAACAGCTGTTCCGCTTCTCGGAGATGCAGGCTCCTCCATCCTACAATGAAGCTTAAAGGAAACGGCCTCGAACCACTGCATATGATTTCGTAGTATGGACATCAATCGGCATTTGGCTTTTCGGGAGTAAGTGGCACCACGAGTGGCATAGACGGTGGTGGAAAATTTCTAATGGCGTTTGGATTGCTGGGTTTGCCCTGAACCTCGGTTTTGAGGATGTTTCGATTTTAGTTTGGCAAGATACCAGAATCGCGAGGCTACAATTTGCCCGCTATGCAAACTGTGCGTAATAATGCAGTTCAGACTGTATGTACAAATCTATCTCGTGTAGGCACATCAAATCCAGATGAATCTATCCAATACATGCCATATTCTTAAACGTTGTGACAGCGCCATTGGTGTAAATTTAGAATTTCGTAAAGCACAGGCTGGCGTTGGTTCCTCCGAAGCCGAAACTATTTGACAAAGCAACCTTGATTTCTTTCGCTTGGGCCTCATTCGGTACATAGTTGCAATCAAAGTCTTCCGGTGGGTCTCCTGGATGATCGAGATTCAAAGTTGGAGGCAGTGTGTTCTAAGTTGTGTCAGAAATAATTCTCTTTGAGGGGCTTTGTTGTCATCGTACCTCATGTATGGCTAGTATAGCAAATATGGCCTCAACTGCACCAGCTGCGCCTAAAAGATGGCCAATGGAACCCTTCGAGCTGCTAACATTGATCTCCGATGCATGCTGCTTTCCTTCGGCTCCAAGCAAAAGCTCCTTGATAGCTTTGTTCTCCGCGGCATCACCCAACGGTGTGGAGGTGGCATGGGCGTTAATGTAGTCGACTAATTTTGGTTCGATACCTGCGTGTCTGAGCGCGTGCTTCATCGCCAGCATTGGTCCTTGACCATCCTCGCGAGGAGCCGTCATATGGTAAGCATCTGAAGACAATCCATATCCTTTCAATTCGGCATATATTGGAGCTTTGCGAGCTCTCGCATGTTCGAGCTCTTCAAGTACCACCACTCCAGCTCCTTCGCCAATAACAAATCCATCGCGTTCCCTATCGAAAGGTCGTGATGCCTTCTCTGGTCGATCGTTGAATGTTGTCGATAGACTTCGCGCTCGTGCAAAGCCCGCAATTGCCAAAGGATGTATACAGGACTCAGCACCACCAGCTATCATGACGTCTGCATCACCGTAAGAAATCAGACGCGCCGCATCTCCAAGAGCATGCGCGCCTGTGGTACAGGCCGTGGATGAAGCGTGGTTTGGTCCTTTGAATCCAAATTTCATCGAAACATGGCCAGCAGCTAGATTAATGAGAAGACGTGGAACAAATAACGGTGTTACTGACTTGTAGCCTCCTCTTTCGTAGTTGATGGCGGTATTATACGCGTCGTCCAAACTTCCAATGCCAGAGCCAATGTAGACGCCGGTAGCTTCGAGGTCTTCTTCCTTGGTAGGTTTCCAACCAGCATCATTGATTGCTTGTTGTGCCGCTGCGAGAGCATACTGTGCAAATCGCGCCATTTTACGCCCATCTCCCAGACCAAGCCATTCTTTTGGATTCCAACTTCCTGGTGCATCACCTTTCTCCGGAACAACGCCAGCAATTTGGCTGGGTAGCAGAGCAAACCTTTCGCTTCTACCGGCGATGTTGATAATGCCACTACGACTGGCAACAAGCCGTTCCCATGATCGGCGAACCCCTTAGAATGGATTGAGTCTTCGTACAATTCACAGCGTCTGCACAACATCACTTACCAACTCCGAGCGGAGTCACTACTCCTAGGCCCGTCACCACAACTCTTCGCATCGCATCCTAATGAACCAAAGCAATTATCATCGATTCTGAGACCTTCACAAGGAAATGTACCATAAGCGGAGTTGAAAGGCAGGAATAAAATGAATTTCTTCGGGTCAACTTTCATTCGCTGCACGGTCCACTTAACGTTTACGGTACGATAGTACGATACCTCGTATTCATCAGCTAGCGAATTGTACGAAGTACAGTCGAGAAACACTGGCAGAGTTTAAGGACAGTGTACTCCGCTGCATCCATTACTTTTAATGAACTACACACTGTGATATTCCCTTAATTGAGACTTGCCTCTTTTTATGTGCAGCAAGATGCCTGCAGCTTGCTGTACGGCAAATTACAAGTCCCGCCGGAGACTCGTTACTAAATTCGAAGACCTTGATTGATTGCTTTCGTAGTTGAAACCGGAGCAAGCTAACATTCTACCAGTAGCGAGTAGTCTTGTAAGGCGAAAAGTCTCCTTGAAGAGGATGCTTGACAAAACCAATAGTTCGTGGCCGGGTCTGTCACAGTCTTGCTCCAGATCAAAGTCATGTTTGGTGGCGAGATAAACTTATTGCAGTACGCCTTTCACGTTCTCTCACGAATTTGTCTTATGAAGCCATTACTTCATTTGGGAAAAGCTGTCAACCTTACAGCGCTTCTTACTTCCAAGAATTCAGCAGTCTTTGACCACGTGACGAGTATCATACCACCGCAAGCCGGCGTATTGCCTACCAGCCAGGGCCATCGCTAGCCTTACTGTCCTCGAATTTCCGTTTCTGATATCATAAGCGAGCCGTGAGTCTAAATTTCACGTCACTCCACGGACTTCCAACTTGGTTTACCGCTCGACGGCGATCGAATCCTTCTCCGAAGCCTAGTCTTTGAACTCTTACAGACGACTGCAGTGGATTCGTTGACCTGACATTCGGGACTCATGCCACGGCTCAACATGATTGAACCGCGATATCTAGTTGCGAAGCTGAATCCATGATCGTGAATTGTAATACTCGATCAAGTGCTCGAGTTCTACGGAGTTACGCTGCTGCTTAGGCCGCGGATTGACGCTTATATGCTGTTCTGGTAAGGTATATGGAGACATCCTCGCTTTTCGAAGACGATAAACGCAATCGGCGCGGTCGGATGTTCACCAGGCTCTTCATGGTTTGATTGCGACTTTAGGGTACCTGAACCTAATCTTTGCTAGGTGCGAACTGGTAATGCCTTTAATTCTCTCTTCAACCATAAACTGACAAAGAATGCATTTGGCGTGAGCAAGAAGCCAGGAATGTTGACAATAGGGCGTGAGGGTCGACGCGGTAGCAACCCCACTCTAAATGACGCTACTAACGCTTTGAATGGTTCATGCGAACTCGATTTAACTCGATATCGCATACGTAGCTCTCAGTGCTCGTAATTCAAAGATCGTGGCCTTATAGAAAATAATAACGATTCATTTAGATGAATACCACAATGCGTGGTACGAGTCAGAAAGCTCTCGGTGTCCGAACGGACGAACGCATCTTCCACCTTCACGGATCTAGCGGCATAAAGGCTTCGTACGGACGAGCATTCCGGAAGCCTTTCCATCCGTGCCGGTAACCGGTTTAGAGTGTCGACTATGCGGTCCTCGGACCTCACTAAAGCAAAGTGGTGATCCGCACGGATTTACACCGACCTTTGTGTCAAACTCCGAAGGGGTTTCCAGTCGTCCTTGATCGTGAAAGCCGTACTTACGGCTGAAACTTCAAAACACAACGACATCTTCCAAGCCAAATCGTTTTGAATGTACTGATTTGGAAGTTTCTCATGCTTTCCATACTATATCCACCAACTATTGAAGCGTCGCGTTATACGTAGTTGAAATTGCGTGAGGCTTCTCCCAACCGGGGTGTTTTGGTCGTTATGAAGCATACAGAAGAAGTTGTAGCGTCAAGCGTGATAGAATCCTTCAAAGACGAATGTCAACCTGATACTGGCTCACCCGAAGAAGATATCGAGAAAAAATCCATATCCGTACTCGAAAATTACCCATCAACTGTTTCAGCAGATGAAAACCAAGCAACAGACCCAAACATCGTTGACTGGGATGGACCCAACGACCCGGAAAATCCATTGAATTGGACCACGACGAGGAAGGTCGCAGCCATTGCTACCGTCTCACTCATCACTTTCCTCTCGTATGTTTTTCTATCGGACCTCAATCGCGCCCAACTGACAACCAACCAGCCCGCTCGCATCGACCATCATATCGTCGTCAACATCGGCCGTGCTCACCACCTTCCACTCGACCAACGCCACGCTCGGCGCCCTCGTCACGACCGTGTATCTGATCGGGTACGCGTTCGGGCCGCTGGTGATCGCGCCGCTGTCGGAGCTGTACGGCCGCCAAGTCAACTACAACGTGTGCAACTTCATCTTCCTGGCCTTCAACGTCGCCTGTGCCCGCGCCGGCAGCTTGAGCGCGCTGATCGCCTTCCGCTTTTTGGCCGGCCTCGGCGCCAGCTGCCCCGTTACGCTGGGCGCTGGCACCATCGCCGATCTCGTGCCTGTTGAGCACAGAGGGAGGGCTATGGTTGGCTGGATTATGGGGCCTGTGGTTGGGCCGACGATCGGGCCTTTGGGTTAGAGCAATTTGGAGTTTTGATAAAGATCGTGACTGACGTTCGGCAGTTGGTTCATATCTTGCCCAGGCGAAGGGCTGGCGGTGGGTGTTCTGGCTAGTATCCATCCTTGTAAGTTGCGGAATGTTGAGCGCAAATGTAGCCTGACTGATCTGTCTTCTGTAGGCTGGAGTGGTATTCGTAGCAAACGTTTGGCTAATGCCCGAAACCTACGCCTATACACTGCTCCAACGGAAGACGAAGCGCCTGCGAAAGGAAACTGGGAATCCAAATCTTCGATCTGTTCTTGACACCGACAAAGATCCCAGGGAGCTCTTCAAACGATCTATCTTCCGACCTCTTAAGATGCTCTTTCTGTCTCCAATTGTCTTCCTCTTGTCGCTCTACATGGCTACTATCTACGGCTACATGTATCTGTTGTTCACGACCTTTCCTCGAGTCTTTCAAGGCCAATACCACTTTTCAGATGGCAGTGTGGGATTGGCGTATTTGGGCGTCGGATGTGGATGCATTTGTGGGTTGATTTTCTGCGGCACGTTCTCGGATCGCGTGGTGATGTACCTCACGAAACGTAACGGCGGAGAGCCCAAACCTGAATACCGCGTTCCCGTCATGTTCGCCGGCGTATTTTTTGTACCCGCCGGGTTGTTTCTGTACGGTTGGGCTGCGGAGTACAAGGTGCAATGGTTTGTTCCGATTCTTGGCACCGCTCTCCTTGGTGGAGGCATGTTCATTGTATATGTGAGTGTCCTTGCAGGCGCACGTGAAAGAATATGTCTGACATTGAGCAGATGCCCGGAGCGACATATCTTGTTGATGCATACACTGCTCACGCTGCATCCGCGAACGCTGCAGCAACTGTCTTTCGATCTGCTTTAGGAGCGGTGCTGCCGCTTGCTGGTGCTCCTATGTACAATAAGCTGGGTATTGGTTGGGGCACGTCAGTTTTGGGTTTCATTGCTACCGCTTTCATCCCGGTTCCTCTCATCTTCTGGATATATGGCGAGAGAATCAGAACTAGCAAGCTATTTAACGTGAAGTTTTGAGAAAGCTCCTGGAAAGCCAAAAAGTATAGATTAAGCGGAGGGTGGACCCACAAGTCCTCTGCGATGCATGGATAGATAATTACACAGGCCTCACAAACGGTATACTCATCTCCGCCAAACTTTTCTAGTTGATTTTGCGGCATTTGTTTAATTTCGTAACTGGCAACTTTACTCCAATGGAGATGGTATAGACAATGAAATCCTGTGCATAAGAAAAAAGATCCGAAAGACATAGTTCATCTATGGTACAGTACGCCTACTCGTTATTATCCTGGTCTAGTTGGTATCCATGTATATCCATATCCCTCGTTTACTGGCTATTAAATCCAGTCAAGCTGGCATATTCGCATCTTCCCACGCTGCCAGTATCATCCATATCAGAACTTTTTGTCCGTTTTCTCCAGCCTAAAGCCGAAATAAGAGCCTTGCGAGAGCTTCCATCCTTGACTTCAGAATTGCTTGAGTCTCAAGCAATGTAGCTAGAAATCCAGCCTAAAGCATTGATTGCTCCATCGTCTTCAACCTTCTTCATTAAATGGATGGTGGTTGTGAAGTTATATCGCTTCGACTAAGAGAAATGGTGACGGACTGATGAAAATTTCGTTTAGTCGTGATTCCTTTGTCCTTCATTCGCGTGATGTACATCTCGCGCTGCCGTAACTGCGTTTGACGTGTGCCAATGCCTCATTGCGCACGAGAGTGGCCGGAATATTGGCGTACTATATGTGAAGGAACAGAAATTGCGTCCACATGCGTTTGACCACCGTGACCGCGTCGTGAAAATTCGAGCGGATCCGGAATGTGGCGATCTGACGAATCGCACTACATCCCATAAGGTCTTACCACGGGTCTGCGATTGTGTCACAATGTGGTCCACGCGTAACAAGGAGACTTTGCTCCCTGAGGAATTTGATGGCGTTTTGCTAGGACCTCTTTCCGGTTCGAATGCCTCATAATCACTTATGTTTGTTCTTCTCTTTCACGAAAATATCCCTCCGAATTGTGATTGCCGAAGGGGATTCGGCGCGGGTTTCTTCGGAGGTTCCTGAATAGACCGTAGTGCTCAGCACGCTGTCGGTGGGTGGTACCAGCCTCAGCGGCTGCTCCGGCTTTGGTTCCGACTGCCGTCCAGCATCCAGTATTTCAAAATCAAGAACTTGCATTGTCCAAGCGCGGTCGGCATTGAGCTGCGATAGAACAGGATTTGTGCGAGGAATCGAAGCACAGATAACGGAAATATAAACTGTTATCCTGCAGGTAATCTGTTAGTGGCATCCTCCAGAAGGTAAGGTTGGATAAGAACACGTACTGGTTGAGAATTACTCGATAGACCGTTATCCCTGGACATTCCCAATTAGTGACTTTCCTCCTAAGCTACACAGGTGACGTACATGTCTGGTCTGCAGTGTTAAGGAATAAGTGCATCAGAGCCAATTCGACGACAACAGGGAAGATAACGCTGTTTTTTTCATAGTTAGCTTCTGCGTCTTGATAATTTGGCTGCAATCATGATTGTATTTACCTTATTCTCAGTCCAAAGAGCATCATAACCACGTTTCGGTCCTTCGCGATCATTTGAAGATTCCAGACGTTGGGTACGATTCCAAGGGCAAGGACGATGTCGGTGAGGGCATTGAAGATGATGATAGGATAGAGCAGATTGCCATGGGTCGGACATTGAGCCGGCTGGAAAACCCAGGGGTGAGGAAGCGGACATTGGAAGGCTAACGCGAAGATAGAGAAGATTGCCCATGCCGTGATGGCCACCAGTGTCGAGATCTTGGCCCATGGCTTTCTGGGTGCAACTCGGTTCAGAAGCAGTGCCATTGACAGTTTGGCGCATAGCATTGAAACGATTTCGATGAGCTGTGCGGCATATTCGAACTGCAAGATCGAGCGATAAGCAATTGGAAGCAGTCACAATGCAGAAACCGGGACATACCTTGAAAAACTTGTCTATGCTATCGGGAGTCAGCGCAGACATACGCTGGCCCAATCCGTTACTAACGGCCAAACGCCAGAGTACTGTACTGGCGATGGCAGAGACCTGGGGAAAGAATGTCAGCGTGATGCGTTGGACGGAGACCGAGGACCCGCCACCAACATTGGCAAGCACGTAAGTAGTATCATCGAAGCCGAAGGTGAGCGAGCGCCGCACAGCGAGTGAGAAGTGGACAATTCCGACGAGAAGCGACACGGCGGCGAGAGCGAAGCAGACCACGATAACCAGTCCTCCAATGTCGTCCGAGCTGAGAGCGTCAATCGGAGGTTGTACACCAGACATCGCGAGGAGCAATCAGACGAAGCGGAGAGAGTGGAGAGCAATCGGTGGTCGCAGGACTGCCATATCAAAGAATGAAGACAGATAGTAGAGGTATCACGGTGGAGCAAAGGATTCCCAGAGGCAGTGGAAGTGTATGATGAAAGAGAGTGAGCTTAACCTTTGGCTAGTGCGTTGGTGTGGCATGCTGCGATTTGTCGCGGAAAAGCCAGTGAACCACCCACGCAGACACGGGCGAGGTCCGAATGGCGTGGGATGGGCCAGTCCAGAGGCTTCCAGGGAAGCTGCAGCGAAGTTGGAAAAGCAAGACAAAAAGCCTGGCGCCGTTGGGCGCCAGTGGCCCTAGCCTTGAGCCATCGGGCGGACCACCAGCCTAAGTCGGCACCCCCTGCATATCACACTCGATGCCATCGCGCCGTGCCGCAAGCTGTGGATGTGTGGAGGGCGGCGATGACGGCCTGCTCGCATATCTATCGTATTCCGTGCGCGCGCTTGAGATTTGCATTTCATTTTGTGCCGACCGTGCCTCACCCTCCGCATCCGTTTGCGGAAGGTTCCTGTGTCAGTGCATAAACTGCCTCTGTCACAATACACGGCTTGTTCCGTGTCCCTTCCCCTCTCACCGTCGTCTTTACATCAAACATCGAAGCAAAATACGACGGCATGATGCAACGGCCTACATAGAGTAAGCTTGGATCTCGGCCTTCCCAAATTATTATAACAGCCGTCCAGGGAACCGTTGCAAAATAACAAAGTTGGCCGTCACCCGTCACATCATGCCATGCATCGTTCGCATAACGCCTTCCGTTGAAACAGCGCTTTTCAAAATGAAGGCGTTGGCGTCCCGAGCTGCTGGAAACCTCAATTTTTATTTTCATTTTTATTTTAATTTTTTATTCTCCCTTGCCGAACGGCGCTAATGCCCTCTGTTTCACTCGTCACAAAATCCTGGCCTTGAACTCGACCATCGGCCCTTCCCTCTTAGATAAGAAGTACTCCATGAGTTGATACTCGTTCTTCCTCCGTCGTCCCCAATGCTTATCATTGACATTTCCCTCTCCTGTTGGTTCCCTGTTGGCAGCGTCCTCGGGGACCCTGATGTCAAAGAAGAAAAGCAGCGTTGCCAGCGCCAGCGTGGCTTCAACATAAGCAATGCCCTTCCCAATGCAGCCTCGAGGCCCGAGACTGAATGGACAGAAGGCGGCGCGGGCTGTGGCGACACTCGCTTCGCTCACTGCCTTGCCGTCGACGATCCATCGCTCGGGCTGGAAGGTAAACGGCATTGGGAAGTATTCGTCATTGTGGTGGATGGCATAAGGCGCTGTCCCAACCACCGTGCCCTTTGGAAAATATTGCCCATCGATTGTGAGACCACCGTGAAGTACTTCTCGAGGTAAGTGGCTGGGCACAGGTGGAGACAGTCTCAGTGTTTCGTCGATGCAAGCACGTAGGAACACCAGCTCGTTCAGGGTCTTGCCGCTGCGGATCATATCAACCGAAGCAAATTTGCTCCGGACTTCATCTGTTACTTTTGCGAGGGCGTCCGGGTAGTGCAGAAGGTAGAAAAGAGCAGCGGAAAGGGTGATTGACAAAGTATCAGAGCCGGCGGAGATGAGAAGGCTGCTGTCCGAATTGAGCTCGGTGGTGGTGAGGCCTTTCCCCGTTACGGGATCTTTAGAATTGAGCAGATAATGCATGAAGTCCTTTCGGGTTTGCTTAGAGGGGTCTTTTTCGTCAGCTATACGCTCCGCCATCTGTGAATTTGCGTATTTGATGTATTTTGACCCATCACGAGCGGTTTGGCCGCCAATGACATCCATTATTGGAGTACCTAGGAATGGCCGAATAAGTTTGATGATAGGCAAGAAACCAACCTGAGTCGTACGTCAGTCTTTGGGCTTTGGATTGTCGCAGAATAGGTGAGTTGAGCTTAGCACATACAACGTATATGAACTTGGTCGATGCCATCATCAATCCTGGAACATACCGATGCTCCTCACTCTCTATACAGTTGAACCGCTTCCCAAAAGTTAAATCACCCATAATGTCATATCCGAGATACGTGCACCAATCACTCATATTTTTGGCCGGATTCCAACTCCCAGGCTTCAGTGATCCATCTCCAAGATACTTACACCAGGCACGAACGTTGGCAATGATGTACGGCTCGACAGATCTGACTGCGCTATCCGAAAATGCATGGTCGAGGACACGGCGTCGGAAAGCGTGTTTGTCGCGATCAATCTCGCTGTGAGTACTGAAAGCTCCGGATGCTGCGTCTATGCTGCGGTACCAGTCGGCTTTTTGGACATTAGATTTACGAGAGCCGTATATTTCGCGTAGACCCGAAATAGTATTGATGGACAATGTATTTGGAGCGATGCGGACGATAGGACCTATAGGTGTCTTAACGTTAGCACAGACCGTGTTCATGAAACTCAGCTGGTATGTGCTTTGATGGATGTACCATATTCCTCATGCTCATTCCAAGATTCGAGATGCCGATTCCCACTCCTAGCTTGGATCACAATTGACCAGTCGGACAATTTGCTTAAGAGAGGCCCTGGATACTTTGCGAGAGGATGGAACGTGAGACGGTAAACAGAGACCAGAACGATCTTGTATCACGAGTTAATATAGTTCGCTGGATATGAGAATTTTGACTAATTAGACATGGATTCGGTTCGATCACTCACGTAGAGTAAAATACACCCAACAACGATTAAAGGAATCAATTGCCACGACCATTTCTCGGCTAAAGAAAATAAAAATCCGTTCTTCAATCTGTCAACGGCCTCCATAGCGTGTGATTGCAGAAACTCAGTGCAGGTACTTTCGCCGACAATTTGGATGAGTTGCAGTTAATCATGCATTGGTCTCGGACCTGAGAACCACTCGTCTCAAACGCCGAATGTCAGGCGGATGCGGCTTTTCTTCTAGTTGCAGCTTAGGCTTTTCTGGGCCCTGGACCCGCGGATGCGGGCTGTACGTTAGGCTGTAGATTAGGCGTGAGCAAGAGTGGGGACGGGATAGCAGCGGGTGCTTTCTTTTTATGCAATGCCAGCCGCGTGGACGTTTTTATCCTAGGTTCTTCGTCGTGGGACTGCCAATTTTCCCTAGTATCGGTTCAGTCATCGAGAATGATTTATTCTCTTTGTTTCTGCTTCAGTCTGTCTAGATATTCCTGATTAATTCTCAAAATAGATCAATGTTGTACGAGTAAATTGGTGGAGAGTATGATTTGCTTATCTCGACTTGACCAAGAACCTTCATATCAGGTTACTTATGACGCTTTCAACATATAATCGCAAATTATAAGGTGAATAAGGATAGCAATTATAAGAGTAGAGCTCGGCATAGCATCGTGAAATTGGCCACTCTTCCCTAGGGGTGTTTTACCGCTGAGAAATTTTGCTTTCAATCTGATGGACTCCACCAACGCACAGCTTGAGGTAGGAGAAACCATCAATTCTCGCCAAATCATGTATGTAGTGTAATGGCTGAACAGATAACTGACCGACGAATCTCGGTGATGAAAAATGCCTCCAAGCTGGTGCTTCCAAATAGCTTCGCCATGATTTACGCATTTGTTTCGTTCCTATCCTCCATTTCGATCTCTGCCCGTTCAATAGGACCTTTGAACCGCTTATGGCCGCTAACTAGCCAGTCCAGGATTGCGAAGATAATAACAAAGCCCATGACTGGACCACCATAGTTAAAGTTCGCTCCTGTAACTGGTAGGAAGGGCGGGAAGGGTAAGAAGATGGCGATGAAAATCGCGTAGGTGATAGCGAAGACGTTGATCACGTAACCGAACCGACCGAGTTGGAATGGGCCGTATGGAATGTGATCGCCGCGGAGTTTTGCCAGGAGGAAAAAGACCATTGGAATGATGTAAGAGATGTAGAGGGCAAGAGTATTGAGAGAGAGAATTGCAAAGAATGCCGTTGTGTTGCCGACACTGATGAGCGTTAGGAGTACGACGACAAGCGTGACAAGGCCGACGGCATTCAGGGGAATTCGGAGTGTCGGATGGATCTGAATGAAGCTGTTAGTATGTTTAGGATAGGGAGATGGAAGCCTCTCGTAGACTTACGTATGAGAAGAAGTTTGAGAAAGGAAGGCCTTTATCTCTAGCAAAGGCCCATACCAGACGGGAAACCGATGCTAGGGTGCCGAAAAGTGCGACCACACCGCTAAAAACAATGAGTGACATGAGAGCAGTGGTAGCTGCGTTGGAATTTGTTGCTTGGAAGAGAACTTCGATGATTGGATAGCCAGTCGGAGAATTCAGAGCTGCATTAAAGTCTCCGAGAGTGAAGAGCACACAAATTATAAAGCCGAATGAGAACAGGCCGTTGATACCGACACTCATGACCATGCTCTGCGGTACACGTCTCTCTGGATTTTTCACTTCGGCACCTATCCAATCCGTTAGCTAAGAGTACCAGACCAGTGCTGTTGTTTTAGTTTTAGGGTAAACTGACTCATGTGGATGACACCATCGAAAGCTACGAATTCGTTAGTAAGAGAATAGCAAGCAGTTAGATTGGATTTTGGACCTACAGCCAAGGGGAAAGGCCGCCGACAGCAATCCAATGCACCATTGTACGCCAGAGTTACTCCAACCACTGATTCCCGTAACAGTTGTCCTGAATACGAAGTCTGCTGAGCTGCGTGGAGCCAAAACACACAAAGTCGTGATGATGGCAATCAAGAAAACAAAATGGCCGATACCTCCAATGATTTCAAGCGGTGGCAGAATTCTTCTCGCCCAAATGTTGCATAGAAGCGGAAGAGCAATAACGGCCCATGCCAATAGAGTTCCGTGCCAGCGATGAGGGATATAGTTGGGATTGTTCTGAATAATGAGACCCTGAATGACGGTGCCTTCCAAGAAAGCAACTTGTGCGCAGGTAGCCATCCAAGCAAAGACCTGTTGTGGATTAGCAATTGCAGGTTCGGACGGTGTAGATTGAGTTTACCGTAATCCATCCTGTGAAGCGTAAGTGACCCGGTCCGCGAATTAGATATCAAATAAAGTTGCCAGAGAGAGAACGGAATAGAAGACTCACCTTGTAACAAGCTCCAGAATGCCGGCGATAGCAAACCGCGCGGCGCATAAAGGGCGGTCCACCGATACTGTGCTCCAACAGTAGGATTGCTGCAACTCGTCAACAAGAGAAGAGAGACGTCAGAAATGCCACTAACATCGACGCCATTTCACCTAGCGACGCAGCAATGGCAGTGGAGCCAATCCAAGCCAAAAGCGTTCCCCAAACCAACGATGTCTAATGCGTGTTGTCAGCACCTAACTTCCTCCGTGCTACTTTATGAGATTCGTTATTGCATACCGGGCCTCCATTGATCAAACCGGCCTGGAATGAGACGGAGACTGCTTCCCAAGAGGCCTGGAGGGTTGCGTCGAATGCGATACTGGTGATGAAGCTGATGTATCTCTGTGAGAAGGTCAATTCGGTCCTGACGTCGAAGTGTGCGTAATTCAAAGCTTCGTACATCGAGTTTCTGCGGCGAATGGTATGATGCATTGTTTTCGCGGTGGTCGCCATTCTCAACCTTATCCTGATAAACTTCGTGGACTTCACCTCCACCAAACTCCTGGGTCTTGTCCATGGTAGGCTGTTGACGTGAAAGAGCGCACACGACACGTCGGTGCTGAAATATAAGCTAAAGGACAAAGGACGATTGCCTTCCGAAAAGGCCGTGGAAGCTCGAGACCTCGAGATAGTTGAAGAAAGATGGTGTAACACGGGCGTGGATGTGCTGATGGGATCCCTTTCCATGGGCCGGGCCATGCCAATGCCAATGCCAATTCCAATTGCTGCCACAGCGCGCCAGCGGGACGGGATTGGGGGCGCACGGGCCGCTGTTTGCTTAAGAACGGGCCGCCTCCTGCTAACAAAAAGCCTACCAGGTACTCTACTGCAGTAATTATTCGCTCCGGACCGCCCATCATATCGCGTGGGACCGCGCGTTATAGTCTCCGAGGCCTGCCGAATCCCTTCATTTTGCTGCCAAATGGCCTGGCTTTCAACCTTCCATGCGCCGAACTGTGCGACAGCTGCACCCTCTTCGTACAGAGCTCCGACGATGCCATCACTTCCCAACATTCTGGACAGCGGGAAAAACAAGCAACGGCTGACGGCATGGCCTATTCTATTGGGCCAGGCGCTGAGGCGGGCGGAAGATGCAGCCAGCGGTATGCCGGCAAAGCTTCCCCGACTAGCACACAATTCACGTTTAGTGGGGTCGCTGGCGCTTGCCGCGTACCTAGAGCACACCTACCGCTCAACCTCCGGTCGCGCAATTGTCTACCAACCACTGCCAAACGCCAAAGCCAAGCCACCTACTATCATTCCCGCTCGTTAGACCTACAGCCCGCTCAAGCACCGTGCTTACTGTGGGTCTTACCGTCCCTAACGTAATCAGGTTTACGCTGGCGCGAGACCGCACAATGAGAACGTCGGCTCTGCCTGCTCTCCTACAGGGATATAAACTTTTGCCTTGCACTTGGGCCCTAGAACCCCCTCTCTAATACCTTACCATTTCGCTCTCGTACAGCGAGACCCTGCACGTCGAAGCCGAAGGAAATCAAGAGGGTTGGGGGTTCGAGGGTCCATTGTCAAAATGATCGTGTCGACCACCCCCAGACGCCTATCACCTTATCTTTCAGTCTGAAGATCAAGGCTCAAAGCTTATTCACATTTCGGACACGCCATGCACTGACGAGTATTGCTCTTCTTCGCTTCCGAGCAAACATTTTCTTGGTACCTTTCCAAGAACTGACCCGTGAGAAGGGTTCGGCAAGATCCGATTTGGAGTAGAGAATAAAGCCGTTGGGTCGCATGTCTAAATGATTCACACACTCACAGCAGTAATCCTAGTACTTTAATTGCGGTAGCTAGGGCTTTTCCAATATCACGGCTCACAGACAGGATCGACGATCGATCACCGGTTTTGCGGTTGAGGGTCCTTCTCTCCCATGGAATCCTGACCGGAGTTTCTATCTCTTCGTTACTCTATTGGCTCTTGAATGGTGATGGCAGCAGCAAAATCCGCCCAGACGCACAGAGACACGTTGCCTTCCATCCGTAAGCTTAAACACAAACGTCAAAAAGTATCACATGCTATTGCGCAAAGGAACCGATGTCAACTGTGGAAATTGCTTCCACTCTGAATCAAACCCTCCGCCATCCTAATACCGATTTAAGCCGTGAATGCTCGGGTTAAAATGCCATTCAAGACCCTAACCGCGCAATTTGGACTACGAAATTTCCTATCGATATATTGGCCACACCCTTGTTCGCGAGCCATACAGTTTTCCTCGCCTAAAGCTCGCATCCAGCCGTTTCCAAGCAACCGTCACCACCGGTATGACTCTGTGTAACTTCGGGTACTCGTGCAGTTCCTCACGCTGGCCGTCTGCCGCTCTAGCTGCCAATAAAGGCATGTTCTGTTCCCGATGTAACGTGTCTCCTGGGTCACGGGACGCACGCCGTGACGGGACAAACCATAGGTACTTTGGAATCAAACGATTCTATCTCTGAGAACCCTTCAATAATTCCTGCAATTTTATATCATCATGTCGCATGCCTAATCCTGAACATTCTTTGCCCCGCTGCGCTGAAAATTACCATCGCGTCATCGCTTCGCGTCGAATTGCGGAAAGCCTCTTTTCCATGGCGAAACAGCACTTCTCCACCACAGCAGCGCCATCGAGCTCTCTTCGCCTTTCAAATTCATAGGACGATTTGATCCGAATTTTCAAGCCTTTCCCCGTGCTGAGCAGTTATTGTCAGCACTGTTGCGGTCGTGGTGTGCTGCGTCATCCAATGTTGCCACATTGGTTGGTACCTCGATCAAAAGCGATCAAGGATCCCAGGTCGAGGCGAGACAAAATTTCGAACGTATTATATCTTACATAATCTGACCGTGACTTGTCGTGCCTGTGGATGACTTGGCTTGTGGCTAAGCGATGCCTCTGAACGCAGTTTGTCCCTGTCTGCCAGGACATAAAAATCTGGGCAGAACCACTCGTTGCACCCTGGGCTCGATCGACGATGTGAGAACGCTGAACCAACGCCAACGTGTTCTCTTGTGCGAACGGGACGGTCCGCTGCGAAACAAGCTCGCTACTTTAGAATACATCGGGAACAAAGTGCTCGCCGTGCTGCGATGTCGTTCCTTGATCCTGGTAGATCCTGGTAGATTCTAGTAGTGTCCTCCACTCTCCTGTGGTTAGTTCTGGAAGCTTCAACGTAAGCAGCAGGCAAACTACCTGGCTATATATTCACGCTCCCCCCCGGACCCCTCTATGGAATAGAGATTATGATAAAAAAAAATAAAATCAATAAGAGTTGTCGACCTTGAAGTTGCATATCCATACCTTTCCAGATCCAACGCCGATGCCAATCGTCTTCCCTAACACGGCCGAACAAGACGGCCGATACTCAGAGGGCAACCACACTCGATTCTCTGAATTATATGTTATCCACGCTCCATCTGAACTCAAAGCCCAGCCTTGATATCGAGGATCTTGAGGATCCGTAACACCTAGTGTCATATTTGACGATGCACCAAGAGCGACGGTACCGATTTCAGTGTGAAGATTTGAGCCGGTGGTATCGAACGATATCTTGCTCAGTGCCTTGCCAATGCTGAGCGTCTGCAGGCACTCGCCACTGCTGGCATCCCAGATCCTGACCGTGTTGTCGTACGACGCCGACGCCAGCCGGGCCGAGTCGTGTGAGAAGGCCACCGAGCTGACCGAGTCGCGATGGCCCTCGAGCGTCTGCAGGCACTCGCCACTGCTGGCATCCCAGATCCTGACCGTGTTGTCGTACGACGCCGACGCCAGCCGGGCCGAGTCGTGTGAGAAGGCCACCGAGCTGACCGAGTTGCGATGGCCCTCGAGCGTCTGCAGGCAGGCACTCCACTTATCTCCTGTAGCTGGCTTTATCGTGATCCATTTTGGCTCTTCCTTTTTGAAATGACGCCTCATTAGGCTACCGGTTGGACTAAAAATGAGTGCAGACGCATATGCCTGAAGAGGGCTGGTCTCTATTGCCAACTTGTGGTACATAATGAATCGACAAGCGTCTCGAACTAGTTCGAGTAATCCGGATGAACCTGCTCTTCCCTAGGGTATCTTAGTATACACTATTCGTAGCATCGCTAATCTAAAGATTACCTGGAGCAAAGCATCGAGTTTCGCCATTGAAACCATACCGTCCGACATGCTCTTGCAAAGGCTGAGAGCTTCGAGCCAGTAAAGGTATTTCTTTCTCAAGAATTCATCAACAGCGCCACTATCCTGTAGGTAGTCCCCTTGGTCTACACAAAAGTTGGAATTCCATGCACAGAGGTGATTGACCCAGAAAATACATGAGTAGCGTGACGCTGCTAAAGGGTCTGGCTCCGGAGATTCGACCGTCTCGATAGTGTAGCCTAACCGACCCAATCTGTAGATGTCTCGTCGCAACGTCCTGGACATGACCTTGAGCGATTTCGAGAAGATTTCGTAGTGAACAGCTTCCTTCCCAGACGGGAAGATATCGTTGGTTGCATGGTTGATCAAATATTCCTTTGCAGACTGATGCACGAAGTAGAGGGTGCCTTCGTGAATTGTGAGGAACGAACCACAAAGACCAACAACGTCGACCAACGATTCGGGATCATCTGATATTTCCTCTGCCATATCGACAAGAGAGGTCAGTTCTTTCAGCGCGATGGGTTGGTATGCGATGGCGCATGTAGCGAGGATCCGCATACAAAGGTCAGCATCAACCTCGCCACGAATTTGGTCGACCATTCGTTTATAAAAAGGTCCAAGTCCAGACGGGAATTCCTTCAATATGCGGAGTACATGCCATCGATTAGTCTTCTTCAGCTCCTGGCAGACCAAAGCTACCCAGAGGAAAGTGCTATTTGCATTTGAGATCAAATGGTCTTGTACGTCGTCTCGTGTCTTTCTGTTGTATCCCTTGTCGCGCTCAAGCTCAGTGACTTTATTTCGGATGTATATTTCTACTGCGGCAGAGACAGACTCTTCATTTAGTTCGAGGTTTACCACTTGACCAGTATTCTGTAACGATTGTGCAATATTCGACCAATTGCGGCTAGATACGATCCACTTAACACGAGGGGATAGAGAGACCATGTCAGCGATGAATTTCAACAGCTCTGGCAAGTTTGTTGTACATTCGTCGAGGGCGTCGATGATAAAAATTGACTTTTTTAGTGACGGATCTTGTAAAATGTTGCGAAAAATGACGGATAAGGTGGTGAGAGAGTTGCCTTCATCGAAGAGTGCCTTTTTGGCAATATCATACTCCTTCCGTATATGCGAGATGAGCGATGGCTGTTGAGGGATAAGCAGCCAGAGCAGACCTCGCAGCACCGACTTCGCATTGTTAATGTTCTGTTCAGTGGCCTGACAGAAAAAGTAGGATAAATTGTCCGTCTTGGCCATCGAGCTCTTGAGCTCGTCAATAATGCCGCAGAGTAACATGGTTTTGCCCTTGCCAGGTTCGCCTTTGACCCATAGTAGTCCGCCATGCTGGTGTCTCTGCCATCTTTGGAAGTCTTCATTTTCGAGGATCCAGCGATACGAGTCTTTCAACAGACCGCCTTTGGTGGCCTCAATGCGTGTCTTATCCTTAGAGGGATCGGTTATGCGTAAGTCTGCGAGGCATTCATTGTCTTCCTTCAGTAGCTGAGCTGAGACCTCTTGCTGCTTGATTGAGAGCTGTTGCTCTTGGACTGAGAGCTGCTGCCGCTGTACTAAAAGCTGCTGCTGTAGAACGGACTGAATATCACGAAGCAGCTTTCCTTCTTCGTTCTTCGCAACGTTGAGAAGCTCCTCGAGGCTGAACCGGATTTGCTCCATGTTGTATACATGTGAATCTTGCCGGACAGCATTTTCAGCTGCCTCAACGCTCTGCAAGGCTTCATCCCATGCGTCCATTTTGACTAGATCACAAAGTAAGCCTACGAAGCGATCCCGATTCAAGGAGTAGACGCTCTTCATAAGATATAGGAGTAGCGCTTGATAGAGATCAATTACACGTTGCTCAAGTTGGCCTCGGACTCCAGCGGAAATCTCAGACTTGATAGTGTCCTCTCTAAGAAGGAGGGTAGAAAGTTCGCAGTACCACTTCATTCTAGAAATGACGTGAACGACGCCGTTGCGATTTGATTCCATCTCAGAAGATGGGTTTTTGAGGATCTCGCACGTCAGCATACCATATTATCACGGATTGGGCAGACTTACCTGCAGAGCGAAACAGACACCAGCCCAGGCCAAAGCAGCTTGGGGTGCGGCCTGAAGAGACGTATCCACTAATTCCTTCAGTGAGAGTACGGCCCCTAGAGTCGTACCGACTATGGCCCTCATCTTGCTTTCCTTTTCTGTTTCTTCCAGCCCATGCTGCACAATCTGTTCCATTCGTTGCCGTCTTTTGTTATTATCTATATGTTCGACTAAATTCTCGTCCGGCCGCACTCCTAGACTTGTTGAGCCATCTTCCTGGGAATCCTGAGATAAGATTCTCTCATATGCATCGACCAGCTTGGACTCTTTCTCTTTGACCCTATTGTATGCTACATCCCAAATGCGATTTGGAATGTTGTACGGGGAGGACTCCGCCGGGACGGTAGATTGTGGAGTAGGTGTCTGAGCTTGTAAGGTGGGCAGGGCTAGGTGCTTGTCCTCGGGCCCTCTAAAATCCTTTGATTTAGGAACGTTCGAGCTCTCGGCAGAAGAATGCTGTGTTGTGGTAACTGCAGCTGAAGAGGTCGATGCTGAGATCGAATCCGTGCTGAGGTTGTCTTTGGTCTTGCCTTGGTCCTTTACGTCACGATCGCCTCGGCGTTTCCCCAACTTGGATAGGAACTCCCGGACAGGCATGGTTCTCGGGATGGAAATCGAGCAGCAAACGATATTGAAAGGTGGAACAGCTGAGAAAGCTCGTGGAAGAATCTACAAGAGAGTCGGCGCTTAAGAGGTCAGCAGCAGATGACTTGGCCGCCCGCGACTTGCTGGTCCCTTCACGCGGGGCTGGACCCTGGAAAACCTCCGCCACAAGCGCTGGAGGAGGCTAATCCGAAACATGCATCGCATGGTGACGCAGGCCGAAGTAGATCAGCTGTAGAGCAGCTCTTCACGTGATCCAGTTGATAAAACGGGCACTAGAACCCAGCTTCCTAAAACACACACAAAAAGTGATCGAGAATCGATCACCTCAATGAATTCTACTTCTCCTTATCCACATACAAGTTCAGCACCTCTCAGTGCGTCACATGGCTATTCACGCCAAGATGCGCTAAAACATCACGCCACGATAGGAGGACGTCAAGGGTCCTCCTCCGACTCGGCGAATCTCTCGGAGCGCGTGTTCCTCAAGTCAGAATCGCCTTTAAGGCATGGAGCCACATTCTTTCATGATGAGTTTATCATTCTATGCCTCCGAAATTCGAAGACGTGTGGATGGTCATGGCTAAGCAGGAGGAAGCAGGAGGAAGCAGCGATCGATGGCGTCAACGAAGCGATCGACAGCATCGCCAACACAGCGGTAGTTCTGGTTGCAGACTGGTTTCCCGAAGGAGAAATACCATTGGAATGGTGACAAATTTACCGTATCTTTATAGGCTTATGTGAGAGAGAGTTCAGAGGTCTAAACCGTGAAATCGTCCCGTTACGGCGGGCGTCCCTCCACCCAGGGGGACAGTTGAAAGTAGGAAACAGGCTTAGTATTGTAACACCTAGGTAACTGGGTGTTCTTATATACGTGACAGTACCATGACTGCCTAATTAGGCAGTCATCTGATCTGGGATCCAACAGAGACACGTTAGAGTAGTCGCCTCGCCTACGAGAAGCCACTCGCAGCTCTGGCCTTTGCATACTAGTAGCGAAAATGGTCATCGATGAAGCTTTCGCGACATTTACTGCGTTTCAGCTACTTCACAACATATGGCAAGTATCGCATATGTACGATAATTGATTTCGGATTTGTTACAGGCTCGGAAGGGATGACTTTCCGCGTTAGTCTAACCTGAAATCTCCGGTCGGAAGGACTGATTTCCTAGGAAATCATGCCCGCGGACATCGTTGGACTTTGGTATCGTCTACTCTGAAGTCATCCATCATTCTCCACACAATTGATCAGCAGGACATATGCTTGCGAGGTTCTGTGTTGGAGAAGGAGAAACTATAAAGAAGACCTCAACTTTTGGCTCTCTTTGTCCATACGGCCTTCGGTAACGTAAATATTCCCAGGTTTACTCTTAAGCTTTTCTCCAAGACGGAGAAGCTGCTCCCTCTATCAAAACTCCCTTCCAGCGTACAGAATAGCTATGGCATCCATCAATGGCGTCCACCGGGTCAAGCAAACATCTACTATTCCGTCGCGGCTGTACAGTATTGACAACACTCCTTCACTGTCCGAATTCAAATTGATATGTTCGAAAACGCTAAATATTGATACATATCCTCTCGCTCACGCTGTTCAATGCAACATACCAATTTACGATCTTAGCAGGTTTTCTTTATCCGACATTGACACCATCAAAACACTGCAGGATGAATGGTACCACATACTCTTGTCCAGTCCTGGTGTCTTCGTTCTGAAGAACCTAATGCCTTGCTCCATCATAACGTCTACAAATGCAGCCTTCGATCCAACCATAAAGTCTGAAGCCTCGTCAGGAGCACATCGAAAGGGCGACCATTTCTCCGGCGGAACCAACACACGCATCTGGAACTCTTTCTCGAAGCATTGTCTGTCTGACCCATCTTCCTTCCAACAATATTACTCCTCACCCTGGCTCTCTCTCGTCTCCGCCGCTTGGCTCGGTCCCGGCTACCGCATAACCGCCCAAGCCAACATCATTCGCCCAGGCGGATCCGCTCAGATATCTCACCGGGACTACCACCTGGGCTTCCAAACCGCCGCGACCTGCGCGCAGTTCCCGGCCGCCACGCACCACGCAACACAGCTGCTAACGCTGCAAGGCGCCATCGCGCACAGCGACATGCCGCCGGCCAGCGGGCCGACGCGGTTCCTGCCGTTCAGCCAGGCCTTCGCGCAGGGCTACGTGGCGTACCGGCGCGCGGACTTCGACGCCTTCTTCCGCGTGCACCACGTCGCGCTGCCGCTGGCGGCCGGCGACGCCGTCTTCTTCAATCCGGGGCTGCACCACGCGGCCGGCGCGAACGCCACCGCGGACGTCGACCGCGCCGCCAACTTGCTGCAGGTCAGCAGCGCGCTTGGGAAGCCCATGGAGTGCGTGGACTCGCTGCCGCTGGTTGAGCGGACGTGGGACGGTTTGAGAGGCGAGTATGAGCGGGACGGCTTGAGCGCTGAGGTGAAAGGCTTTTGTGGCGGCTGTTGCGGATGGTTATCCGTTTCCTACGAATTTAGATAGGAGAGCTCCGAGAATGGATGGCATGGCGCCGGAGAGCGAACAGGAGCTTTTAGTAAGAGGGCTAGAGAGTGGTTGGACAAATGAGGAAGTGATCAGGGAATTGAGAATCTTGAGGGAAGATTCAAAACCATAAGAAGTGGTCAAATTTTCACCAATAAGACTTTGAAGCACAGAGATATACAAATCGTATAAATCTATACAATAAATCTACGGACTGGCAAAATTGCCGGCGCTTTGAGCGGTCATTACCGTAGCATTGGGGGCTGCCCTCTTGACGGATGCTGGTTGAGCCTCATACCTTGAGAAATGGCTATTATATAACGAGAAAATACCCCGCCAATGCCAATGGAATAGACGCAGTTGGCGCCCCTCCACAATTGGAAGCCTTTCTCGAGACCTCTTCACCAGTGTAGCCTTGCACCCGGAATATTCATCACAAAAACCGGAGCAAAGCATTGAAAATTGCACAAGCCTTCCTTCCTTTTCGCAATAGTTGTCAAACGATCTGAGAAGCAGACCGGTAAGTCATCTTGTCGCCAAACTATTTGGAATGAGGGTTTGTCGCTGACGAGTTACTGGTAGCTTTGCGATTTTCTTACTTCCCATGTTGGCGCCCTGCTATGTGAACTTACCACTTGCATTGCGATTTTACCAGCCAAACTTCGTTCTACAAGTGTAATAGCTACTCTCGCAATGTCGTCATCACCTCTATACACGAAGCTTGACCAGGCTAAGAAAGAGACTCGGCTTATTGCGATCGGACCAGGCTTTGACCAGGATGCCATCCGATGTGCAATGCAGACAATCAGCCTCTTGGAGAGGCCACTACCGAAGTATGAGACGATATCTTATGTCTGGGGCGATGCCGCTTCGCGCAGTACTTGTTATGTCAACGACCACATGCTTGACATCCCATTGAGCGCAGAGGTTGTGTTGAGACGCATGCGGGATACTGAATGTGAACGTACAGTTTGGATCGACAGTTTATGTATCGATCAAACGGACATGGATGACCGCAACTACCAAGTGCAGCTAATGTGTGACATCTATTCGAGCACCGCCGTGGGTTTGATCTGGCTTGGAAAGGATAACGGTCATGCTGAGAAAACTTTTGAATCACTTCAAGCCTTGTACAACGAAGCACGTTGGGAGACCAACGACTTCCGAAACTTCAAAAAGACTGTCTGGCCTGGATGGTGGGATGCGTATGGGCCTCCCTCAGCTGTGCAATTCAGCGCAGAAAATCTGGCAAGTTTTTTTGATTTGCCTTGGTTCTCAAGACTCTGGTACGCCATTCCTTACTAAGTCTGCGCAGCATTTATCCGTCAGCTAATACTACGACCCTGCTTTAACAGGGTTGTTCAAGAAGCGGCATTAGCGCCACGAAGTATCTGCTATTACGGTTCGTACATGATCCCGTTATCCGTGATACAGAGGGCCGCAATATGGCTTTACAGCAAAAGCAAATCGTCGCAAGGTCCCCTTTCAGGACACTCCGGTTTAGCTCGCGCTGTACACCTTGCGTCATACACAGACGAACTGTTTGAGACGCCTTTCCGCACTGAGAACAACCTTTTATGGATGTTGAATACACTTAAGCAATATGACACCTCGCATCACGAGGACCATGTCTGTAAGTTAGACTAGTTTGTATCGTGAAGTGACCTTCACTCGTTATGTAATACATCTATCTATCCAAGAACTTCAGTCGTGCAAAACGGCGGATACCTCATAGGTATATCTTGGTATTGACTTTGGGCATGTGCTAACATTGTTGGTTAGACGGACTAGTTGGCATGTACCAGCAATTTCTGCTGCGTGACCAGATGCTCCCGCCGAGACTCGTTCCAGACTATAGACAGCCTCTCAAATACGTCTTATGCAACGCGGCAAAACTCGCCATAGAAGAGTTACGACGACTTGATCCTCTGCTCTACGTCTGCCATCGAACAACAGATGAGCTCGAGCATGATCCATTACCAACTTGGGTGCCGAAGTGGCATCGAAAGCAGGATCTCAAACTTGACCATTTTCCACTGAATTTTAAAAGGTTTCGAGCGTCTCAGGACTCTGAGCCGTGTACACAGCCAGCTGGAATAGACAGTCTGGAGATCTTGATTGCCGACGGCTTTTCTCTGGATAAAGTACAAAATCTTACGGAAGCTTTCTCACAGAACGACCTACACACTGATGACCATTTGCTAACTTTACTCCACTCTGCCGAGAAACTGGTCGCTGGGGTGGTCAATGTGGCTGACGGATTGGAACATACACTCGTGGCTTCACTGGATCACCGAATGATTCCAATGAGTCAAGAACAGAGCTCGGGTGGGTATCACGCGCTTGTCAAGTATTTGGCCGGCAAAAGCACAACTCCTTCATTCGACAGACATAAGGATAATGCCGAGCTTAACGCTATTAGAAACTATCGCGAAGCACTTATTCGCTGGATGCGTAACCGCCGATTCTTTGTCACGAAACTCGGCTACATAGGAACAGGCCCGCAGGTCGTTCGGCGTGGAGATGTGGTCGCTATACTCTATGGATCTGGAATGCCGATCATCCTACGGCAGCTACGGCAGACAGAGTCGTATGCTGTAGTGGGTCAAGCATACGTGTTTGGCCAGATGTTTGGCGAGGCAATCGAAGCCCACAAGAAAGAGGGTTCGAAAGATACACGATTCACACTTGTTTGATCCTTGCTTCTGATATTGCTTGGAAGGCTCCAGGAAAACCATCTACGGAAGAAAGGTGCAAGAGCAGTGGTTGAGGGCCGTAATACGCTTGTTGCCGTAGAAGAGGCCTTAAAATTTATTGTGCATCTCCAATTGATTGACGTTTCTATTCTCGATGTCTATCCGTTCTAAACACCAGTCACTTAGCGACAGGGACTTTGCCCGGTTCCGCTCAGGCATATGTTCTACGCTCGTTTGGGCTGAACCCTGGACCAGCGCCTGGCTGGTTCGGTTCATGGTTGCTTACCACGATGGTAGGTGATGGGAAGGAGTGAGAGCGCAGCTCTAGGCACACAAAGACAATATTGGGCAACAATGAACGACGCGTGGTAACAATGGCATACGTGTCCATCCCTGTGGTCCAAAAGGCCGTCGAGCTATTCCGGAAAGCGACACCCCAATTTCCTAAAGGGGGATTGCCACTCCGAAGATTATTAACCAAAAGGCTTTCTACGAAACACTGTCTTTTCTATCCGAGGTCGGTGCGAGGATCTGAAGTCGTTGTACTTTCCACGTGCATAAGAGGACGGTTCCTATGCACGACCAGAGTAAATCCAATTTGCCTCTGCCGGAGTTGATTGTGAATCCCACATTCCCATTAGAAGGCATATGAGCATCAAGCAGTTGACTGTTAACGGCGTTAGTATCTCGGTAATTGAGTACTCTATAGTCTTACATAATTAGTACTAGGCTGCAATTATTGTCCAGTATCGAAGTTCATCCGCCTATTCTTTGTGAATGCCCCGATTAAATATTCGTGAGAATGGCTATGTAGAATCAGGGGATGTTCGAATGTTGCAGCCGCTAACTAAAAATAGGGTTATGCGGTTACGAGCGTTTGTGTAGGGATCTTCGCCGCAAGTCCGGAAACTCTCACCTAAAACCTCTCCTCACATCAGTACTCCGTACACTCCGCTGATTAAACTGGAATTCTCCATAATGAGGTGTGTTTATAAGCATCAATCTATTTTCTGAAGCCTCAGAATAGTCAATTCGGTCTTCCGAACTTAGTTTGGGTTTCGGGGCATCAGAGTACGGACATGATTGACTGAGTAGCACTTTAGGGAAGATAATCAATTGAAGGGACAGAGCATTTATTGTAAGACGATTTTGCAATTGCTCTATAATTATTCTTGGCTTAAACTGGTGCAGCCTAGTGCTCGTACATCGCAGAGCGCGACGCGCAGGCTGTAGTCTAAGGCCTCAACGTTATCTAGGCTACGGCCAATCTTTGATCCGGCGAATGTCGACGATGCTGCAAGACCACGTGAGAATAGACTCAAGGACTAAGCACAGGTTCGAGATCTCTGGACTGGAGACATGATCCTAAGTCTTGAATATAGCAACTCCGGAGATGGCTGGTTCTCCGCCTCAAACCAACGACCCGGCGCACGCTGAAGCTTCGTCCAGCCATAGCTTGGCAAGGCAACCAGCAGTCGAAGACGTGGACGACGACAATGATGAGGAACTACTTGCCACAGATCCATTGAATGGAGACCTAGCTGCAGGGTACGCGCCCAACGTTCTTACTTTCGGCGCTGTGCTAATTCACTGCTCTTAGTACCTCATTCAAGCGCAGAACGAAGAAATCCACCTTCTCTTTCCCCCAGTTCCTCTCCCGGCCGTCGCCCTCCTCGCCCTCCCACAACAACTCATCCCCAAACCGCTCTCCAAACCGTCCCCCACGCCCCCTGCACCTAAATCCCATCGCCAGCGGCTCCACGGAAGCAATTCTCAACTACCTCGACACTCCAGCTGACGCAGGCACACATCTACAAGATGCCAAAGAGACCACGGCTCTAGATTGGTACGTCGAAGGACCGGGCCGCCGCGTTGGATACGACGACCTGACGGCCATCGACTGGATCTTCGAATACGCGAAGGAGCGGCAGCGGCAGCGAGTGCTTTACAGCAACACGTCCGGCATCGCGGGCTACTTCCGGCAGATCGCCGACGCGAGCCAGATCTGGTGGGTTCTGATCGCGACGGGAATTGCTGCGGGCTTAGTCGCGGCGTTCATCGATGTTGCGAGCGATTGGTTGGCGGATCTCAAAGGAGGCGTATGCAGCAACATAGAGCAGGGCGGTAAATTCTATCTGAGCAAGGCATTTTGTTGTTGGGGATACAGCCAACTCTCTCAGTGCAAAGATTGGCGCTCTTGGGGACAGTTAATGGGCGTGAACAATGCAGCAGGGACTTGGATTGTGGAGTTCATTGCGTTTGTGATACTTTCGGTATGTACTTTTTGACGCCTTGATTGACTGCGCGCTGACACGCTCCAGGTTATATTCGCTGTTTGTGCTAGCTTTCTTGTACAAAATTACTCAATATACGCGAAGCATAGCGGCATACCCGAGATAAAGACGGTTTTGGGCGGATTTGTCATTCGGCGCTTCATGGGATCCTGGACGTTAATTATCAAGTCATTGGGGCTAGTAAGTTCACAATTTACATTCAGTACTGTTCTTGGCTAACGTTGTAGTGTCTGGCTGTTGCATCAGGCTTATGGTTGGGCAAGGAAGGGCCTTTGGTACATGTTGCTTGTTGTTGCGCGAATCTTGCTCTGAAAGCATTTGATACCCTTAACTCTAACGAAGGTTGGTCGGTCGGTATTTGATGGTAGCCAAGACTTACGCATAGATATAGCGCGGAAACGAGAAGTACTCTCTGCCGCTGCTGCAGCCGGCATTTCGGTGGCGTTTGGCTCACCCATTGGTGGCGTACTTTTCAGTCTCGAACAACTTTCATACTACTTCCCAGACAAAACCATGTGGCAAAGCTTTGTCTGCGCCATGATTGCCGCCGTCACTCTCCAAGCATTCAACCCTTTCCGCACTGGCAAGCTCGTCCTGTTCCAAGTCACCTACCACAGTGGTTGGCATGCTTTCGAGCTCATACCTTTTGCCATACTCGGCATCATCGGAGGACTGTACGGCAGCCTATTTATCAAACTCAATATGAGGGTGGCAGAGTGGCGAAGAACGCGGAATTATCTAAAGAGTCCACTTCTCGAAGTCACCATCGTGGCGCTTATCACTGCACTCATCAACTACCCGATCAAGTTCATGCGCGCTCAAGCATCAGAACTCGTATATACGCTCTTTGCTGAATGCGTAGACATAACCGATGATCAGCTCGGCCTCTGCAAAGAAGGAATCGCGAACACTGGAGTCGTTACCTTGTTGATTCTCGCTGCAGTCCTCGGCTTCGTGCTTGCGTCTTTCACCTTCGGGCTTCAGATTCCAGCCGGTATTATCCTTCCATCCATGGCCATTGGAGCTCTCTTCGGTCGTGCAATTGGTCTCATTGTCAAAATCTGGCAAGAAGCCTATCCAAACTTCATCTTCTTTGCGTCTTGCGAATCTGACTTGCAGTGCATAACACCGGGGACATACGCAATTGTCGGTGCTGCTGCCGCCCTCGCAGGTGCTACGCGCATGACGGTCTCAATTGTAGTTATCGTCTTCGAATTGACCGGCGCGCTCACATACGTCTTACCGATCATGATCGCAGTCATGATAAGCAAATGGGTAGGCGACGCCATTTCTCCTCGCGGCATCTACGAGTCCTGGATTCAATTCAATGGATATCCATTCCTGGACAATCGCGACGACAATTCCGCTTCCGTACCCGATGTACCCGCATCACAGGTCATAACACGCATAGAGGACCTCGTCATCATCACAGCGACAGGCCATACGATCCAGTCACTGCAGGAACTGCTAAAGCGACATCCATTCCGCGGCTTTCCAGTCATCGATAACCCTCGTGAAGCACTGCTGCTAGGATACATCTCTCGCACGGAACTCGATTTCGCCATCGACTCTGCGCTGCACACGCGCAATCTGTCACCAGACACAGAGACGTATTTTGCGCATCAACCACTCGCTGATCCAGCAACAACGCTTGATTTGAGACCATGGATGGATCAAACCCCAATTACACTGAACGTAAAGTCTAGTCTTGTGCTGACGGTCAACCTGTTCCAGCGATTGGGCCTTCGCTACGTTATCTTCGTGGAGAAGGGTGGACTTAGGGGTTTGTTGACGAAGAAAGATGTTTGGCTGCTTCTGAATGGCGCTGATGGGACACGTATGGCGGATAGGGAGCAGCTTGCAGCCGAACAAGGTGGAGGCGAGGATGATGTCGGCGCGGAGTTGCTTGGTGATGATGGGGACGAATGATGAAAGGGAGAGACTTGGATGACTTGAGTAGTATAAATGTAAGTTATGAAAGGCAATGCGCAGCTTGAATTTTCGTTCGACTGCAGCTCCAGGCTGGGCATGGGATTGGAGTTTGAGGAAATAAGCGTATTCGACCCGTGCCCTTTGGGTGGGGATTTGCGCTTTGCAGGGCAGCCCATTATGTTGCCTGCATCGAGGCGTGTCCGAACTGCACTTCAATATAGCAATGGACGCAAGACGTATATTTTCTGCCATTCAAGTAAATTTACAACACAATATATTCTTGCTCGGCAGTTAGCGCCGCAGGAGCACGGTCACATCGCGAAATCTTCTGGCAGAATTGCGATACTACGGCACGCCTGATGGCAGGCTCGAGATCTGCTCCGGCAAAACTAGGTGGTGCTAGTCGGACCTCAAGCAACAAACCGACCCGATGATGTTCACAATTGCCGGATAATGGATTATTAATTGAGTTTGATGCCGAACCGATGCAATAACGTTATCCATTTAACAATCGCTATTCCCGCAAGCTTCTGGCTTGTACCCCTCAATTCAATTTTCACTCAACAGCGAAATAATCGTCGTCGTCATGCCTGGGCTTAAAATCGTGTTTGGTACTGCGGGATGCAATCCAGGTGCCGCCTTTCCAGACGTTGAAGCTATCAAAGAGCTTCTTGGTGTTCTCGAAAAGAATGGAGTGAAAAATCTCGATACCGCGCAACTTTATGGCCAAAGTGAGACCCTACTCGGAGAAGTTGGCGCCGGTACCGACGGGCATTTCATCATCGACACCAAGTCCAAAGGAGGCTTCGATCTGGGCAATGCGCTGAAGCCAGAGGTTCTCCGCGAACAGGCTCACGAATCGATCAAGAAGCTTAAGGTCAAACAGGTGGATGTCTTTTACATCCACGCACGTGAACCGACCATTCCCTTGGAAACTTGGACCCCGGTTATCAATGAGCTCTACAAGGAGGGCCTTTTCAAGCGCTTTGGCGTGTCTAATTTCTATCCGGAGGATGTGGAAGCGTTGTACGAGCATTGCAAGAGGAATGGGTACGTTCTGCCGACCGTTTTTCAAGGCAACTACAGTGCAGTTGCGCGAAAGCCGGATACGGAGCTCTTCCCGGTCCTCAAGAAGCTCGGCATCGCCTTCTATGCGTACAGCCCACTGGCAGGAGGATTTCTTACCAAGACGAAGGAGCAGCTGCTCGATGCCACGGATGCTGGTCGGTTTACCAAGGGTAGAACGCCGATGTATCGCCAATTGTACGTCAAGCCGTCATATCTCGACGCTCTCAGTGACTGGCAGAAGGTTGCTGAAGATGAAGGAATTTCAAAGGCGGAGCTAGGGTATAGGTGGGTGAGCTTTCACTCTCCACTCAAGGAAGAGGACGGTGATGCAATTATTTTTGCTGGCAGCAAGTTGCCTCAAGTGGCAGAGACGATCCAGAGTATCAGGAGAGGTCCTCTGAAGCCGGAGAGCGTGAAGGCTATCGATGCTATCTGGGAGAAGATTAAGCATGAGGCGCCTTTGGACAATTATAACTCTCATGTTGCATTGCTCCAGCAGAAGAGCGCTTGAGTACTGTGGTACGCCATGAAGCGCTGTGTATAAGTTGTTCGTTACCGCAGTAGACTCTAGAAGCGGACCGGACGTCAAAGGTTCGCAAGACGTCAGATTCAGGTTCGGGAGAATCCGTCGACCGTACCTTCCGTGATCGATTTCGATTTCTTTTTTAGCTGGTGAGTTTGCAACCATTTTTGTCATATCACGATCAGCGATGCTGCATCAAGGCCAGCTGGTCATGAAAAGTGCCGGTGACGTGGATCACCGGGGCTCGATCACTTTTCCCTTGCATAATTCTTTTTTTCCTCCTTGCCATTCCCATCCCATATGGCTTTAGAGCTAGCTTTGTCAAAACTGAGCCACAACGAATATTTCAGGGATGCGATATGCGCTTTGATCTTGCTCGTATCGTTCGTTTCTAACTTCCTCATTTCCCTAATTCTGGGCCAAGTCATATGAAGTAGCCTATCGCGGCTAGGCCTGGAGTACGATGATCTCGCCCGTCTCGCCTTTCAGAGCGGTGGTGATGAATCAGTGCACACATGTGCAATACGTTCCAAACACCGGGTGCGCGTCTCTCCGCGGCAGAGTGGGAAAAGCTCCCAAGCGCGCAACTGCGCACTCATGCAACGACAGCATGTGCGCAGCTTGCATTGCGGCACAGTTCGCCTACGGCTTGTTCCGGCGCAATTCCGGACTGACCGGCTGATACAGAAGCATTGTGCCCTAATTAAATTCCTAAAGCAACGTGCGATTTGAGAATTTTTTATTTCTTTTTTTACAACATATCCAGGCTGCGCGTGTTCAAGTTTCAAGGGTTCGGACGGGCGTTTATTCAGATGATTGGAGAGGACTGATTGTCGAATACACTGTCCAAATTCGCTAACCCACAGTTCCCTTTTTGATGGACGTGGATGCAGACCTTCGGCTGGTGTCTCAAGAACCCACATCTGCTGTTCCGTCTCTCAATCCCAGGATCCAAGACACGAACCATACGATAATGACTTCATAGCCTCAAGATCCAACGTAGCTCCGTTGCATTCCGATCATCACGCACTGGTCCCTACAAGGCCAAGTGTTTAGACTAAGCTTCCACAACGGCTTGCACGGTAATATCCGCCGTGCAGATCCAAACTTAGCCCTCAGCTACTGTAGACATGCACTATCGTACCGTCTTTCCAAAGCCTTCATTCTTTCGCAGAAAGCGAACATGAGAAAGTGAGGCTTGTCCACACATAATTCAAATCCTCCCAGCCTCCCTTGCTTCTATTATCGCAGTCTCAACTCCATTCCATCCAACAGAACTCGTGTGGCTTCCTGTGATATTTATAGCTAAGGTCTTCCAGTGTTCAGATCGTGAGGTTCGATACGCTTTCCCATATGAAGTACGTCGGATCCAGTAGAAATTCGGGCTCACAACTGGACTTCAATGACAAGATTGAAGCGGTGAGGTAGACAGTAGGCAACGGCCCAGCAACGTTGGTATCATCATGGCTGACAAGCCTCGGCTCAGCTAAGTTTGGACTTCCGGCGCGAAACATTCCCAGGTTACATGGATCAAAGCCAGGGAATGCAACTCTGCGGGAAGCCCTGAGGCTAACGTGACTTCAAAGTCCAGAGTCTGCCACTGACACAATGACTTTTCCTCGCCTTGTACGGTTCGAACAGGTTGGCGCAATAATGGAGTAGAGCGATTTGGACGGAGCCCAAACCATCGGAACTTTGTCTTTACCACAGTCTCAAATTTACGACCAATTCAATACTCCGTACGTCGAGAGCCTTGACAGCGATTTCCGCAGACTTTGGCAAAGACAAGGAATCGGATCGCTTCCAGCCACCGTGGTCTTCGGCGGCAGGCCGCTGGCCCAGTGCACATCACGCTCGCGGCCGCGTTGCCCTACTCTATCGTATCAGAGCGCTGGCTCGACCTGAAGTCTCGCGGTTTTCATCGCGGCTCCGCCGTTCTCGATCTGAGCTGCAGCTCGGCGGGATTTTCCTCACTGAATGTGCTCAGCCTACCCTGCCGTCTTTGCGCACCCTCCACCCACAGTCGGCCGCCTGGTGCTAGCGCGTCACCCTAATGACACAACCTAGCACGCAAATAGCATGCAAGCGATCCGACGAAGGCGTGGGTTCGCTGCCCTAGAGCTCTGTACTCTAGCTTGCCACATTTAGCACGGTAAGGCCTGCCTTGCCTCAATATAGTCGGGGCAAGACCAAGCGTCAGATGGAACGAGGCAAACGAATTCAAAACCGAATGGAGGCACAAAGCTTTGCATTTTACACCGTGAAGGTGCATATTTCCGGAATAATCCGTCGAACGTCAGCCAGTCAATAGCTACCAGCATCGTACTCTGCCGCGTCCTATTTATCCTCACATGCCGATTCACCACTCGAAGGAAAAGGGTTTGTCGTACGACCCGTAAGCCAATGCTTCGGTAAAGTCAGTGACGCAAACGCGATGGGACCATTCGACATTGCCAAATGATACGCTCGAGACACAATTGTAAACGCATCGTACCCTTTGGAGCGATAGTCTTCGCTGTGGGAGTGGGTCTTCGTTGTTTTCGCTTGGCTAATTAGCTAACGTAGTTCTCTGCTCTTACGGTCGAGCGTCTATCTTTGTGTAACCATTGATAATCCGTTAGAACGTTGCAAGGCTTGTACCTTAACGCCATGAAACAACAATACTCCGATGATCAGTTAGAGAATAAATTTAAATTCAAGCTTTAGCTTGCTCTGGACCCAGTTGATTGGACCCGGCAGAGACTGACTTGATATACGGCAGTGACAGATGTCCTAGGCTATCGCCTTCCATACACGCTCGTGCCGAATCGGGTATTCGTCACGGAGCTCGTATGATTTTGTTCGGCGCACAACGAAAGTGCGTAGTCATCAGCTCATGCAACCGGCTGGACTACACGTAACCCTACTCCCTAGCTAATGTGTGAGTCGCTCGCAGTCGAGCTCCCGCTAGGCCCGCGTGCGTCTTCGAATGACATACCCATACTGTTATTTCGACTATGTCTTATGTCCATTTATATCATTCAGAACCCGACGCTTCTTCACACATCACAGCTGCAGCCTCTCTCCTTTGCTCGTTCTCAACGTTTTCCTAGTTCATGAAAAGAAGCTCGTTCTTCTTCTTGGGTTAGGTACCAGTAGGTTGAGAATACGCTCAGTTGTTTGATAAGCAATGACTGTCGAAAATTTGAGGTAAGCGGGGCATTCTGGTTGCGTCTTGTCTCATCGGATCATGATTCTGAATTGCTTTGTTCCAACTCTAACATTTCTCCTACAGTACTGGCGCCACGTGCGGAACCACCCACTCCGGCGCATCCCTTCTGCGGAACGAGCCCGCGTATTTGGCGACAACAGATACGGGCAAGATGGAGAATCTGCCGTTGACCGTCGCGAATGTTGCATTTTACAACCAAACCGTCGAGAGACAGATGGTAAATGAAGCTAGCCCTCGAAAAGTCGACTTTCTCATGTCCAGCATCGGCGCACATCTTGATAGCCCAGGCAGTAGCATGAGCGACGAAAGTTCCGACATCCGAGAAGAACTCGACGGAATTCTCGCCGCCATTCAAGACCAAGCCACCGTCGACGGCGTGCGCTGACCAGACTTCAACCGGGCTTTTGTCAACTTTCTCATGTATTTCCACGCAGCAATCTCGTGAGGAGTGGATTCGAGAGTTGTTTCGGATTTTGTGAGCGATTAAACTTTCACTTGGCTTTTGTTGGGAGTATTGGTATTGCCACGATTGGTCGCCTAAAATGCTGCACAGCAAGCTTACTATGCTTTCATGTTACTGATACTCATGATTGGTTACTAGGGAGTTGAAGGAACCTACTAGTGAATCTTCGAATGCCTCTTTCCTTGTGGCGAACATATTCGTGTAGCTTCCGTCCGCGACATTTCGGAATCAATGTGTGTGAGACACGGTTACCAATGAGCGGCAATCAGCCTTTTTCGCCTTGCCAATGGAAGGTACATGCATGCAAAGACCTAAGATCCCGTCCGTCATGGTTTTTCAAACTACCTGAGGAAACGCGCCTAGTCCAGTGTAAATGCAAGTAGGCCATGGATCATGAGCAGTCGCAGCCGTCAATATCCTTGAAAATAGTTCCGAGAGCTCCGGAAACTGAGACATGCAACTCCAACTTGCCGCTCTGTACTTGCGCAGATAGGACCGGACGCAGCTGAAATCCCAGCATGTGGCGAACAGGTGAAACAAACTTCGAAAGTGCCAGGTAAAACAGTATGGAACGACAGCTACCACCTCGGCGGAAAGAGTGCATTGCGCCCTAAACTCGGGCGCGTAGAGTATTGCCACCCCAGAGACGCATTGATGCAGATCACCAAGGCTCCAGACCCGTGTCGAACCGGAAATATGTGTTGAACATTCATTGGAGTTGCGTTTTTCTTCTCACTATCCAGTGAGCTGAACCCACCTTCTCTATATCATCGGGACGGTGTGTTTTCCCCAGATAATGCAAGACCGGTGTAGGTCACGGCTCGTGAACGACGCTCGAAACCGCACTTAGTTAGGACTTGCGAGAGTGACGGCGGGCTGGGTGACCGGTCTACCCAAAACGGCCTTCGTGTTTTCTTTTGCGCGGGGTTGCGTGAAATCACACAAGGAATACAGCCCAGGTAAAACGGGACGTGCAGCTGGGTAAGGAGGGAGGTGTCGTCCGTCTTGTGGCCCTGGAAGCGGTTCTATCGTTCCATCGCATGCTGGTGCTTTGAGCTATGTGGTTCGACTAATGCCGATTCTCCTTCGGAATATCCGCCCTTCAATGGAGCTGCTCGCGCACAATTTTGAGCCGCAATACACCTGCCACACGAATCGATCCCGCAGTTTCGCCTGAGAACGAACGAATAGTCCCGCAAGAACAATTGTTGTAAGAGAGGTGGCGAAGGCGGTTTGAATACCATGTTACGAGTTACCTGGATCTCCATCAGGCGAGCTTATGCGAGAAGTCCAAATCCATCGACAAAGCCTTTAATGACACTGGCTGTCGTCTAACAGGTGATTACTTTTCCTCTTCATATGTATTCTTCTCCTTGGATTCGGCCAGCATTGAAATTCAGATGTTTAGAAGAAGACTCTTCGTGAGGCTCCTCCGATCCGTAATCGCACTAGTATCGTTTATTGAAATTCTATGATTGCTTCTTCCCCGGTACTTCAACCTCTCTTCTTAGAGCATGAAGGATAAAATAAGAAGAAACTGGCGGTGTGAGAGAAACAGCAGATGTGTGAGTGAGTCGTGGCGCTTCACAGCGTGTGTTTGGATCTTCGGATGTTCTGCAAGGTAGACATACAATGCTGGCGCGCCACAACTACACAACGGTGTAGCAAGCTGGCCGCCGATAGGTAGAAGAGCTTTGTGTAATGTTCAGCCACGGCAATCACCGAGTACCTCAGTCCATTCAACACTTGCCACGAACCCGAGGCCCGCACCTTTAAATGACAGGTTGTGCGATGCGAGAGAACATGCACGGAATAATGTCAACTGCATGCTGAGTTGCGCACTCGATGCGAACACGCTGTTCTTCGCGTCGCATGAATTGAGTGTCATTGGTTCGAGGATGGATCGGTTCATCATTGCGTGAGAAGCATGAGTGGACTGAACCTTGCCTAAGGAGTCGCAGTGATATGTTGTCTTAACATTGCTCGGAAGAGAAACCAAGAGGTGGTCTCCATTGGAATGCGTTAGAAATGGTAAACGTGTGCTTATGATTGCCATTGGAGGCTCTACCCATGCTTGCTGGGGCATCATAGTCTTGTCGTGGTTGATTCAATCTTTTCTTCTCCACAGCAAAGACTTTTGACTCGTGGGTGGTAATGCCCAGAAATTTATGTGTTGAATGATTGTTGTTCGACAATAGCCCTAGGATCTTTCGCTGCATAAATCGGCCAGAATGCCGTTCGAACTCTGCTGACACCTACTTTTGTGAAGTGGTAAGCCTTCACGATCGCCAATGTGCAGATTGACCGAGTTCATGAGGAATTTTTTTTAACCCAACCAGCGGTTCCAGAATTGTGTCTGAAAATCCGGTGCCTGAAACCGGGCTCTTCTCTCACCATTTTACTGGAATATCTTTACGACCAAGGAGACCGCTGACTGATGGCTCGAGACACGTTGGTGACGAGCAACGAAAGGTAATCGTAGCATTATATGACATCGGATAGAATCCGGGCTTGATTCTTCATCTCTGCTTACCAGATTTAACAGCGTGAAAGGAAGCGAATCAAATCTTTGTCCAAGTGACGATGACAATTCTGAGCAAGTCCCACCGCCGACCGTGGAAGACCAGAATGTGCAGACGGATAACTCCACAAACGATAAAGTTGGATTCGAACTGACTTCGATCGGTTCGCAGTTCAATGCTACATTGGAAGAACCTGCCGTCTGAATGTCAATGCCAAACTACAATCTTAAGCGATGATGGGAGCTGTAGCGCAGTGGCTGCCGGGTGGAACGGATGCTTTTTCAGTCTAGCGTTTGGGTGACCGAAGGAATTTAGCTTGTTTCGCAGTATTCTTCCGTGCGTCGATTTTTGTGTTGGCACCTGGTGAGGCTTTAAATGACAACCTGATTGCTGTGTATCACAGCTTGGTAGGTTGCGTACGGTACCTGCCTGCTGTAGTCAAACTCAATAAACAACACATGTTTCTGGTTTTTGCGACGATGGTATGTAGCTCCTTCGGCAAAACGTTAAATTCAATTTTTTCTCTTTCTCGCTTCATCCGTAAACCTTTCTTTCATGGTATGCACTATACGCCGCAGGCCCTGTAACCTCAAGTCTCGCGTCTCACCGAGATACAAGGCTGCCACGGGCCAGGCATGAATCGAGCCTTGTTCTTCGTGCACATCGACTTCTGCGCCAGACTTTTCTAGCATTTGGATCAAGTTCCGACATTCTGGTGCTAGTACTTCCTCCGAGCCATACAGGAAGAACCAGCCACAGCTCGGAGTAGAGCGTCTCCAAAGATTCGAGTCTCGACATTCGCCGGGAGATACACGTGGGTCATGCGGCGATACTTTTGAGCCAATATAATACCTGCCATACAGGTCCAGAGTCTTTTGATCGAGATAATCACTTCTTGTGTTTTGATTCTTCTGAGAAATGATTGTAACCCAGGGCGAAATCATAACTGCAAGCCGCGGTAACCGTTCAAGATAGTCCGAATCTTCCGCTAGCACTAGCAACATGCTCAAAATCAGGGTTGATCCCGCAGAGTCTCCAGCGACACATACTCTAGATGGATCTTCGATGATGGAAAGAACATAATTATAGCCTGCAAAGGTCTGATGCACTTGTCTAGGATAAACGGCATCTGGTACAAGCGTATAGTCGAGGGCGAACAGCGCTGGATTCTTGAACCCAGCTTCATGAAGCAAGGCGACCCAAGCGAGTAGGAACTCCATGTAGAAATAGCTTGAGCCCATTGCAAAACCTCCACCGTGGCAATAATACACAACGATGTCGGGCTTCTTGGAGGCGTCAGAATTGATCCACACGCCCTTGAAATACGGCATTGAGATCTCACGCCACGGTATGGGGCATTTTAAATAGCCATGACGGAGCATTCGGAAGCGAAGGAACGGAAGAGCCACTTCTTTGGAAAAGAAGACTCGACCTATGAAGGCCGGCATGTTGGCGAATGCATAGCGTACACAACGTATTATGAAGTCCTGGAACGGTGTTGCTAGACGCACAAACGGTGCCTGGCGTTCTTTTGGTAGCCAGTACCTGTCGTGTATAAATTGTGAAGGGAGTTGAATTGCTGGAATAACTAATATTAGGTCACTGAAAGTCGAAAGTGATGGGGCCTGGAGGAATCATACTGAGGAATGGCAAGGCTCCAAGCAACCACATTGCCGTTCTGAAAAAGCCGGCTTGAAGGATCAGCTGAGGTGTTAAGAAGCCGAGAAACACCAAACAGTCTAGCCAGGAGATTTGACTCAGAATCATCGTGACGGTTCCGAGACGGATATACCTGAGAAAACCATTGAAAGAGACCCTTATTTATAAATCTCGGAGAAGGTAAGACTGCAGTGAGTGCGTATTCCCAATGAGTGTCGTGTTTCATCCAAGTTCATGTCCCATGATCGAAACGTCCGAGAGCATTAGCATAAGAGACTAGAGAATGAATATGTATGCCAGCCTTCGATCCATTCACAAAAGGACAAGAAGAATATCTAGGAAGCTACCACCAAGCACCGACCTTTGAAAATCAAAGCCGGGATGAAATGAGTTCTCGATGCCAAGATGGTTGTTGGCAGGATCTTATTAGTTCAATTTTATTAGACGCAGCAGATACGGAGGTACCATGGTATGGTCACGTGCGAGGCTAACACTAGCGCGAATCTACTCCCGCACCCCCGGGCCGGAAATCTTCCACTTCGAAACTTCGTGAGCTTTGCGACGCATCTAACAACAAACATCCACCATCCTCGAAGGACGTATAGCAGCGAGCTGTCAACCTCTCATCGCTTGCTATCTAGGGCGCCTAGGATGATGTAAGGTTACCAACCACATCATTTCTACGCAGATTCTGAAGGTCTCTCACATCAGTCGCCATGGCGGTGGTGGAGCTCTCGGAGAGTGCTTTGGAGCTTGCCAGGTAAGATCCACCTTCACGCGGAGTCTCGGGCGACTTTACTGACATCTACAGGTCTCTCTCGGTCGATGAGATTCCCACGAAGCTGCGATGCGTAAACTGCAACCGTTTGGCCGTTTACGCGTCCAAGCTGCCTTGCTGCGATCAAACGCTTTGCGCAGATTGTAAGTTTTCACCCATCGTTCATGCTATTCCCCCATTCAGTACGTGGAACTAACTTAGAATGCAGGCCAAGTATCCCTGCCAACGAAATGTCGTGTCTGCGATTACGACGGCGTTACCGCCAGCAAACTCACTATCAACAAGCCACTCCGGCTCACCATTAGGCAGTGGCTCCAGAAGCGCGAAAAGATCCGTGACCAAGCGCGAGCTGAAGGTCTCACCTCCGCATCCGGTACTCCTGACACTCTAGCCGTTGCTAACATCACTGTCTCATCCAAAGGTCACCCTGCAACAGCGCAATCAGTCAAACCTGAGGTCGGGAATCAAGAGCTTAGTCAGAATAAAGGTATCACATCAGTTACTACCGATAAATACGTAGGGATCCTCGACATAATTTCATTTGACGAAGTAATAGCTTACGCGGCCAAACAGGATATCACCAAGGACAGCGTTGGAGACCAAACGACTCCACAAGAAACCCGGAAGTCCACAACACCTCAAGCTGGTGCCACGAATGCAGCAGGTGGAGATTCACCATATCAAGACCCTTCGAATCAGTCTGAAACAGTTGATTCCAACGATGGCTTGCCCGAGAACCAAATGGGTGACCAAACTAACGTTGGAATGAATTGGAATGTAACTGGCGGTCCGATGTATAGCAATGAATTCGGCTATGATTCGACCGAAGCTGGATTCCAAAGCATGGATTGGAGCAACAACGGAATGTTCAACCCAATGATGCAAATGCAAATGCAATCAGGTTACGGCGGCTTTGCAAACATGGGTAAACACTCTACCAAATCACATCCATCAAACCGCTCTAACAAGTTGGTAGGTATGGGAATGAATCCCATAGGCTTCTCTACCGGAATGTTCGGAGGATACGGCATGCAAGGCATGGGCCCAATCATGGCGGGAATGAACGGCATGAACATGAATATGAATATGAACTCCAGTGGTGGGTACGGTAGTTGGAATGGACATCAGATGGGTGGCGACTTTGGCACAAATGCTGGATATTATCCCAATAGTGGATATAACTTGCATCACCAGCACCCTAATGGTAATTTCCACAACCAAAATGGTTTTCATGGTCAAGGTTCAGTCCGTTCGGGCTTCGGCCGCGGTTCACAAAACACTTACCGCCGCGGAGGTTCTCAGGTTTACAATTCACGACCTGATTCTAGGCACCCTTCCTTAACTGGTATGAAGCAAGACACTTCTGTTGCAAGCAATGTTCACCGCGGTTCTCCCATTGAGGTTACTGACCAAACTAAAGCCCAGCATAGTTCTACAAATCAACCATCGGAGTTGCCACAGCAGCGTGGTCAAGATGAAATGTCTGAATCTACAGCTGCAGACTTCTCAAATGACCAAGCTACTCAAAACGATGCAGCTTTGGACGATCAATTTGGGCCTGCAGGCGGAATAGACGAAAGCATCCTTCCAGACTTCGCAAATGACACGCGTGAGAACAACACACGTGAGAACAAGACACGTGAGACTGTCCGTACTCCTATACATCAAATTAACCCAGCAGAACCTGTCTCAGCTCCCCCATCATCTACTGCAGAATCAGCTACATCAGATATCCGCATCATCACCGAAGACTCCCAAGACGACATGATGGAGGCGCCCATCGAAGGTTTGCAGACATGTTGTTCAACTCCTTCGCAGTACCTGATTTCTGACATTGGTTCAGTCTTCGGCGTTGATATGCCGGCTTACGATCAGTACGATTATACGAACCAATTATGGGCAAATGGCTTTGCCCTTCGTGGTCGTGGAGGGAGTGGTTACCATCGTGGCGGTTACCAACGTGGTGGATTCCACGGAAGAGGCGGGCGTAAGTGTGATCACTGGTCGCCGAAAGATCGTGATATTGACCGTCGAACAGACCTTGGTTTTGAGGCCGCCGGCCAGGGTGTTGAGGGTGCTCCGAAGGGACCTAAAGCTTGGCGTGATGGCACTGCAGGTCAAGGTCGCGGAGGCTCAATGACAGCGAGGGGAGGTGCCAGCATCGCAATGGGTGAACACCCAAATCAATCAGAACAACCTGGATCACAGCCACAGCCTGAACGAGCTCGATCACCCGCAGCAGCTAGAGAGCCGCCCAAACAGCCAGATATCTCGGCACCTGCGCTCTCCGAATCTCGTGGTCAACCCGATGATGACACCGAAACCTCATCCACACGTCGACATGATCCGGAAGATGACACAGCAGCGATTAATGATGATATTCAGAGCCGTCTAACAATAAACGAAGATGGCACTCGAGATACTTCCGTTGATTCTCAAAGGCGCCATAGCAGCAAACAGAATAGGGATGAGTATCCTTCTTCGCGCTCCCGTCACCGACGTGAAGAGAGGTCGCGGTCGCGGTCGAGGTCGGGATCAGAATCCTCAGACTATGCTGAACGTCGTCGTGATTCCGATCTTAAGGCAAGTCGATCGACTAGGGCACAGAGTCTTCCTCCGGTGCTTCCGAGTTCTAACTTTTTCCAGGACCGACGCGATTCGGAGACCAACCGCCGTCGCCATGACGATGATCGCTATCGAGAGCGTGATCGGGAGCGAGACCGCGATGAGAGGACTCATCACCGTGAGCGTGAAAATAGAGCTATTGAACATGCTCGTGAAGCTAGGGATCGTGAACGAGACCGTGAAGATCGAATTCGTGGGCGAGATCGTGATAAGGAGCGCAAGCATCGCCGTGACCTGTCGTCTGAATCATCAGGTTATTGCCGTTCTTCTCACCGCAGTCGGAAAGACCACAAAGGAGAGCGTTCTCGCGAACGCCGCAGATCGCGCTCTCCTTCTCGCGAACGTGACCGTGAACGTGACCGTGAACGTGACCGTGAGCGCGGCAGTCGCAACAGCCGCAAGCATGGCGCTGATGAACTTCGCTCTTCCTCAAAGAAGACATCCTCAAACGGTGGGACACCTGCAGTTCGAGAAGAGGAGTTCAAAATCGCAGGTCGATCCAGCCGGAAACACGGTGCTGCAGAGACCTCACGCGCAACGAGCGGCCGATCGAACACTCAGTCAACTCTTCCAACCGGACCCTCGTCCATGGCACCACCGACGGGACCTCGCCGCGACCGCGATGCATCTGGGCGGCTTCCTCGTGGGCCTTCTGGCACGGCCTCTGCATCCCGACCATCGCAATCTCGAGCTTCGAATGCTCCGTCCACCACTCCGGCTGCACCAGCGCCAGCGCCCGCGCCTGCTCCGGCCCCGGCCCCGGCTACGGCGGCGACCGCTGGCAACGTGGACATCTACGCTATGGAGCGCGAGCGCGCGCGTCAAGAGCGGCTCGCGGTTGAAGAGCGGCGCCGGTCCATGGCGAGCGCTGGGCAGGGCCGCAAGCGGAGCTACGGCGACGCCACGGCCGAGGATGAGGTGCCGTTTGGAGCTCCGACGGCGCCGAAGGGGGACGGCGCCGGCCGCAAAAGGCGAGTGCTTGATGACCGAGCGGAGCGGCTGCGCCAGGTGGAGATGGAGCGCGAGCGCGCGAGGTGGGAGTAGGCAGTTTGAGCGGGAGATGATCGACATTGCATGGCGGGAGTTCCTTGATGCATTTACAGACTGGAAGGTGGCTTATTTTTACTTTGCTATCTCGTGGGATTTATAGCATGGGACATGGATGGCGTAGAATGGATACATCGGAGTTGCAAAAGATATGATCTGCCAGAAAGGTATCGATCAGGGATGGCACTTTCAACGGGCTGGTAACATTCGACGACATTTATCTGTATAGTACTTGAACCGGGTGGACATGGCATTGCTAGCAGTTCTATCATCATAAAAAGAATAAATGAGAATCACCTATTGGTTTTTGAATGAATCCTTATAGACTTTTGAACAGCTCCGTACATTGCTAAGCACTTATTCAGACCGCTGATTGTAACTAAGTTGTTGCATCCTTCCGCTACGATTGTGGAAATATATCGTCGATGAGAAATGGTAGGTTACGATGGGCACAATGACAACATATTAAGATTCGAAAGTGTGAATCTCTATTTCTAAGGACATTTTGGCTTCAAATTCGCTGTAGCTTTGCCTTCTCTTTTCGCAGATACGGGCGAGCTTTATCCCTAAACTCCGTCATTTACAAAGCTATCAAACGCTAGATTGGATTAAGGCTGCAAAATGTTCGCACAATTGGCCAGGTTGTTAGACTATCCCAGACGAATCCTTGCCGCATGTCATGGGTTGATCTCGGTGTCCGCCAAAGCGCGAGGGATTCGATTTCCGCAATTCGCGGTTCATTACTCTACGCTAAAAGCTACCTGGAATCGCTCGGCACCTACCCGTGTCCTATATCCGCTCGATTCATCGATTTCCGGCATGCTCTTAAGTCCCCCTATGGGTGTTCACTCGGGACCCGCAATTTTTCCATGGGGTTCATGTGGTGCTCATAACCGTAAGTAGAAGCCCTGTGCCGAAGGAAAACATTGCGTACACATAGGAAGAGGATGCTTGGACTGAGATCATACTTTAAACGATTTCTATTTATCAGCGGCTTCTTGAATTCTTTATATTTTTTCTTTCCTTTGTCGTACTCTTAGTCGTCGATTCCTCTCTCATCGTCCTGCTAGCAGTACAGGATGGCGCAGAATTCACCTCTTCGTGATGCTCAAGACTCGCTCCCGCACGTTCTAGAAAATTCAGCAGGCGCGCTCCCTTCGCAAAACCCAACTATCTCTCAGAAAGATCGATTAACTGTCGTTCATCCAGAAGAGACAGCAGTGCCCTTTGCAGAGTCGTCAAATGGAGACTTCGATAAAGATACATCTATTAACGATCTAAATACTGGCTATATCAGCAGTGAGATAAAGCTGGAATCTCCAACGAGCTCGACAGACGAAAGTATCAACACCGAAAAAGACATCGAGAAAATTGCGGAAGCTCGGGCTGTAAAGGTTTCATTACCTCAGCAAAACAAAGATCCAAATCTGGTACAATGGGACGGACCGGACGACAAGGAGAACCCCATGAATTGGCCAACATGGAGGAAGTGGGCTACTTCACTTTCAATGGCCTGGATGACTTTCGTCATAACCTTCGCCTCATCTGTGTTTTCCACTGCGACAGTCGCAACAGCAAAAGAATTCCATGTTTCCGAAGAAGTAACGGTCCTGGGCACCGCTCTCGCTGTCCTTGGCTTTGTTGTAGGTCCCATAGTGTTTGGGCCCTTCTCCGAACTGTATGGCCGCAAGATTCCCCTGTTCTTTGGATATATTGTGTTCGCCATCTTCCAGATCGCCGTTGCCGTCGCTCAGAACCTGCAAACCATCTTCATTTGCCGCTTCCTTGGTGGCGTCTTTGGCGCTGCTCCACTAGCCATCGTTGGAGGAGCGTTGGCCGACATGTGGGATCCTGTGAATCGAGGCATAGCAATGGCGACCTTCAGCTGCGCGGCCTTCGTCGGACCCGTGGCCGGACCAATCGTCGGGAGTTTCATCACACAATCACACCTGGGTTGGCGTTGGACTGAATACATCACCGCCATAATGGCTTTCTTCTTCGCTGGAATCGGCCTCCTTGTAATAAAGGAGACCTACGCACCCGTTTTGCTCCAACGCCGAGCTGAAGAACTGCGACACAAGACCAAGAACTGGGCACTACACTCCCAATTGGACGAAAATCGAGTAGACATAAAGGTGCTGGCAAACAAGTACCTCCTGCGGCCCTTCATCATGTTGTTCCTTGAACCGATTCTCACTCTTATAACGATATACATATCGCTGGTCTATGGTATCATATACCTCTTCTTTGAGGCGTATCCGGTGACTTTCCAGGAGGATCGCGGCTGGAGTCCGGGCATTGGATCGCTTCCTTTCCTGTCTCTCACCATTGGCGTCATTATCGGGGCCAGCATCATCATATACACTTCCAAGACTCGGTATGCGCGCAAACTCAAAGAGACAGGTCACGTTGTGCCGGAAGAGCGCCTCATACCGATGATGCTCGGCGGCATCACTTTGCCTATCGGATTGTTCTGGTTCGCGTGGACGAGCAATCCGTCCATCAATCCCTGGCCCCAGATCATTTCTGGCGTGCCCATTGGCATGGGCTTGATTTTGATTTTCTTGCAGGGCCTGAACTACATCGTCGACTGTTACTTGATGAACGCCAACTCTGCAATTTCGGCCAACTCGTTGATTCGGAGTTCTTTTGGTGCTGGGTTTCCTTTATTTGCGACTGGAATGTGAGTGTTCTTCTCTTTAGCTTTGCTCATTGAGCGGGCCTGGAAAGAAATTGTATTGACCGCTGTTATAGGTATCACAATCTTGGTGTAGCGTGGGCAACTAGTCTCCTGGCTTTCTTAACAGTCGCGCTAGCTCCAGTGCCGTTTCTGTTCTTCATTTATGGCCAAAAGATCAGGATGATGAGTCGATTTGCACCGCAGCTGTAGAATGATGCAAAACTGGTGCTATGAGCGAGGAAAGCATCGCATATAGATTCCAATTGCAAAGATGGGAGTGCGGCATGCAGCCATCACCATACGAAACGCATTAGAGAAACGAAACGGCATGAATGAAATTATATGCAATCATGATTGAGCGATGACTTCAATATTCACATTTTGGCGCATGATATGAAGTCCAAATAAGCTATATGCGAGCCATGCCTTTGACACGTCTCACATAAGACGCCGTTAAGATGTCGTGTTCTGTTGCTTATTCGGGCCAACTACAGGTTTGTCGCCTTATCGCCTTCGTAGTTGCCCTGCGCTCTGTGCTCAGCAAGCCAAGTTGAAAACAAGCGGGTATCGTAGGTGGCGTTTCAGCCTGCCAATGATCGACCATTGCGTGGGTGGTTGGCCAGCGGAAGGGAGTCGCCGTTTCAGCCCTGTCGCTCAACGCTTTTTGTGGCGTGAGCTTCCAACTACTAGGTGGGTTTGGTGGATGGGTGTGGTGGGGTCCTTTGCTCACAAGAAAAGAGGTGTGCTGACATCGATAACTTGGAAATCGATGATCGATCTCTCTCTTTTCCATTACCCATATTGTGGATCGAATTGAGAGTTGAGAGCGTACAATGTCTTCATTACGTTGGTGAGCTTGTCAGCTTTCGTGTTGATGCGAATGAACCAGTAGCTTATCACTACTTTGTAGATATCTGCATTCGATTGGGTTGTCTGCTCGTAGGCCGAATCCAACTCCCAGGGCCACCGAGTAAGCTCAGTAAGTATTCGGTATTTTGTATACATTTAATTCTTGCATTCTAACTCGAAACTAGCTTCTGCGGCTTCCGTCCAAAGCGTTGTGCTGTTTCCTATGCTTCCGGAAGGCGCGATAACCTCACTACAGCTCAGTATTTTTTCAACACGCTTCTCCCTGAATGTCTGTTTCATGCTCTTCTATCGCATAGCAGCTCAAATCGTTCCGCTCCAAGTGTTCTTACTAGCCTTTTAACTACTGGTAATTGCTCGACGCGTTCACTTTCGTAACGACTATTCTTGCCTACTTTCACCTAATCTTCCCTTCGACATTTAAGTTCAGTCTATCACCTCAAATTGCTTTCATCATGGCCTACATCGATACCTCGCATTCGACCTTATCCTCTAAGACAGTTGTCATTACCTTCAGCTGTCGGGATGACTCGCTCCCTGTCTATATTCTCACCTCGCTCAACGACTGGGAGCCGACCCTCATGACCAAACATGAAGACCTAAGCTCTGAGGATGACCATTGCTTTCAGCATACAGTTGTTGTCAAAGGAGGCGTGAGCAGCATTTTATACAAATTCCGAATCGGTGACAGCCATTTCCTTCATAATGATAGCGCTCCCGCTGGTAGGTTTCTTGACGAAGCTTCATATTCACACGATCGTCGAACTCACAACATATAGAGTCCGACGGATTTGGAGGCTCAAACAACATATTTGTCGTACCTTGGAGCTCTGAAGTCCCTAATGCTACTCCCGACACTGCGTCCACCTCATCGCCAACTGATAAAGACAAACATGTTGTATCAGACGCTATCAAGAACTACGAGAATCTATCCCAGTCAACCAAAAGCGCACACCCACCTTCTACCCCGGAAACCAGTGAGTTTGGCCAGTCACAGGCCCTGCAAAAGGAATATACAGCAATTCCTGGTAATGGTAATGCTGCAGGTCTTGAACTGCCGAAACCAGATCACACAGTCATTGCCGATAGTGGAACACCCCCTTCCAAGAGCATCCAGCAAGAAATGCCCAAAGAGCCAGCAAACGGTACCACATCTACAACCACGCCGGCGTCAGCTACGCCTAACGGCCTCATCCATCTACGCCCTGAGAAGGAAATCGGACAAGTTGATGGAGTACCTGATGAATCAACATCGGAGAAGCCTACGGAATCACAGAATGAAGTGCTTATAGAGAACACGCAGAAACGCGACAATGAACTGGAACCCGCCAGAGCTGAGGGACACCAGACTGAATCGACGGACGAGCTTGAAGCTGTGAGCAAAGAAACAGAAGCGCTGCCAGAGGCTTCTAAGCAACAAGAGAGTGAACAACAAAAGAGCGACTCGGCCACAACCGATGAACATGAGACGAAGGTACATATTGAAGATGCCAAGGACCAAGATAATGAAGGACTGTCCGCACCTCTTGCGCAAGCTGAGATTAAGCCTTCAGAGATTCAGCCTACGGTGCTTGTGAGTGATCCTGATAAGGCTCAAGGCGATGAGGAGGTTGTCGCGGTGGCTGGACAAATTCACAAGCCTCTTGTTGCTCCCCTGGAACAACTTACACCTGCTACGAACGTGGGAGGCGAAACCAATGTTGCAGCCAGAGAAACCCATTCCAAGGAACTCGAAAAGTTGGTGGTTGCAGATACTGAAGAACACGGGGAGGCTCCTGCCTTGGAGTCCAAAAGCGCTTCCGGACAGCCTACAGCTACGGAGACCGATGAAAATGTCGCTCAGGTCTTTGATGAACTAAGGGTATCACCACCCGAAAAGCCAGTAACCACAGAATCCAAAGACTATATGATTTCGGAAACAGAACAAACTACAATCACAAAACCTGATGAGCCGATAACTGCTAAGTCTGAGGAGCCTATCTTTCTGGTATCTGAAGAGCCTATGGTGTCAGTGACCGCAGAGGCACCCAAAGTCGAACAGGATGATACCGCCACTGCCCTTCCAGAACAAAGAGAGGTAGAGACGATTGACCAAGAAGCGTCGACCACCGCGACGACAATTCATACCGCAAAAGCAGAAGAAATCGCCGATTCGGCGACCGAACAAGAAGAGATGGAGACAAATATCAGGGAATTGGAACTCCTATCACCATCAGCGAAGTTACAGCAGGAATCTGATAAATTGAAAGCCCACAGCATTCAACCCCAGTCATTATCAGCGAAGCTACAGCAGGACGCTGACAAATTGGAAGCCTACAGAATGTACGCGCCTTTCCATTATTTCCCGATCTCGACATGGCCACGCTGAATGGCTGTGACCAAAGTCGTGGCATCTTGATTCGGTTCTAGTACACGTGTTGCTGAAGTCGAAGCTTTAAACTAACACTATTGTAGGCCCTTACTTTTATTTGCTGTTGCAATGGCGATATTTGCCGTGTTGGCGGTGTTGGCACGTTGGACTTAGCGACAATAATACTTCGGTGAGGGTATGTTGTTAGGTAGGTGGCTTCGTTGCAACGCTGTGAGTATAATGACCCGTTAATTAGCCTTGGGTGTTCATTAGCGTTGCCATTGTACAAAATTGATCTTATTTAAGCCCACTTTCATTGTTTCGCGGGTTCAAAATCTACAGTGTTAACTTCACTATCGACAAGATCGGTCCGTCCCCGGAGAATTCGCTCTCATTATATTCTCCCAATCGCGACGTCGTTCACAATCTCTGCAACTCTCTCCGGCTTACTTAGTCGCGCCATGTGGCCTGCCGGAATTCGTACAATTGGGTCACTGCCAGCTACTGTCGCTAATTGCTCTTGCAACGCTGCAGGCAAGCAGCCATCCTTCTCGCAAATGATATACTTGCTCGGTACTTCTCGCCAGCCGCAGTACGTTATCGTCTGGCCATTCCACTCGGCGGGACCCGGTTGCAACGTCGAAAGCCAATACTCTGCGTCTTTTTCCTGAAGGTCGTTGAAGAACATACCTTTGACATCGACACAGGTCATTGCGCCACCCTTCAAGCGGAAGTTAGCTAAGGGTGTCCATAAACGCTTTCATAGTATTGCTCTGTCGGCCTGCCGTCAAATGTCATACCTCAAACTTCATAAATGGCAATGCCTGGTGGAACCATACTCTCTGGTGCCACGCCAGCGGTCATGAAAATGATCCTCTTGATACCGCCTTGCTTCTCTTGTTCGCTCATAGCCTTGGCAGTCAAATCCTTCATCGCTGAACTTCCAAGAAAGCCGCTTGCGGAGTGACATAAGGCAACTATGCCATCTGGTCCCGCTTCCGTGACAGCGGTGGCAAGATCAGATCGGATGTGGTCGATGTCATCATACGCGGTGCACCTGGAGAAGCTGACCCGTGCTGATGAGTTTTGTGGTGATTACTGGCAGATGGTAGGTCTCTTTAAGGGTTGAGATAAGCTTTTCCCATACTGCTGGTCCTTCCCAGAGGTCAGGAACGATGAAAATGGTAGGAGGCATGAGCGTTTGGTGAGCGGACTTTATTGAGAACGGTTTACAGCTCTGAATTCAGGGGAATGAAGACGATTTAGCTCAATATCTGACTACTGCTTCCAGCCTCTTATAAATCGATGTCAGGAACTATAAGTTTGCATCCGCAGAATCCGAACAGTTTCAGATATTCTGTCCTTTTGGCCCGCATGGCGGGTAGGTCAACAGGTGTGGCTTAACAATCGAAGTTGATCGCTCCGTGAAGTGCTGAATCTGGGAGCAAAACCGAGTCTGCTGACAAGGAGTTCTTTATTCCCAAAGAAGCTTTTCTCTTGACGACGGCTCTCTCCATAAAGTGGATGATTGAAATCGTGACGTTCTCATTTACTGATGGCCACAATTATCACCGTTCTCAAGTTTGCGGTGATGTAGAGTAATGAAAATCGTAAATCCCGAACCGCAAAGCAGAGCTTCATCCCTCTTATACCCGGATTCTAATAATCCATGGAAACAACTTGGCACGTATCTCACCCTTCATCAATTCCTGGAGGTCACTTGCTGCATTAAACATAACCTGAATCTCTGATTCCATAGTTGAATATGCCACCGCCACGAGTATCCTTCTACACTCGCGGCCAACGACATGTACATGAAGATTCATATATCATCGTTAATCAATGTTACATCCAGTATAGACCACCAATTCTACAAGCTCAGAAAGAAGAGCCACCAATCCCAATAATTTTCATCCACGGCGGTGGCCTAACAGGCGCACAATGGGAGTCAACGCCAGATCTTCGACCCGGCTGGGCTGTTCGCTCTGCTGAAGCTGGCTACCATACTTACATCCTCGATGGTGTTGACAGTGGCCGTTCGCAGCGAGCGCCAGATTCGCTTCGAAAAGGCGATTCCGAGCACAGGACCGTGAAAGAGATGTGGGATCGATTCAGGTTCGGCTCGCCCGACGCCTTCGAGTCAAGACAAGTATTCGACACCAGTCAGTTTCCAGTCGACGGCCTCGATGTCCTCCTCGCCTCTCAAACGTCTAGGCGCCGTACGATTGATAATGTTGAGTGTCGCGGCATCGCCGAGGCTATTCGCGCGGTTGGTGAATGTTGGGTTATCGCTCACAGTCACGGTGGTGCGTTGATGATTGATGCTCTTCAGGAGACGAAGTCATTAGTCAAAAAGCTTGTACTGATTGAACCTGGCGGTACGTCGCTCGCAAAGAATCTCGCTAAGGAAGTTCCTACACTAATAGTCTGGGGCGATTTTCTCGACAGTCACTATGCTTGGTCCAAGTACCAGAGAATGTTCGACAGTGCTCCAGTCGAGACTTTGAATCTACCCGAAGTTGGGCTGCCGGGGAACTCTCATTTCCCAATGAGCGATCTCAACAGTGACGAAGTCTTTAAGCAGGTGTTGACGTGGTTCGAAAGCAACTAATATTAGCTCGGGCCTCCAAGCTACACAACGCCCGTTCGTGGAAACGGAAACCATCAGGAATTCGCAGTGAATCTGGGAGTCGAAGGAGTAACACCCTTTCGTGTGCAATTGGCAGTTTGCGGAGCACATTTGAAAGAATTCTGATAAATATTGGAGCTCTATTCTTCGGGATCATTATGCGCAAATGTAAATCCCTCGCCACTCCCAAGATTTGTACCATTCGGGATCAACATGCTGCTTTCCGTGGCGACACTCACCGATGCGGTTGAACTCGCAGGGCTTCCACTGGTCGTCGTAGCATTGCTGCTAACTCCATCCGTCTGCGGTGCAAAGCCCAGTCTCGGCGGGTCGCTTCCATCAAACACCACGAACTGGCTCTTCAAAAACACGTCACCCCAGATGCTGAAGTCGTCGCTAGTTTGCTGGATGCCTCCGTAGCATAATCCGCTCCCAGTCGTGCTAATACTCCTATTCATGAGCTCACCGGGAATTGTCGCCGTCGCGCTGCCATCACCATTCCCCGTACCCATCGTCACTGTCAAATCAGGTAGAACGGTGTCGCAAGGAAAGACGAAACCGCCTTCCGACGATGAGTCTTGCGAGTTGGAAACTTGCGCATAATAAGCGTCGACAATCGCGGGTGGTAATAGCATGAGTGTTGTACCAGTGTCGGCGATGGCTTGGAAGTTTGCGGGTGTAGTAGCTGTTGCGTTTCCGACCGCATAGCCCGTCATAGTGAATTCCCAATAGCCACGAGAAGAGTTGACGCCAATGTATTGGATATCGCCCTTGGCATTCGTTAGCCATGATTTCAAAATGCAAAATTATCTGGACTCACCGTGTACTTGTTTGGATCGATGAAGCCGAAGTCGTACGTGCCTGTCGCATTCTTCTTCAACGATACGGCGAAGACGGGCAATTGCAAACTGGCTTTGATATTCTCAAAGAAAGTCGGCTGTTTTTGAGGTCGAATAGTATTGGATATTCCGAATCCAAGGCCCATTAAGCCATCAGAGTTTTCCGATACGAACTCCGTCGAAATTGATGTTGCCGCCTCAACCGCCTGCGAGGTAGCGGTTGCTCCTCCGACCACTACCTTGTCGGCATATACAAGTCCTTGCGCACCGCTCCCATCAGCGTAAGATATCTGCCACGACGAGCCCTGAAGCTCGGTTCCGGTGCTATTGCTTCCGATATCGTACACATCATGTCCCGCCGTCACAGCAGATGGTAATAAATTTGAGAAAACCCACAAGTCACTGGAGCCTGTGTCGAAGTCCAGCATCACCGCCGTGTCACCAACTAAGACAGGTGACAAATATTCCAAGTCGTCCATCTCAGTAACTGCGATATCTGTAGCTGTCACATTTGTCTGAGGAGCCGCCTGTCGTCGTTGCAGCGCGGCTGGTATATCCATACCGTACTTTGACAAAGCTTTTCGTCGCGCCGTGGCGCCATCATTATACTGATTCAGCTGCCGTCCGCTGAAAACGTTGAGACTGAAAGATCGCTTATCAAATGTTGACGGTGCTGCAGATATCGCTCCTGTACATGCTACCACAATGGCCAAATATGACACCGTCTTCATGATGAACGAAAGGCACAGCCCGAAAGGCCGCTATGGGTAAAGAAAAAAGAAGATCTATGAGTTCATAAATGATGAAAGAGACAAAGATTCAGTAAGGACTTCGCAACAGTGCTGAGCAGGGGACATCACTGCATCTCCAAACAGGCATATGAATGAAATGAAAAGGAACAAGAGATACGGCGACAACTGGGACTGACCTAGACATTAAGGCACAGCACGAGTTTCTTGCAAGTTTGGTAAGCTGCCGCTCCACATGTCTGCATCTACCTCGACCGTTCGCTAAATCCCGGCGGAGTAAGAGTGAAGCAGCTATTGCACTCTGGGACTTGCATTGATGTAGCAGGTAAAATTATCAATGCAATCACGGGGAGGTAGGGTTTGGGCCAGAAACATATGACTTAGCTTCCGAAAGTGAACGGTTCGACGACTACTGTAAGGAGAAGAACGTTTCCGACAGCGGTGAGCGTAAAATGATACGCTGGCGTATGAAACCATGAACGCACATGTTAGTGGCTGTCGACTAGAGAGTGGAGGAAGAAAGATATGAGATGTTTGAAGATGTGTTCTGAGAAGCGCATCTGCAAGTTCTCACAAGGCAGTTCGAGGCTCAATGAGCTACAAAACTTCTGTCTCGGCAATAAACGCAATTTTGAGCAATCCCACTTCAATTTCATCGCAGAAGCCACGTATCGGGGTGTGAACCTCAATTGAAGGGTCCGAGGTACTGGTAGAATGTTCTCAGGGATGAAACTCCGGGTTGTCGCAGAGAGACGCGGCCAATGGTCGCGGCGCTTGAAGAAGAAAACGGATTCAGGAGACTACTAACAAGGCCAATGAACTTGCTCGTTTTAGCGTAACGCTGTCAGAGATGATACCGCATTTGTGTAGGTCTGATTGAAGCTTTCCAGGTTAGAACATAGATCGGATGTCGTTGATGGTTACTATCCGGAAACCAGAGCCTCGCCTTCCGAGGTTCTTCCGAGCGTCACGTTCCATTGTAACCAGCTGACCTCAATTCGCCTTGACACGATGACTTTCAGCTGGAAAGTGAATATACACAGATTGACGTTCTGACATTCTGCGGAGCTGTCCGCAGTTTACATCCCTATGATGCAAATATGCTACAAAACAAATGCCATAGATACCGAACGCTCTTCCGCATTCACAATCCCGGAAGGCCGCAAGACCAAAACACTCCAAAAACGTACCAGCTTCACCCAGAAGCCACGGAGGGGGGGCAATTCCACATGAACTCATAGCGCGCGTCGCCAAACCCAAAAGCAAAAGATCAACCACGCCGAGGGCACCGCTCACCAGCTGCGAGCGAGCGAGCAAGCCTCGCCTCCGCCTAGCCAAGCACCGAAGAATCCAGAGGATATACGCCCGCCGGCCTGCCCGCCCGCTCTCCCGCTCGTGTCACACGCACCAAACGCCGCAGCAGCGCCTAGTCGGCAGCCGCGCCGGGGCCCTCACCGCCACTCTTGACAGCGAGCGGCACGCCAACGCGCTTCGCGGCGGCCGCGCCATCCCGGCCGATGCTGTGCTTGCGGCGCAGCTGGCGGGTGGGCGCGGGCGGCGGCACGGCATTTGGGGCCAGCGCGGGCGGCGCCGCAGCGGCGGCCGACGCGCCGGCCCCGTTTCCGTTGCTGCCCGCGTCCTTGCTGCTGCCCGAGCTGCGTCGCTTGGCCGGCTGCGGGCCCGCCTTCGCCAGCTCGTCGTCCGACCCGTCGTCTTCGCGCACCCGCTTCTTCTCGCTGCCGAGGCGCTCCGGCGGCGTGGGGGTCTCGTGGCGGGGCGCGGCGGGCGGGTCGGCGGGCGGCGGGCGCGACGCAGCGGCGGCGGCGTCCTCGGCCAGGATGTCGATGTCGTCGTCGTCGTCGTCGTCGTCGGCGGGGTAGTCGACCAGCGGCTTCATGGGGCTGGGGCCGTTGGGCAGCGGCTTCAGCACGCCGGCCAGCTGCGGCTCGTCCTCGCCCACGTCGTGCTCCGCGCCGCTGAAGAAGCCCTGCTCGTCATTGTCGGCGTCGCTAAAGCCCTGCCAGCGGGCTGCCGGGCCGCCGTTGATCATCTGCCGGCCCGTTGACGCTTGCTCCGTCTCCACGCTCGTGAAAGAAAGATTGTCCGGGAGCGGCGCGATGAATTTCTCGTACTTATCTATCAACTCTCTGAACGTGTTGACGTAAGTGATTCGTTCGAGGCGATCCCGGTACGTTTCAACCAGATGCATAGTAAGCTCCTTGAAATTCTCGCGTTTGATGAATTCGAAGAGCTCCAAGCACGCCGAGTTGAGAAGGTTGTCACGTGGCATGGTTTCGAAGAGGACTCCAAGGATCGGCTCGAAGAGTCGGTGCTGAATCATTTGACGATTGTAGATCTGCTCATGCAAGCCTATGCAGGATCGGAAATATTTCAAGGCAGAAAGCTTCAGATGTTTCTCGGAGCAGGACAGAAGCTGAGCTATTCGAGGTGCGAGTGGATCGGCCAGTGGGAATACTCTGCTCCGCGCCGTGTACTGTTTCACGAGTACAGAGAGAATATCAAGTAGATGTGAGAAGAGCATAACCTCCTGAATACTAAGACTATCCATGCTCTCCCGGTTTTCAAGGTCTTTCAATGGCCTGAACAATCGTTTTGTTGCGTCCTCGTAGTATTTGCTTAGAAGATTATCCGTTTGACTTAGGTGATTGCTGCGCAGTTTTGCAAGGAATTCCATATTCCTTGTACTTGGGTCGAAATTTGGCTGTGGAACTGGCATTGGATCTAAGAGATGTTTGATTGCGTCTGCGATTTGTGACTGTACTCCGAGATCCGTCTCCACCAGTAGTAAATCGATGAGGACGTCGGTCAAAGGCTTCGACTTGTCCTCACTGAGTGCCCGAGATATCTGGCCGCGCAGAAGAGTCGCGTCGTGGTCTAGTAATGCACCAAGGATCTCAGTTCCAGCGACTCTGGTAGCCGCGTCATGTTGGCGGAGCGCAAAAGCAATCACAGTAAATAGTCCAGCCGGAATAAAGCTCTGGTAGAGCGCCTGTCGAGCACCTGCTTGCAACGATTTTGCTATGTTGCAACAATGTTGAACGAAGTGAAGCGCATCCTTCTTTTTCTGTACATCAGTGGACTGCGTTACAAACAGACTGAAGAGTTCTTTGAGAAGTGATCCATTACTTTGGACGTACTGGAGAATGGCCATTTGGTGGAAGTAGATCAGACTGTTCAAGGCAGTAAATGTGCCGTCGTCGAGTATCCGAGCTAGAACGACATCTTTCAGATACTGTAATCGGTATGTGTAATGAATTTTCTTCTGCACGTCTGGATCCTCGATCTTGACGACTTCTTTGTACCGTGATGAATTTTGGAGGTAATGTCGGTGATTAGCTTTCTGGGTTGGAAAATCCGGGTCGTCTGGAACAGGTCAGTGAGAGAATATCAACATTACAGGATGATCACTGACACTCCAGAGCGCCGACCACTCCCATGAATAAGTCGTCCGTCACTACTTGTTCTATTACGGTGTGGTCGTTGAGAAGTATGAGCGTCTTCATGATGGTGCAGAGCTTGTGAAGGTCTAAAAGACTTTCTAGGTCTTCAGCAACCTCTACCAGGGGTACGAGTTTAGTTACGTAGTCGGCCTGAATTATGAACCTAGCCAGGGCGTCGCGACTGGCAGTGCCACTGCTGGCTAACCGGATGGCATTGTCAATGTCTGTGAGGTTGGCGAGGTCGGGATTTGGGAGCATTATCGAGGAGGGATCAACGATGTCGTCCGATAGATTATCATCTGTGGTTGCTCGGTCAATATTCATGGACCGCATGAACGGCATGAAGTGAGCTTTACCTGCTCCTACTCCACCGAGTCTCTGTTGCGCTTCGCTTATGAAATCCCAGATAACTGCACATCCTTCGGCCTCTTGAAAACTAAGCGCCATGTCGGTGACATTGGCCTCGGTCCAGACGATGAGAGTGTCTTGTTGTTTTTGATAGCCATCGTCTTTGGAAATCTTTGTTTCCAGTAGGGTTCGTTCAGGTTCATCTTCGGACTGTACGTGTATGTGCGCCTCATCCTAGAGAGCAGGAAAAGTCAGTCGGCGCAAGACAAGACATGCCACAGCGTTGGCACGAGGCAGGCGGCGAGTGATCAGCACGCAGCCTAGCGATGCTAACGGCAGAGCGGGATGCGCGAGGAAGACAGAGGGTGACTCACATTGACCAAGGAACCGGTGCAGAAGCCAGTGCCTCTATCGAACCAGTCGTTGCTTTTGAGCTCGTATACTTTAACGCGTTTGCGATCGTGGACAGCGGGCGGCGCCAGAGCCATTATACGGGAATGGGAGGCTCCCCGTCAGACCGGTCCGAAGGCGAAACGCGATCGGACCGGACAGGAATGGAAAGTGTGGTGGGCTGGACACTGAGACGGGAGATGCAAGGGAGGCGTCGGAGGGGAATAAGGTGGTGGAGAATCGGGGTCGCGGTCGCTTCGGTTGAGATTTGCGCGCCGACGCCGAAAAAGGGAACGTGGCGAGGGCGTCAAGGCATGCGACACAGCGATGAGGGCAGGCAGCCTCGGACTGCGATGCCGTCTATGCTGCTGCGCGCACGATGGCGATGGCGATGGCGATGGGACGTTTGGGAGCGGGTGCGAGGAGTTGTGCGATGCGGTCACGTTGCTTGCTGCGAGGTTGCGAGATCCAGCAGGATGGAGCAGGGACTGCTTTGGCTGTGCCGCGCTAACGTTCTGCGGATTGTAGCAAACGAGTAAAAACCGTGCCGTAGAACAGCCTGTACTCCGTACCTTGTCGCTGGATGAAACGGCTCGGTGGAAAGTGCGCGGTGACTTGCTGCGACGAGAGGCGCGCTGCACGTCGTCAACCCATGGAGCGAGGAAGGGTTCGAGGTGTTGAGCGCGGCAAAACAGGACACTTCGTCATAGAAGAAACGCTGAGATGCTCAGGTTTTCTTGGTGGGCAAAACGCCGATTGGCAGCGGTTCGGTAGGGCAGTACAAGCGCCCATCCTAAGCGCCAGCAGCCCTAATAACATATTGCGCGGGAAGAGTAGGAACATCGCATGCCGCAGCAAAGTGAAAACGCCCGAGTGAAGTCGAAGTCTCGATCCACTACGCAGTTGCAATTCTCTACCAAGCTGCATGCTTACACTTGATCTCGTCCATGAAATGAAGTCGCCCAACCATGTCGGGATTCCGTCGAAGCCAAAAGTGAGAGTTTAGATACTCTACGGAGAACTCCGTAACTCGCCAACGTGATGTTGTTCACGAGCGGCTGAGCAACTCTAGATGAAACGAGAGGCATCCTTCGCTCTATCGTAGCTTTGATGCCTGAGGGATACACTGCTAACCCAGCAACGTGTCTTGCGTGCACGTTCGACTCCGTCCATTTGGAATACGACCGTCCTTTGCAGTCCACTCTCGGCTTCTGTCACTGTGCGGTACTTTGCACTTACCGTTCTGCTCCACGGTCCAACCGCCTGGGATTGGGAAATAAGTATGAGGCGAGGCGGCTGCCGGCCGAGCGCCTCCCGAGCTGCTTCCATGAGCAATGTTCCCACCATTTTGGCCAACCGACACCCGTCGTCTGCATATCCGCCTCCAGCTAATCTTTCCTCCCAGGCGTGGCGTACAAACGAATATCGTGGCCCACGTACACCGTAAAAGCACCCTTGTCAACCGCGGAGCCCGATGCGCCCTCTACACGTGTTGGGTTGAACGTAGCTGCCACGACCCAGCAGACTCCATCCGTCGTATCTATCGTTTTAAGTTGTTGGAAAGGTTGCCATCCGTCGACTTCCGGAGAACCTCGCTTGCATGGTTCGTGATAAGGAAGACCACAGTCGACAGTGAGTGCCATAGATTTTGTTAGTGCCGAGGTCCCTGTCGCGCAATAAAAGGAATGTTACACGTCAAGTTGCATTGAACGCACTCTGCTGTAAGCTGCAGTCGATACTTTCCAGCATGGAGCTGGCGTGTGAATGGATTGCCGTCGGTCATGTTTAGCGAAATACAAATCGCAGCATTGGGCATGCATTGGGGCTGGAAACGCTCGGCGCGGCGATATGGCTTCTCGAAAGAGTCTGACCGCCTGAGAACCATTCCGAGAATGTTCGAACGGCATCCCAAAACTGAACCGCAAAAGGTCAAAAAAAAAAAATTGTTATCTTTGAGACCTTACACGTACCAACCCTGCATCCAGCCGCAGCCACATCCAAGCCACACAATGGCCGCGAATGACTGGGGTGTCAGGAGCGGGTGCCTTCTGTTGACATGCCACGCAATGCGGAGCCACTTTTCCCATATGCAGCACTGTATGTAGAGAGCCGACCAGGAGAAATTTCAGCCTCTACAGAAATGAATTTATGGGTTCGGGACTTTCTCAGCTCGTCGGATGCAATTGGCGGCATCAGGGGAGCCGCCCTGCCGTTGCTGTCACCGCTCACGCGCTGGCCAGCCCGTATCTCCCACCACCGAAGGCAGTCAGCAGAAAATGCTCCGGCACTATTGGCGATTGATTGCTGATGGAAAAATAATGGAGCAGGTAGACGAAGGGACGGGCGAATCGCTGGGAACGTGCTATAACGACTGCTCCCTTCCGGTAGTGGAGCGCTGCCCTGGTTCCACGAGCACGGCAACTGCCAGGGATTGGCTCGGGAACGGAGCCCTACGAAGATTCCGGCAAAGTCAAAGACACGCAGAGCAACTCAGTGGTAGCCAGACATTCGGGCCGGATGATGTCGCATGTCCGCATTACTGTACATGATCGCGGTGGGGGGGATGGGGGCCAGTGCCATGACCTGCCCTGTTAGGTCCTGGCACAGCGAGGATGCCAGCACCGTACATGAAGGCTACATCACTACATGTCACGTATTCGCACTGTAGCGTTGCGAGCGTGCCCAGTAGACCCGAAGCGGTACGTTATCTTGCTTAGCGTAGGATCTGGGAGAGGCTTTTCGACACGACTGCCAGATACGGAGCAAGTAAACAAAAGGCGTTAGGGAAATATGCCGGCGTCAAGATTAGAGGGAAGCAGTTGGAAATCGGTTTAGCCGGCTGGACTACCTCCGTACCCGCAGCAAGAATCAATTGTTTTGTGCCGCGCGCAGCCTAGCGAACGCCACGTCTATACATAGCGTCAGGCCATACAACACCAACCTCAACCTCCCCCCTTGTTCGTCTCAACGCCTCAAACGCAGCTTACCCACGCCCACTGAGGTCTGGCTCCACGCTGCTCAGGGGTAAAGCATGCTGCCGCTCCGACCCAGCTCCAATCCGTGGCCTGGTCCCGGCCGAGGAAACCGGTTCGAGGCTGCAAAGCTAGGCGGTTGGTCTCATGCACCGTTGTATCGACTTGGCGATAGCCCGCGCAAGCTTGGGAAATGTGTGATGTCTCTGCCCGGCGTATGGGTCTTTGGAGCTCCTCCGCACGTCTCCCACTTTGTTCTTGTCTCTGGTATCAAGGCTAGGATGCTGCGCCTGAGAGCCACCTCTTCCACCTACATGGTAATAATACGCCTCTGCCTCTCACTTTTCTCCTCTTCTGTCACTTCGTAATTTCTCTCTTCTTCCCTTGCCCCGTCCTCACCGTCCCTTTTCCTGGCCGCCTCTCTCGTTTCTGGTTTCCCCTCACGAACTTTATCACTCCTTTCTGAAACTGGCGAGATTGCTCCCAATTGACTGGCCCCTGCTCTGCCCTTTATCGTAATCGAACCACCTCCCACTCTTTGGTCTGCCAGAACCACGACCGTATCCAAAACTCAAAGAACCCTGACTCAGCGCCAACTTGAAACCTCCAGCCATCACATTTCACCTCTTTGACCGTGGCATCGCTTACATCTCGCCGTTTCTGGACCTTTTATACTCGCCTTGCCCGGGTCCGCCGCCCCGGCTTGCGCAGGACAACCTCAACCTCCCCAGTTTCAAGCTCCGAGTAGCTCGAGTCCAGCGGTCATTGGCACTGCTTCCCCCTTTCCACCATGTCTATCTTCGCCAAAATACGCGGCGCGAAGAAGGCAGCAGATGAGCATCGCAAGTCTGTGGCTCTCAAAGAAGCAAACGTCCCAACCATTCCTTACAAGCATGTTCCAACGCATGCTGCTTCCGACGCACTCCATGTTGGCGTCGGTGCTCCCGGTGCCGGATATAAAGAGGAGATCAAGGCTCAGTACCGCAGACGAAGTGAATTGGGACCCGTCAGATCTGGTAGCGACCTTTTGGTAGCCCATGCGGTGTATAGACGACAGTCCAGTGCACTCAGCCTTGGGGACGCTTCAATTGCTTCCGTAATGTCGGTGCCAACAATGCCTGCCTTGCCAGAGGATACGGACCACTTGGCTCCCACCAAACCTATCAATCCTGCTAAGGCGGGCAACCTCAGGTACTCCTACAGCTACAATGGTCCAATACGGACCCGGCCTGCATTCCATAACAGTGCCAGTGGCACGTCTCTATTCAAGGGAAAAAGCCCATTGTCCACCATGACCAACTCTATTAATGGTCTGTCTTGCGACGCACTAATGAGAGGTTTTGCGTATTGACAATTTTGCAGAAATGCCCGAGGAACGTGCTGAAGAAGAATTGGCCGAGAGCTCCAAGCACTCCACAAAGTCAAGCGCTTCGTCAGACGTTGGCCTGGAAATAAGATACTCAACACCTGGCCCATTCACTGCTGAGTCGTCAGCCCTACATACGAGGGCGACAAGTGTTTCGAGTAACGCAAATAGCCAAAAGTCACCAAAGACCATTTTGGCAGATTCACGACGCTTTGACGAGCAAGTTAGGGCCAAATCGCCAACCAATCTTCTGCCGTCGCCAATTCGTGAACCGACCGCTTCAACGGCAGCCTTTGATGCTCCACTTGAAGCAATGGAAGCTGTATCGGCACAACCGTTACGTCAGTCGCCACCACTTCGGCATATCCAGCCTGCGTACTCCTTCCAGTCATCCAGCCAACGTCTGTCTACTCCAGTATCTCAAAGCTCGGTTCTCCCTCTATCCTCGGAAGCATCAACACCAAAACAGGTCGAGAGCGCACGATTACCTAACCATGCTTCCCAGCGGCCATCTTCTTCTGTATCAACGCCGCGGAAAACCAATTTCTCGCGACCAACAGTAGTCCAGGAGCCAAACTCGCCTCCTCGTCTTGAAATGCGTATGGAAGACGACGACGATTTCGGCGGGTTGGATTTCGATATTCCGTCTGAATTTATCTCTTTTGGACAAGATCCAGCGCGCCCTGAGACCGATCAACAGCCGAAAACGCAACCACAAAGCAACTTCTCTCCAATTCAATCTAAGCATGCTCAATTTCCCCAGGCTCAAAACACAGTTCAGCGCTCACAAGAACAAATTCCGCAGGTTCCCGCTGGATATGAACGGAAACAAAGCTCAATCCCGCCTGTGAAGTCGGACAGTACGCAAGTGCCAGCATCGAGACAGTCTCAACTGGTTCGGAACGCCAGTGGCATTCCCTTCCCAACTTTCTCTCCTCGCGAAACACTCCCTGAGGACCGACCCACAGTCCGTATTCCTCACGCCAATTACTACCAAATGCGACCTGGCACGCAGTCACCAATGCAGATGCAGCAGCAGCAAGATTACTTCACCTCCCAGCAGCCACCACTCGAAGCAGGTTCTCATTCCAAACGACAGCAAGCATACCAACAACTTTCCGGCGAAAATCTCCAGTACGCTCGAGGTCAAAGTCGCAGCTACGCGCCTCCTGTATCAGCTACAAGCCCCAAAATGGGACCTGTTACATACACACGCGTTGTCAGCTCTGCCGAGAACTACTCAACCCAAGAATTCGGTTCGATAAGCCCTATGGCTAGCCCTTTCGGAAGCCCGGTCTTGGGTCCGGTAACGCATGCTGCCCCTGATGTTGTGAGGACCCTTACTCCACCGACAGGACCTCTGAGCTCAAGGCCATTATTACCGCAGAAGCCGGTTTCTGCTATGACCGTTCCGACTCCAGTTCGATCCCACGAGCCACAGATCGTTTCACCGCCAGAGCCACCGGTGAGAGAGCAGCCCAAACAGAAAGAGCGGAAGCCGAGGAACTTCCTGCGGAAAGCGAAGAAGGACCCTTCGGCAATCAAGGCCTTTTGATCTTAACGATACATTGTAACGACATGACGACTAGACATTCCTTTGTACTCTATTACCTCCGATATTTGTTTCAGCAACCAACATCTACTTCATCAAGCGGATTGTTTACATCAGCAGAAGATGGGAAATTCAAATAGACAGAGCTGGATCACGCGTGGCGTTTGTGCGCATAGACAGATGGAAAGAACATATTGGATTTTGTTTAATTTTTGAATGGAAAGCTCACAGGCTTCTTGGCCGGGTCGGGAGCTAGGGGAGCACACTAAGAGCCAGGCGCTCTTCGCGTACATGGTACGCTATATTTCGGGAGGATATTATCTTTTTCCACGCCTGCGCGCTTGTAGCGAGTTCGCATTACGGTGTCACTCGTTTGCGAATTCCTAGATCGTCAGCTGTAAGCTTACCACAGCTCTCGATCAATACGAAGATAATTAATTCCCTGAAAATGCCTCGCGCTCAGAAATTCCAACGCCTTGTGACCAGCCCAAACATGGGACATCGACCCGATTCTAATACGGGTGGTGGCTTCTCCAAGCGAAGCGGTTTCATGATCTCAAATTTGACATGGCGCCAGGCAGGGCTGAGAGTTTTGGTTAGCCCTCAAATACTACCCGAAATTATCGTGTTTCGTAGCGTCATTTCTGATATGTCAGGATCTACACGTTTTTTCTTGGCTGGTTCTGGCTTTAATCGGTACCATAGCCAAAGTTATGATAAAGTCGCCGTCCGCTAAGCGACTCGAGGAAGCGTCGTCCAACATTGTACTCTCCCGCGCTAGCGGAAGCAGTCTTCATGGCTTGAACCGGACGCAATGCCCAGACGACAGCGCGCTTCTTGTGGCGTGGAGACGCTGTGATGTTACTGTGGTAAGCAGGCTAAGTTGGGTAAACAACGCGAAATACAGCACTCCATATCTTGACTGAGATCACATCCTGATGTCAGATTTGTGGGATGATCTTCCCATTCCGCTTTCCAAAGCGTCCAATTCAAAATAGAGATATGAAGAGCGGGAATTCGATCCACAAGGCGCCATTGGGTTCCTCCAAAAGCGATTCAACTAACCTCGCGCCGTACTCTCGCGTCATCAGGTACCGTTTGCGAAAGGCTGGTGTAGAACCACCTACCAGCTACGCCAAAAGGACTGCAACCCTAATGGACTGTAACTGGCACCGTCTATATCGCCATCACCGCACCGGTATGGGGAGAGCAAATTAGATTTTGCCTAGAGTAAGCCACTTTTCAGATTTGAATTTCCGAAGCGTCTCGCGAGCTTCGAAAGTGAATTGCCAAGGGGCTGGGCTGAACTGGTATCAGCCACCTTCGTCGGAGACTACTTTATTTGGATGTCGAGAACATTCGACCGCCGATCTCCCGAGCAAAAGGAAGAATATGGCATGACTATTTTAGGTATGAATACAAGCATAGTCCAAGTTAATGTCTGAGATATGCTATCATTTCGCCACAGCTTCTTTGATGAACCGCACAGACTTCTGAATATCATGGTAGAAGGCGGCTTCGAAGCCAATGCTGCACTCATGCTAATCCGGCTACTACGTATGGCAAGGTATTTCATTTTTGAAAACCTCTGCCGTGTAGTGCCCTGAATATATTTGGTCTCGACTTAAAACATCGTTTCTGACAGCATTGTTTGCATCGGAGGTCATTTTATATCTCAACGTACAGTATTGCTGCTTTCGTTCGTCCAGGTGTAGATCACTTGGCTCTCATTGGCCAACAGCTGCCGAACCTCACGCAATTCTTCTCAAACGACATCCTCTCAAATGCCTTTGGAAAATCTAAAGCGTATTGCTCAGTACAGTGAGCGATGAACGAATTCATCAACCTTTGTGCATGGCGGCGTTCGTGTTCTCCTTATTCCAAACTCGCCGTAACAGCGTATGCCGATCAACTTCGTCCACCAACAAAATTCCCCTTCGGAACACATCCCACGGCACCCGTGTTCTTTAGCGCAAATGCAGAATCTCCACCCTCACAACGTCCAGAACCTGCAGAGCTCACCGTCTTTCACTACAATTGGTTCTTCGAACTGCAATTGACCAATTGCATTCCAAGTTGTGCCGTCAAGTTTGAAGCACGTCACACGCCGCTTTGTTACCATCGTTGCTTTTTCGCTTGAAGCAGAAGGTATAACCATGGCTTTCGCCTTCGCACAATTGATGTTCTTTTTTCCTCTTCAAACCTTCGCGACCGCGAACGTTCAGATCTCCGTGAGCGACTTCAGAGCTTTGCGCTCACGCTGACCCCAAAGCTCTAATCCAGCCTCCTCCGAACCCGACTTCTTGCCAACCCGACTTCTGTCGCCACCATCATTGAAAAATTTCCACGATCGCCAGTGCCTCGACTAAGCGGCTAAAATGTCGTCTGGTAACAATCTCCATTCTGAGCTCACCAAAGAACAAGGCTCTATCGAACCTGTGGAAGTTCCCGTTGAGCATTTCCATGTCCACGCAAAAGACTTTGATCGTGGATCCAAATGCTCGAGCTCTGATGAAAACGGCATTGCTGTGCAGGCCAACGGCCATGGTGTTCCGGAATTGGTCGGTGACGCGGTAGAAGGGGAGCAGGAAGTTGAGAATCGAGGACCGAAGGGGAAGAAGGAGTGGCTTGCTTATATCAAAACGAAGCAATTCTGGCTCGTTTTGCTTTTCGGGTGGGTATCCCCTTTGGAAATCTGTTTCAAGGAAGAATTGAAGCAAGCTAATTACTCGCATACAGGCAGGTCCTGTCGTTCTGCATCGTCGGAACCAACACGTTTTCATCACTTTTGTCCATGGATAATGCCAACATTCCGGCTTTCCAGACTTTCTTCAACTACGTCGGCCTTAACATCGTCTGGACTTCTATCACCATGTACAAATACGGCATCAAAGGTTGGGCACGCATGGTTTACAAGGACGGATGGCGTTATCTGATTCTTTCCTTCTGCGACGTCGAAGGCAACTACTTCACGGTGCTAGGCTACCGCTACACGACGATCCTGTCCGCGCAACTGATCAACTTCTGGGCGATCGTGATCGTGGTGGTGGTCTCGTTCCTGTTCCTGCACGTGCGGTACAAGGTGCCGCAGATCGTGGGCATCTTCACGTGCGTGGCGGGCATCGGCCTGCTGATGGTGTCGGACCACCTCACGGGCGCGAACCAGTTCCCGGCGGAGAACCAGCTGAAGGGCGACTTGTTCGCGCTGCTGGGCGCCACCTTCTACGGCTTTAGCAACGTCCTGCAGGAGTTCCTCGTCAGCAAGCGGCCCATGTACGAGGTCGTTGGCATGCTGGCGTTCTGGGGAATGATCATCAACGGCACCCAGGCCGGTATCTTCGATCGCTCCGACTTTCGCAATGCGTCGTGGTCTGGCGCTGTCATCGGATACATAGTCGGCTTCGATGTCCTCCTGTTCATCTTCTACTCTGTTGCGCCGCTCGTCTTCCGCATGGGCAGCGCAGCCTTCATGAACATTTCGCTGTTGACGGGCAATTTTTGGGGCACCATTGTCGGAATTCAGGTCTTCCATGAAACGGTACATTGGTTGTACCCGGTTGCATTTGTTCTCATCATGCTGGGCCTGTTTGTTTATTTCATTATTGATAATGCTTGGGGTGATTCGAAGAAGCCATGGCTCGGTGACAACCAGGAGCGTGGCGTTGACGGAGTGGGCACAGCAAGGAGGAGACTGGACCATCCCGAAGTTATGGTTTGAGGGAATGCATTGTGGACATTGATAAAGTGAGTTGGCTATAACAGACGCAAAGGTGAGATGGAGGACCATGATTTGACGACTTCACGCCTATATTACAACGCAACACAGATTGAAAAGAAATTTCCCTCTGAGAACAGCGATCTGTGCGGCCGCTTCTGGAGAGTCTTTCCTTGCATTACAAGTACAGTACACGTCGTAACTTTCATTAGAACCTAGGTAGCATAGGGCAACGCCAATTAGTATTGATATCAACGTCTACAACTTTAAAAAGAGTATCTGAGTGTGCCTCCTAGTGTTGCTTTGGAGCCATATTAGCATATATCCGAGTCGGGCAACGCAATGGTTGCTTGCTGATGCCGAAGATAGTAGGTAGTTGAGTGCCAACTTTTGAAGGCTGTACCGGGACGAGAGTGCCATCGACTGAAGGTTGAAACGACGTGACAATTGCGTCGATATCTGCCATTGTCCCTGAATATATGGGAAATGAAGAATTTATGAGGTTCGTGGGCTTCGACCGGAATCATGCGATTTATAAATCGAATCAGTGACATTGCAGCCAATAGATTTGGTACAATTTTGCGCTGGATTTCTGAATTTGCACGCATTACATCGCCTAAAAGCATCCGCACAGAATAATTCTGCAAGAAGTAAAGCGGGTTTGACGTAGCGTTACAAAGCCGTGTTCAGATAGGAGACTGACCAAACGAGGCGATCCTCGAGGTTCTTAAAAGCTTGATAGTCCACAACTATGAAGCTAGGCAGAATTCTCTGCGAACAGCTTCAATCCAGAGAAAGATTGAAGTGTGGAGTATGATGAAACATGGAATGCGCTGCTGCAATGCAGAGCAATGATTGGGTCAGAGTACGAGACGTTGTGGCTGAATTCAAATACGAGCAACGCCGATGGGACGGGAGATGAATGCCGACTTCCGTCATCTACTCCTAATAGTAAGAGCCTAGGATTGCTCCACTCTCACATTCGCTCCTGAAGAAAGGCAGAACAGTCATAGACCCGTCCATGTTCCAACAAACGCCGTACCATTTTGCCGTCCCCGCCCAAATGAAGAGGTGCTGTCTGTCAACGGGACGCAGAAACATAGTAAGGACCGACAGAACCCAGAGGCGGAGGTTTCCAAGCGCGCACACGCGTCCACCACCCATCCCACCCTCGCCATCCGTCTATGCGTAGCAAATCCAGCAAAGCAGCATCCGAAGCAACCCAAGCCAACACCGACCATGCGAGAACCCAAAGCAGACCCTCACGCGCGCACCGTCTGCGCCGCGCCACCACCAACCCGCTCCAACGCCTTGCCCTTCCCGGCGCCATCCTCGCGGCCGTCGCCGTCGCCCTCGCCATTGAGATCCGGCGGACTCTCTCGCACCGCGGCGGCGCGCTCCTCGGCGACGCCCCCAGGGGCCTTGGGCGGCGCGGGCGGCGCGGGGCTCCCGCCAGGGGAGGCGGACGACGCGGCGGCGGCGGAGTTCTTGCGGCGGCGGCGGTCGCGCAGCGATAGCGAGGCGCGGCGCGGCGGCACGCGCCAGCCGTTGTGGGCTTGGCCCTGGCCCTGGGCCTGGCCCGGCGGCGGCGGCGGCACGGGGTCCGACGTCGCGCTGGAGAGGCTCGACTGGCGGTCGCGAGTGGTGGGGCGGGAGTGCGAGGCGCTGCGGAGGGCGGGCGGGTCCGCCGGTGTGTCTTCGGAGGCCGACAGCGACCCCGAGCGCAGCGTCCGCAGGTGCCGGCTTGCTTCCACCAGCATGTCGATGCTGGCGTCGTCGTCGGCGGTGGTGGCGCCGTCGCCGTCGTCCACCGCGTCCTCCGGCCCGGCGGCTTCGAGGATGCGCGCGCCGCGCGGCGTCATCGACGCGTCGGAGAGGGGCCGACCTCCTGATGTGACGCTGGAGATGCTTGAGTGCGCTTGTTTGCGCACTTTCAGTCGCTCTTCTGCGCTCATCCCTTCCCACTCTTTGCCGAACGTGATCACGCTCGCCTTCTTGCCGTGCACCGTGAATGAACCTTTCTCGCGCCGTAGCAACGGCTCTCCTTCGCCGGTCTCATCGCCCGGTACCTTTTTCTTTTCCGAGTCGTCATCGGGCCGAAGCACAGCGGAGGACATCGAGTCTCCACCGCTGCGCGATGACTTGTGGCCATGCCGGGACGCTCGGTGAAGTACAAGGCTATCACGGTGGGTGGAATCTCGGAGCGAGCGTTGGAGAGAACGGCGTTCGCCTTTGTTGCGAGTCGACTCAGGCGAGCCGGTGAGTCCTGCGGGAGATGCTGTGTCTCTCTCCGAATCTGAGGCCGTGCTAGGCCGGACCCGACCAGCTTGAGGAGTCGCAACTGCACCGTCTGTGGAGCCTGAGCCCAAGCCTGCGGCTTCGCGGCGACGTTCTGCCGCCTCGTCATCGAGAGTGGGAGTTCGGTAGTCGGAAAGCGGAGATGCAAGAGGTTCGTCTATATTCTTTAACGGCGCAAGACCTGGAGAGTGGTCGATGCCGCTCGAAGAGGGCTTGGCCGGAGGAGGTTGAATAGTGAGTGGTTCGGCAGTGAATTCAGAGTCGGGAGCAAAACGAGGAGATTGCGCTGGCGTGATAAACACATCGTTTTCCGCATCTGTAAGGGTTGAAAAGCGGTTGGATGCGTTGGCGTCAGGACGTGGTAATCCCGAAGGGCCGGATACTGAGGCCACAGACTGACTTGGAGGCCGTGGTGGAGTAGTTTGCGAGCTTGTCGTGGATAGGGAGTTGAGACGTTCCATCCCGTTTGCCTTTGGTTTGAGCGCACCAACACTGGGGTCCGAATTGATGGATGATGTAATGGCTTTGCTGCTGCTGCTACCGGCCACTTTTTCAATCCTCGCTAGCCTCCTCTGTCCCTCTTTCCGCTCTTCTTCGAGGTCCATGGCAAGAATGTCACGATGGCATTTCATCCTCCATAGCTCGATACGAATCCATTTCAACTTTGCCGCCATCCGACCTGCAGCGTGAACGAGCTGTTCTCTTGTTTTTGGTTGAATAGGAGCCAGGATAAGTAGATGTCGTGCATCGCGAAGCTGAGAATCAATCTGCCTAATAACGGCCTCAAGTTTTTCTTCGGCTTCTCCGATCTTTACGCGGATAATTTCTTGGCGAGCAGCGCTGATTTCTTGTGCAAGCTTCGTATCGATCTTTCCAGATTGGATTGTGACTTCGCCAGTCGGGGTATGTATCGTCTGAACGGTACTTGTTGAGGTAGATGACTCCAGTCTTCGAAGAGCACGCTGACGCTGGCCGTCGTAATTCCCTCCCAGAAGCCCACGTTGCCTAACACCAGCGGATTTGAAGGCCGCTTGATAGTTTAGTTTAGCTAGCCAGTCATTCATTTCGGCTTCGTTGTCGGCAAGGAAGACTTCTTCTGAGCCACTCGGGCGGAAGAAGACAAAGGCATTCTTATGCCGCCTGTAATTGGCGTCTTGGAGTGCAACGCCGTGGTCCGTGGGTAGCATATAGTTCCACTTGAACTCCGGGATGACAGGTTTGAAGGTAACGGGGGTGCCTTGATGACCGTGGCGCAGATGATTCTCATATTGGGTGATCAGGGTCTTGACCCAATGCGCGTTTTTGAAAAAGTAGAGTCCGGCTGAGCAGAGAATAGCGCCCCATTCTTGCCAAGGAGACCTTGCGGTTTTCTTCTTTGGATCTTTTCGCCACAGCACACCAACTTTCTCAACCGGAAGCTCAACAATGCCAGCGTTGGCATCTTGGGGGTTGTTGATGCCAGATGGTGACATGAAGGCGTCAGGACGAGAGCGTGCTGATTCGATCTGCAAAATACCAATTTTGGAGGCCTTCAGAAGCGCTTTATCCAGACTCGGCGCGGTGCCGAGATATGTATACGGATCATCCAGGTTCATAACTTCTTTGATGGGTGGCCGAAGCGTATCTAGCCTTGACTCTAAAATCAATGTGTATGGATCAAGAGGTTCCTTTGACGTTTTCCGAACCGGCTCTGGAACTACGTTCTTGATCGACTTCGCTGCCCGTTTGCTCCTCTTCGATCCAACCGTCTTCATTTCATCGTCATCCTCTACACGGATGAACTCAGTGTAGATGATATTGTCGTAGAAACACTCCAGAACCTCTTCGCAGACGTGATCGATGGTTGAATTCTTGATGTAGTCTTGCCTGGTCATCTTACGCTTGTTGTTCTTATTAAAGAAATCAGTGTGCAAGATGATAAGAGAAAAAGCAATGAAGTACGTGTTTTCTGTACGCTGGTTAAAATCTAGCACCGCTTTCCATGTACGGGTCGCATACCTGAGGAAACAAAAATACCAGGATTACATTCATGGTATCTATCTGCGAATCCTTGAATGACGCGGTCGATTTGCTGAGTCTCTTTGGGAAGGTCAACCTCCATCAGCAGTTTGCGGGTGGCCATGTCGAGCGGTTCGCCGAAGAAGGCAAACTTGCGCATGAAACTACGCATGACGTTGTGAAGAAATTCGTCCTCGCTTTTGGACAGGAGTGTTGGGATTTGAGGTCTATTCACCAGCAGTTCGACACGTTCAAGGTACTGAATGGCCGTCTCGCCTTCTTTGCGTTCTGGAAGAGCAACTACTTCTCTGCTGAGGCTCAGTGAATTGGGGTGAGACGCACCTCCAGGTGTCATGGCGAGGCCAAGAGCCGGAGATCCTTGGCGGGAGGAATGAGGGTCTGAGCCGTGCCGAAGTCGGTTGATGGCAAAGAGGTTGCTGAGGCTGCTTCGGCCAGCAGTAGACGTAGAAGCACGTCCGCTTCCACTGCCAGCTACGAATGGAGGTGTGGGAGGTGTGACATCGTCCGACAGACGGGCTGCCGAGCCAAAGGTGGATGACCTCGTTCGATTCTTTCTGCCCATTGTAGCCGGAGCGGCGGGTGAGGATTGAATGGATGGCGTCGAATGGAGAGAGTTACTTCTTAGAAGGGTTGTTCCGGGAGCAGCGTAGCTGAGGGAGGTAGCAGCAAGCGTGCTGGTGGGGATGGATGCTGCCGTATCAATCGACGGACGGGAGCCGATGAGGGTCGCTAAGGGAGGACGTGGAGGATTGCGTTTTGAAGGAGAGTCGTGTGAGTAGCGTACTCCTGCAGATGCAGTGGAGAGTCGAGGACTGCCTGGCTTGGAGGAGGATTGCTCGTCCGGCGGTAGAATGTGAATGGGCAGTGGAAATAATGAGTTTCTGTTTTTGTTCCTCCGGCCAGGAACCCAAGCGAATGAAGTACGCGAACGTTCAGGTGTTCCTGGGGTGGAGATGGATGCTCTTCCAGGTGGTATCTCCTCTTCAGGTTTCGGTCGATCTGTGATGCCATGCAAAGGAAGCGCGTTGCTTGAACTTGCCTTCGGCCCCTCCAAATTCAACAGCTGCCCACCACCGAGACTTCCAGCCAACTCCCGCAAATCTTCCAGTGGATCTCTGCCCGGTCTCAAAGTCCCAAACCTCGACTTGCGCTTCTCAACTTTGTGCGTCTTTTCCTCGCTAACTTTTCGCCGCGGTTCCGGAGTGTTCTGCGCGGCTTTATTTCTTTTCGCTCGTGAGAAGGGACGGAACTTGGATCGCTTTCGCTGCAAAGAGAGTTGATCGTGTTCTCCTATCTCGCCGGTCGGAGCTGTTGTGATGATCGCAGGAGCTATAAATTGTCAGCATCGGTAGGTCAAACTTCAAACTTTTCACCACAGGCAAACTCACTCGCAGGCACGGCAGGAACAGCAGGCACGGGCGGTATGGCTTGAGCGGCGTATTCTCGCGCCTTTGTCGACAATTGCGGTTCAGAAGCATTCCGAAACCTTATCAAGCTAAAGCGTGGAGTTTGCGGCCGTGAATCTCTCGGCGGACTGGGAGGTGTTGGGTCGACGAAAGCCGACATCCTTCTTGGCCTGGGTTGACTGCTGGACCGCGGCACATCAACGCTGGCAGCTCTCTTGGAAGCCTCTAGATGAGGAGGAGCCGAGAGGCCAGTAGCGCTGGAGTGTCTACTGTCGCCATCGAAGAGGGCATACGGATTGAGCGTTCTCCGTCGATGGGCCGGACCGTCGCCATCCTTCCGCAACGATCGAGAGCCGAGAGCAGGAGGCATCGCGAGGTCAACACCGTTGTTGTGATCATCTACACGGTTTTGAACGCCGTAGAGAGGGCATGGTCAGGCTGGAGATGGCGTGAAGGAGTGGTGAGATGGGCCCACAAGTGGACGCGCGTGGTGGATGGACTGATCTGCAAACGAGCGACAGGGAGTTGAAGGCGAACAGAGAGCTGGAAGTTGGCGATAGTTCTGCGAACTCCAGCCCAGAGATACGCCGGAGTTGCTACTCAAGCAAGTTGGAGAGCGGTTTGATGGATTGAAGCTTTTTTCGAGGTTGCCGGTTAGACTGACCTTCGCTTGGGTCTGCCTTACACTCCCGCGCGCAGCTGGAAGCCGCTAATAAGCAGGTCGGTCCTGGTGCGAGAGCCCAATGCACGGTGCCCAGCGGCTCATCCCTGGAAGCGTAAGGTAAGATAATAATCGCACGCTTTCCAACTCCTGGGATCGCGAACAGATTGCTGTGAACAAGCAATTACTGATACAGCCGTCGTTGATTTGGGCACATCGCGCGCAATCTCACTCCCGGCCTGCGTGTAAGGGGGAAATAACGACGACTTTGGATCGTTTCTTGTGGCCGGCTACCTAGGCACCCTGTAATGCTTCAAGAATTTCAGCTGCGTCTTCCACGCGTCCCAAGTGCATTTATTTGTTAGGTGGATTTATTGTTAGGCCCCGCGGTGAACAGTTGCAGTTGATGGGCTGCGAGGATTGGATGTGCCATTGGCGCAGGGACCGACTATTCGGAATGCATTGCATAAATTCTTTATTGATCACTTCCGCCACGCCGTGTCGACTCCTGGCGGCGATATCCGCCCGACTTGCATAAAAAGGGGCCCGGTAAGCTCGCCCAGCATTAAGAGTCAACAGTGAACAATATCATCGTCCGAAACCTCGCTACCTACAGAAAATTCGTAACTGCTATTGCTCATCTATGAAAGCTTCCCGGCTCGTTCGTGGTGCCGTTTCTACTCAACCTTCCACAACTTCAACATGACCACAAGATCCCGAACCTCGGCAGTGTCTTCCGCAATGAGCCCGTCTTCCTTCTTTACAGCTCCATTGATCTCCTCTGTGGGCTCCTGAACGATGCCACCCTGAACGGCTTTAGCAAAGACTGCTTCCTGTGACTTGAACATCGCCTCCAGCTCCTTAACCTCGCCCTGCGTGACCTTGTACGTCATCTTAACATCGTCTGTTGGAACTAGTTTGGCAGCCTTTCGTAGTCGTTGGATGCGATTAAGCATCTCTCGTCCCAGCGCCAGCGGCACCAATTCGGGATACAGTGTAGTGTCAAGTATCGCGAGAAGCGCACCCTCGGTCGTGACCTCCAAATGCTGAGTTTCTTTGGTCTTCGGGACTTCCCGGCTCACTCGTAGATCCTCAGCCGTTAGATCGCAGCCCGCTACCGTGATAGTGCCTTTGGACATGAATTCTTTGATTTCTGAGTTTGTTAACGAAGGGAGAGCCTTCTTGATCGGCGCAGCATTCTTCTTGAACTTGATGCCGAGATTCTTGGCATCTGGTAAAGCTGTGTATTGCACGCCATACTTGTCTTCATTGTCAGAGACCATCAGCTCGAGTATATTGAGCTCCTCGACAATGTACGTCTGTAATCCTTGAACATCCTTTAGGAACTGCTGATCAGAGTGGATGACGGTGAGAGTTTTCAGAGGCGTCTTTAGAGGTAGCGTCCGTCGTTCGCGAGCTAGACGCCCAAGATTGATGACGGTCTGCATGTTTCTGACTCTCCTTTCGACATCCTCATCGAAAAGCTCAGGCTGGAATGTTGGGAATCGCTGGAAATGTACGCTTCTCATGTCCTTCTCCTCAAGTTCCTTAGGAATGTGTTTTTTAATCTTTTGGAAAATCGTGTCTGTCAGGAACGGAATGAAGGGTGCGAGAGCTCTAATCTGCACATAAAGCACTTCGAAAAGAGTGTTAAGAGCAGCTAGCGTGTCTTCCAAGCCTCCGCTTCCCTTGAGACGGGAACGATTGAAGCGAATGTACCAATTAGTCGTGTTCTCCAGCAACTCGAGAAGCCGTGGAACGACAGTGTAGAGCTTGTAGTACTGACCAAGCTCCTTATCCACAAACTGGAGAAGTGATTGGCATTCAGCGAGAATCCACCGGTCCATGACGTTCATATCCGTATGGAGAGCCTGGGTACTCCACATGAAATCGTGACCTTGAACCTTCTTGAGAAGATCGACTTGCTGCAAGAAGAAGTTTGTGGAATTCCAGAGCGGAAGAAGAACCGACGTAACCACCTGTCGGCAGCCTTGTTCGCTGAAGCGCAAAGGTTCACCACGAACAACAGGGGAGTTGATGAGATAAAGCCGGAGCGCGTCAGAACCGATCTCGTCAATGACTTTTGATGGATCTGGGAAGTTTTTAAGGGACTTCGACATCTTCTTGCCGTCTTCAGCAAGGACAATACCGTTGACAACGACATTTTTGTAAGGGAAGGTTCCGAATAGATGCGTGCCAAGGATGGATAGAGTGTAGAACCAACCGCGGGTTTGATCAAGACCTTCAGCGATGAAGTCTCCGGGAAATTTGGTGAGAAATTCGGCTTTCGCTTTGGCGTTGAATGGGTAATGAGAAGAAGCATAGGGCATGCTACCAGATTCCTAAACAGAGATGTGAGTAAAAGTGCTTTTTCCTTAGAGAGACGATTTAAAGGTAAACTTACAAACCAGCAATCGAAAACTTCTTCAACTCTTCGCAAAGTGCCTTTACCCTGCTTGCTGGGGATAGTGATGGTGTCGACTTTGTCACGATGTAGATCAGGAATTTCGCCTTTAAAAGAAGACAGTTCTTTCAGTTCCGCAATGCTCCCAACACATACCACCTCTTTGAGATCCTCGCTGACCCAAAGGGGGATAGGAGTTCCCCAGAACCGATTTCGAGACACGTTCCAGTCCCTTGAAGCTGCAACCCAGTTATGGAACCGGCCTGTCTTTACGTTACCTGGTACCCACTGTGTTTTGGCGAGATTGTCTAACATCTCTGGTACGATTTGTGCAACTCGAATAAACCAGGACGGAACGGCGCGTTGAATGAGTGGCGTTTTGGATCGGGGACAAAAGGGGTAGGAGTGAACGATCTGACTGCGTCTAATCAAAAGCCCTCGCTGCTCGAGATTCTTCATGATGCCCTTGTCGGCTGCCTTAATGTTCTGTCCAAGAAATTCATTGACAGGAGCCACGAAGTTTCCGCTTCTGTCGAGTGGATCGGGAGCCGGTCGCGTCTCTGAGATGATACCATCCCGCAAAGCAATCCTCATGTCTTCCTCACCGAAGCAAGGTGCTTGGTGAACGAGTCCCACACCTGATTCTTCTTGAACGTATTCGTCGTTCAGACATAGGAACCAGTGGTCTCTGTGCTCTTCCCAGTAGTAGTCAAAGGGTGGATGATACTTCCACCCAAGCATGTCCTTGCCTTTGAGCTTCTGTAGAACCTTAAACTTCGCCTTCTTAGGATCTTTGTAGAGAATTTTCAAGCCGGATTCGTTCAAAATGAAGTTTCTGTTCATCTCTTCATCGTGGATCTTCAGATATTCAAAATCCGGGTGAGCACAAACAGCGATGTTGCTAGGAAGTGTCCATGGAGTAGTCGTCCACACAAGGAACGAGGTGTCAGGGTGATTATTCTCATCAAGAAGAGGGAAAGCTACAACAACCGCTGGATCGCTGACATCGCGGTAGTCTTCGTTGGCCTCGTTCTTGCTCAAAGGTGTGTTCAGTCCCATTGAATATGGCAAGACTCTTGAGCCATGGTATACCATACCCTTTTCATGAAGCTGTTTGAATATCCACCAACAGCTTTCTTGAAAGCTTGTGTCCATGGTTTTATAGTCGTTTTGGAAGTCGATCCATCGTCCTAGCTTGCCAATGACTTGCTCCCAGACATGCGCATATTCGAGCACGATCTCTTTACACCGACTGTTGTATTCTGCCATACCGATTTTGTCTATGGCTGCTCGGCCTCTAAGCCCAATTTCTTTATCGAGTTGGCTGTCGATGATCTGTTCTATGGGTACGCCGTGGGTATCCCAACCAAATCGCCTTTCGACATAGCGACCTTTCATAGCCCAGAACCTAGGGATGATATCTTTGATTGTAGAGGCAAGAAGATGACCATAATGAGGTGTACCTGTTGCAAACGGAGGGCCATCACTGTGAAGGTTAGAAAATAATAGCTGAGGCGGATGCAGCTTTCTACCCACTAGAAAACCCAAGGTTCGTTGTCTTTTGTGAGCTCCAATTGGCGGTGGAAGGCATTGATCTCCTTCCAGTACTCCAGGATTTTCTATAGGACAACCATATCAGTATCAAGAGTCCTGTGGAATAAAAAATCGCAAGCAACAAACCCTTTGCTCTTCTGGGAAGCTGACACCCGCCATTTTGTTTTAGTCCGTTCACTTCGCAAGCAGTTCGACGGAAGTTTATGGATTTAGAGTGGAGTATTTAACGCCCTTGAGCATCTCCCAGAGTAGCTCAGGTAGAATAAGGCGATTCAGGTGTCGTTCGGAGGAGGCGCAACAGCAGCATGAATTTTGTTACGATGCACAAGATTTCGTGGTGAGTCAAGTTCAGGGTCCCTTTGACCCATGCAATTAAGGAGCTACCCAGCTACGAAGCACCTTTCCGACTTGAATAGAGTAGAATTCACATTTATTTACCACACTATGGATTTATTGCTTTCACTCACTTGTTCTGCAGGTCTTGCTTGTGATATTTAAGACAGAATTAAAGCTAGGCATTTTCGAGAGAGCATCACTGCTATGACATCCAACATGAAATGGTAGTCAATTGGCGGCGGCGTTGCCAGCGTAGTACCGTACTCCTCCGCCAACCATGATGGCTTTATCTTACCACCGAACAAAAGTAACGATCTTACGATGACAGACAACTAGTTTCAGGCTTGCTCAAGTATCGGTGTCGTGCAAGCAGGAATGAAGCTTCTGCATGTCCATAGTCTCAATGGGAAACACAGTAAAGAATAGCCCGAAGAATTGACTTCCGTACAACATTGAGAGAGCCGAAGCCGCCGTGGCCAGACCAAATGTCTCAAATGATAGCTCTTTTCACATCTTCTTCCTCCGTGGGTAATCGTCCTTGTCGGCCTCATCAGGTCCAATTGAGTGCATCTCTGGGAGCCGACTCCTATATGAATGAGACGGTTGCTTCTGCTCCGTGAAGACTCGTTTCAGGGCAATGAAAACGGCGATAAATGGGAAAGCAATGATATAGATTAGGACGTCGCCGAGACGTTCGAGGAGAGTTTTGGGTTTTTTGTCGGTAGAAGACATTTCCAATGGTAATTTGGAAGTTAGGAAAACAAAAGCATGTGAGCTGCTAATATGGAGAGAAAGTTACCGGCAACCGCGAAGTCGATTGCGTATATTTACCTGTAATTCATGAGAAGCACTTTTGATCCTACTCTGATTGACGTCATGGCGTTGAAAGTGGTTGCGGAGGAGCCATAGTTTCGAACTAGTTAGAATGTGATAACAGAAATCATTGTGAAGTGTCTCGAAGGATTTGCAAACCAAGCTCTTTCTAGTCTGGTGAAAAGTTGACGCTCATCTAGCATCTTTTGTTTGTTATCCGAGATCGGATAGCTCTTGATCTGTTGTTTGGACACAGCCTCCATCACTGAGCGAGGAGACTGGCACTACACGGCGCTATCTAAGGTTCATAAGGAGGATACAATCTAGTAAATTTATGAGAAGTCCACTCCGGCACCTCGGAGGCTTGAAATATGCATGTTACCGCATTATATTCAATGTATAACCGTTGAAAGTAAGTGCAAGCTGTTCCTGGGCGTTGCCAAGCAAGCACTTGGAAATGCGGGGAGGCGGAGCAAAGAACTGAGCCGTTCACCTATCAGGCAACGACGATAAATAAATCTTTCCCAGCACGCGACCTCCGCTTTTACCTCATGCGAGCATAGCTGGCATCTTCTCTTTACACCTTAATCCATCATGAGGCAACTCAGTGCCGCGTTGACAGCACTCGTTGCCTTTTCTCCCATCGTAACCAATGCCCTTCCACCTTCTCCGACCTGTGAGCAAACTCCACCGTGGCGAAGACTCACCAATCGCATCTTTTCGAGCATATGGCGACCGTTAGGCCCGCAAAACGACCATGAGTCAAATCTCGATCCTTTCCGGGAAGCTAGGAGTGCTCATTCGAATCCATCAGCAGCACGATATGGACAGGATATTGTTCTGCGATTCAACATCACAACTGCCGAAGAAGCCAATGCGTTGGCTGAAGCTTCAGATGATTTGTATCTTGATGTCTGGGAGTTCAACGACAATTGGGTAGATATTAGGCTAGCTAAGGACGTCGTAAGTGGTTTGAATGACCTCATTTGGACCTGTCCGCTGACTCTCCGCGCGTAGGTTGGTTCGCTGCTGGGCCTTCTTCCAGCTTCTCTGCAAAATGCTCATGCTCCACTGATGCCGGAGTCCGCTCTAGCAGAAGTTGTATCCAGATCTCTCCCTCCTTCGGACCACTCGCCTTTCTCTCCAGAACTCAGACCCTCTTCAAAAGACCTTTTCTTTGCCGACTATCAACCTCTTTCTGTCATCGAGCCATGGATGCGACTGCTAGCCTCAATGTTTCCTACCCACACGCGCCTGATAAGCATTGGCCTCACATTTGAAGGCCGTGAGATTCCGGCTCTCCGTGTTGGCGTTCATCCAACAAATGACGAGCAGCCTAGCGGTCCTCGACAAACCATTCTCATGTCTGGCGGCATCCATGCGCGGGAATGGATTAGCACAAGCACCGTGAACTATGTCGCCTGGCAATTGATAACCAGCTACGGAAAGTCTCGGCAGGTAACGAAGTTGCTGGAAGCATTCGATTTCGTCTTCATTCCAACCCTCAATCCCGACGGATACGTCTACTCGTGGTCAACCGACCGGCTATGGCGGAAAAATCGACAACCCACACCACTTCGATTCTGCCGCGGCATCGATCTCGACCGATCCTTCGGCTTCCAATGGGACGGCGACGCCAGCCCAGCCGGCTCGAACCCATGCTCAGAGTCGTACGCCGGCGAAGTCGCGTGGCAGGCAACCGAAGCGCTAGCGCTGTCGACGTGGGCGCGCAACGAGACAGAGCAGAACAACATGCGAATCGCGGTGTTCCTCGACCTGCACAGCTACAGCCAGCAGGTGCTGTACCCGTACAGCTACTCGTGCCAGGCAGCGCCGCCCACGCTCGAGAACCTCGAGGAGCTGGCCATGGGTCTGGCTAAGGCTATGCGCCTGGCGCCGCACGGCCACGAATACCGCACTACGTCCGCCTGCGAGGGCAACGTTGCCGTCGCGGCGGCGGCCCCGGAGAAGAAAGTGCGCCTGCCGCGCATCGACCAAACCGGTGGAGGGAGCGCGCTAGATTGGTTCTACCATTCGCTGAGAGTCAAGTATGCGTTTCAGATTAAGTTGCGGGATCGTGGCAGTTACGGATTCTTGCTACCGCGGGAAAACATCGTACCGCAGGGCAAAGAGATGTACAGTGCAATTGAATATTTGGGTAAATACCTAATGGGCCAGGTTGGCTTGAGCCTGGAAGCGGAAGAAGAGGAGAATCGGCTTGAGGATGATGGAGCAGCTCAGTTCGCTGGAGTACACCCAGACTTGAACATCCAGACAAGTCCTGCCCGGCCGGTGGAACTGTTCGAAGCTGATGGGGAGCCATTGCTCGCTCCTGGAGAAATTCAATGGGAACTGAAGCGCCGGAGAAGGCGATGAACATAGTACCCCATACATTCTAATGAGATTCACGATTTGAAAGGCAGCGTGACCGGTGCCTTTATTCAAGACTGAGATTCCATTTCCATACTTTCTACTCTACTGATGTTCGGAACAACTCCAGAACCAAGTTTCCAGAACAGGAACGAGGTCAAAATGGCTCGTAGAACAAAAAGAACCTGCCGGCTGCCCAATCATCGTTCGTGGTCTTTATGACTGCGACGTTTGCTGCCAGCGCCATCTGACGTTGGTTCCCATGAGCATAATGTGTTAAGGATGACCGTAGTCCCAACCAATGTAGTTCGTGTTATTTGCGAACGTCAGTCTTATGCCACTTTGTCACGATTTGCAAAGCGATTGCTTTGGGCAGAACTCGGCAAGATGGCCTAGCAGCAAGATGATCTGGCAGCTGCCTCGTTTGCGTGATACTATGTGCGTGGATGGCGTGCATTAGGGTATTCCGGGGAGAGAGACGTCGTAAGCCGACGCCAGACCTGCTTACCTCCGGTCAACAGTGAGCTACATATATCATCTCTTGCAGCGGCTGATCTTAGTACGACATAGAGCTTTATGAACTCGGATGATGCAGGGAAGAGAAAAGTTCGGATGTGTCCGTTCATCTATATTGGCATGGAAGCCTACCTAGGTAAAACATCGCGTCCAGAGTTGGATGGAAAGCAAGGAGGATTCTGGGGCATTTGCACAATCTCAAATAAGACTGCATGCGTCTGGTCTTTGGCAATGCGTCATTAAGCAGCCTTCACGACCCGTAATGGGAGGTTGGGCGAAGCGATGGCTGAAATTAGCCAACGCGAACGCCAGGGCGTGTAGAGTGGACAATTATGCGTGTTCACACTTTGCCTTTAGGCCGACACGGTGCCCAGCCAAACTAGAGGAGCCAGCCAGCCCATCATCTCGCAACCCGCTCGCATTCGCTCCCTTTCCTTGGGTCAACACCACCGCTTCTCTCTTTCTTCCTTCTTCTCTTCCTCTTCCCGCTCATGAAGGTGTTGGACGCGCTCAATAGCTCTTCTGGGGCTTGGCGCTCACCTGCGACAATAGTTTTCCTCTCGTCGCTCTCCTTTCTATTGTCGGCGCGTCTGTCCGATTAAATGCTCCGTGTCGTGTTCCGCGCATATCCTTTCGCTCCTTTCCAGCGTGCTGCCAGTCCTTTCAGCACTTCAATCTGCATTTCCTTGGTCGCTTTGAATATTCCTATCTAGACATCTCTAATCAACTCCGTAATGGCTGTGGAAAAGGAGTCTTCGAGGAAGGGAGGCCTCACCCTTTCTCAGCTCGCCAGTTACGACGATTTGGCTACCGACGCACTTGTGGATCGCGTAAGTTCCGCACAAGTCCCTACATCTAGACAAGTTATGCTAATTATATCGTTTAGGTGTACTTTTGGACCACCATCCGCAAGAACCGTGGACGATACTCTTCCTCACGCGGTATCAACGACGAACAGGTGGCTGACATTCTTCGAAATTCCGTCATTATGGAGAAAGACCTTGCCAAAGCGACGACCGAGATTCTCAACCTCAGTGGTGTGCGAAAATACATAGACAGGCTTGGAACGTCAGAGGAAAAAGAAGACTTCCAGCGCCATCTCCGAAGATATATCAGTATCTACATGCCTGATTGTCCGTTCGAAGTCAACACTACAAACCGCTATACGATCGAAACGCACGAAGCATCGATTACGGCTCGCAGAGACATCAAGAAGGGTGAAGCGATCAAATACCTTACCGGCGTTCAAGTGGCCATCACAAAGGAAGAGGAAAAGACCCTCGATCTGACCCGGCGCGATTTTAGCATTGTCATGTCTAGTCGCAAGAAGACTCCGTCTTTATTTCTCGGCCCTGCACGCTTTGCTAACCACGATTGTGACGCCAATGCTCGACTCTCCACCGTAGGACTTCATGGCATGCAAATTGTTGCGACGAAAGATATTGAACTTGGTGATGAGATTACTGTCACGTATGGAGTCGATTACTTTGGGGAAGACAATTGCGAATGTCTTTGTGCCACCTGCGAAGAGTTGGTCAGGAATGGATGGGCGCGAACCGAAGACGACGATGAAGATGAGATTGATGAGAATGATGATCTAGAAGAAAACGACATCAAGACTGAAACGCCTCAAGTTGAAAACGACTCGTATTCATTGCGTAGAAAGAGGAAAATCTCTACAAAGGCTAAAGAAAACTATAGCAAAGTCAGGCCGGAAGAGACCAATGGATTGAGATCGAAACGACGGCGATTTGAAGCCCCAGAACCACCCGCAACCATTTCAAGACCTGGTAGAGGTCGTCGTAACACGCGAGAGATTCAGATTAAAGCAGAAGAGAAAATTCCCTCTCTCTCTGCTGATATTTCTATCAAAATCGAAGCCGAAATCACCGGCACGGCAACCACTAATGCAAGAAGGACACGCCGCTCTCGGTTGGAGATGCTTCGCGACAGCGCCGAAGACTCAGACGAACGCTCAAGCTCTCCAGGATCCTCAGTTCTTTCATCTCAACCGTCGTCAGTCTCCACAGCTGCTACGTCGGTAGACTACGATTCATCCACGTCTAAATCTTCCACTATTAAAGAGGCTGCTTCACCACATTATTATCAACTGGAAGCTCAGAATTCGTTTACCGCAGAAGAGTCAGACACTCTCTTGCCAGAGGAGACGTCATCGGCGAAAGAAGGCAAAGCGAAGACCGATGACGCTGATCACGCAAACGTCGATTTCGACGGTCACGACCACGACCACGACATCTCCCGTCAACGGAGACGCGGCCGGCCCAGAATGAAAACCTACAAAGTAGCACCACGAGCGTCATCCCACGAAAGCACGCGCTCCACGACGCCCACATCCGACCCCAACCCCAGCCCGGCCATCGAAGCCGAACGCCCGTCCGCGGGCCCCGACAACAGCGCCGCGCTCGCGACGACGGAGCGGCCGCCCGCCGCGCCCGCGCGCCAGCCGGGCGACTACACGCTGACGGCGCGGCTGCTGACGGCGGCGTACTCGCGGTGGAACGGGTGCCGGACGTGCGGGGGCGACTTCGTGCAAGCGGACGCGTACCTGACGCGAGCGGAGTGCCCGCGCTGCGAGCGCCACTCCAAGCTGTACGGGTTCGCGTGGCCGAAGGCCGAGCGCGCGGGCAAGGCCGACCGCGAGAGCCGCGTGCTCGACCACCGCACCGTGCACCGCTTCATTGCGCCGTGCGAGGAGCGCCTGGCCAAGAAGGGCCGCTGCAGGGCTGTCGTCGAGGAGTTGAGGAGGAGGAGGGTTAGCGTTGAGAGTGAGAGGAGGGCCGGGAGCGAGGCTGAGGGGAGTCCCGGCAGGAGTGGACTGCGCAAGAGGAGGTTTGTGAGTGAGATGAGTGTTTCGGAGATGGGGAGAAGGAGACGGACTGGATAACGGACGACTCGGCTCTGCGGGAGCTATGGAGGACGGAAGTGAGAGTTGAGGAGGCGATGAGACGACGTGCAGTTTTCGGTTTTTGTCTTTTCGTCAAAGCCTTCCTCATCCACTTGGATGACAAAAGAGGACGATGGTCAGCATTTGAATTGGCGTGCGATAGCTGATTGGGCTGCATCAGAGTATTTTCGAGTCCTGCTGTCCCGTTCTCAGTACTGTGACTGAGCTTTTTGTTGACAGTAGAGTTGATTGCGTTCAGCGAAGAGGCTAGTTATCAGAGGCAGCATTCATCAGCTAGAATCCATGGATTTATTTCTCGAGCTAAATCTACAGCACTTCATCTCCGAGGTCATATCCGTGGATCCACCCTTTGCCGTTCATTACAGGATCGAGCATAAAGTAGGAATACAGTCGTCTACCACAACAAAGAATTTGTGCTCTATATACACGATGCAATGGCGTCGGCGGCATCGTCGCCATCATGAGTCCTAAGTAGTAGTGGAGGTGCTAATCCACGTTACAACCGTACCGGGTAACCCAAGGACCAGTCATTTCCATCAAGGAAAGAGCTATCACTCTCTTAAATTAGCCAGCATGCTTGTACTTTTACGGGAAAAGCATGCTTACAAAATGCATATAATGAATGGCAGTCTGGCATCAGGACCGTAGTATCGCCACCATTTGCTTCAAGGGCCTTTCGTGCACAGTTCTCATATTCATAAATCTCTGGAAAGGCGAGCGAGGTACCAGCCACTAAAGGAGAGGAGCGAATGTAAGCAGATTTTAAGAAGCTAACTATTGCTGGGGTGGACTTACACGTAACCGGGTTTAAAACATGCAAAACTTCATGCAAAAGGATGGCGCCAAATGGTAATCATCCCAAGCTTTGGAAACGCAATGCCCATGGTGAATGTATTTCCCGGCAGGATCCGGCATGGCTTCTTATTGGTCTCTTCCATCCGAATGTTTTGGCAGTCGTAGTCTACCAGTCATTAGCGGTTATAAATATATGTGGTCCGGAAAAACCGACAATACCAGATTGTTCCGCCCCAAGGATACTGATTCCACATGGAGTCGCCACAATATAATGTGGGTGTCATGTTAACGTTGTTGAGACTCGCTACCGCATCGAGGAGGCCTACATTATAACCAGTTAGCTACAGCGATCTTCTCATTGGTCCGATTTCATGGGTGCATATATTATCATGGCCCCCCGATTCACAGCACATGACGGGTCACAGATGCGCGAACGAGTCAGAACAGCTCAGGTGAGCTCAGTAGAGGGAGCAAAACGACTGGCGCAATGGTTCTTGCCTCAGTTACGCCTAGCCAACGAATTGCTGAGAGAGGATTCGAGGCAGAGGGGGAGAGCGAACCGGGTGAACGAACCGCCAGCTAGAGTAGTAGAGTACTGTAATAGGCGTCGCAGAGATTAAGGTAACTTACTTATGTAGTTATTGCTCTAGTAGATTCTAGTAATGTCCCTCGCCCCACTGTGGCGGTTCCAGAAGCTTTCGACGCAAGCAGCAAGTAAACTGATTACTTGGCTATATATTCACGCCTCACCCCGTACCCCTCTATGAAATAGAGATATTAGAAAAAGAACAATAAATTACAATAGAGGTACTTCACACAGAGGTTTCTAGCTATCTTCAAAGGTCATTGACTTGGAGAGTACACATCCACACCTTTCCAGATCCAACACCGATACCGATGGTCCTTCCTGATACGGCCGAACACCCCGGCCGATACTCAGATGGTAGCCATATAAGGTTCTCTGAATTATATGTAATCCAATCTCTTTTTAGACTCAAATCAATGCCTGGATACTGCGGATTTTGGGGTTTAATGCTGTTTGCTGGTTTGTTTGAAGTTGATATCGTATCAAGTGCAACTAAACCATACTCAGAGTGAAGATACGAGCCAGTAGTATCAAATGATATGTTGAAAAGCAATTTGCCCACATCGAGCGTCTGCAGGCACGCACCGCTGCCGGCGTCCCAGATCTTGACTGTGCCATCGTGCGATGCCGATGCGAGCCAGGTCGAGTCGGGTGAGAAGGCAACCGAAGCGACGGTGTCGCTGTGGCCATCGAGCGTCTGCAGGCACGCACCACTGCCGGCGTCCCAGATCTTGACTGTGCCATCGTCCGATGCCGATGCGAGCCGGGTCGAGTCGGGTGAGAAGGCGACCGAAGCGACGGAGTTGCTGTGGCCATCGAGCGTCTGCAGGCACGCACCGCTGCCGGCGTCCCAGATCTTGACTGTGCCATCCCACGATGCCGATGCGAGCCGGGTCGAGTCGGGTGAGAAGGCGACCGAAGCGACGGTGTCGCTGCGGCCC
>Ga0335072_10000407_pt1 | contig 87206 bp, 67 predicted proteins | sample Lox_Sample_21_FD_206725 | JGI IMG/M metagenome (GOLD analysis project Ga0335072, IMG submission 206725) | Soil microbial communities from Loxahatchee National Wildlife Refuge, Florida, United States - Lox_Sample_2.1 | ecosystem: Environmental > Terrestrial > Soil > Wetlands | place: USA... | reverse complement strand
CAGGCGCGGTAAGCGTTCAGCGGATCGAAACGAAGACGGTGTGCTCGCAGTGCGGGAAAGAAACGACCGTTCCCTTCAAGCCCACGCAGGGACGGCCCGTTTACTGCCGCGAGTGTTTTCAGCAACGACGTTCCCTAGGGGCCTCGAACGCGACAGCCTGAGGGAAGGATCGAGGGGCGCGACCCGCCGATCCTGTGGCTGAACCTAGAGTTCGTATGCCGGGGGTTTGCCCGGCGAGCCCAATCGACCAAACGGCTCTTCACAGCGCGATCGATCGCGCGGTGAAGAGCCTTCTGTTTTATGAGGCACCCCGGATCGCCCAAACTACGAGCGAACGTTAGCGCTCCCGGCCCGCGCTGGGCTAGAATACCGGGTCCGTTTTCAGAGGAATGGCGTACCAAGCGCGCACCGCGCAGATCGACCGCTCGTATCGGGTCCGCCCCGGCTCCGCTGTGTGAGCCTGCGCCGGGCTGAGACGGGCCGCTGCTTTCAAGAAGGTCCCAGCGATGACGCCGGAACAGTGGCGACAAGTAAAAGAGCTGCTCGCTTCTGCCTTGGAGCAGCCGCCAAACGACAGGAAAGCGTATCTGCTGCGCGTCTGCGCGGAACCCTCCCTGCGAAACGAAGTGGAGTCGTTGATCGCCGCCCACGGCGAATCGGCCACCACCATCTTCGGAAGAGCGCTATCGCTGATGCACTCGGCGCCTTCGCTGAAGCCCGGCGCGCTCTTGGGTCCCTATAAGATCGAGGGCCGCATCGGCGCCGGGGGCATGGGCGAAGTGTTCCGGGCCACGGATACGAGACTCTACCGGACGGTCGCCATCAAGTTGCTGCCGCAAGGGCGCGCCTCCGATCCCGCGCAGGAACAAAGGCTCCTCAAGGAAGCCAGAGCCGCATCCGCTCTGAGCCACCCCAACATCGTCTCCATTCACGATATTTCAAGCCACGAAGGGACGGACTTTCTGGTGATGGAGTTCGTCGAAGGCCGGACCCTGAAGGAGCTGATGGATACGAAGGCGATGTCGTTTGGCGAGGTGCTCGAATTCGCTGCGCAAATCGCTTCGGCGCTGGATGCCGCGCACTCGGCAGGCATCGTTCACCGGGACATCAAGCCGACGAACATCATGGTCACGGCGAGCCGGCAGATCAAGGTGCTCGATTTCGGCCTGGCCAAAATGACGGAGGCTTACCTCCACGAACAGACGCGCACTTTGACCGACATCACAGAGGCGGGAATGATCGTCGGCACGGTGGCCTACATGTCGCCGGAGCAGACTCGCGGCGAGCCGGTCGACGCGCGCTCCGACATCTTCTCCTTCGGATGCGTGCTGTATGAGACCGCCACCGGCACGCTTCCATTCCGGGGGCCCAGCAGCCTGGCCGTCATGCATGAGATTGCGACCGCCGTCCCGCCGCCGCCCAGCAAACTGCGCCCGGAACTGCCGACGGCTTTCGATCAGCTGGTGGGGAAATGCCTGGAGAAAGAGCCGGCGCGGAGATTCGCGCAGGCGTCAGAGCTCTGCCAAACGATCAAATCGCTTACGCTTCAGCCCAAGACTTTGTCCGTGGCAGCCGGCGGCAGCCGCCGGACGGTTGCCGTCGTCCCTCTGCAATTCCGGAACGCCGCTTCCGAGGATCGGTTCTTGTCGGTGGCGCTGGCGGATGCGGTCGCCAACCGCCTTGGCTCGGCGCCAACCCTCATCGTGAGGCCCATCGCCAGCCTGATGAAATATGCCGGGAAGAAAACGGATTGGACGCGGATCGCGCAGGAACTCAACGTCGATCTGGTGGTGGAAGGCAGCATTCAGAAAATGGGCCCTCAAGTACGCTTGCTGATTCAGGTGTGGGAGCTTCGCAACGAGCAGCCCCTCCATTCCGCCAAAATAGACGGCGATATGAGCAGTCTCTTCAGGTTGCAGGACCAGCTGGCCGATTCCGTTTTCGATTCGCTGATACCGCGGGCCCACGAGAAGCCGATGAGGTCCGCGCACGGCGTGGTGCCGACAACCCGGCACCCGCTTGCTTTCGAGCTGTATATGAGAGCCGTCGACCGGGCGATCAGCTTCAACAAGTTTGAATTGAGCGCCGCGATTGAGATGTTGGGGCGCGCGGTGGACCTCGACCCGGATTTCGCGGACGCCTGGGGCATGCTGTGCACCCTCTGCTATCACATGGGAGCGCATCTCGATTCCGATCCCAAATGGTTCGAGCGGTCGGAGCGTTCGATCGCGAGAACGTTGGAATTGGATCCGGTGAATTGCGACGCGTTGTGCGCGAGGGGAATGCTGCAATGGTCGCCTGCACGCGGGTTTCAATTCCGGCCCGCACTGAGAGCGCTCAACGCGGCATTGAAGATCAATCCGAGCCGCTACAGCGCCCGCGCCCATCGCGCCGCGCTGCTATTTCACTTCGGTTTTCACGAGGCGGCCCTGGAGGATTTCGATGAGGCGATGGCCGCCAATCCTCAATTCGCATTGAGCTATGCGGGCCGCGCGTATACGGCGCTCTACATGGGCGAATATGCCAAGTCGTACGAGATCAATCTGCATGCCCTGGCGTTGGAACCCGCTTTGATTCACGCCAATATCAACTCTCCGCTGCCTTCGATTTACGTCGGAGACCTGGAAGCGGCGCGCGAGAAACTGAAGATCGCCCGCCAGATGATTCCGGAAGAGCCGCAAATCGCCTGCATGGAGGGGATGATTCTGGCTCGCGAGGGCGATTTCAAGCGCGCGGAGGAGTTGACGGACGCGGCCATCGCCACGAAAAGAAGCATGGTGCACACGCACCATTCCTGGCACTGCGCTGCGGGAGTTTATGCGATGTGCGGAAAGCCCGAGAAAGCGGTCGCCCAGCTCCAGCGCTGCGCGGAGGGAGGTTTGCCCAATTACCGCGCCTTCGAGAAGGATCCGCACCTGCGTTCCCTTCACGGCGATCCGGGATTTCTCGCGCTGATGCGCGATCTGCGCCGCGATTTTGAAGCGTTCCGCAAGGATTTCGAATTGATCGAAGCGCCCGCCGATTGACCGGTTTGGTCCCGACGCCTTAAGATGATTCAGGGCAAACCTGCGATGGATGAGAAGGTCCTGCGCGACTATTTGCGGCGCTTCCTTGACTGGCATGAGGCTCATGCCGATTTCAAGGCGGCGTTTAAGGATTTCCCGGTGAAGGATCGCGGAAAGCGGCCGCCGGGCCTGCCGTATTCAGCCTGGGAATTGCTCGAGCACATGCGCCTCGCGACTCACGATATTCTCGAGTTTTCCCGCGATGCGAAGCACAAATCGCCGGATTGGCCATCGGGCTACTGGCCCGCGAAACCTGCCCCGCCAAGCCCAGCCGCCTGGGACAAGAGCGTGAAGGCCCTCGAGAAACACCTGCGGGAGATGGGCAAGCTCGTCACCGACCCCAAGACGGACCTCCTGGCGCGTATTCCTCATGGCTCGGGCCAAACAATCCTTCGGGAAGCGCTGTTGATCGCCGATCATAACGCCTACCACTTGGGGCAATTCATCCTGGTTCGCCGGTTGCTAGGTTGCTGGCCGGAACACTGACCGCAGTTCGTGCCCCGGTGCGCCTTTGCGCATCTTATGATGAGGACTTTACGATCCTTCAGGGAGCCGTGTAATGAGCAGGGAACAAGCGATCGCCGAATCGGCAGCCTCCAAAGAGACGCAGGAACGAATCTGGGAGTCTTTTCGGCGATGGGGATATTTGCAGGCCAATCTCGATCCGCTGGGTGATTTCGCGCCCGTGGCGATGCCGGAACTGGACGTTTCCGGACCCGACGCCGAGGCCGCCCGCCGCGTCTATTGCGGCAGCATCGGCGCCGAATTCATGCACATCTCAGACCGCGAACGGCGGCAGTGGGTGCAGGATCAGATGGAATCGGAAGCGGCCGAGCCCGATCGCGCGCGAATCCTCGATCTCCTGGTGCGAGCGGAGATTTTCGAACACGTGCTGCAGACCCGTTATCTCGGCACCAAGCGCTATTCGCTCGAAGGAGAATCGGCCCTGCTCCCTCTGCTCGATGCGATCCTGAACGCCGCATCCGAGCGGGGCGCGGAAAAAGCCATGCTGGCAATGAGCCATCGCGGCCGGCTCAACGTGATGGTGAACATCGTGGGCCGTCCGGCAGCGGAACTTTTCGCGCGCTTCGAGGACGTCGATCCGCGGAGCGTGCTCGGCGGCGGAGACGTGAAATACCATATGGGCGCGACCGGAGATTTTCACGCTACGGACGGGCGCGTGGTGGAAATGCATCTGGTGTCGAATCCGAGCCATCTCGAGGCGGTCGATCCGGTGCTGATGGGCCGCACGCGGGCCAAGCAGACGCGCCGGGGCGAGCGAGGCACGCGCCAGGTCGTCTCGATCGCGATGCACGGCGACGCGGCCTTCGCGGGGCAGGGAATCTGCGCCGAAACGCTGAATATGTGCGGCGTGACCGGGTTTGCGGTGGGCGGCTCGATCCATATTATTGTGAACAACCTGATCGGCTTCACGACGGTGCCGCGAGACACCACTTCATCGCGTTTTTCTTCAGACCTCGCCAAGCGGCTCGAGATTCCGATTTTTCATGTGAACGCCGAAGACCCCGATGCAGTCGTGCGCGTCGGCCGGATGGCGCTTGAATATCGCGACGCCTTCGGCACGCCGGTTGTAGTGGACCTGATCGGCTACCGCCGCCACGGCCATAGCGAAGTGGACGATCCCACGATCACGCAGCCGCTGCGTTACCGGAAGATCGAAGCGCATCCGCCGATGTGGCGCCTTTACTCCGAGCGCATCGGCGCCGATCCCGAGCCGGTCGTCCAGCGCGTGCGGGAGGAACTGGATGCCGCGCAGGAGGAAGCAAAGGAAATCGAGAAGGTCCCCTCGATGCGCAAGCTGCCGCGCTATTGGAGCAAATTCCGCGGCGGGCGCTACGACGCGTCGCTTGAAGTGGACACCGGGCTCGACGCAGCCGCCCTCGGCGCGATCGGCGAAGGCATCGTCAGCTATCCCGCCGGATTTCACATTCATCCGAAGGTGAAAAAATTGCTCGAGCAGCGGCTCGAGATGGCGCAGGGAAAGAGACCGATCGATTTCGGGATGGCCGAGGCGCTGGCCTTCGGATCGTTGCTGAAAGGCGGCGTGCCGATCCGGCTTTCCGGGCAAGACAGCCGGCGGGGAACTTTCAACCAGCGGCACGCGGCGCTGATCGATATCGAGAATGAGGAAGAGTACGTCCCGCTCGAACACATGGCGCGGGAAAACGCCTGGTTCGAGATTTACAATTCGCCGCTATCGGAAGCCTCGGTGCTTGGGTTCGAATACGGCTTCAGCCGCGATTTCCCTGAGGCGCTCGTTCTCTGGGAAGCGCAATTCGGCGATTTCGCCAACGGCGCGCAGATCATCATCGACCAGTTCATCGCCGCCAGCGAGGACAAGTGGAATCTGCTTTCGGGAGTCGTGCTGCTGCTGCCTCACGGTTACGAGGGGCAGGGCCCCGAGCATTCGAGCGCGCGCATCGAGCGCTATCTCCAGCTGGCCGCTCGCGACAACATGCAGATCTGCCAGCCTTCCACCGCGGCGCAATATTTTCATCTGCTTCGTCGCCAGGCGCTGCGCAGCTGGCGGAAGCCGCTCGTCGTTTTCACGCCCAAGAGCATGCTGCGGAATCCGGCGGCGTCTTCGACGCTCGCGGATTTGGCGGTGCCGCGATTCCGCAACGTGATTCCAGACAAGGGTGACGGCTCGGCCGAGCGCGTGCTGCTCTGCACCGGGAAAATCGGCCACGAGCTCGAAGCGGAACGAAAGCGCCATCCGGAAAATGCTCCCGCGATTGTTTTCGTCGAGCAGCTATACCCATTCCCCGAAGATGAAGTCTCAGCGGAGATGGATCGCCACGCGAAGGCCACGGAATTCGTGTGGGTGCAGGAAGAACCGGGAAACATGGGCGCGCACGGCTTCGTGATTCCGGAGCTCGAAAGGCTGTCCCGCGGACGACCGGTGCTCTCCGTGAATCGCTCGGCTGCCGCGAGCCCCGCCACGGGATCCGGAAAAGCGCACGAGATGGAGCAGAAGACGCTGATCAGCGTCGCTTTCGGCTCCTAGCCGCGCGAACCGTTCATATCCGCGAGAGAATCAGGCTGTGGCCGCCCGTCTGCAGCGGCCGCAATTCATTCGACGAAAATCCCGCGTTCCGGAACATGCGCTCGTATTCGCTGAAGGGATAGGAGTCTCCCGCCGGAGTCATTCCCAGCATCATCATGTTGAAACTCGCAGCGCGCGACGGCGACACGCGGTCTTCGTTCGGGACGAAATCGAGCGTTGCGACAAGGCCGCCGGGCGCCAGCGACGCCCGAACTTTGCGGAGCAGTTTTTCATTGGTGGCCGCGTCGAAGTGGTGCAGGAAATTCGTGACGAGGACGATATCGTAGCCCGTGCCGTATTCGACGTCGAAGGCGCTTCCCGGAATCAGGTGGTGCCGGGCGTCGACGCCCGCCGCGCGCGCATTCTCCGTCGCCACCGTCAGCACCGGCCCCCAATCCTGGGCGAAGATTTCGGCGTTTGGATTGCGTTTTGCGAGCGTGATTCCAAACATGCCGTGGCCGCCCGCAAGATCGAGAACCTTCCATTTTTTTCCCGCGGGCGCATCGAGGATGCGGGCGATTTCTTCGGCTGAGGGCGTCACCATCGGCGCCATCGAGCGCGCGAACTCGACCCAAATGGGATTTTCTTCCGAAATCGATCCTTCGCCCTCCGCCATGCCCGGCTGCCCGGTGCGAATCGTGCGGGCCAGATCGTGGTAGGCGTTGATCGTCACGGGCAGCGTCAGAAAGCCCGCCGCGGATGCGATGCAGGCGGGCGATCGCCGGTCGAGAAACGTGGCGGAATCGTCCGTCAGCGCGTATCGGCCGCCATGTTTGGTGAGAAAGCCTTGGACCACGAGGTAGTCGCAGAGAATGCGTATCCCGCGTTCGGTGGCCTCGCACTTTTTGGCCAAGGCCGCGAACGTATCGGCTCCTTCACCGATCTTGGTGAAGATGTCGAGGGCGATGGCGGCTCGCAGCGCCGCCGTTTGCTGATAGGCATTCAGGGTCTCGAAGATCTTGTCCGGGTTGGGTCGCGGCTTGGCGGTCGGTGAAGGCATTTCGTTTTCCTCGAATTGATTCTGCATTCCGGCGCGAGCGAAAATCGGAGCATCGCTGCGAGCTCAGGCGCCCAACGCTGCCTGAAGGTAACGAGACATCCTGCTCGTTCGAACGCTGGAAATCAAATCGGATCTCGCCGCAGAGGCGCGTCCGGAAGGAAATTCCGCGCCGCGCGATCTGTGCGCTACCGCACAGAGGCGGGAGGTTACTCCGCAGGGACGTATTGACGGAATACCCTGGCGGCGCGATGATGTCGTTGCGGCGGCAAGGCAGCCGCTCAACTCTTGGGGGATTGCGACGCGCGTATGATTTTGACTCTCATCTACATGGTTCTGGTAGCAGTGCTCGCGGAATTTTTCATTCACTACTGTCGCTCGATCCTGGCTTCCAGCCGAAGAATCCAGCTTCCGGCCAGCGTATGTGAGGCGGCGGGTGTTGACCGCAACGGCGTCGCGCCCGGCGACTTCGAAAGATTTCTGGAGCTTGTGCGCCTCTGCCCCGAAGACGCAGCCGCCGGTGGAAGCATGCGCGCTGTCTACGCCTACTATTGTCTGGTGCGCGCGCTCGGCCGCGCGTTGCGCGGAGTGGCTCCGCGCGTGGAATCCTGGGCCGTAAAAGAACAGAGCAACTGCTCTCATTTCGCGGCGGTTGCGCTCGACCGCCGGATATCCGGCACGCGCAAGCTTCTCGCGCAGCGAGTGCAAAGCCCGTTCTGAAATCTTCGTCGCTTCGTTTGGCAGGCTCGACCCCTTCCGCTCCCGCTGATAACATCCTTTCATTCGAGAGACAGCTTTCGGCATTGCCGCCGTGACGCCATTCGAACAACGCGCGCTGCGCACCATTCGGGAGGAGAAGATGTTCCGCCCGGGCGACCGCGTCGGCGTCGCCGTATCGGGTGGCGCGGATTCTGTGGCGCTGCTGCGCCTGCTCGAAGGCTTTCGCAAGCGGCTCGGGATCACGCTGCTCGTCATTCATTTCGACCATTGCCTGCGCGGCGCCGAATCCGAAGCCGACGCGAAGTTCGTATCCGACCTTGCTCGCAGCCTGGCATTGGACATCGCGATCGACCGCGAGGACGTCGCCGCGGCGGCGGCAAAGCACAAGTGGAATCTCGAGGATGCCGCAAGGCGCCTCCGCTACGCTTTTTTCGAACGCGTCGTGCGGGAAGGGAAGGCCACGCGCATTGCCGTTGCGCACACGGCTGACGACCAGGCCGAGACGGTTCTCGCGCATCTGCTTCGCGGGAGCGGTCCCGCGGGGCTGGCGGGAATTTATCCCGCCGCCGGAGCGATCGTGAGGCCCCTTCTCTGGTGCCGGCGCGAAAGCCTTCGGGAATATCTTCGCGATCTGAAACAAGACTGGCGCGAGGATTCCAGCAACCGCGACGTGCGGCGCCTCCGCGCGCGAATTCGAGAGCAGCTTCTGCCGTTGCTCGAAAGGGATTTCTCGCCGCAGATCGCGAGCCGCCTGGGCAGGATCGCGAGACTTTCGCGAGAAGAGGAGCAGTTCTGGGCGGCGCTCGTGGACGATCGCTTCCGGGCGCTGGTGCGCCCGAAGGATAACGCGTTCACGATCGGCGTTCGCGATCTGCTCGAGCCGCTTCCGCTCAGTGAATCTGGCGGCGCATCCGAAGAGGGCGCTCCGCCGACGCGGACGCTAACGGAACGGCTGATTCGCCGTCTGTATCAGAGAGTAAGCGGAATCGCGCAGGGGCCCACGGCTGAGCGCGTCGAGCAGGTGATCCGCCTCGCTGCCGAATCGACGAGCGGACGGCAAATCGAATTGCCGGGCGGCGTTCGCGTCGAACGAGACTTCGAGAATCTGATTTTTTCTCTCTCGCACGCGCGCTCCGGGCGCCGTGAAACCGCCGCGCAGCCCCAAACGTATCAGTATTCAGTGACGCTAGCCGGCCGCGGCGCAACAACTGTTTTGGTGCCCGAACTCAAAAGGTGCTTCCGCCTGAAAGTGATTGACTGGCCCTTCGCAGAGCGCGACACTAAAGCAGAATGTGCAGCTCTCGATGCGGACCTCCTCCGAGCTCCTCTGATCCTGCGAAATTGGCGGCCGGGAGACGCCTATCGGCCTCGGGGCGGACGCCAAGCCCGGAAGCTGAAGCGACTCTTCTTGGCAAAGCGCATTCCCGTTCGAGAGCGGGCGGGCTGGCCCGTACTTGAAAGCGGCGGCCGCATCGCCTGGGTTCGGGGCATGCCTGCGGCAGATGAGTATTGCGCGGGCGCTGGAACGAAAGCGGTCGTTTTGATCGAAGAGCAAGGTCTTTGAGGTGACGGTGAAGGTTGCCTTTACTCGAAGGCGGCTCGAAGACAGGCTGAGCCAGTTGGGCCGCGCCATCTCGGGAGACTATTCGGGGCGCACTCTCGATGTGGTGATCGTCCTTGAGAATTCGTTTCTGTTTGCGGCGGACCTGGTGCGGCAGATTTCACGGCCGGTGGTATGCCACTTCGTGCGTTCGGACGCGAGGGACGTGAAATTGGGCGGCCACGACTACCGCGAGATTTTCTTCAGCGCGCCTCCCGCGCTGCGGGGCCGCGATGTCCTCGTGGTGGACGCGGTGCTGAATACGGGCGTCACCCAGGATTTTCTGATCAAGCGGCTCGAAGAAAGCCGGCCGCGTTCGCTGCGGCTGGCGGTGCTCTTCGATAAGCCCGCTTCGCGGCGGGTGGATCTGCGGGCTGAATATACTGGCTTCGCCGCAGCATCTAAAGATTGGGTGGGATACGGCTTGGGCGATAGCGAGGGGCTGTATCGGAATTTGCCTTATGTGGCAGTGAAAGGCTTTCGGTCGAATGGCCGGAGGCGCCAGACGGGTGCTGGCAAGAAGGCACCCAAACGGTGAGGTAACCAGGTGAACTCAACAGTACGTACGGTCCTCTTTTGGCTCCTGATGGTTGTGCTGGCCGCGGTCCTGTGGAAGATGGCTTCCCAGGGCGGTCCGGCCACCCATGAAGATGAGCCCACTTATACGAATTTCCTGAACAAGGTCGAAAACGGCTCGGTGAAGGATGTCACGGTACTTCTCTCGCCCAATAGCGCCGAGATCGAGGGCGAATACCGCGACGGCGGAAAATTCAAGGGCGTGACGATCGCCAATTCGGCGATTCCAGACGTCACCAAGGATCTGCAGGATAAGGGCGTCCTTTTCAACTACAAGGAAGTGAAAGACGCGAACTGGCTCACCTTGCTCATCAATCTGTCGCCTTTCGTCGTGATCCTGGCGATCTGGATTTTCATGATGCGGCAGATGCAGGCCGGCGGGAATAAGGCTCTGAGCTTCGGCAAATCGCGCGCGCGCCTTCTGACCGCGCAGCAGAAGAAGGCGACGTTCAAGGACGTGGCCGGCATCGACGAGGCCAAGGAAGAGCTGTACGAAATCATCGACTTCCTGAAAGACCCGCAAAAATTCCAGAAGCTCGGCGGGCGCATCCCCAAGGGTGTGCTGCTCGTCGGACCTCCCGGGACCGGCAAGACTTTGCTCGCGCGCGCGATTGCGGGCGAAGCCAACGTCCCGTTCTTTTCGATTTCGGGCTCGGACTTCGTCGAAATGTTTGTCGGCGTCGGCGCGAGCCGCGTTCGCGATCTTTTCGAGCAGGGAAAGAAGAATGCGCCCTGCATCATCTTTATCGACGAAATCGACGCCGTGGGGCGCCACCGCGGCGCAGGCCTCGGCGGCGGCCACGACGAGCGCGAACAGACGCTCAACGCCCTGCTCGTCGAGATGGATGGTTTCGAATCGAATGAAGGCGTGATCCTGATCGCTGCCACCAACCGTCCGGACGTGCTCGATCCGGCGCTGCTGCGGCCGGGCCGCTTCGACCGTCGCGTGGTTGTGCCGCGGCCGGATGTGCGGGGCCGCGAGGAAATCCTCCGCGTCCACACGCGCAAAGTGCCTCTCGCCGAAGACGTCGATCTCTCCGTGATCGCGCGCGGCACACCCGGCTTCTCGGGCGCTGATGTGGCGAACCTCGTCAACGAAGCCGCGCTCTGGGCGGCTCGCCAGAATCGCAAATTCGTCGCGATGGCCGATTTCGAGATGTCCAAGGACAAAGTCCTGATGGGCGTCGAGCGCAAGTCCATGATTCTGTCGGACGAGGAGAAGAAGAATACGGCGTACCACGAGGCGGGCCACGCGCTCGTGGCCGCGATGACGCCGGGCGCCGATCCCCTGCACAAGGTGACGATCATCCCGCGCGGCATGGCGCTGGGCGTCACGATGCAGTTGCCGATCGACGACAAGCATACCTACACCAAGGAATTTCTCGAATCGCAACTCGCCGTGCTGATGGGCGGCCGCGCGGCCGAGGAAATTTTCCTCAACCACATCACCACCGGCGCCGGCAATGACATCGAACGCGCCACGGAAATCGCGCGCCAGATGGTCTGCGAATGGGGCATGAGCCCGCTCGGCCCGCTTACCTTCGGCAAGAAGGAAGAAGCGATCTTCCTCGGCCGTGAAATCGCGCAGCACCGCGACTATTCCGAAGATACGGCGATCAAGATCGATGCCGAGGTCCGCAGCATCGTCAGCACCGGCTACAGCCGCGCCCGCAACATTCTCGAGACGTATCGCGACGCGCTCGAGCGCATCGCCCAGGCGCTGCTCGACCGCGAAGTGCTCGACGCCACCGAACTCAAGCTCCTGATGGAAGGCAAGCCGCTGCCCGAGAAGATACCACCGCCGCCTCCGGCGCCGCCCGTTGCCACCAGAGAGCCGCAGATCACTCTGCGTCCCGATCCGCGGCCGCTCCCCGGAATGGCCAAGGGCGAAAAGCCGGCCCCGGCCTAGAGAATTGAAATAGGGAAGAACCCCTCGCGTCGAGAGACGCGAGGGCGAAACCCAACGCCCGCCGCACTACGACGTTCGCACAAACGCCGACATATTGAATCGCGCGCTGTAGATCGACCGGTGCCCCGGCGGCGGCGCCACCAGATGCACCGCCTGCTGCAACCGCTCCGGCTCGCACGGAGTCCGCATGCAGACCACGGCCCCCGCACGGTGACCCGCCGAATAATCCGAAGGCAAAGCCGAGGCCGTCATCAGGATCACCGGGATGTGCTGCAGCCGCAGGTTTTTCTTCACGATGGTGCAGAGGTCCCGGCCCGAAACCACTCCGCCCTCCGCCTGCGCCAGCAGCACATCCGGCGTGTCGTTTTCGAGAATGTCCAGCGCCTGCTGTGCCGTCCGCACGATCACAACCCTGTAGCCATCTTGTTCGAGAAGTTTGATCGTGGCTTCGGCCATTGCGGCGTCGGGTTCAACGCCGAGAATCCTGATCTGGTTGGCGTTTGGCTGCAGCCACGGCGCCTCCGGCCCTTCCGGTTGCTCGAAGCGCACGGCCACGGCGTAGCGGAAATCCGGCAGGAGCAAATTGCGAACCACCTTCGCGGGCCGGGCGACGTTGATGGCGCTCGGCACGGTCCAGTATGGAAAAGCCACCTGCAACACCTGTCCCACCCAGTAGCCGCCGCGCGGCGACATGAAGAGCAGGCCATCGCGAGATGCGTCGACGCTTCGAGCCATGTCTTCAAAGGCGTCGAGCGTCCCAATCCCGCCGCGGATGTGGACGCGCCCGTTGAACTTCGCGCGAACCCGGCTCCTGCGGTCGGCGCCCGATCCGATCGGATGCTTTGCTTGCGGCATAGCCTCTGCCGCGGGCGCAGCGGGCCTGATGATGGCTGGCTCCAAAATAGCGCGCTCGCCGATCGAAGGCCTTGCGACGGGCGCGGCGTCGGCCTCCGGCAAAGCGGGCCGCTCGAGGAACGCATCTGCGATGGCGCCGCGGCGAAACGGCAGGATTCCCCTCAGTGAGTAGATAATGGCTTCAACCCCCGGAGCGCACCCATCTCATACTGTCCCTGGCCGAGAGACACCCCGAATGCTCCTGATGCGTGATATCGGTCGATTCCAATAGGCCCTTTAGCCCTTAAACCGCCCCGAATCCCGGTTTTCCAGGATGTGTTGCCCTACCCTTCACGCCCAGGTTGGGCAGCGGTCCGCGCCTCGCCGGCCGGGAATTGGCGTACAATACCGCCATGGCAAAGAAGCCCGCTGCCGACACCTTCGAGGTCGATTGCCCCTGCTGCCAGTCGAAGCTGACCATCGACCGCGCGCTCGGCGTCGTTCTCGCGCACACGCCTCCGCTGCGCGCCCCGTCGATCGATCTCGACGACACGGCCCGCCTGCTCCGCGAACACACGGACTCGGTCGAAGCGAAATTCCGGGCGTCCGTCGAAGCCGAAAAGATGAAGGAAGACGTCCTCGCGCGCAAGTTTGCCGAAGGCCTCAAGAAGGCCAAAGACGCCCCTATCGAAAAGCCGCTCCGCGATTTCGATCTTGATTGAAAGCGCCGATGCGAGCGCGCCGTTCGCAACGATTGGCTTCTCTCCTTCTCGCTGCACTCTGCCTTTGTAGCGCCCCCCTCACACTCGCTGCGCCTCCGCATGGACAGGGGAAGCGCGCAAAGCAGCCTGAACAGCTCGATAAGGGAATCGTCTGGCATCGCGATCCTGCCACGGGCGAACTGAGCGCGGTTTCCGCGGATGTCTCCGCGCATTCCTCCGGCGGGGAGCGCGCCCTTGCGCGGCATGCGATTCAGGTCCGCACGCAGATGGTTCCGGTCACGTGCGTCGTATCCACCACCGACGGCACCGCCGTGCCGGGCCTGCGGCGCGAGGATTTCCGAATCTACGAAGATGGCCTCGCCCAGAAGATTGCGTATTTCGACGCTTCCACGCAGCCTGCGAGCGTCGCGTTGATTCTCGATGCCAGCCCCAGCGTCCTGCCGGATGCGGATGCAATGCGAGACGCCGCCGACGCGTTGATCGACGCGCTCGCGCCGCTCGATCGGGCCGCCGTGGTCGATTTTTCCGGCCACACGTATCTGCAGCTTCCGTTTTCGGACGTGCGCGAGCAGATTCGCCGCGCCGTGGACCGCGTGAATATTCGCGAGCTTTTCACCGATACGGGCGGCTCGAATATCTACGAGGCCGTTTATCTCACAGCCCGCCAGCTCTTCCATGGCCGCACGGGGCGCAAGGCGATCGTCCTGCTCACCGACGGCCAGGATAGCGGCCTCGGCCTCACGCTCGATCCCGCCAGCATGTCCCTGCAGCCCGGCGAGCTTGCCGACCGGCTCACCTTCGACGATGTGGCGCGCCTGCTCGCGGCCGAAGACATCCAGATTTTCGCGGTCTCGACCGAAAACCGCCCGAAGGTGATGACGCCCGCGTGGCTCGATGCCCACCAGAACGCCACGCTCGCAACGCCCGACGCGCGGTCGCTGGGCATTCCGGCGTACACGCTCTATCTCGCCGAGCTGGTGCGGCGCGCCGGGGGCCAGCTCTATTTCCTGAACGAATCCGCCAGCGTCGCCGACACGTTTCGCAAGATCGCCGAAAAAATCCGCGCCGAATACACGCTTGGCTTCTACCCGGCGGAAGATGCGGCCACGCCGGACGATCGCTCCGGCTGGCACCCGCTGAGCGTCGAAGTGCCGGATGATCCCGGCGTCCGCGTCGGCCACCGCGCCGCCTACTACGTCCCCGCCGCGCGCTGACGCGCGAATGCGCATTTCGTAGCGCTGGCGTCCCGCCGGCCCCTCCTCAGCCGAAATCCGATAGCCATGTTCACGTTTGGCAAGGAATCGTGATTCAATAGCCGACTCATGTTCCGGCGCAAGAAATACAAGCTGAGGCTGCCGTCGCGGACGCTCATTCTCGGCGAGCGGACGCTCGTGATGGGCATCCTCAATGTCACGCCCGACAGCTTTTCCGATGGCGGCTTGTTCCTCGATCCGGATGCAGCCGTCGGGCGGGCGCTTGCGATGGAAAAGGCAGGCGCCGATCTGATCGACCTCGGCGGCGAATCGACGCGCCCCGGCTCCGAAGGAGTGCTGGCCGAAGAAGAGCTGCGGCGCGTGCTGCCGGTGCTCGACGGCCTTCACGGCAAACTTAAGATTCCCATTTCGATCGACACGGCGAAATCGCAAGTCGCCGAAGCCGCGGCCATCGCGGGCGCCGAAATCATCAACGACGTCACCGGCCTGCGCAACGATCCGCGCATCGCGGAAGTCGCCCGCCGCCGCAAAGTGCCGCTGATCCTGATGCACATGCGAGGCGAGCCGCGCACGATGCAGAGAGCTCCGTTCGCGCGCGACGTAGTGCGCGACGTCTCGGAAGGCCTGCGTCGGGCCGTTGCCGTGGCGCGCCGTGCGGGCGTGGCGAAATCGCAGATCGTCCTCGATCCCGGCATCGGTTTCGGCAAAAGCTGGCCGCAGAATCTCGAGCTGATCGAGCGCCTGCCCGAGCTCGCGAAGCTCGGCTTCCCGCTGCTGCTCGGCACGTCGCGAAAAAGCTTCATCGGCAAAATTCTCGGTGGTGCGGCCAAAGATGAGCGCGCGTGGGGCACCGCGGCGAGTGTCACCGCAAGCATTCTCGGCGGCGCGCACATCGTTCGGGTGCACGATGTGGCCGAAATGGCGCAGGTCGCAAGGGTTGCCGACGCGATCGTCAATCCCGCGCTGAGGCCGGCGGGTCCTCCATCGAAATGAACGCGCAGCCAAACGGCGCGAGCCCGAATATCGATCGCGCCAATTCCCGCAACGCGCTGATCGCCGGCTTTCTCGGCTGGACGCTCGACGCCTTCGACTACTTCATCCTCACGTACGTTCTCTCGCAGGTCGCCGCGGATTTTCACAAGTCGATTGCGGATGTCACGCTGACGCTGACCGCGAGCCTCGTGATGCGCCCGGTCGGCGCATTCCTCTTCGGCCTGCTGGCGGACCGCTACGGCCGGCGGCTGCCCCTCATGTTCGACGTGCTGTTCTACTCCGCCATAGAAATCCTCTCCGGCTTCGCGCCGACGTTTGGCACGTTTTTCGTCCTGCGCTTGCTCTACGGTATCGGCATGGGCGGCGAATGGGGCGTGGGCGCGTCGCTGGTGATGGAATCGGTGCCGGCAAAGTGGCGCGGCATCCTTTCGGGCGTCTTGCAGGAGGGCTACGCGCTCGGCAATCTTCTCGCAGCCATCGCCTTCTGGACGGTCTTCCCTCACTGGGGTTGGCGCCCGATGTTCTTCATCGGCGGCCTGCCCGCGCTGCTCACGCTCTTCATCCGCGCGAAGGTAAAAGAAAGCGACGCCTGGAAGGCTGAAGCGGCCGCGCGAAAAAGCTGGCGCCAATATTTTCGCGAGGTGGGCGCCAATTGGAAGCGCTTCCTCTATCTCGTCGTGCTGATGGCCATGATGAACTTCATGTCGCACGGCACGCAGGACCTGTATCCGACATTCCTCCAGAAGCAGCACCATTTCAGCACGCGTTCGACGGCCGTCATCAGCGCCATCTCGATGCTGGGAGCGATTGCCGGCGGGATTCTGGTCGGCCTCTATTCCGATCGCCGCGGGCGCCGTCGTGCGATGGTGACGGCGGCGCTGTGCGCCCTGTTGCTGATTCCGGTATGGGTGTTCGCGCCCCCGATCGTCGCGATGATGTCGGCGGGCGCGTTTCTGATGCAGTTCATGGTGCAGGGCGCCTGGGGAGTGATTCCGGCGCACATCAACGAGCTTTCGCCTGGTCCGCTGCGCGGCTTCTTTCCGGGCTTTGCCTACCAGCTCGGGGTCCTGATCGCGTCGACGGCCCCATACGTCGAGGCGCGAATGAGCCGTCACTTCACCTACGGGCAGGCGATGGGAATGTTCGCATCGGCCGTATTCATCATCGGCGCGCTGGTGATTGCCGCCGGGCCCGAGGCGCACCGCGTCGCATTCGGCTCCGACGGCTGATCGCGCAGCCGGCGAAATCGCGAAAGCAGCCGAATCGTCGTCCCGCGCATCAGCGAAGGTACGGCTTGGCGGATGAAAACGCTTTTTGGGCAGCGGCGTCCAATACAGCCGGGCAGACTTCGGCCCTCGTAATCGATCCTGGTGAGGGGCGCGCATGCAATCGTTCGCGTGGATCTGGCAAGACCTCCGATTCGGCGTGCGAACGCTATGGAAAGACCGGCGCTTCGCTGCCGTGGCGATCATCGCGCTGGCGCTGGGAATCGGCGCTGCTACGGTGATGTTCAGCGTGGTCTACGCCGTTCTGATCGCGCCTTTCCCCTTCCGCAATGCCGACCGCTTCGTCACCTTTTTCATTCACAATACCGCGCGCCCGGTGGGCCAGCGCCGCCTCGGGCTGAGCGTGCCGGAGTTCACGGATTTCCGCGAGCAGACGCACGTGTTCGAGGACGTGATCGGCTTCGGCGGCCTCAACGTGCTTTACACCGCGAACGGCGGAAGCGATTTCTTTAACGGCTGCTGGGTGACCGACAACATTTCGAGCGGCCTGGGGATGAAGCCGGAGCTCGGCCGCCCGCTGAGCCCGTCGGACGCCGAGCCGGGTGCCCCGCCCGTCTTCGCGATGACCGACCGCCTCTGGACGAAACGGTTCAACCGCGATCCGAAAATTCTGGGAACGGTGATGACGTTGAACGGGACGCCGCGAACGCTCGTCGAAATTGCGCCTCCGCGCTACGTAATGATCGGCTGCGACATTTGGATCCCGACGTTCACGGGGCACGCGGATATCGTCAACAGCGAGACGGGCAACGGCCCGCTGTACCTGGAAACGAGCGAGCATCTGAAGCCGGGCGTGACGTTGCAGCAGGCGCAAGCCGACGTGGATTTGGCGGTGCGGCGCATCGCGACTCTCTTCCCGGCCGACTTTCCCAAGCAATTCACGGTGCAGGTCGTGTCCGTGGCCGACTACGTGGCCGGGGATTTCAAGGGCATGCTGCTGGCGCTGATGGGCGCAGTGCTGATGCTCCTGCTGATCGCGTGCACGAACATCGCGAATCTCCTGTTGGCCCGCGCGACCGCACGCGAGAAGGAGATCGCGATCCGGACGTCGCTCGGCGCGAGCCGCGGGCGCTTGATCCGGCAATTGCTGGTCGAGAGCTTCTTAATTTCAGCGCTGGCATGCGTGTTCGGGTGCTTCCTCGCGTACTTCGGCGTGAAGGAAGTCGTCGCGATGCTGCCGACGGAGACGCTGACGGAATCGATTTCGATCGAGCTGAATTTCCGGGTGCTGCTGTTCGCGGCGGGAGTGGCGGTGCTGACCACTTTCCTGTGCGGCCTTGCCCCGGCGATTCACGCAGTTCGGGGCGCGCTGCAGGCGCATCTGAGCGGCACGGGAAGAGGGATGAGCGCCGGGGCGCGGCACGGGCGGCTGCGTTCGGCACTGGTGGTGGGCGAGGTGGCGATGTCGGTGCTGTTGCTGGCGGGCGCAGGGCTGCTGATGCGCAGCCTGATCGCGCTGCAGCACGTCGATCTCGGCTTCAGCCCGAAGAACATCCTCAGCGTGGATATGGCCTTTCCAAACGCACGCTACGGGACGGCCGATGAGAAGAGGCATTTCCTCGAGCAATTGTTGGCGCGAGTGAAGGCGCTGCCGGGAGTGACGGCCGCAACAGTGGCGTTCGGTTTTCCCCCGCTAGGTTCGCCCAGTTCGGACATCACGATCCCCGGAAAGACCCACAGCCAGGCATGGTCCGCAGACTTTGACATGTGCGATCCGGACTATTTCAAGGTGCTGGGGCTGCCGCTGCTCGAGGGCAGGTTGCTCGACCAGCAAGACGTGGACACGGCCGCGCACGTGATCGTGATCAATCAGGCGCTCGCACGGGCGTTTTTCAGCGGTGAAGACCCGATCGGGAAAACCGTGAAGTTCAACGTCTTCGATCAGGTAGCAGATGCGCCCCACAACGCGTATTTCCGGATCATCGGTGTCGTTCCCGACGCGAAAAACGCGGGCCTGCGGATTGCGGCGCTGCCGCAGGCGTTCATGCCCTATGGCATCACGGGGATCGCGACGGAACGGGCGATCATGATAAAGACCGCAGTGGCGCCGCTCTCGCTGTTGCCAGAGGTGCGGAAGCAAATCTGGGATCTGGACTCGAATGTAGCGATCTCCGAGTCGGGGACGCTCGAGAGCTACTTGTACCGCTACGGATACGCGCAGCCGGAGTTCAGCCTGATGGCGCTCGGCGCATTCGCGGGAATCGGGCTCGTGCTGGTGATTATCGGCGTGTTCAGCGTGATGGCGTATTCGGTGTCGCTGCAAACGCACGAGATCGGCGTACGCATGGCGCTGGGCGCGCAGCCGGGCGACATCCTGAGGATGGTGCTGACCAAAGGCACCCGGCTGATCGTCGCCGGACTCGTGATTGGCCTCGCGGCGAGCGTGGGGCTGACGCGGTTTTTGTCGAGCGAAATCTGGGGGATTTCGGCGACGGATCCGTTGACGTTCGGCGCGGTCGCGCTGCTCATCCTGGCGGTGGGGTTGGCGGCGTGCGCCGTGCCGTCGCGGGCGGCAACGCACGTGGATCCGATGATTGCGCTGCGCTACGAATGAGCCGAATCCGCGCCCGCACATTCACTCCTCTGTTGTCCTCGGGGACGCGACAGGCGTACGATTTCCCTCCGACAGCTCCAAGCGGAGACTCCGGATGAAATTCCTTGCAGCGCTGCTGATCCTTGTTTTGCTTGAGCCTGTTTTCGCCCAGAATTCCTATCGTCAGGCGGTAAAGCACTTCGAATACGACGCGCGCGCTCCGCTCGACATCCAGGAGATTTCCGTGCAGCAACGCGGCGGCGCGAAGATTCACGACATCACCTACGCCAGCCCGAAAGGCGGAGTCGTCCCCGCGTATCTCGTGGTGCCGGATGGCCGAGGCAAATTCGCCGCGATCCTTTGGGGACACTGGATGATGCCCAAATCGCCCACGGCCAACCGCAGCGAATTTCTAGACGAAGCCGTCGCCATCGCGCCCGCGGGAGTGGTCTCGCTGCTGATCGACGCGCCTTACGTCCGCCCTGGCTTCAAGCCAGATCCGAATCCTCTTGGCCCGCAGGATGCCGAGGTGACGCAGCAGCAAGTGATCGATCTGCGCCGCGGCCTCGACCTGCTGCTCTCGCGCAGCGATGTGGATGCGAAGCGCGTCGCCTTCGTCGGCCATAGTTTCGACGCCCAGTGCGGCGCGATCCTCGACGCGGTCGACAAGCGCCCCGCGGCCTTCGTTTTCATGGGCAACCCGGTGTCGGTTCGCGAGACCGTCCTTTCTTCGGACCGTCCCGACATCGTCCAATTCCGCAACTCGGTGCCGATGGACAAGCTCAAGGCGTATCTCGATGCGAACGATTGGACCGACCCCGCCACCTACGCGGCGCATCTCGGCCCCGCGCCGGCATTTTTCCAATACGGGACGCACGACGAGTTTTTGCCCGTCGACGAAGCCAGGCATTATTTCGAATCGAGCGCAGGTCCCAAGCAGATGAAATTCTACGATTCGACCCACGCTCTCAACGCCGCCGCCCGCCGCGATCGCTACGAATTCCTGCGCAGGCGCCTCGCCCTGCCGGCGCTTCCGCCCGGCACCCTGGGAAAAGTTCCGCAGACCAGGTAAGCGGCTAGCGATCTTTCATGCCTCAGAATTTCATCCCATCGGTGGCCCGCTGGGGCCCGCGCAAGTAGCACGCGCCTGCCGCGCATGCTAAAATAGCGGTGCGGTTGTTGCTCCAGAAATCCTAGATAATGGACGGGGGCTGCGAGACTGCACTTGCAGCCCTTTTTTTCTGCCGAAGCAGCACGACGCAACGCGACTCCATGCCGACGCCTATACGCAATATCGCCATCATCGCCCACGTGGACCACGGGAAGACGACGCTCGTCGACGCGATGCTGCGGCAGAGCGGCATTTTCCGGGCGAATCAGGAAGTGGTCGAGCGCGTGATGGATTCCAACGACCTCGAGCGCGAGCGCGGCATCACCATCCTCGCGAAGAATACCGAGATTTCCTATCGCGGCACGAAAATCAATATCGTCGATACGCCGGGCCACAGCGATTTCGGCGGTGAAGTGGAGCGCGCGCTGCGCATGGTGGATGGCGTGCTCGTGCTCGTCGACGCCAGCGAAGGGCCGCTGCCGCAGACGCGCTACGTCCTCCAAAAAGCGCTCGCGGCCAAGCTCCCCCCGATCATGGTGCTGAATAAAATCGACCGGCCCGACGCGCGCCCCGCCGCTGTGCTCGATGAAATCTACGATCTCTTCATCGATTTGGACGCGACCGAAGACCAGCTCGATTTTCCCGTCATCTATTGCAACGCAAAGGCTGGAATCGCGCACGCCAAGCTCGATGACGGCTCGACGACGCTTGAGCCCCTCTTTGAGCAGATCATCGCGTCGATTCCGCCGCCCGCGGGCGATCCCAAGGCCGTGCTGCAGATTCAGGTGACGAATCTCGATTACAGCGATTTCCTCGGCCGACTGGCTATCGCGCGCGTGTTTCAGGGCACGCTGAAGCGCGGCACCGAAGTCGGCATCGCCAAGCTCGACGGAAAAATTCAGCCCACCAAGATCACCAAGCTATTCACGTTTCGAGGGCTCGAACGCGACGAAGCAGAAGAGGTATTGGCGGGCGACATTGTGGCCATCGCGGGCGTCGAGGGCATTCAGATCGGCGAGAGCATCACCGACCTCGCGAATCCGGCGCCGCTCGAGCCGCTGCTGATCGACGAACCGACGCTGACGATGGTCTTCACCATCAATACCTCACCCTTCGCCGGGCGGGAAGGGCAATTCGTCACCTCACGCGACCTGCGCGCGCGGCTCGAACGCGAGTTGCTCACCAACGTCTCGTTGCGCGTGGAAGATACGGGCACCACCGACGCGTTTCGCGTACTCGGCCGCGGCGAACTGCAACTCGCGATTCTGATCGAGACGATGCGCCGCGAAGGCTACGAATTGATGGTCGGCAAGCCCGAGATCGTCGTGCGCACGGAAAATGGCCGCCGCGTCGAGCCCCTCGAACTGCTCGTGATCGATTGCCCCGAATCGTTCATCGGAATCGTGATGGAATCGCTCGGCAGCCGCCGCGGCGAAATGAAAAAGATGGTCAATCATCATTCGGGCCGCGTGCGCATGGAATTCAGCATCCCCTCGCGCGGATTGATCGGCCTGCGCAGCCAGCTGCTCACGGATACGCGCGGCACCGCGCTGATCCATTCGCTGCTCGAGGGCTGGACGGAATATGCCGGCGACATGGCCATGCGCCTCACCGGCGCGCTGGTCGCGGACCGTCCCGGCGTCTCGGTGGCATACGCGATCTGGGGCATTCAGGAACGCGGCGAAATGTTCGTCGGCCCGGGCGTCGAAGTCTACGAAGGCATGATCGTGGGCGAAAATGCGCGCGAAGACGACATGAACGTCAACATCACGAAGGAAAAGAAGCAGACCAACATGCGATCGTCTTCGGCCGATGAAGCGATCCGGCTGATTCCGCCTCGCGATATGACGCTCGAGAAGGCGATCGAATTCATCGCCGACGATGAATACGTGGAGGTCACGCCCAAGTCGATTCGCCTGCGCAAGAAAGTCCTCGACGCGAAAAAGCGCCCCAAGCGCTGGCAGGAGATCCGCGCCAGCGCCGAAGCTTCCAAGCTCACGTAAGTGGTATCATCCGGATTTACGATAGCCCTCAGGAGCGAGCACATGTCTGAACCAACAAAAGAAGAATTGCTGGCGCGCATCGCCGAGCTCGAAAAGCAAGCGGGCGGCAGGCCCAAGGGCACGCTCGAATTTCGTGTCGGCGAAAAAGGAGGCGTCAGCGTCTATGGCCTCGGACGCTTCCCGGTGACGCTTTATTACGAGCAGTGGATCCGCTTGCTCGACGCGTCTGAAAATCTGCGGTCGTTCCTCGAAGAAAACAAACACAGGCTCAAACTGAAAAACGGGTGAGCGGCTTGCGTAGCGCCGGCGTCCCGCCGGCTCTTTTCTCATCCGCCGTCCGGCACCAGGGAGCGCCGCAGCCTATCCCGTGGTTTCGCTTTCTGTCTGCGGTTGTCCCACCGCGGGATGATCCGGAGTCTGGATCGCCACGCGGTACGCGTTCAATATATCCGAGAGATATACGACGCCGAGCATTTCCTGCATATTGAACCGGCTCACAACCGGCAGCACCCTCAAACCCGAAGCTCCCATGCGTTCGAGCGCCATATCGAGCGATTGATCGCTGTGCAGGTGCGGAAAACCGGCGCCGCCGATCGCTTCGGCCAGCTGCATCGCGCCCTTGCCGTCTTCTTTCATGCGGCGCAGCATTTCTGCCGAGATCAATCCGATCAGCCCTCGGTCGTCGGCGACCGGCCACGTGCTGAGCCCGCTGCGTTCGGCCAGCGTACACGCCTCGTCGACCGTCATGGTGGCGATGAGCACCTCTTCCGGCTTGTGCATCACTTGCCCCACCACGCGCGCATCGGGCCGCACGCGCGAGCCCGCGATCGGCAGGTGAATTCCATCCTGGCGCGCCATTTCTTCGTAGAGCGTTTCCGATTGGATCTTGCGCGAAACGAAGTAGCTCACGAGATTGGCGATCATCAGCGGAACGATAATGGTGTAGTCGCGCGTCACTTCGAAGACCAGCACCACGGAAGTCATCGGCGTCCGGATGATGCCGGCGAATGCCGCGCCCATGCCGACCAGAGCGTACGCCCCGGGACTTGCCGTCAATTGCGGAAGAAAATGATGCGCCACGCCTCCCACGGTGCCGCCGAGCATCGCCCCGATGAAAAGCACCGGCGCGAAGATTCCGCCGGCGTTGCCCGAGCCGCTGCTCGTCGCAGACGTGATCAGCTTGAGCACCACGAGCATGGCGGCGATCTTGATCGCCATGTGCCCGTTCAGCAGCGCGTTGATGTAGACGTAGCCGACGCCCAGCACCTGCGGAGCGAAGATGCCCACCACCCCGACGAGCACGCCGCCCGCCAGCGGCTGGATCCACCGCGTGTGCGCCGGGAAGCGCCGGAACTGGGCGCGCGTCCACAGCAGCAACCGTATGAAGGCGCCGCTGGCGACTCCTCCCACAATTCCCAGCACGGCGTAAAAAGCGAATTCGATCGGGTGAACGAGATGGTAGTCGGGCACGTGAAACAGCGGATTGTCGCCGAGAAGCAGACGCAGGACCATCCAGGCCGTCGCCGAAGCCAGCACCACCGATCCCAGCACCGGCGCGTGCAAATCTCCGACCACCTCTTCGAGCGAAAAGATCACGGCGGCAACAGGCGTGTTGAAAGCCGCCGCAATCGCGGCGGCCGCCCCCACGGGAATCAGCGTGCGCACTTTCTCCGGCTTCAATCCGAGAACGCGCCCGAGCACCGACGCGATTCCCGCGCCCACCGCTACCGACGGGCCTTCCGGTCCGAGGGGAATGCCCGACGCGAGGGTGACCGAAGTGCAGAAAAATTTGCCGACGATGCTGTGCATCGTGATGCGCGCGTCGGGAGAATACAGCGCGGACTTCGTCTGTACGATGCCGTTGGCGCGCGCATCGGGAAAGAAGCGCGTCAGGGCGTAGCCCATCGTCAGCGCGCCCGCCATCGGGCCGATCAGCCGCCTCCAGACTGAAACGCCGGGAGGGTAGATGCGCGCGCCGAGCCGCTCCGTAAGCAGAATGAACGCCACGACGGCGAGCCCGGCCAGCGCGCCGATCACGAATGTCAAAATCAGATAAACGCGGTCTTCCTGATGCGCGAGCTGAGCTTTCCAATATGCGACTCGATAGATAGGAGGACGTTGCGGTGGCTGGCTTAAATCGACGGATGTTTTATCAAAAGAACTCATCAAACCTATTCTGCTACTGTTTTCTCTCATCGCAAAACCCAGAGTCGCCTCAATGTCTCCGAGGCGGCATCTTTTTCGATGAACCGTCCGCGTGAATTGTCATATGCTAAGGAGCGTTTTGCGGAACCGTGCGCGGAGGAGGAAGAAAATGGCGAAGATCGCGACCGAAAAAGTCACGTTGGCTGTTGCCGATGGCACTTCGATGAGCGCGTATGTGGCGCGTCCCGAAGAACAGGGAAAATTTCCCGGCATGCTGGTGCTGCAGGAAGCTTTCGGAGTGAACGCGCACATTCGCGCGGTGACGGAGAGGATTGCCGGCGAAGGTTACGTCGCAATCGCCCCCGAACTGTTTCATCGCACCGGGCCGGGCTTTGAGGGAACGTACGATAATTTCCCGGCGGTCATGCCGCACATGCAGGGCCTCACCGAAGACGGGCAGGCGGCGGACATGCGTTCCGCCTACGAGTGGCTCCAGGCGAATCCGCGAGTCTCCTCCGACCGCATCGCCAGCATCGGCTTCTGCATGGGCGGACGCGCATCTTTTCTCGCCGATGCGACTTTGCCGCTGCAAGCCTCGATCTCATTTTACGGCGGCGGCATCGCACAGGCTCTTTTGCCGCGCGCGAGCAAGCTGCATGCTCCCATTTTGCTTTTCTGGGGAGGCCTCGATAAGCACATCACCGCTGAGCACAGGCGGGCGGTCGAAGATGCCTTGACGGCGGCGGAGAAGCCTTTCGTCAACGTTACCGTGTCATACGCGGACCATGGGTTTTTCTGCGACGCCCGCGCGAGCTACAATCCGGTCGCAGCAGGCCTGGCGTGGAAGCTGACGCTCGGATTCCTCGACACGTACGTGAAGGGCACGGCGGCCACCGCCCACGCATAGCGCGCCATCACCCAGGTAGCCCTGACGCGGGAAGGGAACGAGGTCGAAAGGCGTCTCGTCTCGCCGGCGCCTTTCATGCGCGGCCTTCAGTCGCGATAGACGAATTCCAGCTCGATGCCGGCAACCGCGATCACGTCGCCAGACGCCAGCTTGGTGGGATGTGAAATGGGCTGCCCATTCACGCTCGGCACCTTGTCGGCCGCGCCGACGTAGTAATTGTTGTCCTCGCGGCGGTTGATCTGCGCGGCCGCTTTGGGCGCGAACCAGCCTTTCAGTTTCACCGTCGCCATGGCCGATTTGCCCACCACGGTCAGTTTGTCGCTCAGCGCGTATTCTTTCCGGTCGGTCTTGCCGCTGCGCACTACGAGCGTGGCCACCTTCACTCGCGCCGGTGCGATTTGCGAACTCTCTCCGCCCGCCGCAACCCGCTGCAGGAAATCGCGCCGCGCTTTCGTATCGAGCATCACCGTCTCATTGATCTTGGGGGCTGCCGGCTTCGCGTTCCCGCTCCAGGTCATCAAGCCGTTCGGCTCGCTCGAATCCGTCACCACGATGGTGTGTTTTCCCACCATCACCGAATCGCCGGGCTTCAGCATCACCATCTTCACGCGCTGCCCGTTGACGAACGTCCCGTTGAGGCTGCCGAAGTCCTCGAGCATCAGCCGCCCTTCTTCGCGAAACACGCGGGCGTGGTAGTGCGACACCGCCGGATTATCGATCACCAGGCCGTTTTCGGGCGACCGGCCGATGCTCACTTCGCTTGACCCGACCGGCACTTCCTTCAGCACCGAGCTTTCGAATTTCAGAACCAGCTTCGACATTTCATCCTCCGTTCATTTCTTTTCTGCCGCACCAGTCTGTTAGCCCGAGTCCCTGAACCACTTGCCGATCCTCGCCAGCGCGCCCGCCGGCTTCGGCGAACAGCGCGCCACGATCACGGTGATGTTGTCGCCGCCGCCCGCCTGTTTGGCGAGTTCCACCAGCGCATCGGCCGCCTCTTGCGCGTCGTCGTTTTCACCGAGCACGCCCGCGATTTGTTCGTCGGAAAGTTCGCGCGTCAGTCCGTCCGAGCACAGCAGCACCGTGTCGCCTTCCATCAAAAGCTCGTCGTTCGCATCCACGTCCACTTCCGGCTCGATGCCGATAGCCCGGATCAGAACGCTTTGCATCGCGCTGCTGCTCGCTTCCTCAGCGGTCATCCGCCCGTGCAGCATCTGCTCGGCGACGAACGAATGATCCAGCGTGAGCTGCTCGAATCCTCTGTTTCGCAGCCGGTAGATCCGGCTGTCTCCCACGTGCGCGATGCTCAGCCGCTCGCCCTCGAAGCGAACCGCCGCCAGCGTCGCGCCCATCCTTCCCTCATTCCCCTTTTCCCGTGCGGCGCCGTACACGGTTTGATTCGCCAGCCGGATCGCGCTCGCCAGCCGGTTCGACGCGTCGGAAATTCCATCGATGCGCCTGCCCACCAGCGGCAGCGAGGGGTTCCGCTGCGCGTCCCCGCAGTGCTTCACGACGCAGTCCACGGAGAGGCGGCTCGCAATTTCTCCCGATGCGAGTCCGCCCATGCCGTCCGACAGGACGAATAGATTCATCTCCGGCGCGGCGCGAAAGCTGTCCTCATTGTTCTCGCGAACGCAACCGATATCGCTGCGCGCCCCGAATTGTATTTCCATCGTCATGTTTCTCTTTGAATCGGGCTTGCCTCGCCGCCGCGTGCCGTCACGGATTCGGCGCCCGATCGGTGTTTTGCCCCGGATCTCTGTTCCGTTCCTCTTCCCGTAAACTCATTCCTTCGGCGGGCGTCCTCACGGCCTTCGCTTCCGCGAAGCCTTGCGCTTGCAGCCAATCAACGACGCCTCGCAGACTCTTCGCAGGGAACGGGCCCGTCCAAACCACGAAAAATTTCCCGGTCAGATTCCGTCTCGGCACCACGCGCGCGCGCAATCCGCCCAGATCCTCGATCTTTTTCGCGGCGCTTTGTGCGCGATCTTCGCGCTCGAAGCGGCCAACCCAGATATAGCCGGGGCGACTGTCCAGGCCCGTAAAGGCCCCGCCGGGCTGGGCGTTGCCAAACGCCCGATCGGCACGCCGCTGCACATCTCGCGGTGGCGCATCCGATTCGGCCGGCTTGGCAGCAACTCGCTTTGCAGCCTTTGGCGCAATCGGCTTCGGCGCCGCAGGCGGCGCGGCCATGATCGGTGGCGCAACCGGGCGAGGCGGAATCTCGAATGCGAAGGCAGGCGGCTTCGGCGCAGGCAATGGCGCGGGTGGCGCCAGGGCCGCAGTTGCGCGCTGAATCCTGGCCGAGCGCGCCGCGGCCAGCGCCACCAGCGCGACAAGCGCTGCCAGCGCGAACCACGCGACGATGGACACCCGCCGCTTTCGCGGAGGCGGCGACGCTTGCACAGCCTGCGATGGCAATCGCATCGTCGGATGAGTGGAATTCGCCGCCGAAACAGCCGCCGGAGCCTGCACGGAAACCGGCGCTGAAATTTTTCCTTGCCCGCGCATCGCAGCTTCCAGATCGCCGATGGATTGGAAGCGCTTCCCCGGTTCTTTTTCGAGGCATTTCAGGATCGCCCGCTCGATCGCAACCGGTATCTGCGGGTCGATCTCGTGCGGAGGAACCGGCGATTCGCGCATCTGCTTCAGCGCCACGGCTACGGCGTTGTCCGCGCGGAAGGCTTGCGCCCCGGAAAACATTTCGTAGAGGATCAGGCCAAGCGAATAGACGTCGGTGCGATAGTCCACCGGTTTTCCCGCCACCTGCTCGGGAGCCATATACGCCGGCGTGCCGACCATCGAACCGGTCAGTCCCGTCGCCACTTCCATCGACCGCGCGATTCCGAAGTCCATGATCTTCACGTTGCCCTGCGCGTCGATCATGATGTTTTCGGGCTTCAGATCGCGATGCACGATCCCTTGCGCGTGGGCTTCTCGCAGGCCGGAGCAGATCTGCAGCGCCAGATCGGTCGCTTTCCGCGCTGGAAGCCCGCCGAAGCGATTCAGCGCCGAGCGCAGGCTTTCGCCTTCGACGAATTCCATCGAGGTGTACGCGACGCCGCCGATGCGATTGAATTCATGCACGCGGCAGACGTTCTTGTGCGTGATTTTGCGCGCGAAAAGAAGCTCGTTCTTGAACCGGTCCATCATCGCCTGATCGGACGCGATTTCGGGCTTCAAGAGCTTCAGCGCGACGATCTCTCCGGTCTCGCGGTCGCGGGCCTTGTAGACGTTGCCCATGCTGCCGTGGCCTGCTTCACCCAGGATGTCGTAGCGCTGGGAAAGAGCCGCAAGCGCGGCGGCGCTCAAGTGGGGCGTATTGGCCGCATGGGTCGAAGCCTCCGGCATCAGCTCCGCGGCATCGGGGATCTCGCCGAGCAGCATCGTCTCTTGCTGCTCGATCCCCGCCTGCTTCGGAGGCCCGGTAAGCCCCTTGTTCGTATCGGTGCGTTCGGCCATGGTTCGACTCACTTAGAATAGGAGAGAAGCGGCGTAACGCAGGCAAATCGCTTGAAAGTGTGAGGAAAGAGTATCCTGTACTACGGTTCTAAGAAATGCCTTCCAAAATTGTGTTGGAAGCCTGCGTCGTCTCCTTCAAAATAGAAGTTTGCTGGCCCAGCCTGGCTGAATCTTGATGACCGGGAGAATCCGTTGAAAATCTCTGTGATTGGAAGTGGCTACGTTGGGTTGGTCACGGGAGCGTGCCTCGCCGAGATCGGCCACGATGTCATCTGCACCGACAACGACAAGTCCAAGATCGATACGCTCGAGGCCGGCGGTGTCCCGATCTACGAACCTGGCCTTGAAGAGGTAATCGCCAAAGCCCGCAAGGCAAAGAGAATCAGTTTCTCCGCGAATCCTGCCGATACGATCGATAAGTGCGAAGCCATTTTCATCTGCGTGGGCACGCCCCCGCTTCCCAGCGGAGACGCCGATCTGAGCGCGATCGATCATGTGGCGCGCGTGATTGCCACGGAAGCCAAGTCGCCCAAGCTGGTCGTGGAGAAAAGCACCGTGCCCGCCCGCACCGGCCAGGAGCTCAAGCGGGCGCTCTCCGTTTATAGCCGCAAGACCGGCATCGCGTTTCGCGTCGCTTCGAACCCCGAGTTCCTCCGCGAAGGCACCGCGGTGGGAGACTTCCTGCATCCCGATCGCGTTGTGGTTGGCGTCGAAGACGAAATCGCCGAGCGGCAGCTTCGGGAAATCTACGCGCCCGTGCTCGACCGCAAGTTCAATTGTCCCGTTCACGCAGGGCCTTGTCCCGATGGACCGGCCCCCACGTGGGTCGTCACGACGATCAACAGCGCGGAATTGATCAAGCACGCCTCGAATTCCTTCCTCGCGATGAAGATTTCCTACGCCAACATGGTTGCCGATCTCGCCGAGCGCCTCGGCGGAGACATCAGCGAGATTGTGCGCGCGATGGGGCTCGATCCCCGCATCGGGCCGAGTTTCCTGTCGGCTGGCCTCGGCTTCGGCGGCTTCTGCTTTCCCAAGGATCTGCAGGCGTTCGTTCACCTTGCGGAACGATCGGGCGTCGATTTCACGATGCTCAAAGAGGCGGAAAAGATCAATAAGCAGCGCATCGACCGGGCCTACGACAAGCTCCGCGAAGCCCTGTGGGTCGTCAGAGGCAAGCGGGTCGGCGTCCTGGGGCTCGCCTTCAAGCCCAATACGGACGACATTCGCTTCGCCCCTGCTATCGATCTCGTCCACCGGCTGTTGAGCGAAGGGATGATCGTGCGGGCATACGATCCGGAGGCCATGGATCGGGCGCGCGCCGAGCTGCCTCAGATCGAATACGCGCAGTCGCCTTACGATGCTGCCAAGGACGCGGAAGCGCTCGTCATCGCCACCGAGTGGGATGAATTCCGCAAGCTCGATTGGGATCGTATCCGCGAAGAGATGGCCCGGCCATTCGTTCTCGACGGGCGCAATCTCTTCTCGCCGCGCGAAATGAAGTCTCACGGCTTCGAATATCGCTGTTTCGGCCGCTCCGAATAACACCGGCACATCTCGCTCGTAGGGGCGCTGCTCGCTGCGCCCTTTCGGAGCTCTGCGTCCGAACCTGCCGGCGCTCGTTGCGGGGCAGGTCGTCTATTTCGCGGTCCCGCTCGCGCCCACCTGCTGCCGGAAGAACTCATATGTGCGCTTGAGCCCTTCCTCGAGCCCCACTTTCGGTTCCCACTTCAGAATGCGCTTCGCCTTCGTGATGTCCGGGCAGCGCTGCTTGGGATCGTCCTGCGGCAGTGGATGAAACACGATCGGCGCCGTGGCGCCCACGAGCGCGCGGACCCGCTCCGCAAACTCAAGAATCGTGATTTCGCTGGGGTTCCCGATGTTCGTCGGCTCGTGCTCGTCTGATTCGAGCAGGCGATAGATGCCCTCGATCAAATCGGTCACGTAGCAGAAGCTTCGCGTCTGCTTGCCGTCGCCGTACACCGTAATCGGCTCGCCCACCAGCGCCTGGTACAGAAAATTCGGCAGCGCGCGCCCGTCGTTCAAGCGCATGCGCGGGCCGTACGTGTTGAAGATTCGCACGATGTGCGTGTCCACGCCGTGATAGCGGTGGTAGGCCATCGTGATCGCTTCCGCGAATCGCTTCGCCTCGTCGTATACCCCGCGCGGCCCTACCGGATTCACGTGCCCCCAGTAGCTTTCCGGCTGAGGGCTCACTTCCGGATCGCCGTAGCACTCCGATGTCGACGCCAGCAGGAACTTCGCCTTCTTGGCCATCGCCAGTCCCAGCGTGTTGTGCGTTCCCAGCGCGCCCACCTTCATCGTCTGAATCGGAAACTTCAGGTAATCGGGCGGGCTGGCCGGTGAAGCGAAATGCATCACGGCGTCGACGGGACCTTGCACCTCGATGTATTGAGACACATCCTGCCGAGTGAATCGAAATCGGGGATGCGAAAGTAAGTGAGAAATGTTGGAATCGGCGCCGGTCACCAGGTTATCAAGGCACAGAACGTCCCAGCCCTTTTCGATGAAGTAGTCGCAAAGATGCGATCCCAGGAATCCAGCCCCGCCGGTCAGCACAACGCGCAATTTGAACCGTCCTTATGAGTGAGATTTGCCTCAGGCGTGCAATATCCATTATCACTGAAAAGGGCTGCCGGAAGAAGGCTTCGACGTCTCCGTCGGCGGCAGCCGTCAGAAGTTCCTTGCCATCTCCCGGGCCTCGCGCCAAAATCGAACGCTCTTTCATTCATACATGCCCGCTCAGCCGCCAGCTCCCGCGATCGATGGAACCTTGCGAGGCCTCCGCACGCTTTACCTGATCTTGCTCGTTGCCATGCTTCTTTACGTCGTGGTTGCCGAGAAGACGCAGCATCAGCTCATCCACATGAACCACGCATTTCTGGCGGGACTCAGCGTGGTCGCTGCCCTCATGGTCTGCATTATCCTTTACCTTCAGGTGAAGACGATTCGTCCGGCGCTCGAAACGCTCCAGTCCAAACCCGACGACGGCTCCTCGCTCGAACGATGGCGCACCGCCAGCTTCGCGGCCTACATGCTTGCCGAAGCGATCGTTCTTTTCGGCCTCTGCCTGCGTTTTCTCGGTGGAACGCGCACCATGTCTCTCCCGTTCTATGGTTTCGGCATCCTGCTTATGCTCTTCCTGTTCCCCAGGCGGCCCTGACCGTCGGCGGCGAGAAGCCTTGGAACGGCCGTTTCGGTCCCTGTCTTCCCCTTGGTTGCCTCATACGCTAATGCCTCCGGTCATTCTTCGGCTGTCGGGCGTGATTTTGTGGTCTAAAGGGTATGGGTCAGAGGCATGGCGCAGCAGGAACGGGGAGGGGTGGTCATGCGTGGGTGTGTCAGTTTCTCATTCATTCGCTATCTATTCGTTCTCGCAGTTCTAGGGATCGTGGGCTGCGCGGGCACCCCATCTGATTTCAATACGGTTGTTTTGCGGGCCAGCGCGCGCGTGGTCGCCGCCGGTGCTACCGTGACGATCACCGCGAGCGTCCCGAAAGACACCACAAATGCCGGAGTCACCTGGGTCTTGACCCCAGGACCCGGCGCTCCCGTGCCCGATGGAACGTTTCTATCGACGAACGCGCAAGCCACCTTTACGGCTCCCGTCACGGTGGCGGGCTCCTATTACGTCACCATCACGGCCACATCCATCGCGATTCCTGCCGAATCGAATTCGGTGAAAATCACCGTCCAGCCGCCGCAGCCGTTGAAAATCACCACCACCGGTTTGCCCAATGGCACGCTCAACGTCCCGTACCCCACTACAATGCTCGCGGCCAAGGGCGGAGTCCCGCCCTACACTTGGACGATCCTTTCGGGTTCTTTGCCCGCCGGGTTGACGCTCTTCACCGATGGAACGATCAGCGGGCAACCGAACGGGACGGCGGCAGGCGTCTACACCATCAAATTCCAGGTCGCCGATGCCGAAACGCCACCGATGATGTCAAACGTAACGCTGACCATCACCGTCACGAATCTGCTCGCAGGAAACTACGCCTTCGAGTTCAGCGGCTTCAACTCGCAGGGCGCCGTGGTCGCAGCCGGCACTTTCACTTCGGACGGGGTCAGCAAGATCAGCAATGGCGTCGCCGATTTCAATACGATTGCCGGGCCGCCGGCCAACGGCACGCTCGAAACGTTCACCGGGACCTACACGATTGGGACCGATGGCCGCGGCACTCTTACGTTCAATACGAGCGCGTCGGGCACTCTAACCTACGCATTCGCTCTCAACTCGCAGGGATTGCATGGCCGCCTCATCGAATCTGATTCGAGCGGCGACACTGGCTCGGGTGAGATTGCGCAACAGAATGTCACAACCTGCGGATCGAACACGCTTTCGGGTCCGAATGGCACCGGCTACGTCTTTGGCGCCACTGGCTACGCCGCTGCCATCGGCGGCAATACCGCCGGCCCCGTGGTTCTCGTTGGCCGCTTCACAGCCGAAACACCGGCGAATTCGTCCACGCCGGGTAATATCGACACCGGCGAAGCGGATGCGAACATTCCCGGACAGGGCACGAACACCACGATCCAGTTGGGGCTCTCGGGCGCTTTCGCCACGACGCCCCAGGCTGATCGCTGCACGATGACATTCGAGCCCGGCATCCTCGCCACCGAAACGTACAGCGTCTATCCCGTCTTTGCCACCGGAGGCCTTGTCACGGAAGCCTTCATCGTCGAAACCGACACCGTGAGTTCGACCAATCCGACGAATCCCTACCTCACGGTCGGCAAGATGTACCAGCAGGTTGGCTATCCCTTTGGCAATCCCGAGACCTCGTTGGACGGAAAGGTCAGCAGCATCGGCGGCCTCACCGGCAATATCATCAACGGCACCAACACCGCTTATCTACCCGATGTCGCGCTCGCTTCGCTCACGGGGACCGGCAGCAGCAACTTCACGATGACAGTGCTCGAAAATCAGGCGGGCACGCTCATCAACTACGGCGCGATCAGTGGGTCGTTCGGCAACCCCGATGCCTTTGGCAGGCTCGCCACAAACATCTTGTCTCCGATCGGGCCAACCTTCTACGTGATCGACACCGACGAAGCCCTGTGCATCGGCGAGATCAACGATGAGCCGTTCTATGGCCTCTTCGAGCCGCAATCCGGCGCGCCCTTCAGCGGCGCCTCCGCGCTCAACGGATTGTTGACGGAAGGTACGCTCGAACCATCCACCAACACGCAGCCGAACTTCTCGGGCGCGATCACGCTCGCGAATACCACGACAACCGGCGGGACATTCCTCGGCACGGAGGATGTTAGCGGCTTGCTCGGCCAAACCGTCACCGGCACGTACAGCAGCTTCGTCGCGGCCACAGGCGCCGGAAACGTGGCGTTGACCGCGCCCGCCACATTCACCGGCTCGTTCCTTGCCGTCTCACCCACGAAGATCGCCATGATCTCGACGACGGCGGGCAACACCAATCCCGCCGTGATCATTCTCGGGGACCAGACGGACGATTTCGGCGTGAACTAGTAACCCGCTTCAGGCCGCCTGCATTTCTTTCTGCAGCGCGGCGCGGATTCGATAGAGCCGGCTCTTGATGGCCCCTACTTGTATGCCATAGCGCTCGGCCAGTTCCTCATAGGAATAGCCGCCGCGATAATGCAGCTCGAATAGCTCTGCGTTCTCCGGCGGCAGCTTGCCGATCACCTGCCGCACATGGTGCCGCTCCATCACCCGCTGTTCGGCCGCGGGATGCGCCGGAGGCAAGCCTGTCTCGGCCCTTTGCGTGCGCTTGCGAATCAAGTCGATCGCGGCATTTACCGCCGCTCGCCTCCAGTATGCCGCCGCGCCGCTCCCCACATCGGGCGGCTTGCCGTTTCGCATCATGCGCAGAAACACGTTCTGGACCGCATCCTCCGCGTCATCGGCATTGCGTATCACGCGCAATGCTACCCGGTAGATGAAATCGCGCTGGCTGGCGTAAAGCTCCTCCAGCAGGGTCTGAAGTTCGTCTGTGCGCTCCTCATAATTGTTATCTGCAATAATTGCCGTATGCAAGTATTGCGCGTGATGCGAGATCGTAGCTGTTCCCATTGGGTTTACTCCTGTGGACTCGGCCGGGTTATTTTCGTCATCAGCTCGATGAAGATTTCTCGTTCACCGTGGGTCAAAGGAGCCAGCATCGTTCCGGCAATTTCACGGCGCCGCTCCAGGAAGATCTGGTTCAATTTCTTGCCTTCGTCGCTCAACTCCACGTGCACCACGCGCCGGTCGTCCTCGATGCGCGATCGGGTCGCCAGCCCCTTGTGAATAAGCCTTTCCACCATGCGAGTCGCCGTGCTCAGTGGCGCTCCCAGCAGCTCCGCGAAATCGGTCATGGTCATTCGGCCGCGATCCCCGAGCGTCACCAGCGCCCGCCCGTCTTGCGGCGAAAGCTCCACATCCGTCGCCGGGGGGGCCATGCTTCGAATCATGTCGCGCCGGAAAGCCTCGAAACAGGCATCCAGTTCCCGCACTTGCCGCTCCAGCACCGGCGGAGTCTTGCCCGCAATATCGGATGGTTCAGCCATTTCGGCAGTAGGATAGTTGTATCGTGCAACTATTGCAGGCGGATTGTCAAGTCAAGAGGTGTTACGGGAAGGGGTAAGCAAAGCTGCTAATACGCCCAGCGCATCAGCACAGCCCCGGTAGTATACCCAGCGCCCACGGCGATCAGCAGCAGCAGGTCGCCCTTGCGCAATCGCCCTTGTTCGACGGCGTCCATCAGCCCCAGCGGAATCGTAGCGGCGGTCGTGTTCCCGTACCGGTCGATATTCACCAGAATTTTCGAATCATCCACGCCCAGCCGCTCCTGCATCGCGCGGATAATCCGCATATTCGCCTGGTGCGGCACCACCAGCGAGAGATCGCGGCTCGATAGCCCGTTGCGCTCGAGGATTTGGCACGCCAGTTCGCTCATGCGCCGCACGGCATACTTGAATACCTGCTGGCCCTCTTGATGGACGTAATGCATCCGCTTGTCCACCGTCTCGTGCGACGCCGGATGCAGCGATCCGCCCGCCGGCATATACAAATTGCATCCGCCCGAGCCGTCCACGTCGTGCATGAAGTCAAGGATGCCTTCGGAATCAGACGTTGCCGGCTCGATCAGCACGGCCCCGGCCCCGTCGCCGAATAGAACGCACGTCGCGCGATCCTTGAAATCGAGAATCGACGTCATCACGTCGCTGCCGATCACCAGCACTTTCTTGTGCGCGCCCGATCCCACGAATTGCGCCCCCACCGTGAGCGCGTACGGAAATCCCGAGCAAGCCGCCGAGAGATCGAATCCCCACGCCTTCTTCGCTCCGATGCGATCCTGGATCAGGCACGCCGTCGCCGGAAAGAGCATGTCCGGCGTCACCGTCGCCAGCACGATCATGCCGATCTCTTCCGGGTCGACGCCCTTCGCCGCGAGCAGCTTTTTCGCCGCTTCCGTTCCCAGATGCGACGAGCCGACGCCCGGTTCCGCGTAGTGCCGTTCGCGAATTCCCGTCCGCGTGCGAATCCATTCGTCCGACGTATCCACGAACTTCTCGATGTCCGCGTTCGTCACCACCCGCGGCGGCACGTAACCCGCCACCCCCGTGATTTTCGCGGCGATTCGCCGGTTGCTCATCCAGATTGTCTCCGTTGTCCCAATGCCAATGGAGGATTGTAAGCACCCAGCCCCGCCCACACAAGCAAAACGCAGCACGATTTTGCGGCGCCAGTGTCACCTCATTTCGGCCGGCGCACGTCTGGAGTGCGGCGGCTCGCCGCCGCCCTTTTGACGCGAAGCTCGCTTCGCGGTCGGTGATTCCACCCGGCGTTTTTGCGTGGCGCACGATGATATAGGCCGCGCATCGGCCCATAGGGGGTCGGACCTTCCAGGTCCGACAAATAAGACCGCGCGAAGCGCGCTTCCGTTGCGCAGATTCATTCGCGGCATGTAGCGCTTTCGACGCCTGCGGCGGCAACTCGCCACGCCTCGCAACACAGCGCCAAGACGACTCCCCGGTCAGGTTCCTTTGCCTTGGCCCGCATCAGCCCCCTGATGCATGATGAACGCATGTCCGCGGCCCCACAAACGCACTGGATCGCCCAACGCGCCCGCGCCCTCGGTTTCGACCTCTGCGGCGTCGCGCCCGCCGATGCCGAGCATCTCGCGGAGCTATCTCGCTTCCCGGAATGGCTCGATCGCGGCTACGCCGGTGAAATGGGCTATCTCCGCGATCCGCGCCGCGCCGATCCGCGCCAGGTCCTCGAAGGCGCGCGGAGCATGATCGTCGTCGCCATCAACTACAACACGCCGCACGCAGCGCCCGCGCATGAAACCGCCGGGATAGCCGCCTCCGCTCCCCGCGGCTGGATCTCGCGCTACGCCTGGGGCGACGATTACCACGACGTCCTCCGCGAAAAATTAAACGCGCTCATCGCCGAAATGCGCGCGCAGATTCCCGAGCCGTTCGAAGCCCGCGCCTACGTGGATACCGGCCCGATCATCGAACGAGTCGCTGCAAAATATGCCGGCCTCGGCTGGCTCGGCAAAAACACCTGCCTCATCCACCCGCAGCTCGGCTCCTGGCTTTTCCTCGGCGTGATTCTCACCACACTCGCGCTCGATCCCACGCTCGCTCCCGGCGAATTGCCGCCTCCCGATTTCTGCGGCACGTGCACGCGCTGCCTCGACGCCTGCCCCACGCAGGCCTTCCCGCAGCCCTACGTCCTCGACGCGCGCCGCTGCATCTCCTACCTCACCATCGAGCTGCGCGGCGAAATTCCCGAAGAATTTCGCCCGCACATCGGAAACGCCGTAATCGGCTGCGACATTTGCCAGGACGTCTGCCCGTGGAATCGCAAAGCCCCAGCGGCAGCGCCCGCGGCATTCGAGCCGCGCGAACGCCTGCTCGCCCCCGAGCTCGAATGGCTCGCCGCGCTCTCGCAGGAAGAATTCAGCGCCATATTCCGCAAGAGCGCCGCCAAGCGCGCGAAGTGGCGCGGCATCGTGCGCAACGCCTGCGTCGCACTCGGAAACTCCGCCGCCTCGCTCGACCCCGCCGCGCGCGATCGCGTCACCGCGCTGCTCGATCGCCTCGCCTCCTCCCCCGACGCGCTCATCGCCAGCCACGCCCGCTGGGCCCTCGCCCGCCTCTCCGACGGCGCCGCCCCCTCGCCGTCCGATCGCTCGATCCCGCCGCGCCGCGTGGCGACGAGATCCTGATCCGTCGCCTGTCGATCGGGCCCTGCCAATCCTCGTTTTCGGGGCCGGGTTCTATTGGGAATATCGCAGGCTTTCCAGATAGCGCCACTTCTCCGGTGAGGGCGTTTATCAGCACTTGACGTAGCAGAAGGCCACGTGCGGGGCGAATGCCGGAAACAGGATTTTCGAGCGCGCTACGCCGTCGCCACGATTGCGTTGTAGGTTTGCTCGGCATTCTTGGGAAGCATTATCACCAGGGTGTACACGCCGAGTGCGGTGCCGAAGGGGACGCTGATGAGCGAAACGCATGCGATAACGAGCGCGATCATGCGCCCCGATCGCTCGTGTCTCAACAGTGCCCAAGCCGCCCAGAAGCCGACGGCCGCCGAGAGAATGGACCAGATGCCAGACACGATGTAAAAGCTGCTCATCATTCGGAAGATCGGCACTAAATTGACGTCGTTATCATGGGGCATCATGTTCTGAAATATCGGGATGAACGCGCGGCTGAAAGCGATCGACCATATCGCCATCAAGATTCGAAATCCGCTGTAGATGGCCCACAGAATTCCCAAAATACGTACATGGCTGTTCATGGTTTGAATGGCTACGGGCGATGAACTCGCCGCGGCGCCGGATGACGGCAAAAGAGCGCCCGCGTCGCGCGTAACGACTGATTTCCCGCAGTTGGTGCAGAAACGTAGTGTCTCATCGAGTTGCGTGCCGCACTGGCCGCAGTACATCAGCCACCTCAGAACCACCAATTAGCCCGATAAAATACCAGTTTCACCTTTCCTGCGGCAAGTCGGACAAGTGGAGTACCAGCCACGGACTTCCCCGGTAAAGGCGTTAATCAGGACTTGGGCATCGGCCGACGCCATCGCAGAATTCCGTTTCCGGAGAACTTCCGGTTTGCCGACCATCCGACCAGAAAGGCCGGTAGTGTCCTAATTTGAATGGCGCGAAGCCGAGTCCTATTTTCCATGCGACACGAATATCGACAGCCCCAAGAGGAATGCGCCGACCACGATGACGAGCGCCCCGGCCTGAGTGGTCTTTTCACTCCTCTCGGCGCGGGACCATGTGGGAACGCCCACGAGGACGAGGCCGGCAACAATCAGAACTGTTCCCATGATCGCCGGTAAATCGTTGAAGCTCATCGCTTCGCCTCCCGTCTGCCACTACCGCGACGTTGGATACTGAGCTATACGGGGAGACCAACGAAAAAGACTCATGGGGATCGCGTTCCCTGGCGCCGACCCGTCGATTTCGGGTCAACTCTCGGTTAGTCGCGTTACCGGCAGGTCGTACGGTCCCTGTACGTCCGAAAAGCGCGCTGTCAAGAATCGGCCCGACTACTTTGGTGATTCTGTCGCACAGCCGACACCGCACTTTATCCAACGAGTGGTTCCAGCGGTGGCGTCGATCTCGTGGGCCAGCCTATCGAGATCGACTTGGGCGCCCGATGCCTTATTCTCGCATCCACCGTAGTAGTTGCTCACTCTCTTGGTTTTCCCATCGAAGGTGATGGAAATAATCGCGGTCGGCATGTCTGTACAACCCTCCGCATACCGGTTACGTAGACCAAGAAAGTTGATGGAATTGAAGGCCTGAACCAGATTGCGCACTCGGTTGCGGTCAATTCTTGTGCTTCTCGAACCGCGCGCATCCACGTTGTATGTGCCGAAGTACTCAACCAGCCCGCCTCCATGAATTTCGACTGTGTATACGGGACAAGTGCCCAGGCAGGCGGTGCGTTCCAGGACAACAGACAATGCCTCCCAGTTTTGTACGCGGATAGGGTGCTGGCAGGCGATGGTTAGCATCGACATTACGATCACCAACACGAGGCCGGCTGTTTCCGGTGCGCTACTTGGCAGCTTTCTCACATTCCTTATCGGCACCATATAGATAGAACGAGACTCACGCCAGATCTTGCACCGAAATAAACAAGCAAAAGGAATCCAGGGGACCAACTCCTCAAGTCCAGATAAGTCGCCTTACCGGACAAGTGCTGATGCGGATCCAGAATTACGCTTCCTAGGTGACGCAGGGGCTCGCCATACCCATTTCGAGATTGCGAATCTGCGCCGCGGGATGAGATACTTTCGCGTTCGAGCGGTGACGACCGCCTCTCCGGAAACGGACCGCCTAATCCAAACTCCAGGACTGAAAACGTCATGAAAGCAAGTTACCGCTGGATCGTTTGCCTCGCCATCCTGCTCGCCGCATCCGTGGGCGCGTCGCTCTTGTTCTCGCGCGAAACTCATGCCCAGGCCCCGTCGAAGACTGCGAAAGCTTCCGTCTCTGCCCCCGCTGCCAAGGGCGATGTCGACCGCGGCCGCTATCTGGTCGAGGACGTCGGAATGTGCGAGGAATGCCACACTCCCCGGGACGACCAGGGCAATCTCGACGAATCGCGTCGCCTGCAAGGCGCCGCCATTTGGATCGTGCCGGTTCATCCCGATACAAATTGGGCCATGCGCGCGCCCGCGCTCGCCGGCTTTCCCGGATTTACCGACGCGCAGGGCGAAGAGATTCTCGAGAAGGGCATCGGACCGAATGGCTTGGCCATCCAGCGTCCCATGCATCTCTACCACATGACTCCGGCCGACGCCCAGGCCGTGATCGCCTACTTGCGCTCGTTGCCGTCCATGTACCCGCGCGAGTAGGGCGGAGGCGCTGCGTGCTGCGCCGCGTTTGAGCTTTACCCTTAACGTTCCGAACGCTCGATCCCAGGTTCGCGCGGGCAAGTCCGTAACACTCGAGCGCCGGAGGCGCGATTGTAATTAGCCCGGCACGAAGCGGAGCGCAGTGCCGGGGATCCGAGCGAAACCCGGCAAGTCCCGTAGGGACGATTGACCTCCGCCGTCAATTCCCGCATTCCCGATTTCAGACCAGCCTCGCGAATAAGGAAGCCCACGAGAAGGCGTTTCGCCCCAGACCACCGGAAACCTCCGTCGCGCCTCGCTTCTCTGTATAATCCTCGCGCGATGTGGCCCTGGCTCGAGACCTCCATCAATTGGCTGCTCGGCCCCGAAATCTCATCGGAAAAATCCCCGGGCCATCTCTGGCCGCGCTGGATTTTCCTGCGCGCGCTCGGCGCGATCTACTTTTCCGCATTCTATTCGCTGATTTTCCAGATCAAAGGCCTGATCGGCCCCGATGGCATCCTCCCCGCCGCCGACTATCTCCAGGCCGTCGCCGCCGCGGTCCACGCCTACAGCTGGTGGTACGCCCCCAGCCTCTTCTGGTTCGGCTCGACCGACCGCGCGCTGATGCTCGTCACCTGGCTCGGCCTGATCGCTTCGATCCTCGTCATCCTCAACATCTGGCCGCGCGCGGCGCTGCTCGTCTGTTTCGTCTGCTTCCTGTCATTTATCGTCACCGCGCGCGATTTCTCGAGCTACCAGTCCGACGGCATGCTCCTCGAAGCCGGCTTCATCTCCCTGTTCTTTGCGCCTCCCGGCCTGCGCCCGCGCCTCGCCCGCGCCCACCCCGCCTGCCGCGCGAGCCTTTTCCTCCTCGAATGGGAAGCCTTCCGCATCTATTTCGAGTCCGGCGTCGGAAAGATGGCCAGCCACGATCCCACCTGGCGCAATTTCCGCGCCATGGACGACTACTACCAGAACGCCCCGCTCCCCACCTGGCCCGGCTGGTACGTCGGCCATTTCCCTCACTGGTTCCACGCCGGGGCGGTCTTCTACACGCTCGCCATCGAGCTCGCGCTCTGCTTCATGATTTTTCTCCCGCGCAGATTTCGCATCGCATTTTTCCTCATCGTTTTCCCGTTCCAGACCAGCATCATCCTCACGGGAAATTACGCCTTCCTCAACTACATCGTTCTCTGCCTCGGTTTCCTCTTCCTCGACGATCGCTTCGTCGAATGGATCGTGCCGCAGCGCGTCCGCGCGCTCATCGATCGCCAGCCTCCGCTCGAAGCAGCCGCCGCCGCGGTCCCGGAATCCGCGCGCCATCCCTGGCGCCACATTTTCCAGCCCGTGCGCCGGACCATCGCCGGAATCTGCCTCGCGTGGATCTTCTACGTCACCGCCGCCGAGCTTGTGTGGAAGCTCGCTCCCGACGCGCCGCTGTTCACGAAACCCGTCGTGGCGCTCGAACCATTTCGCATCGCCAATTCCTACGGCCTCTTTGAAGTGATGACTCACGCTCGCTACGAAATCGAATTTCAGGGCTCGACCGACGGCGGCAAAACCTGGGTCGCGTATCCCTTCCGCTACAAGCCGCAGGATCCCAGCAAGCCGCCCGGCATCTACGCGCCCTATCAGCCGCGCTTCGAATGGAATCTCTGGTTCGCCTCGCTCGGCACGTGGCCCCAATATCGTTTCGTCGTGTGGACTGAAGAGCGCCTGCTCACCGCCTCGCCCGACGTGCTCGCGCTCTTCGCGCGCAATCCATTCCCCGGCGCCCGGCCGCAGCAGATCCGCGCCGTCATCTATCAGTATTGGTTCACCGACATGAAAACCAAGCGCGCCACCGGCATGTGGTGGCGCCGCGAGCTCCGCGGCGACTACGCCCCCACCCTCGAGCGCGAGCCCGACGGCAAAATCGTCGTCCTCGACACCGCCACCGTCGGCCAGCTCCCCGAGTAGCGCGCAGTTCCCGCAGCGCAAGCCTGCCCCGAGTCGGTCCGAAGGGCGTCCCGCCGGCTCGGGTTGAGGTTTAAATGTAGCGCCGCGGTCTTCAGCGCGGCATCTTCGCCCTGCGCGGGGCCTCGCGTCGAAGCGCAGGCGTGTGCCAGGCCCTCGAAAAGTTCACAAGCTTGACGGCTTCAGCCGCGGGGCGTTCCCTCTTGAGCGCCGGGCGTCCCATCCTCGGTTTGTGAGGGTGGGGCCTTTGCAGCTTGGAAAAATCGGCTCGCGATTATCCGGAGCGTCGGACCAAATTCTGGTCAATCGTACTGTTCTGGTAAAATGGTGAGGTACCCAGGAGCGCAACAATGCCCGGCCTTTTCAAAACTTCGAATCCTGCCTTAAACGAAAAAACATTCCAGCGTTCGATCGCCCTCGGCGGCGAAGCGATGACGCTGCAAGGCACGGTCAACAAGACCGGCGTCCTGCTCTTCTGCGCGTCCGCCACCGCCGCTTGGACGTGGTGGCTCTCGAACACCGAGAGTCCCGCCGCGGCCATGCCCTGGATGTTCGGCGGGCTCATCCTCGGCCTCGTCTTCGCGATCGCCACAATCTTCAAGAAGGAGTGGTCGCCAGTCACCGCGCCGCTCTACGCGCTCGCCGAAGGCCTCGCCCTCGGCGGCATCTCCGCGTCCCTCGAACAAGCCTACCGCGGCATCGCGATCCAGGCGCTCGGCCTCACGTTTGGCGTCACCCTCGTGATGCTCGTGCTCTACACGTCGCGCATCCTGCGCGCCACCCCGAAATTCGCGATGGGCGTGATTGCGGCGACCGGCGCGATTTTTCTGGTCTACGTGGTGGACATGGTTTTGGGATTTTTCGGCCACCAGGTGCCGCTTCTCAATAGCTCGGGACCGTGGGGGATCGGCGTCAGCGTCGTCATCGTGATCGTCGCCGCACTGAATCTGATCCTCGATTTCGGCTTCGTCGAAACGGGCGTCGACGCCGGCGCGCCGAAATACATGGAGTGGTACGGCGCGTTCGGCATCATGGTCACGCTGGTTTGGATGTACATCGAAATGCTCCGCCTCCTGGCCAAAATGCGCGAACGCTAAGTGGAGCGAATTTCCCTCCGCGTGCGCGGGCGCTCCTCTGGCCCAAGCGCACCCGAAGGTCGCAGCCTCGCCGCACCCCAGTAGCGCCGGCGTCCCGCCGGCTCTTCCGCCGTCTGGTCGGTGGAGGCGTGGCCCCTCAGGGCCCGCGTGACAATCTCGAATCTTCGTAGAGTGCGGAAGCTTGCTCCCGCCGTCTGCCGCCCGGGCTTGCCCGGGCGTGCTCCCCGCACACGCCACATGCGCCGCTGATGGAAGCGCATGCCCTCCGGCCCGCGAAGGGTCGCGGGAAGCGCCCGCCGATCGGCGTGTGGAGCGCAGCCGGCCTTGGTGGAAGCGTGGGCCTTCAGGCCCTCGAAAAGCATGCAATTAGATCGGCGGCTTTAGCCGCGGGCCGGTAGCCTTTGATCTTCCGGGTGCCTCATCCTCGGTTCGTAAGGGTGAGGCCTTTGCCCCAATCAACCCCACTCGCTCCCGGCCCCGCGTGACGTTATTGCTTGTCGTAGATGCTCACGGTTCTTCTATCCAAGACTTCGGATTCGTCTGTCGGAATGCGGAATTCGGGGGACAGCGACACGCCTTCGGATTCTTCTGTCAGCACGCGGCCATCGGCGGACAACGTCCACTTAGCTTTCTCGCGCAACACCTCGGTCCCATCGGGCAATCGCGCAGTCATCTCGGCGATCAACGTTGATTTTTTCCAGTAGGCTTTGTCGACATTCCCTTTGCGCTCGACGCCCTTGGTTATGAGAACGTGCTTCGTTCCGTCGGTCACATACGTGTGCGCCCACTCCTTGCCGTTGGTTGTATGGCGCATGGTGACGTTCGATCCAGAAACCGTGATGACGATCGTATCGGAAAAGCCTTTAAGATTCGGCTTGCTCTTTGCCACGTTGAGCACCCACGTGCCCGAGAAATCAGGTGGCCTTGGACTCTGCGCGAGCGTCAGCCCAGCGGAAGCAACTAGCAGTGTAAATGTCAGCAGAACCCGGCGCATGCATTCGTTCCCGATGTCAGCAGAAATTGTAATATGTCTCGCACGGAAGCGACAGTTAGCCTTTCAGGGGGTCGGAGCTTCCAGCTCCGACATAAAAACGTGCGCGAAGCGCATACATTTGCGCAGCCTCACCCGCGGCATGCGCGTCGTCCGCGCCCGCCGTGGCGGGTGCTGTTTTCACCGCCCGGCGCCTCGCAACCTCAGAAACCTTTCGCGGGAATATCGTCCCTGGCCGTAATCAGTCCCACATGCTCGACTCCCGCCCCGCGCATAATATCGATCGCGCGCGCCACCTGCTCGAACGGAACTTCCCTATCTCCTTTCACGAACGCCACCTTATCGGGCCGCTGCTTGAAAATATCGGAGAGCTTCGCGCCCAGCGTATCCCAGTCGCTGGGCTCCTCGTTGATCGTCAGCTTTCCATCCTGCAGCACTTGCACGACGATCGTGCGCTCGGGATCGGTTCTCGCTTCCGGCGGAGCAGGCTGCGGCACCAGCGTCGGCAGTCCGGTAGTCCTGCTCGGCATCACCATGAAAATGATGATCAGCACCAGCAGCACATCAATCAGCGGAACGATATTCGGATCCGCAACCACTCCCTTGCTTTCGCCCACCGTCATTCCCACGGTTGCACACTCCTCCGCGAACGCGCCGCCGCGAGTCGCGCGTCGGAATCAGCGATTGCTCTCGTTTGTTCGCTTGGGAGTTTTGACACCGCCCCTCGCGCCTTTGTGCCGTCGCGTTGGCTTTCTTGTCTTTAGGTGCAGTAGGATAACCGTGTTCGGTTAGCTATTTTCAGGAGGCAAGACTTAAGGGAGAAGATGCGAATGCGAACGGTTAGATTCGCCTGTCTGTTCGCCCTGCTCTTGTCTCTAACGATTTCGGCAAGCACGCAGGCGGACTCGCCTCAGTCGAACCTCCCGAAACTGCCGCAGCCGTCGGGCCCGTTCGGCGTAGGGCGAGTCGCGTTCGATTGGACCGACCCGAGCCGCCCAGCCGACATGTCCGAAGACCGCGGCACGCACGCCGAACTGATGGTCTACATCTGGTATCCGACGAACGCGAGTCGCCGGGAAGTCAGAGGCACGTTATTCCCAGGCGCCAAGCTAATCGACGCGGCTCCCGGCGTTTCCGCCGGCATCAAAGCGCAGATTTTCGGAGGCAATTGGCCGCTCGTCGTCTCCGGCGCGATCACCTCCCACGCGCAGGAGAATGCTCCGATAGCGAAGAGCCCGAAGACGTTTCCCGTGATCCTTTTCTCGCCCATGGCGAATGCGACCTGCTTTCAGTATTCCAGCGCCATCGAGGATCTGGTGAGTCACGGTTACGTTGTCGCGGCGATTGAACACACCTCGGAAGTCTTTGCGGTAGCGTTCTCGGACGGAACGGTTCACGTCTACTCCGCGAAAAGGATCCCGCCGCAGTTTTTGCCGTCGCCAAGCGCGACGAAAGAAGAATATGAAGACAAGCTGGAGGCGTGGTATCGCCACTGTGTGGATGTCCGGGCGGCTGACGAGTTGTTTGTCTTGGATAAGTTGATCGAGCTCGATAAAGCAGCCAATCGGTCCTCCCAGTTCTCCCGCAGGCTGGACCTCGCGCATCTTGCTGCGATTGGGCATTCGAGGGGCGGTTGGTCCTCCATCGTTGCTTGTCGAAGGGACAATCGGATCAAGGCGTGTGTCAACGAGGACGGAAATGCCGGTGGTCAGGGCTTTGACTATCCGGGCGCACCGATTCCAACACAACCGATACTGTATGTCGAAATACCTCCCATCCTGAGCCCCAGCACGACGCCAGACGACTGGATCGTGCTGAAAGAGCTTCACCTGACGGCCGAACAATGGATGCAACGGTGGCATGAGACCGTGACTCGCGAGTTCCAGACTTTCCCCGCTGGAGGCTATTTCGTGCAACTCGAACTTCCAGGCCTTGAGCACTACAGCTTCTCGGACGAAGTCCTCTTGCGAACCGCGAAGGAGGGAGCGCAACAGAAAGAAGAGATAGCTCTCCGCGGCCTGCGCCTTACCGAAGACGTTACCCGTGCATTCCTCGATGAGACTCTCAAACACCAAAAGCAAACCGCGTTGCATGATGGCCCGGAGATGACCGTCAGGCATTTCGGGCCGGGTGCTTAGCAGAACTGGCGTTTGATTGTGCTCCTTGCCGCAAGCACCTTTGCCACTTCGCTCAAATTCCGCTAGCCTGTCTATGGCTCTACCGCCATCCCACGATGAAAAAACTCCGCAAATTCCAAACCGCACCCGAGCCCCGAGAAGAACACGTCAACGCCGGCGACGTCCTCGCCCATCTCGCCGGGCTTTCGAAAGCCGCCAGCATTCGCGAAATCGCGCACGGCATGGGACTCAAGCACCGCGGCCGCCGCTACCTTCCGCGCGTAATCCAAAAACTCAAGAAGCGCGGCGAAATCGAAGAGCTCTATGGCGGCCGCTACAAGCTGCCCGATCAAAAAACAGACCAAAAGCCAACCCAGAAACAGAAGCAGCCGCAGGCCGCATCTTCCGCTCCATCCGCGCGCATGCCCGAATCTCAACCAGAGCAGGGCACTGCGCCAGACGCGCACTCCGCTGCGGCAGCCTCGCGCCGCGCCCGCGATCCCAATCTCATCGCCGGGCGCATCATCGCGCATCGCGACGGCTACGCCTTCCTCGTCCCCGATCATCCGATCCCCGGCGTCGATGGCGACCTTTTCATCGGCCGCGATAGCCTCGGCGACGCGATGCACGGCGACCGCGTCCTCGGCCGCATCGTCCGCCGCCGCCCCGATGGACGCGCCGAGGGCCGCGTCGTGCAGATCGTCGTGCGCGAGCATCCGACGGTCGTCGGCCTCTTCCGCTACGGCCCGCACAGCAACCACGTTCTGCCCTACGACGTGCGCCTCCACCACGAGGTCCTGATTCCGCCGGGCGATGAACTGACTCCCAATCTGCGCGCGAAGCTCGGCCCCGAGGCCCAGCAGCCGCCCGCCAATCGCCGCCTGCGCCTTCCCGAACTCGATGGCGCCGTCGTCAACGCCGAAATCACGCGCTTTCCGCGCAGCGGCCTCGCGCCCATGGGCCGCGTGATCGAAATTCTCGGACGCCCCGGCGATATCGGCGTCGACGTCGAGATCATCATTCGCAAGCATCATCTGCCGCATGAATTCCCAGAAGAGGTTCTCGCCGCCGCGAAGGCCACGCCGCCGCAGGTCGCCGACAACGACCTCCGCAGCCGCCGCGATTTCCGCGATCTCCCGATCGTCACGATCGACGGCGAAACAGCCCGCGATTTCGACGACGCCGTCCTTGTCCGCCCGCTGCCCGATGGCGCCTACGAATTGCAGGTCCACATCGCCGATGTCGCGCACTACGTCCAGCGCAATTCCGCGCTCGATCGCGAAGCCCGCCTGCGCGGCACCTCGGTCTATTTCCCGAATCGCGCGGTGCCCATGCTTCCCGAGGAGCTTTCGAACGGCATCTGCTCGCTCAATCCCAAGGTCGATCGCCTCGTGATGAGCGTCATCATGCAAATGGACTCCGCCGGCCGCATGATCGGCGCCGATTTCACGCCCGGGGTGATTCGCTCCGCCGAGCGCATGACGTACACCAACGTCAACAAAGTGATCGAGGGCGATCCTGAAATGACCGCCCGCTACGCGCCGCTCGTCGAAAATTTCCGCCGCATGAAAGAGCTCGCGCTGCTGCTCAACGCCCGCCGCCGCGAACGCGGCTCGATCGACTTCGACCTTCCCGAGCCAGTGATCGAATTCGACGAAGCCGGCACGATGACCAGCATCCTCCGCAGCGAGCGCAACATCGCGCACCGCCTGATCGAGGAATTCATGCTCGCCGCGAATGAAGCGGTCGCGCAATATCTCGAAAAGCGCGGCGTCGCCTCGCTCCATCGCGTGCACGAAAAGCCCGATCCCAGGAAAGTCCTCGAATTCGAGGAACTCGCGCAAGCCTTCGGCTACTCGCTCGGCGTCGAAGATCTCACCGAGCGCCGCATCACCGTCCGCCACGGCACGGTAAAACCTTCCGCGCGCGTCGGCGGTGGCCGCGGGCGCATGCGCCCCATGCATGTCGATCTTCCAGGCGCCGATGAAGTCGACATCCGCCCGCAGCACTATCAGCGCCTCACCGAAAAAATCGCAGGCAAGCCCGAAGAGCGAATCCTCTCCTATTTAATGCTGCGCTCGCTCAAGCAAGCGCGCTACGCGGCCGACCCGCTCGGCCACTTCGCCCTCGCCGCGCAGGAGTACACGCATTTCACCTCTCCCATCCGTCGCTACCCCGATCTCATCGTTCACCGCGCGCTGAAATGGGCGCTCGAAAATCCCGGCGCGGTTGCGCCGCGGGCTCCGCGCCCGGCACCCTCGCGCAAATCGAGTGCGCGCACGGCTGAGCCTCCGTCGATGGCGACTCTCGGTCCTTATCGCCGCGTGGAACTTGAGGAAATCGCTTCCCAAAGCTCCGAAGCGGAACGCGGCGCGGATCTGGCTGAGCGCGAACTCATCGACTGGAAGAAAGCTCAGTTCATGGAAAGCCATCTCGGCGAGGAGTACGACGGCCTGATCATTTCCGTGCAGAAGTTCGGCTTCTTCGTCGAGCTCACCGACATCTTTGTAGAGGGCCTGGTCAGCATCGACCGCCTCGAAGAATCAACCGGCATGCGCTGCCAATTTCGCGAGCGCGACCACGTAATCGTCGCCGAGCCCAGTCGCGGCTCGCGAAGGGCCGCCGCGCGAAGCGCGGCAAAGCTGGCATTCCGCCTGGGCGACCAGGTCCACGTGCGCGCCGAGCGCATCGACCCATTCCGCCACCGCGTAGAATTCGCGCTCGTGTAGCGCCGGCGTCCCGCCGGCCTGGGTTTAGCGATTAGACGTAGCGCCGGGTCCTTCAGCCCGGCATTCTTCTTCTCGATCGACCATCTGCATTACTTCGGAGGAAAGAGAATGAAACCAAATATCGGATTCATCGGACTCGGCCTAATGGGCAAACCCATGGCGCAAAATCTCCTCCGCGCCGGTTTCCCGCTCACCGTCTGGAACCGCACAAAATCCAAGGCCGACGACCTCGTCCGCGACGGCGCAAAACTCGCCGAAAATCCGCGCGAGGTCGCCGCGCAGTCGGACGTCCTCATCACCATCGTCAGCGATCCTCCGGCGCTTGAAGAAGTCCTCTTCGGTTCTTCTGGCACAAATACGGGCGCGCTCGATGCCTTGCGCAAAGGAACGATCCTGATCGACTCGAGCACCGTTTCGCCGGACACCGCGCGCCGCGTCGCGGCCGCCTGCGCCAAGCGTGGCGTCGATTTCCTCGACGCGCCCGTTACCGGCGGCACGTGGGGCGCCGAAAAAGGCGAACTCGTCTTCATGGTCGGCGGCGAGGCCAAAGTCCTCGACCGCGCGAAGCCGGTCCTCGAAGCGATGGGCAAGAAATTTTTCCTGCTTGGTCCCAACGCCGCCGGTCAAACGGTGAAGCTTGGAATGAATCTCCTCCTCGCGCTCGAAATCGACGCATGGGCCGAATCGCTCGCGCTCGTCACCAACGCAGGCGTGCCCGCCGAGCGCCTCATCGAAGTCATGCAATCGAGCATGGGCCACGCTCGCCTCCTCGATGTAAAAACTCCGCTCATGCTCAAGAACGAATACCCCGCCAGCTTCCCGCTCCGCCTCATGCACAAGGATCTGCGCCTCGCGCTCGAACTGGCGCGCGAGCACGGCACCAGGCTGCCCGCAGCCGAAGCGGCCTACGCCACCTACAGTGCCGTCAAAGACGCCTCCAAGGATGATCCCGATTTCGCCGCCGTCGCCCGTTTCTGGAAAAAGTGACCCGGGACTCGAAAAAACCGGCGTCGACCGTACCCATCCCATCGGAAGCCCGGCAAGAACCGCCAATTCCCGCCATTTAGGCCGTTTTAACCTCCCGCTAGGGGGATCCTTGATCCCCCTCTCATTGCGGAAATTTTCACCCGCCCGCGGGCCTCAAGTACGTTGCTCGTCCAATCTCAGGGCTTTGCCGCAATGAAAAGTTTTGCCCGAAATACATCGAAGACGGCATTCCGATTCCTCCGCTCCTGCCTCACGCTCTCTCGCTGGGAGGCAGCCATCGCCATGAAACTACTCGTAGGAACAGCAATCCTGTGCATGCTCGCAACAGCCCCTGTCTATGCCCAGCAGACTCAGGACAACAAAGAACAAGAAGCGCCGAAGCCGCCGGATCGCGGCGACAAGACAGAGGGAAAACCCACGCGCGAACCCGCGAAAAAACCGCCGGAAAAACCGATCGACAAACCTTCGAAACCTCCGAAAGAAGCTCCCGTGAAAACGGAGCCCGCGTCGCGCCACCAGCAGGATCAGCAGCAAAAGACGGAACAAAAGACGCAGCAGAAACAAGCGAAAGATCAGGAGAAGGACCAGCAAAAACGGCAACAGCAAATGGAGCATCAGCAGGCCAGGAATCAGAGGCCCGATCAAAATCACAATCAGGGTCGCCCGGAAGCGGCGAACAATGGCCCGAGCGGAAATGAAGGCGGACATCGCATTCCCGAAGATCGCTACCGGGCTAATTTCGGCCGCGCACACACGTTTCACGTGCGCTACGACAATAACCATCGCTTCCAATTCGGCGGCTTCTGGTTTCAATACACGGATGCGTGGCCAAGCGATTGGGGGCCTGACGACGACTTCTACATCGTCGAAATCGACGGCGTTGACTATCTCTGCGACGCCCGATTCCCCGATCAACGCATCGTAGTCATCATCGCCAGCTGACCGGGCCTTGTGAGCCGCCGGCCCGAATAGCCGCAAGCATGCCCAAGCATCTATCGCCGCGCTCGAGCCCACGCGCGAGCGCGGCGCGAGGCTACCTGCAGCCGAAGTGGCGGACGGTTTCCGCGATCCGAGATTTCAATTTCTGCAGCCAAGGCGCGGAATCAAAGGACGTCCCAAAATGGGAAACCATCGTAGTACGAGTGCGGAATGTATACATTAAGTTCACTATTATACTTGTGGTTCTCGGCTGCATAGCCTTTGCCATCAAGGCTCTCCACGCTAGTCTCCCTCGAAAAGAAGGCGCAACATACTTATTGACTTGAGTTTGTGCGTGTGTTAAACCAAACGCCATCAAATTTGTGTCCATCAGGACTTGTACGGTCTGATGGTGGGGATGGGGATGGGGAATACAACGCGCGAGCCTTTCGCGTGTAATTTTGGGTATAAACCACAAGGGAGTGGGGGGACAAGATGAAGGCAAGTCCGGTCGTCCGTTTTGTGTGTTTGTTGTTCGCCACAGTTTGTCTATTGGTTGTCGGCTCAACGGTGTCCTTTGCCCAAACGGCCAGCACGGGTGCGCTCAGCGGCACCGTTACCGATCCTTCCGGCGCCGTTATTGCTGGCGCCACGGTGACACTGACGAGCATTGACACTGGCCAGGTCCGCACGGCGACCTCCGACGCCAATGGATCGTACAAGTTTGGTCTCCTGCCTCCGGGCAACTATTCCGTAAAGTTCGAGTCGACGGGATTCAAGACCTCCGAGGTTCCTTCGGTAACGGTGAACGTCACCGAAACCGCGGTCCTCAATCGCAGCTTGGCGGTCGGCACGCAGACGGAAAAAATCACGGTAGAGGCGGCGCAGGAACAGGTCCAGACGCAGAATGCGGCGAATGGCGGCGTCGTCTCCGGCTCGGAAATTACGGCCCTGCCGCTTGTCTCGCGGAACTACACGCAGGTGATCAGCTTGTCGCCGGGCGTGGTGGCCAACGCCTCGACAGCTTCGAGCGTCGGGAACGGTACTCAGGACGTGAGCGCCAACGGCTCCACGGCCAATGAGAACAACTATTCGATGGACGGCGTGTCTGTCGTCAACTACGTCAGCGGCATGGCCGCGCAGGAAGGCAGCTTCCCGGGAATTCCGATCCCCAACCCTGACGCGATTGCGGAATTCAAGGTTCAGACCTCGCAGTACGACGCCAGCGCGGGCCGCAACCCCGGCGCCAACGTGGACGTCGTCACCAAGACCGGAACGAACCAATACCACGGCGACGTCTGGGAGTTCAATCGCAACAATTTCTTCAATGCGAACGACTTCTACTACAAGCATTATGAATTGTCTCCGGGTGGAAGCGGAGTAAACACGCCGCAGACTCTCAAGCAAAACACGTACGGCTTCACATTCGGAGGCCCGATCAAGAAGGACAAGCTCTTCTTCTTCGGCTCCTATCAAGGCCTCCGACAGATCAATGGCATCGGCACCACGGGCTTTGCCTCGGGATATGAGTCGAACACATGGCTGTTGCCCTGGAACGACTACGCCGATTTCCAGAGCGGCGTGTGCAGCGACCTTCGTTGCACGAACAACGTGCCTGCGTACAAGGCTTACTTGGGCCAGGCGTTCGGTGGTCAACAGGGATTCTTCCCCGGCAGTTTTGGCGGCACCTTTACAGAAGTGATGCCGTGCACTACCGGAGATGTGACCTGCAACAGCACCAATGTCTCGAACACCGCGGTAGGTCTGCTTCAGGCAAAGGGCGCCATTAAGGGAGGCTACAACCAGGGCTTTTATTTCCCAAGCGCGCCTCAGTCCTGCGGTTTGTTGCCCTGCCTCCAGGCGATTTCGGATCCGTTCTTCGCGAGAGAAGATCAGTTCATGATCAACACGCAGTACGTTCTCTCGAGCAAGCACACTTTGTACGAACGCTACATGTACCAGAAAGACCCGGAATTCGAACCCTTCAACTGTTTCTTTTTCGCCGGCAACTGCAACCCGGGCGCCCCGACGGACGCTTTTTACGGAAACCACATCGGATCGCTCGAATGGCAGTGGATTGCGAGTCCGAACGTCGTCAACCAGGCGCGGTTTGCCTTCCGTCGCGACATCGAGAACAACACCGATCCAAACCAGCCGTTACAGGCCTGCTCGCTGCCCAACGGAGCATCGATCATTCCGATGGTATACGACGGCGCCGCCTGCGGTTCGATCTCCACCCCTGCGCTCGCCAAGCAATTTCCGGAACTCCTGGTCCCTCCCATGCTGGATATTTTCGGCGTCGGCAACGGTCCAGCCTGTGCGACCCCGAATGTTTGCGTGCCGTGGAGCCAGGGCGGAAACTTCTCGATGATCTCGAGCAACTTCATCAACACATTCATTGCGTCGGATTCGCTTTCCTGGAACCTCGGGAAACATTCGCTCAGGTTCGGTTTCGAGGGCACTCGAATTCAGTACAACAATACGATTCCAGCCTCCGGCCGCGGCGAGATCACGATGTGGAGCACGGCCGACTTCCTGACGAGCAGTTCGGGACCTGCGATTGACGGTACGCCGGCAACTCCCGATGGAGGCTTCTTCGCTATCGGCGGGGGCGCCTTCGAGTTCGGACTGAAGGGCCCATTGACTCACTATAACCGGGCCAATGAATTCTCGCTGTACGCCCAGGATGACTTCAAGGTCAGCTCGAGGCTCACCCTCAACCTCGGCGTTCGGTGGGAATACTCGGGCTTCCCGGATGACGTTTCCGGCCAGTTCACGGACGTCTGGGAGACGGAACTGACGAAACTCAACACCGGTTCCGCTCTGAACGCGCTCGGCACCACCGGCACTTTGGTTGGGTTCGTTGTTCCGACGAACTTCGACGTGAAGGACTTCGGTCTCACGGCTCCTAACGGAGCAGCAGGCGTTGTTTCGAGCGGTACCAAGACTCTGCTGCCCGGCAGCCCGCTGAACGAGTTTGCTCCTCGGCTTGGTTTGGCCTGGCAGCCTTTTGGCGGGAACAAGTTCGTGGTCCGGGCGGGCTACGGATGGTTCTACGACACGATCTACTCCAACCTCCTGATCGATAACCAACTGAACCTGCCGCCCTACTCGGGAGCTGGTTCCGGGCCGGCACCGCAGAACCAATCGAACACTCTGCACGATCCGTGGGCGGCGGGCGCGACAGTCCCGCTTGCTTGGACGCCGCGGTATATGTACACCAATCCGGGAGGGGAGACCGCGCTCTGCCCTGCGGGGGTTTGCTCGTCCGGCTTCGGATACACCTCCGACTCGCCTGTGATGGGAAGCCGCATGCCGCTCGTCCAGGAGTACAACCTGGACTTGCAGTATGAATTTGCTCCTGGGTGGGTCGCGGATGTCGGTTACGTCGGCAGCCATGGAATCCACCTTTATGACTGGTCGCGCGACATCAACGTGGCACAACTGGTGCAGGGTGGTCCAAACAACCCGACGCTGGAAAGGGGATCGGGCGCACAGAACGTAGAGATGATTGCATCTTCACTCCCGTACAACGATCCGGCGAACCCGAATCCGATCACGGCGAGCACATTGGGAATCGCGAACCCCAACAATTCCAACATCAACGAGCGGGTGTCCTATCTCGGCTTCACGCCTGGCGGTGTGGCCAGCACGAGCACGCTGGGTGATTCGCTGTACGACAGCTTGCAGGTCCAGCTCAGGCACCAGTTCGGCCACGGGCTCCTGCTCAACGTGGCGTACACGTGGAGCAAGAGCTTTACGAACGTCAATACAAACGCCGCCGGTACCGGGATTCAACCTCCGGGCGAAGTTATTTTCGGCGCCGCGAACAGCAACAGTCCGTTAGATCTGAAGCAGCAGTACGGGCTTGCTTCGTTCAATCGGCCGCAGCGTGTCGTCATCAGCTACGTTTACAACTTCCCATCCGTCAACAACGCTCGGGGCTTTGAGGGCAAGGCGTTCAGCGGCTGGTCCCTGTCGGGTGTCACGACGATCCAGGATGGTCTGCCTTTCTGGGCCACGGACGCCAACCTTGGCACAATCTACGGTGCGGGCACCTCGAGGGCAGCTCTTGCCGATCCCACGACTTGCAACATCAGGACCGGCAATTGCAAGTCGGGCATTCCGCTCACCACGTCCGGCAGCACCACCGAGCGCGCCACTCCCGGGAACTCGTGGGTGAATCCGAATGCGTTCCTGACGACGTGCACGACAACCTGCGCTCCGGGCCAGACGCCGCTTCCGGCGAACTCGCCCTATTGCATCGGCGGAACGTACAACTCGGAGGGCGATCCCAATGCCCCTTGCGGCACGGCTGGTTCCACTTACCCGGATGCCGGCTTGGGCTATGGCAATGAGGGTATCGGGGCGATCTCGGGACCGGGCCAGTTTGACTTCGACATGTCCCTTTTGAAGTCGACGAAGGTCACGGAGTGGGGCACGTTGGAGTTCCACTTTGATGCGTTCAACGTGTTCAACCATCCGCAATTCAACAATCCGCTGAATCTGGCGGCATCCACACCCGCGGAGTTCGGCGCGATCACGTCAACCTCGGTCACGCCGCGCGTGCTTCAGTTTGGATTGAAGTTCCTGTTCTAGGATTCAGACTGTCCATAGGCCCCGTTCCTCCCGGTCCAGCCCGGGGAGAACGGGGCCTTTTTTTTGCGATATGCCTTTCGGGGCGCCCGGCGATGTTGCTTAGGGCGCGCGGGGATAGTCCCCCTACGAAGCCGAGGTCAAAAGCAGGGCGCAGCGAGCAGCGCCCCTACAGTGGCGAGATTACGGCGTGACCCCTGTGGAGGATGCGCAGCGAACGTAAACCACAAAGACGGCCCGAGTGAAGCCGGGCCCGCGAAGAGAAAGGTAATTTCTAGAGGCGCGAGCGCGTGGCTCGGAGGTAATCGCGCAGGGCCGTGACGTTTGGGCCGTAGGAGCCTACGCGGCCTGCATCCACGGGCAGCCCGAGGCGCTCGGCCTGTTCGATGCTCAGGCCGGCATCGTCGAGTTCAGCAAGGCTATAGCCTTCTGTGGGCACGAGGCGATTGGGGCGCGAGCGATCGACCGGGCGCGGGGGACGGCGCATGTGCCACCGCTTTCCTACGATGTCGAAGAATTCGTCCCAGTCCCGACGATTCCACATGGCGCCCCCTCTCTCAGCTTCACTCTTACTACGCTCCCACCCGTGCAATCAGATGCCCAATTCGATCCCGACAGCCATTGGATGCGCGAACCGGCGTTTGGGTAGCGTCTTTCGCGGCCGGTTTCTCCCCTGCCGATTCCGGCAGGAGTGATGCAGATAATAACCCCGGGAGCTGTGGAAAGTTCCGCCCTAGACCCGTTTGTATCGAGTGAGTTATCGCGCCTTACGCACACGTTGTGGGCGTACTGGGCGTGCCGCGCGCCGCGCCGCGGCTACACGAAGGCGCGAGCGGCTGCTATACTGGCGCAACGCGCGGCACGCAGCGAAAGCCGCGGAGAAACTCGCATGAGCAAACCCGTCATCGTGGTCCACTATCACGAGTTGTGGCTGAAGGGCCGCAACCGGCACTTCTTTCTCGGCAAGCTTTTTGTGGCGCTGAGGCAAAGCCTGCAGGGGATTGCGGTGGAGCGCATCGAGCAGCCGGGCGACCGTTTTCTGGTGCGGCTCGGCGACGGGGCTGCGCTCGGGGAGGCGATCAAGCGGATCGAGCGGGTTTTTGGCGTGGCCAACTATGCGGTGGCGCGGCCCGTCGAGCGAACAATGGAAGCGCTTTGCCGCGAGGCGTGGGAGGAGGTCGCGCCGCTGCGCTTTGCGACTTTCGCCGTGCGAGCCAAGCGGAGCGACAAAGAGTTTCCGCATGCGACGATGGAAATCGAAGCCGCCGTCGGCCGCCACTTGCTCGAAAAGCTGCGCGCCGAGGGACGCGACGTCCGCGTGCGGCTCAAAGATCCCGAGATGACCTGCCACATCGAAATCACGCCGGGACCGCTGCTGGTGTATGCGAAGAAGCTTCCGGGCCCAGGCGGCTTGCCGGCCAACACCGCCGGCCGCATCACGTGCCTGCTTTCGGGCGGCTACGATTCGGCGGTCGCCGCGTATCACATGATGAAGCGGGGCGCGCATCTGAGCTTCGTTCACTTTTACGGCACCGGCGCGCAGCCGGGCGAATCTTCGCTGCACGTGGCGAGCGCGCTCGCGCGGACGCTCGTGCCCTACCAATTTCGCGCCAAGCTCTACCGCGTGCCGTTCGAGGCGATCCAGCGCGAGATCGTCCGCTACGCGCCGGAGAACGTGCGCGTGCTGCTCTACCGGCGGATGATGCTGCGCATCTCGGAACTGATCGCGCGGCGCAGCCGCTCGCTCGCGCTTCTCACCGGCGATAGCCTGGGGCAGGTGGCTTCGCAGACGCTGCGGAATCTGGTGGCGGTGGACGCGGCCGCGCGCATGCCGGTCTTTCGTCCGCTGATCGGCATGGACAAGATCGAAATTCTGGCGACGGCGCGGCAGATCGGCACGTACGATATTTCGTCCGAGCCATTCCACGACTGCTGCCCGGTTTTCTTGCCGCGCAATCCGGCCCTATCGGCGCGAGCGGAGGAATTGGACGACGCCGAGGCGAAGCTCGATATCTCCGCGCTGATCACGATGGGAATTCGCGGCACCACGCTCGAGAGGCTCAGCTATGCCGGCGGGCGCGTCGAATCAGCGGAGCCGGTTCCGCTCGTTTCCGACCGGCACGAGAAGCAGCAGACTGCGATCGCCTGAGGGCTCGGAAGCTGAACTCTCCCGGGGTGCCCACGGCGATCGTGGGTGCCGGGCATGCATACAGATCTAGCTTGGCGCGGCCAGGGATTGGCTGCGCGAGCTTTTCGGAATGATTCGAGATATGAGGACTAAAGATTACCGGTCGCGGCCGTAACCACCGCCGCCGCGTCCGCCCCGGCCGCCACCGCCTCCGCCATGGCCTCCGCGGCCTCCACCGCCGCCATGACCCCCGCCGTGGCCGCCTCGGCCCCCTCCACCACCGCCTCCGCCCTCGCGCTGCGGACGTGCTTCGTTCACGACGAGTGCGCGGCCGAGAAATTCCCGCCCATTGAGCGCCGCGATCACCTTTTCGGCTTCGGCATCGTCCCGAATTTCGGCGAATCCAAAACCGCGCGGTTGGCCCGTGAACCGATCGCGAAGGAGCGTGAGAGAATCCGGCTGCACGCCTGCTTCCGCAAATAATGCCGCTACATCCTCTTCAGTGGCCTTGAACGAAAGATTGCCCACGTACAGTTTCTTCACCGTCCATCTCCCTGTGCCGCCGCCTGTGTGCGGGTGGCACTTCCTGCGAGGCTGGAAGAAGCAGGATCGAGGCCGCGGGCAGTCAGCGATGAGCCGGCCACTCGGGCTGAAGCGAGCGCCCCAGCAACTCAGGAAGCATCTTGCTGCAAGTTAACATTACAGTCAACTGTATCGAAAAGGGGATACGGCGGCGTGATGCGGAACGCGCGCGGGCGGCAAATGGCGTTTAGGTGCGGTAGCTGGCGTTGATTTGGATATATTCCTTGGTCAGATCGCAGGTCCAGATGCGGCCGAGCCCGGAGCCGGCGTGCAGATCGATCGTGATCGGGACGAATTTTTCGAGCATCTTTTCGTGCGCGGTGATCTCGTTGAAGGGATACTCGCGGCCGCCGCGGCAAACCTCGACGCCCGCGACCGAAATGTCGACCATCTCGAAATTGAATTTCACGCCCGAGCGGCCTGCGGCGGCGAGGATGCGGCCCCAGTTGGGGTCGGCGCCGGCGAAGGCCGTCTTCACCAGCGGGGAATTGGCGATGGTGCGCGCGATCTGGTCGGCGGCGCGATCGGTGGAGGCGCCACGGACTTCGATTTCGATCACGCGCTGCGCGCCTTCGCCGTCTTCCACGATCGCGAGGGCCAGCGATTTGCAGACGCTTTCGAGGGCGGCGGAAAAGGCGGCGAAATCGGAGCTGCTCGCGTTGGTGATTTTGCGCGCGCCGGATTCGCCATTGGCGAGAACTGCGACGGTGTCGTTTGTCGAGGTGTCGCCGTCGACCGTGATCGAATTGAAGGTGCGGCCGACGGCGGCTTTCAGGGCGCGAGCGAGCAGCGCGGGCGGAATTGCCGCGTCGGTGGCGATGAAGGCGAGCATCGTGGCCATGTGCGGCTCGATCATCCCCGAGCCCTTCGCGCAGCCGAGAAGCCGGACTTGCTTGCCGCCGATGCGCGCTTTTTCGGCGGCCCATTTCGGGCGCGTGTCGGTGGTCATGATCGCGCTTGCGAAATCCTTGAATGTGGCCACCTGCGCGTTGCGCGCGCGCACGAGATCCGGCACGGCTTCGAGGATGCGGTCGACTTTCAACGGCGCGCCGATCACACCGGTGGAGCAGACGAGAATCTGCGCGGGATCGACGCCATCGAGCTCTTCGGCGAGCTTCTGCGTCATCGCGACGGATGCGGGATAGCCATCGACGCGCGTGCAGCAATTCGCGTTGCCGGAGTTCACGATGATGCCGCGCGCCCAGCCCCGCGATTTTCGGAGATGCTCGCGCGAGGCGACCACCGGCGCCGCGACGACCTGGTTCGTCGTGAAGACAGCCGCGGCCGCAGCCGGAACATCGCTCACCAGGATGCCGAGATCGAGGCGCGTTTTCTTCAAGCCGCAGTGCGTGGCGGCGTAGGTGAAGCCGCGCGGGATATTCGAGGTGGAGAGATTGGGATTCATGGGGGCTTCGCCTCAATCTTTCTCTGCGGCGGCCAGGCGCGCGTTGAATTCGTCGAGCGCGGCGCGTACGGATTTGGGCGCGGTCCCGCCGGGAACCGCGCGGCGGCCGAGCGAGGCTTCGACTGTGAGTGTCGCGGCGAAATCCGCGCCGAACACCGGCGAAAATTCTTTCAGCCGCGCGACCGGCAACTCGCGGATCGATTTTCCGTCCTGTTCAGCCGCGCGCAGAACCTTGCCTACGATCTCATGCGCTTCGCGGAAGGGAACTCCCTTCGCCACGAGATAGTCGGCCAGCTCCGTGGCGACGAGGCCCGGATCCTGTGCGGCTTCGCGGAGGCGCGTCTCGCGGAAACGGGTGGCGGCCAGCGTGGCCGCTGCGATCCGGACGGTCGCGAGCGCCTGATCGTGAGCCGAGAAGACAGGCTCTTTGTCCTCTTGCAGGTCGCGCTGGTAACTCGACGGCAGGCCTTTGCACGTCGTGAGCAGGGTGAGAAGCGCGCCATACATCCGGCCCGTCTTGCCGCGGATCAGCTCCCAGGCATCGGGATTTTTCTTCTGCGGCATCAGGCTGCTGCCGGTGGAATATTCGTCGGGCAATTCGAGGAAGCTGAATTCGGGCGACGCGAAGAGAATCATGTCCTCCGCGAGACGCGAGAGGTGCATGGCGAGCGTCGAAAGCGCGAAGAGGAATTCGAGCGCGAAATCGCGGTCGCTCACGGCATCGAGGCTATTCGCCGTGATGCGCGAAAAACCAAGATCGCCGGCCAGGGCCTTGCGGTCGAGCGGGAACGCGCAGCCCGCAAGCGCACCTGAGCCGAGCGGGCAAGCGTCCGCGCGATCCGCGGCGGAAGTGAGCCGCTCGGCGTCGCGTGCAAAAGCTTCGCCGTGCGCGAGGAGCCAGTGCGAAAGCAGGAGCGGCTGCGCGTGCTGCATGTGCGTGGCGCCGGGCATGGGAATATCGAGATTGCGCGCAGCCTGCTCGCCGATTGCGCGGAGCAGCAACCCGACAGCGCCGCGTATCTCGCGTGCCGCATCGCGCGCGTACATCCGGAATTCCGTCGCGACCATTTCGTTGCGGCTGCGGCCCGTGTGGAGCTTGGCGCCGAGCGAGCCGAGCTTTTCGATCAGCGCGGTTTCGGCGAAATGATGAACGTCTTCCGCTTTGGACGCGTCAAGCCACGCGGCATCGGTCTTCGCGCGCGCCTCAATCTCATCGAGCGCGGCGATCAGCCGCCGGCATTCCTCGCGCGTCAAAATCCCCGCAGCGGCGATGGCGCGCGCCCACGCGCGATCGAGCGCCAGCTCCTGCGGCAGAAGCCGCCGGTCGAACTGCCAGGAACGCTCGAACTCGTAGAACGACGCGTCCGGCGGGCGGTCGAAGCGTCCGCCCCACATCTTTGAGCCCTCCGGTTGGCTCATCGAACGGCGGCCTCGAGCGGCACTGTGATGGGAAGCGCGAAGAGGTTAATGAACCCCTCGGCGTCTTTCGGGTTGTAGCCGGCCATGCTGAAGCTGGCGAGGCCCGCGCGGTAGAGCGAATAGGGCGATTTCCGCGACGCCGTGTTCACATTGCCCTTGAAGAGCGACAGCGTGACGGAGCCTGTGACGCGCTTCTGCGAATTCGTGAAAAACGCGTCGAGCGCCTCGCGCAGCGGCGTGAACCACATGCCGTAATAGACCATCTCGGCGTAGCGCAGCGAGAGAATCTGCTGGTAATGCGCCGTTTCGCGGTCAAGGCAAAGCGATTCGAGCTCGCGATGCGCGTTGACGAGCAAAGTGCCGCCCGGCGTTTCGTAGGCCCCGCGCGACTTCATGCCGACCAGGCGATTTTCGACGATGTCCATTCGCCCCACGCCATTTGCTGCCGCGATTTCATTGAGTTCTTCCAGCAATGCCAGCGGCGAGAGCTTTTTGCCGTTTACCGAGACCGGCGTGCCTTCCTCGAAGCCGATTTCGACGCTCGTCGGCGTATCCGGCGCCTTTGCGGGCGAAACGATCCACTGCCACATCGATTCCTCGGGCGCGTTGGCGGGATCTTCCAGAACGCCGCCCTCGTGGCTCAAGTGCCAGATGTTCCGGTCGCGGCTGTAGATATTTTTCGTGGTCTGCTCGACCGTCACGTTGTGCGATTTAGCGTAGGCGATCGCTTCTTCGCGCGACGAGATGCTCCATTCGCGCCACGGCGCGATGATCGCCAGCTCCGGCGCCAGCGCCTTGGCGGCCAGCTCGAAACGAACCTGATCGTTGCCCTTGCCGGTGCAGCCATGGGCCAGCGCGTCAGCGCCGACCTTTTTCGCGATTTCGACCTGGCGCTTCGCGAGCAATGGCCGAGCGAACGATGTGCCGAGCAGATATTTATGTTCGTACACGGCTCCCGCACGCAGCGTGGGCCAGATGTAGCCGGTGATGAACTCCTCGCGCAGGTCTTCGATAAAGGCCAGGCTGGCGCCGGTGGCGAGCGCTTTCTTGTACGCGGCCTGCAGATCTTCGCGCTGGCCGAGGTCGCCGATCATGGCGATCACCTCGCAGCCGCCGTAGTGCTCCTTGAGCCACGGAATGATGATGGAGGTATCAAGCCCCCCGGAATAGGCGAGAACAACTTTCTTCGGCAATGAATTCTCCTTGTGAACCTTAAGAGTTGAGCAACGAGTGCAGGATCGCCTTCTGCACGTGAAGGCGGTTCTCAGCCTGATCGTAGATAATCGAGCGAGGCGAATCGATCACGCCTTCGGTGACTTCGAGTTTGCGATGCGCGGGCAGGCAGTGAAGGAATACCGCGTCGGGCAAGGCCCGGGCGAAGAGCGTCTCGTTCACCTGATAGCGGGCGAAAATCTTTTCCCTCTTCTTGGCTTCCGATTCCTGTCCCATGCTGGCCCACACATCGGTGTAAACAGCCTGCGCGCCCGCCACCGCATCTTCGGGCGAGCGCATCACTTCGATTTTGCCGCGCGTCTCGCGCGCCACGCGCTTCGATTCGGCGACGATCGATGCATCGGGCTCGTATCCCTTGGGCGTTGCCACGCGAACGTGCGCGCCGCAGCGCGCGCCAATATTCATCAGCGAATGGCACATATTGTTGCCGTCGCCCACGTAGGCAAGCTGCAGCCCGTGCAGGTCGCCGTAGCGTTCCTGCAGTGTGAAAAAATCGGCCAGCGCCTGGCAGGGATGGAATTTGTCCGAAAGCGCGTTGATCACGGGAATATCGGCGTTGGCCGCCAGCTCATCGAGCGATTCCTGCGCGAAGACGCGCGCCACGATGCCCTGCACCCAGCGCTCGAGATTCTTCGCGATGTCGCGGATCGGCTCGCGCTCGGACATCTTCGCTCCGGTGTGATCCAAAAAAATTGACGAGCCGCCAAGGTTGGCGATGCCGGTCTCAAACGTCACCCGCGTGCGCAGCGACGGCTTCTCGAAAATCAGCACGAACACCTGGCCGGCGAGGGATGTCCGGTAGCGTTCTGGATGCGCCTTCATCTCGGCGGTCAAGCCGAAAAAGTCGCGCAGCAGCGCCGGGCTGAATTCGGTGCCCGTCAGCAGGTCTTTTTTCAGTGCGAGAGGTGCTATCACGGTGTCCATGTTTTACCTCGTCGCGGCCACGGCGACCGGCTCCGGATGCGTTTCCGTTGCGGGAGCTGGGGCGGGCCACGGCTTCGCGGAATTAGCCGCGCGCGCCAGCACGGCTTCGAATTTCTTCAGGAACTCAGCCACGTCGCGCGCACGCAGGATGAACGGCGGGAGCAGCCGCAGGATGTGATCGTGCGTGCAGTTGATCAGCAGGCCGCTTTTGAGCGCCTCGGCGACAAACGGCGCGCCTTCCACCGAAAGGTCGATGCCCTGGATCAGGCCTTCGCCGCGCAGCTCGCGGATGAAATCGAAACGCGACGCAAGCTTTTCCAGTCCGGCGCGAAGTTCGGCGCCGCGCTCACGGACGTTGGCGAAGAGATCGTCGTCTTCCACGACCGTGAGGAATTCGAGTGCGGTGGCACAGACCAGCGGGCCGCCGCCGAAAGTGGTTCCGTGCAATCCCGGTTGAAAGGCCGCGGCGAAGCGTTCATTGGCGATGAACGCGCCGAGCGGAAGGCCGCCCGCCAGCGGCTTCGCCACCGTCACGATATCCGGCAGACCTTCGAATTTCTGATAGGCGAATTTGCGTCCGGTGCGGCCGAGGCCGCTCTGGATTTCGTCCGCGATCAGCGCGGCGTCGTGATCGAAAGTGAGCTGTCGCGCCCGCTGCCAGAAAGCTTCGGATACCTCGTAAATGCCGCCTTCGCCCTGAATCGGCTCGATCACGATGGCGCAGACGGAATCGTCGAATTTCGCATCGAGATCGGCCACATCGTTGAAGCGAACGAACTCGACGCCGGGAACCAGCGGTTCGAATGGCTGCCGGTACTTTTCGGTGTAGGTGATGGAAAGCGCGCCGAACGTGCGCCCGTGGAACGAATTCTCCATGGCGAGGAAACGCGTTTTCGGTCCAGCCGTTCCCGCAACAGCTTTGGCGTGCGCGTAGCCCCGCGCGAGCTTGAGCGCGCCCTCGATCGATTCGGCGCCGCTATTCGTGAAGAACACGCGATCGAGGCCGGACCACTCGGCGAGCTTGTGCGCCAGCGGCCCCTGATAGGCGTTGTGAAACAAATTCGAGATGTGCGTCGCCCGGCCCGCCTCGCGCCGGATCACGCGGACGATCCGCGGATGCGCGTAGCCCAGAGCGTTTACGGCGATGCCACCGAGGAAATCGAGATACTCGCGGCCCTCGGCATCGTAGACGCGGCAGCCGCGCCCGCGCGTGAAGACGACCGGCGGGCGCCGGTAGGTCTTCACCATATAGCGCGCCTCATCCGCAAGAATTTGCGCCGGCGAAGGTTTCTTTGACGCCTGCGCGGAGGCTTTCTTCTTCGCGATTTTCTTTTTGGCCATGGCTATTGCGCAGCGCCGTGCGCGGCGGCCCTCGCTCTTCCACGCGCCGTTCCGGGACGAATCACCGGCAGCACGCGCGTCCCCGGGCAGCGGCCCTGGCTCGCGGCCGCCAGCAGAGCACGCGGCTGCGTTCCGCCGACGATGCGCACCTCGGCGACGCCGCCTGCCAGCGCGCGTTTCGCCGCTTCGAGCTTCAGGATCATTCCGCCCGATACTTTGTGGCGGCGGATCAGGTCTTCGATCTCCGTTCCGCGCACGGCGCGCAGCACTTTTTCGCCGTCGAGCACGCCCGCAACGTCCGTCATGAAAATCAGGCGATCCGCTTCGATGAATTCGGCGGCAGCCGCGGCCATGTGATCGGCGTTGATGTTGTAGAGCTCGCCATCAGCGCCAAGGCCCATGCACGAAGCCACCGGAACGATCCCTTCGCGCCAGAGCGACCGCAGGAAATCAACGTTCACTTCGGTAAGATAGCCGACGAAGCCGAGCCCGCCCTCGGTCTCTTCGACCTGCATCGGCTCGGCCAGAAAGCACGCGGCGTCGGACGCGCTGATGCCCACGGCCGGCTGCCCCGCGAGCGAGATCGCCCCGGCGAGCTTCTTATTGAGCAGGCCCGCGAACACCATGATGGCTGCGTCGCGCGTCTCGCGATCGGTGACGCGCAACCCGCTGACGAAGCGGCTCTCGATCCCCATGCGCGCCAGCGTGGCGGTGAAAATCCTGCCGCCGCCGTGGATCACCAGAATCTCGTGGCCGGCCCGCGCCAATTCGGTGATCTGCCGCGCGAGTGAATGAACGTCCTCGTCGCGTTCGAGCAGCGCGCCCGCAATCTTGATGACCATCCTCATAGCAATCCCGCCGTTTCCGGATACCCGCGCATCCCATTGAGATTTTGTACCGCTTGCCCCGCCGCGCCTTTGCCAAGGTTGTCGAGGCATGAAACGACGATCAGCCGCTCGCCCGAAGGATCGAGCGCGAAGCCGATGTCGCAGAAATTCGTGTGTGCCACGTGCTGCAGCTCCGGCCAGCTTCCCGCCGGCAGGATCCTCACCATCGGCTTCCCGGTGTAAAACTTCCGGAAGAGCGCTTCCACATCGTCGAGCTTGCGCACTGGATCGAGCCAGACGTACAGGGTCGAAAGGATTCCGCGATCGACCGGCAGCAGGTGCGTCGTGAACACAAAATCCTTCGATGCGAGCCCAAGATGATCGGATACCTCCGGCGTGTGCCGGTGCGTGAAGAGGCCGTACGCGCGAAAGTTTTCGTTCACTTCGGCGAACTGCATCTCGCGCTTGGCCTCTTTGCCTGCGCCCGTCGCGCCGGATTTGCAATCGCAGACGATGCCGCGCGCCATGTTGATCCAGCCCGCGTCGATCAGCGGCTTCAGGCCGAGGATCACCGAAGTCGGATAGCAGCCGGGATTGCCGACCACGCGAGCCCTCGGCAGGGCATCGGCGTAGAGTTCGGGCAAGCCGTACACCGTCTCGGAGAGAATCTTCGCATCGGGCGCGGGAAGCTTGTACCACTTCGCGAACGTCTCTGGCTGGCGAAAGCGGAACGCGCCGCTCAGGTCGATGATCTTCAGCGCCGGATTCGCTGCGAGCAGTTGGGGCACGAGCTCGAGCGAAGCATCGTGCGGCGTCGAAAGAAACACCACTTCGGCGCCGCTCTCTGCCACCGCATCCACCGAAAGCGTCTTGCAGGGAGCGTCGCCCCAGCCGCGCAGCTGCGGGAAAAGCTCGGTCAGGCAGCGAACGTGCGCGTGGCTCTCGCGCAGAAAGAATGTCGGCTTATCGATGTGTGGGTGCCGCAGCAGGAGCCGGGCCAGCTCGAATCCCGCGTAGCCCGTGACCCCGACGACGGCGACCCGTGTCGGGTCGGTCATCGAAGCATTTCCTCCACGCGTTTGCGGATGCCGTTCGAGGCGCTTCGCGAGGAACAGATGATGAGAACGGTGTCGTCGCCTGCAAGCGTGCCGGCCACTTCTTTCCAGTGCTCGGCGTCGAACGCAGCGGCGAGCGGGTGCGCGCCGCCGGGCGGCGTTTTCAGCACGAGCATGTTCTGCGCCGGCCGAATGTCGAGCAAATATTCCTTGAGGGCGCGCGCCAGAGCCGGAAGAGGCGGCGCTTCCTGCGCTGCCGCCGCTGCTGAGGCAAGCGGCCGGTAGCCCGAGGATGTCTTCACCAGCCGAAGCTCGCGAAGGTCGCGCGAAAGCGTCGCCTGCGTCACGCGCACGCCGAGATGGCCGAGCTGGCGGCGCAATTCGTCCTGGCTCGCCACGGCCTGGCCGTTGAGGAGCTTCAGAATTTGTCCCTGCCGGAAGCGCTTTTGTACGCCCATATTCGCCGATGCTTGAATATGCAACCTTCTGCATAATCATACAGCAGCGGATTCGCATGTCAATCATTTAATGATTTTTAGTGGAGTGGGATGTGCCATTTGTGCCGCGGCCGTCGCACGCTGCTTGCGAAGCGTGGAGGCGTGATTGTGCGGCGCGCCGGTATGCTAAGATAATTCCAGTCAGAAGGCCCGTAGCTCAGTTGGCTAGAGCGCCACCTTGACACGGTGGAGGTCTGCGGTTCGAGCCCGCACGGGCCTACCATTGATTCGGTCCCGCCATGGCGACTGTATACATCCTGCGGAGTGGGACGACTGGCCGTTTCTACATTGGTTCGACCAACGACGTGCAGAGGCGCGTGGAGGAACATCTGCGAGGTCACAGCCTCGCGACGCGCGGTCGAGGGCCGTGGGAGCTGGTGTACCAGGAAACCTTCGAATTGCTTGCGGACGCGCGCCGTCGAGAAATCGAAATGAAGCGATGGAAATCGGCGAAGAAGATCGCCGAATTGATCGCTGCGAAGATTGGCTAAAGCGGGCCGATTTGATCGGCCAGGTCTGCGGTTCGAGCCCGCACGGGCCTACCATTGATTTGATCCCACCATGGCGACTGTGTACATCCTGCGGAGTGGGGCGACTGGCCGTTTCTACATTGGTTCGACCAATGACGTGCAGAGGCGCCTGGAGGAACATCTGCGAGGTCACAGCCTCGCGACGCGCGGTCGAGGGCCGTGGGAGCTGGTTTACCAGGAAACCTTCGAATTGCTTGCGGACGCGCGCCGCCGAGAAATCGAAATGAAGCGATGGAAATCGGCGAAGAAGATCGCCGAATTGATCGCTGCGAAGATTGGCTAAAGCGGGCCGATTTGATCGGCCAGGTCTGCGGTTCGAGCCCGCACGGGCCTACCATTGATTTGATCCCGCCATGGCGACTGTGTACATCGTCGCCAGACTCCAAAACCACGCTGTTGGCATTTGCTCCCATCCGCCTGTACGAAGGGTCAGGTTTTCGAGTGGGCAAGCCTGTACCACCTCGCGGTTGCCGCCTCCTCGAATCAGCGCTTAGAGTGGCTGTACGTTGGCGCTTCGCAGCCGGCGATTCCTTCCGTGACGAAAAGGGAAGATCACATGTGGACAAAACAGACGCAAACTGAAACGCCCGGCTCCTCTCCCATGCAACAAACCGGAACCGCGGCGGGATCATCCGTTGCAAACGCGGTCATGCGGCCCGGCGCGCCGACCTCGCGCAGTCTCGCGTGCCTGGGCGCCAGCCTGGAAGTGAAGGGCAGAATCAGCGGCGAGGAAGACTTGCAGATCGACGGCAAAGTGGATGGCCCGATCTCGCTGGAAGGCCGCAGACTCACGGTTGGGCGCACGGGCCAATTGAAGTCTGAAATCACCGCCGGAGAAGTCATCGTGCACGGCTCAGTGACCGGCAATCTCCGGGCGCGCGACCGTGTCGAAATCAGGAAAGACGGCTCGGTGATCGGCGATATCACCGCAGCCCGGATTAGCATTGAAGACGGCGCCTACTTCAAGGGCCACATCGAGATCGATCGTCCCAAGCCGCAGACCGTCGTGGATTCCGAGAGTGTTGGCGTTCCGGTGACCGCCGAGGTCAATTAGGGCCGCTGCGAAGCTGCCCGCGACGTTTGGCGATTTCGCGTTTTGCCTGCGATGGCAATACGTTCGGCCTTGCGGCCGGCTTGCGAATCCGCGCGAAGGCGCGGGCAGATACCACTAAACCCAAGTTCTACCGTGCGTTTGTCGCCTTTCTGGTGTCGATCCTGTATTTCCCCGTATCGGACGAGGTGTTACGGTTTTGCGGCCCGCGGTCCAGTCCAGAATCGAGCCACGATGATTCCGCGTCGAGCGCGCCAGCATGTCTGCGCGCTGCTTTTTTCGATGTGCCTGGTTGCGATCCCACCCGCCGAGGGACAAATTTTCGCGCATGTGACCGCTCGGAACGAATCACTCGACCAGTCGAATGGCCAAAGCCAGCAGAGCCCGGAAACGTCCGGCCAGCCCGATCAGCAGGGCAGCCAGACGAACAAGCCTTCGCTCGTCACTCCGCTGAAACCTGTGGCCGCGAGCGAGCCATACCGGCCGATCACGGCGCGCCAGCGTCTTCGCTGGACGATCACCAATACAATCGGGCCCGCACACCTGGCCGGCGGCACGATTACGTCGGCGTTCGGTACCGCGCTCGACCGCCCGGAAGAGGATGGGCCGCACTGGGGCGGCTTCGCCGAGCGATTCGGAGTGCGATTGACAGGCGTTGCCACGAGCAACGTAATGGAAGCCGGCGTGGGCGCTCTATGGGGCGAGGATCCGCGATATTTTCGCGAAGGGGACGGGCCTTTCCGCGCGCGGATAATGAGTGTGATCAAGCAGACGTTCACAGCGCGGAGGCCCGACGGCAATTTCGCGCCCGCATACGCGCGTTTCGTTGCCATTTCGGGCAGCAACTTCCTCTCCAACGAGTGGCGTCCGGATAGTGAAGCCAACAATCATGATGCGGTGCTGCGGACACTCGAGGGATTTGCCGGCCGCATGAGCAGCAATGCGTGGAGCGAATTTTGGCCCGATGTGAAAGCCCGTTTGTTTCATCGCGGCCGCTGACGGGGAAGAGGGCGGCCGGCTGGCGAGGCACACTTTCCTGCGCATCTACGCAACGAATCGGTAGCCTACGCCTCGCACGGTCAATAAGTGGCGCGGCTTCGAGGGATCCTTTTCGAGATAGCGCCGCAGCCGGACGATGAAGTTATCGATGGCGCGTGTATCGGTGTCCTCGCGCACTCCCCATACATCTTCCAAAATCGATTTCCGAGAGACGGTCTTTCCGCTGTTGCGAATCAGGTGGCGCAGGAGTTTGGCTTCCATGAGCGTCAATTGAATGGTGTTGTCGTCGTCGCGCAACTCGAGAGTGCCAAAGTCGATTGTGCGCCCGTCGAACGAGAAGACGCCCTCATCGGGGGTGCCGGCCGTCTGCTCCGTATTCTCGGCAATGGACCGTGCTTTCGGCGGTGCTCCGCCGCCGGCATGCCAGGCGCTGCGCCGCAGCAATCCCTGAAGCCGGGCGAGAAAAATGGGCAGCTCGAAAGGCTTGGGCAAATAGTCGTCCGCACCGGCGCCGAATCCTTCGAGTATGTCTTCGGCTCGGCCGCGCGCGGTGAGGATCAAAACCGGGACATAATTTTTCGCCTTCCGCAAAGCGGACACCACGGCAAATCCGTCGATTCCCGGCAGCATCACGTCGAGCACGACGGCGTCGAATTTCTCGCCGCGTTTGATGAGCCGTTCGATCGCCGCCTCGCCGTCTCCCACCACTTCCGCTGAGTATTTCTCGGCTTCGAGATTGAATTGCAGCCCCTTGGCCAGATGCACTTCGTCTTCGACCACCAGAATTCGGCTCAAGCGGCGCTCCTCGGCAGCTCCATGGTCACTGTCGTTCCGCCGGCCGCGCCTCCGCTCTCGGCAAACACGCGGCCGCCATGCGCTTTTGCGATCGACCGGACGATGAACAGGCCGAGCCCGGTGCCTTTTACCTGCGAAGCCGATCGCCCCGGCACGCGGTAAAAGCGCTTGAAGATTCGCCCCAGTTCCTCGGGCGGTATTCCGATCCCGCGGTCGCGCACGCGAAGCACGACCCGCTGATCGTCGGGTGCATCGACGGAAACCGACACGTCCACGTTGCCGCCTGAATATTTGATGGCGTTATCGAGAATATTGGAGACAGCCGTCCGCAGCTCGCCCGGGTCGCCTTGCACGCTCATGTGCGTTCCGTTGGCGGGGCCATCCCATTGCAGGCCGGCGGACTGCAGGTGATGACGCGCGCGAGCGAGTTCCACGCATTCGCGAACCAGGCCGCTGAAATCGACTTCCGTGGCCGTCTGATGCCTGCCGCGTTTGTAGCCGGCCTCGCCCGCCTTGAGCACCTGCTCGACGGTCCCGAGCAGTCGATCCGAGTCGTCGAGCATCAGCTTGTAGAATTGCTGCCGCTGCGCCTGATCCACCTCGCGCCGCTGCAGCGTTTCGAGGTAGAGGCGGATCGACGTGATCGGCGTTTTCAGCTCGTGCGTCACGGCGTTGATGAAGCTGTCGTGGCGTTCGTTGCGCCGGATTTCGCGCACCAGGAAAATCGTATTGAGAATCAGGCCGGTGATGATGGCGAGAAAGAAGACGAGGCCGAAGAAAAGCAGAACGCGCTCGCGCCAGTTGAGGATGATCCAGCTGCCCGTGAGCGCAACCGTGGCGACCACCAGGCAGATGCCCAGGATCAGGAAGAAGGCGATCGTTTTCCGGCGGCTCGTGATCCGCATCATGGGAGTTTTCCCCTGATTGTACCGCGGCGGGCGGAGCCTTGCTCGGAAGATGACGAGGAGGTGACTCGAAGGTGGCTGGGGAGCCGCTTTCGCAGCGCCTCCCCGATACTCGGGCTATCGAAAGATATTTCCGCTACACCGAAACGAGATCGGTTTCGGGCTCGCCCACCAGGCTTGCAGCTGGGATCGCCGCTGTTGTGGGCGCCGCCTCGTTGCCATGAGCCTTTTCGGGCAGCGAAATCGTATACACTTTTTTCGCGAGTCCCAGCTTCTGCAATGTCCAGATGCCGTACCAGTTCAGATCGATTTCATACCATGCGAGGCCGTGGCGCGCAGACACCGGATGCGCGTGGTGATTGTTGTGCCAGCCCTCGCCGAAAGAGAAGAGCGCCACCCACCAGCTGTTGGTTGAGTCGTCGCGGGTCTGGAATCGGCGCGAACCCCACACGTGAGTGGCCGAATTGACGAGCCATGTGGTGTGAAGCCCAAAGACCGTGCGGAAGAAAATGCCCCACAAGACGAACGGAAGGCCGCCAATCGCCAGCAGAACCAGCCCGAGCACAATCATCGGAACGTAATGATATTTCGTGATCCAGACATGAAACTTATCTTTCGCGAGATCGGGGACGTAGCGCGACAGCGTCGTCGTATCGTGGTGCATCGACTTGCCCACAAGAATCCAGCCGACGTGCGCCCACCATTTGCCGTCGCGCGGGGAGTGCGGGTCGCCTTCCTTGTCCGAATACTGGTGATGAATCCGGTGCGTCGATACCCAGAAGATCGGGCCCCCTTCGAGAGCGAGCGTCGCGCAAACCGTCAGGAAATACTCCACCCACTTGGGAGTCTTATAGCCGCGATGTGTCAACAAACGGTGGTAGCCCATGCCGATCCCCAGGCTGCCTGCTACCCAGTAAAGAAAGAGCGCGACAAAGAATGCCTTCCACGTGAAGAAAAACAGCGCCGCCACGGCGCCGATGTGAAACAAAACCATAAACGTGGCAGTGACCCAGTTAATTCCGTTGTCGCTGGCAGAGTCTTTCCCGAGATCGTTGATAGTCATGAGGCCCTTGGTTGTGCTCTTTGTTTTGTGTTCCTGCGGTGCGATCTCAGAATAGCAGCCTCAGGCCGAGTGTTTTGTAATAGTTATGTAATACCGGCGGTTTGCGCTGTAAAAGTAATTGCAGCCGGAGTTCCTGTACGCAAGTACAGGTTTCAGAGGTGATTTGGCCGCGCGGCTTGTCAATCCCGCAAGTTTCCCGGATAATTGGGTCTCTCCGGCTTCCATCGGCACTCCGGCGCTATGGTGCAACGGTTAGCACGCGGCCCTTTCAAGGCTGAAATACGGGTTCGATTCCCGTTAGCGCTACCAAATCTCTCGAAGAGTTTTGGCCAGCTCGGATGCTAGTTTTGGGGTTTGCTCCCCGCATCCGCAATTCGGGCGGCGAGTCTCAAGGTTGAGACACGCCATCCGCCACCGGTAGCCACACCTGAAAGCGCGTGTCGCCCGGCTTCGACGTCACTTCGATGTTTCCGCGGTGCTTCTTCACGATGCGCTGGACGGTGTCGAGCCCCAGCCCCGTGCCTTCTCCCACTCTCTTGGTGGTGAAGAAAGGTTCGAAGATGTGCGGCTTTACCTCGGGCGAAATGCCCGGGCCGTTGTCGGCGATCTCGACCACCACGCAATCGTCTTGGCGATACGTTCGCACGCGAAGCTCGCCTTTGCCGCCCATGGCGGCGATGGCGTTGTCGATGATATTGGTCCAAACCTGGTTGAGCTCGCTCCCGAATGAATTCACGAGAAGGGGAACGCTGCCGTAGTCGCGCTGCACGACGACCCCGTGCTTGAGCTTGTGGTTCAGGATGGTGAGCGTGGTTTCGAGGCTCTTCGCGATATCGACGTTTTGCAGCGGCGTCTGGTCCATGTACGTATATTCCTTGATCGCGCGGACCAGATCCGAAATTCGCGACGTGCCGCTCTCGATTTCGTTGAGCAGGCTGACCACCTCAATCCACGCGGCGATCCTCACGAGAGCCGCTCGGGCGGTTTGCGCGTCGAGCGTGGCAAAGAGAGATTCGAGCGCCGCCGGCTTGATGTTCCTGTGCGCCAAATCGGCGGCGAGCTGCCAAAGATCGTTCTGCCCGTGGCTTCGCAGCAGGGAATCGATCTGCCCTTCGAGGTCGCTGACCGCCAGCGCATCGGGCGGAACCTCGTCGCTTTTCACCAGAGACGCTTCCAGGCTTTCGATCTCCGCTCTTTGGGTGGGCGTGAGTTCGCGGCGTCCCAATTCGTGGCTCGCGTTCTTGATTCGCTTCAGGGCGTCGCGCAACTGGCTCGCGGCGCGCTTCGCGGCGGAAGCCGGGTTATTGAGTTCGTGCGCGAGACCCGCCGAGAGTTTTCCCAGTGAAGCCAGCCGGTCGCGCTGCTGCTCGATCCGCGTGGTTTCGCGAATCCTATCCGCCATCAGGCCAACGAGGCGATGGGTGAGCTCCGGCATCTTTTGAATGAGATCGGGAAACAGCGCGGCGGGGAAGCGCAACACCCGCGCATCGGTGATCGCGCGCACTCCCACGCTGAACTGTTTCATTCGCGAAAAGGGAAGCACGCCCGTCACCGAGCCCGACTTGATCGGGAGCACCACGGTCTCGCCGCCAAGATCCCCTCGCGCCTGCAGTTGTCCTTCGAGGATCACAAACATGGCGTCGGCGGGATCGCCGGGGCGAAACGGCGACTCGCCTTCCTTGAGAAGCTGTTCTTCGGATTGGCTGAGAAACCATGCGATCTGATCGTCGGGCAGATCGGCAAACGCCGGCACGCTCAGCAATTCTGATTTTGCGACCATTTATACCTTGCTCAGATATTGATGGATGAATTGCACGGCCACCGAACCTTCGCCCACTCCCGAGGCCACGCGCTTTACCGAACCGTGCCGCACGTCGCCCACCGCGAAAATCCCCGGCACGTTCGTCTCGAGCAGAAACGGATCCCGATCGAGCCCCCAGCCTTTGGGATGCTCCCCGTCGTCGATCAAGTCAGGGCCGGTGAGGATGAACCCGCGCTCGTCGCGCTCGACCACCCCCGCCAGCCAATCGGTGCGCGGCAACGCCCCGATGAAGATGAACATCGCGCTCGCCGGCACCCGCTCGACCTTGCTGGTATCCGAGCACAGGAAGGATATCTCTTCCAGATGCGTTTCGCCGTGCGCCTCTTGCACGCTGGCGTTGGCCCATATCTGGATGTTCGGCGTTTCCTTTACCTGGTCGATCAGATACTGCGACATCGTGCTCGAAAGGGAGCTTCCTCGCACCACGATCACCACTCGCTCGGCGTATCTGGCGAAGTTCATCGCCGCCTGGCCCGCCGAATTGGCGCCGCCGATCACGTAAACGATCTCGCCCTTGCACGAGAGGGCTTCGGTCGAGCCGCCTCCATAATAGACGCCCGCGCCCTGCAGCCGGTCGATCCCCGGCGCTTGCAGGCGTCTCCACTGAACCCCCGTCGCGATCAGCAACGCGTGGCAGGAGATTTCGTTCCCATCCGCCAGCTTGAGGATTCGGTATGGATCCTCCGTTCGCACGGCAATGGTTTCCTGTGGCGCAAGAATTTCCACGCCGAAGCGCTGCGCCTGCACCACCGCTCGCCGCGCTAGATCGCCGCCGCTCAGCCCCATCGGGAATCCGAGATAGTTCTCGATGCGCGAACTCATCCCCGCCTGCCCGCCCGGCGCCTCGCGCTCGATCATCACCGTGTGCAAGCCTTCAGAAGCGCCGTACACGGCCGCGGCGAGACCCGCCGGCCCTCCGCCCACGATCGCGAGATCGTAGAAATTGGTTTGTGCGCGAGTGCGCAATCCCACTTTTTGGGCCACTTCGGCCGGCACGCTCTCGAGCAGCTTCGTGCCGTCAGGGAAGAGCACCACTGGAAGGCTCGACGCGTCCGGTCCCAGCACCTCCAGCAGGCGCTTGGTTTCCGGATCGTTGGCGGAAAGCTCGACGTCGATCCACTGATAGGGAACTCGATTCCGCGCCAGAAAATCCCGCAGATCGTAGGAACGCGGCGACCACCGCGTCCCCAGCACACGGATTCCCTCGAATGACGGCCGGTACGAGGCGCGCCAATCATCGAGCAGATCGTCCAGCTGCGGATAGAGGTGCTCGGTGGGCGGGTCCCACGGCTTCAGGAAGAAATAGTTGATGTTCGCCTCGTTGATGGCGCTGATCGCGGCGTTGGTGTCCGCATAGGCGGTCAGCAGAGCGCGCTTCGCGTCGGGAAAGATTTGCATCCCTTCTTGCAAAAATGCGACGCCATCCATGTGCGGCATGCGCTGATCGGCGAGCAGCAACGCCACGCTGTCGTTTCGCAGTTTCAATTGCCCGAGCAGATTCAGCGCCTGCTCCGGAGAATCGCTCGCGATCACGCGATAATCGGCGCCGTATTTCGAACGCAAGTCTCGCTCGATCGCGCGCAGCACGTCCGAGTCGTCGTCTACACTCAGCAAAATCGGTTTCGCCATGAAGGGGTCTCGGCCTCGTACCAACAGACGATTCTAAACGTCTGACCTTTTTAAACAAGATGAGATGAGGGGCAGCCGTTGGGGGTCGCAAGATTAGATTTCGCCTGCGGCCTTTACCGGCCGGGTTGCTGTATCTCCTTATTTTTCAGTGAGTACGAGGAGAGGTCGAAGCCCGCTCCTTCCGGCAGTAATACACAATTAACATTGCCGTCACAGACGGTTCACCCGCGCAGAATAACGTCCCACACCGTTGGTGGGTGTGCTGAGCGATACACCGCCACAATCGACACAATCTAGCTTGGTTTCCCCAGGGTGGGGATCCGCAGCCGCACTATGCCGACTGCGGGGTTGGGCCGGAAACTTTCATCGCTTCGGACACTTGCATTTCAAGACCGACTCTCGCTGTAGCTTCACGGGCAGTTCAATTCAAGGAGGAATAAATGCGAGCATTCTGGTTGTGTATCGTCGCTCTCGGCCTCGCTGTTTCGCCCGCAATGGCCGGAACAGGCGCTGGGGGCGATAAAGACTCTGCGGGAAACGGAGCCGCGAACACTGCCGCGAAGGCGGAGCCGGCTCCCAAAGAGTCGCCTTCGAGCCTGGAAATCGAAAACGAGTTGCAGCAAATGCGCGATCTTCTGCAATCTCAGTCGAAGCAGATCGAGCAGCAGAACGAGCAACTCAAAGAACAGCAGGAGCAGATGCGGACGCTCCAGGACCAGCTGACCGCGGCAGCCCCGTCGGGCCCCACTGCGGATAGCATCGCGGCGGCCGTCGCGGGTCCCATCAACGCACCGCTCCAGCCCGCTACAGGCATCATCTCCAGCTCGGGCGCAAACTCCGGCGGCGACCGCGCGGACGATCAGCCCACCGCCATCAACTTCAAGGGCGTGACGCTCACTCCGGGCGGCTTCTTCGTGGCTGAAACGGCGTGGCGCCAGAAGGCTCTCAGCGCCGACGTCAACTCGCCATTCAACTCCGTTCCGTTCTCAGGCGCCGATAACGCCGGCATCTCGGAGTTCAACGCTTCCGGCCGTCAGTCGCGCATCAGCATGCTCGTGCAGGGCAAGATCTCCGACGCGAAGATCGGCGGCTACTACGAGGCCGACTTCCTCTCGGGAGCCGTCACCTCCAACTACAACCAAAGCAATAGCTTCGCCCTCCGCCAGCGCCAGTTCTGGGCACAGGCGGCCTTGGACAACGGCTGGACCTTCACCGGTGGCCAGATGTGGAGCCTCGTAACGGAAACCCTGAAGGGCATGGACAATCGCACCGAAGCGAACCCGGCGACGATCGACGCACAGTATAACGTCGGCTTCAGCTGGGCGCGGCAGTATGGTTTCCGCGTCACCAAGAACTTCAACAACAAGTTCTGGCTGGGCTTCTCGGTTGAAAACGCCCAGGAGGACCCGATCAGCACCCATGGTGCCAGCAGCAACTACCTCATCGGCGCCGCCGGTGCCAATGGCGGCCTCCTTCCCAGCACCAACAACTTTACCTATAACGCGGCTCCTGATTTCGTCTTTAAGGCAGCCGCCGAACCAACAGCCAATACCCACTTTGAGGTGTTCGGCATCGTGAGAACGTTCCGGTCGCGCATCTATCCCTGCGCCCTTACAGCCGCGGATGAAACGTGCCCCGACGATACAACCGGTCTCGGTATCCTGGGCCCGTCGGGCGCTGGCGCGTTCAACGACAAGCGAGTGGGCGGTGGCGTGGGCGCGAATGCCCGCGCTGGACTCTTCAACAAGAAGATCGTCGTCGGCCTGCATTTCCTGGGCGGCGACGGCGTTGGCCGCTATGGAACTTCCCAGCTCGTGGATGCCGTGGTCCGGCCCGACGGCACGCTCGCTCCGGTTCGCAGCTACCAGAGCCTCGGCACGATCGAGCTCAACCCGACGCCCAAGTGGAATATCTACATGTACGTCGGCGATGAGTATGCCCAGCGCACCTTCTACGGCTCGACCATCGGTTACGGTGCGCCCGGGCTCAACGTCTACGGTTGCGATCTCCCAGTCGAGACGGCGCCGGGCTCGGGCGGATTCAGCCCCACCGCTGCCGCCAACTGCACGGCCGACACGCGGAACATCATCGAAGGGACCTTCGGCTTCTGGTACCGCTTCTACAAGGGTCCGAAGGGCACCGTTCAGTGGGGGCCGCAGTATTCCTACGTCACTCGCACCGCATGGAGTGGCAACGGCACGGGCACGGAAAGCGGGGTCGCGATTACGGGCTTCTCGAAGCCAACGGCCATCGACAACATGGTGTTCACCTCGTTCCGTTATTACCTGCCGTAAACCTGGCAGCTCGCAGTTCCGGTCCGGATTGCCCCGCAAGGGCAATCCGGACTTTTTTTTCGCCACGATCGCTGCCTTGGTGAAAGCAAGGGAGGCTGCGAGCAGCCTCCGTGTTTTCGATCCGTTCTACCAGAGCAGCTTCAATCCAAACTGTATCTGCCTCGAACTCGTCGACGTGCTTGTAACGACTCCGGCGGCAGGGTTCGCCACGGGGGTTGTCCCCGAGAGCGTCGCCAGGATCAGGTTCGGGGTGTTGAAATTCGCGCGGTCGAGGATGTTGAATATCTCGGCGCGAAACTGCAGGCTCAACCGCTCGTGAATCGGTGTGTCTTTCATTACCGAAAAATCCCACGTCGCAAGTCCGGGTCCCGTCAGCGAGTCGCGTCCCAGATTCCCGTAGAATCCGTTCATCATGGCGGCGTTCGATTCGGTCAGAAATGCGTTTGGATTAAACCACTCGCCCGGCTTGCCCAAAATCACGGGCCCGCTGAATCCGGGATTGATGAAGGGACGCACCGGATTTTTTGAGTCGCCGTTTTGTGACGGGTTGTAGCTCAGTTGCGGTGTGAACGGCAGGCCCGATTGCGCCGTGATGATGCTGTTGATCGACCAGCCGCTCACCAGCCGGTCGCTCCAGCCGCTTAAGTCGTTCGCGAACATCTGCCCGCGCCCGAAGGGCAGCTCATATACCGCGTTAATCACCGCCACGTTTGTCGCGTTGTAGGTGGCCGGCCCCCAATCGGCTCGGATGTCGAAGGGATTCGAGACCAATCCCGGCGCGTTGTTTGCCGTCGTGCCATTGAGCGAATCTCCATCGTCCAGCGCTCGCGACCACGTGTAGACGCCGCGCACGGATAGGCCTCTGCTGAACCGATGGTTCACATCCAGTTCCAACGCGTTGTACGAGCTGTCGCCCTCGGAAAACCATGACCACGCGCCTCCCAGCGTCGAATTGCAACCGGCTATTCCTGCACCGCAGGGCTTCGGTACGTAGTACGTGCCGGCCGGCACGGGCAGACCCGTGACGGTCGAGCCGGAAACCGTGTAGAGCGTCGGATAAGTTGCCGGACAGGGCGATACAGGGCAGATCACGGGAGTCGGCTCGTTCGAATCCAACCCGATGATCTCGTGATACCCGTGCGATCCCACGTACCCGATTGTCACAGCCGTATTGGGCGTCAATTGGTGCTCGAGCCGGAGTGAATAGGAAATCAGCGTGGGAGGTTTCAGATTCGGCTGCACGCCGCCCGGCAGCAGTTTTGCGGTTGCCGGCACGGACGTAACCGGCAGGCTCGATAGCGGCACGCTGGCGCTGTAGGTCGGATTGAATGGCGCATTCTGATCCATCCGGTATCCGAGTGCGTCCTGCAGGTCGTTGTATATCCCGAAGCCCGCGCGCAGCACGGTCTTCTCGCCAAACGGGCTCCACGCTACGCCGATTCGCGGCTGCGCCAGAAAAGCTGCATTGTTCGTGCTGAATGCCGAACTGCCGATATGCGGCGTGGAATCGATCACTCCGTCCGTGAAGAAATAATTGGAAGCCCGGCCGTGCGCTTCGTTCCATCCCGTCGAGGACTCCGCGCGGAAGCCGAGCGTCACCGTGAGCCGTGGCATCAAGCGGATCGTGTCCTCTGCGTACCACGCGGCAAACAGCGACCGCCAGTTCATCTCGGTTGGCGCCGGATCGTATGTGAGCGTGCCCGTGCCGCCCAGCAGCGCGCTGACGCTTCCAAAGGTCACCTGTCCGTATTGGCTGAGCGCCAGCATCTCATTCGACTGGAATTGCTGGAACCACGCGCCGAACCCGAATTGATTTTTTCCGTGCGTCAGCGTCACCTGGTCTTCATACGTGAAGATGTTGCGGAATACGTTGAGGTTCGTTCCGTTGTTGCTGCCGGCCAGACCCAGCTGCGTCGCAGGATTCGAAGCCGTGCTGCCTCCCACCACGACCGCCCCCACCGGCAAAGCCCCTACGAAACCCGTTACGCTGGCTGCGGGCGAACCCGGCGTCGGCTCGCCCAAAAAGAAATAGGCCGCGCGCGAGTAGCCGAACCGCGCCGTATTCACCAGCGTCGGCGAAAACTGGTGCGTTTCTTCGAGGCTCAACACCTGCTCGCGCAGGTTCACCATGTCGGTGCTATAGGGATCGGCCGGCGTTGCCGTCACGTCCGCGCCATCATCGATCGTATACACGCCGGTCAGTGAATCTTGCGCGGAAAAGATGTGGTCGAGGCGCGTCGTCCCAAAATCCTCGCGAACCGTTTGCAGGGGACTGAAGACGCAGCCGACGATCCCGCTGGGATTTCCGTTGGGCAAGAGAAGCTCGGATCCGCAATTGGCCGACGAAGGCTCCGGCCAAACGCTGAGCAATTGCGTCACCGCGGCGGCGCACGCCGCCTGATCGCCCGCGGGGCACGCCGATCCGAAGAGCGGGAATTCGGGCTGCTCGTCGCTACGCGCGTCATCTGCCGGAACGAAAGTTTCCGAAGTCTGGTGCAGGTTTTGCCGGAATCCCTCGTAGTTGGCGAAGATGAAGGTGTTGTCCTTCTCGACCGGCCCTCCCAGCGAGGCCCCGAATTGATTGCGCTGGAATCCCGGCGGCGAGGCGCCGACGTCGAAGAAGTTTCTCGAATCGAAGTCGTTGTTGCGCAGGAACTCGTACGCCGACCCGTGCCACTCGTTCGATCCCGATTGCGTGACGATCACCACTTGCGCGCCCGGATGCTTGCCGTATTCGGCACCGTAGGAGTCGCGCAGCACGTTGAATTCGCGCACCGCATCGACGCCCAGCAATTCGCCGCTCGCTCCGGCGGGCGTCATATTGTTCTCGGCCGCGCCCGTATATTCCACGCCGTTCAGCAGGAACATGTTTTGCTGCGGCCGGTTGCCCGATACGGCGAAATTGTTCCCGTTCGTCGAATTCGAAATCCCCGTTCCGCCCGCCTTCTCAAAGGTAAAATTGACCACGCCGGGGTTCAGAGGCAGCAGCAGATCGAAGCTGCGCCCGTTGAGCGGCAAATCCTTCACCTGCTGCTCGCCGACGAGCCCCGAAATATCGTTCGTGGTCACGCTGACCATCGGAGCGTCGCCGCTCACCGTCACTTCCTGGTTCACTTCGCCCAGTTGCAGCGTCAAATCGACCGTAGCTTCCTCGCCGACCACCAGATGGATTCCGCTGCGTACTTCCTCTTTGAATCCTTGCTTGCTCGCCCGGATCTCGTAGTTGCCCACCGGCAGCGCCGCCACGACATACCGGCCTTCGCCGTCCGCCACCACCTCGCGTTCCGCGCCCGTGTCCACGTTGCGCGCCTGTACCGTTGCGCCTGCCACAGCCGCGCCCGACGGATCTTCCACTTGGCCCGTAACGCTGGCCAGCACCTGAGCGCCGGCGCCAGTCGCCGCGAGCAGAATGAGTGCGAAAAAGACGCCCAAGCGGCCGCATGCCGCCAGCCGGAAAGAGAAGTTGGTCCGTGGATGTCTTCGAGAAGTCGCCAAACTCCCAGCACTTGAATCAGAAAGCATGTCGTGGTTTCTCCGTTGGGGAAGATTAAGGTTGCACCGCGTTCGCCTACGTCGTCCGAAGGAATGTACGTTTTAATACGTATAGGAAAGCTATGTCAACTCATTTAAATACGATATAAGTCGCTCGGATGCGAGGCCCCTCGATGAGGACTCCCGTTTCTTGTTGCAGCAAAGGGCTTTGCGTCGCGCGTGCCGGGGAGAAGGCGGTGAAGGCAACTTGAGCGTCAGCGGATCGGGCGAGCATTTTGCGGCAAAATGCGGTCCGGAAGATTCTTGAGGCGCGAAACCGGGCAAATCCGGCTTTTTCGCGCCATTTTGGGCCGTCGTAAGCTCCCGACGAGTATACCCAAGGTATATCTGTCGGGGCGGGTTTTTGGCCCGCCCGGATATACGATTTAGCGGAAGACGCGCCGTGCCGTAAGCGCGCCCCATTCCGGCAGGCTGCGCTTTCCGAGCAGCGCTTCCGCCGCCCAGGCGCCCAGAAATGACGAAAGCGCCACGCCATGCCCCGCGTACGCTCCGAGGACAATTCCATTTGCACTCGCGGGATGCTCGGCAAAAACCGGCCGCCAGCCCTCACGAAACAGAATCGGTCCGCCCCAGTGGTGCGTGAACTTGCAGTCTTTCAATGCGGGATGCAATCCGTGCACGCGCCGCTCGAAAGAGCGGAACATCTGCGTTGCATCGGCTGATGCGATATCGACATCTTCGAGATCGTCCGAATCCGGCGCATCGAGGAGCCCGGCGCCCAGCACCAGTGAGTTGTCCTTGCAAACGCGTCCCCAGAGATACGGGAAATCAACCGTGTAGAAGGGCTTCCGCTCGGCGAGGCCAATCTCTTCCAGTTGCTTTTCGGAGAGCGGGGAACTGAGCGCCGCGAGCGTGAGTTTCGGCACGGTGCTCTCTTGCATCCCGGAGAGCCGGAGCGAAAGCCCGTTCGTCGCGAACAGCACCTTGCTCGCGCGCAAGCGGCCGCCGGCGAAATAGATCTCCGCGTCGTTGCTCCATTCCACACGCTCGACCGGATGGTTTTCCGCGACGATCGCTCCGAGCCGGTCGGCAGCGCGGGCGAGCCCACTGACGAGTTTCCCCGGATCGAGCGTGCCGCCCGGCACTTCGTTCACCACGCGCAGCGTGCCCGAATCGTTCCATGAAATCGGCGAATCCTTCGATCCGCCTCGGCGCGCGATTTCCCAGGCCCCCGGCAGCGAAAGATCGCAGTCCACTTCGAGCTTGCCGAGAATCTTCCGGAGTCCGCCAAGCACATCTTCGAGGCCCGAGAGATCATCGGCAGCCGCGCCATCGAGCGCCATGCCGCCCGTGCGTCCGCTGGCTCCGTGGCCGATCCGGCCCGCTTCGAGCACCACGACGGATTTTTCGGGCGCGAGCAACCGCAGCCACGCAGCGGCGGCCAGGCCGCTGAAGCCGGCGCCAATCACCGCGAAATCCGTAGCTTCGGGAAATGGTTTAGCGGATGGGGCGAAATCGATTCGCCAGGGCGGCGTGCCCCACGGATTACGATGGTGAGAAGCGGACATAGAGATGAGCCGGGCGGGAAAGCCTTTGCGAAGCAGTTCTGAGTTGAGAGTTCAGAGTCGAGAGCAGAAGAACGAACGACCCGGCAAACGATCGACGGAACCCATGGAACTCTAAACTCTCAACTTCTCAACTCTGAGCTTGCACTTCCGAACTACAGAATATTCTCCGTCCAATTCTCGAGCGTTTTCTTGATGTGGCCCATGAACTGGTGCGCGATGGCGCCATCCACGGCGCGGTGATCGTACGAAAGCGTGAGATAGACCATCGAGCGGATGCCGATCGCATCGTCGATCACCACCGGGCGCTTCTCGATCGTGCCGAGCCCGAGGATCGCGACATTCGGCTGGTTGATCACCGGCAATCCCATCAGCCCGCCGAACACGCCGGGATTCGTGATCGAGAACGTGCTCTCGGCCACTTCGTCCGGCTTCAATTTTTTCGAGCGGGCGCGCTCGGCGAGGTCGTTGAGCGTCCGCGCGAGCCCGAGAAAATTCTTTTCCTCGGCGTTCTTGATCACGGGCACGATCAGCCCCCAATCAAGCGCCACGGCTACGCCGATGTTGCACTCCTTGTGCAGCACGATGTTCGTGCCATCGACTGAGGAATTCACGGTTGGAAACGCGCGCAGCGCCTCGACCGCGGCGCGAATGAAGAATGGCATGAACGTCAGCTTGGTGCCCGTCTCGCGCTCGAATCGGTCTTTCATCTTCGCGCGCAGGGTGGCGATTTCGGTCACGTTCGCTTCATCGATCGAGTAGACGTGCGGAGATGTGCGTTTCGAGAGCACCATGTGCTCCGCGATACGCTGCCGCATCGTGGACATGGGCTGCACTTCGTAGTGGCCGAAGTAAAGCTTCTCGCGCGGCACCGCGAGTTCGAGCGCGGCACCGCCCGCGGGCGCTGAAGCGCCGCTCGGAGGCGGCGGTGCAGACTTCGCCGCCGGGGCGGCTGCCGGATGCGTGCCTTCCCCGACCGCCGCAAGAATGTCGCTTTTGCTCACGCGTCCCCCGGCGCCCGTTCCGGGCACCTGCGAAAGATCGATGTCGTGTTCGCGCGCGATGCGCCGGACCAGCGGGGAACTCCGAATCTTGTCGCCGTTGCCGGGCCTTTCAGGCGCAACCGGCGCCGCAGCAACAGGCGCAGGCTTCGCTGGCGGCGCAGCTGCCGGAGGCGCTGCCGCGCGCTTGGGAGCCTCTTGCTTTGCGGGCGCGGGGGCCGCAGGCGCAGCGGCTGGGGCGGCGGCGCTCGCGCCGGCCGCGTCAATCACGGCGACGATGGTCTGGATCGGGACCGTCTGGCCTTCGGTGACCTTGATTTCTTTCAACACGCCCGCCGCAGGCGCGGGAATTTCCGCATCGACTTTATCGGTCGAGATTTCGAAGAGCGGCTCGTCGCGCTCGATCTTGTCGCCCGGCTTCTTCAGCCATTTGGTGATCGTGCCTTCGAAAATGCTCTCGCCCATCTGCGGCATCATTACATCGACAGCCATGGTTTTCTCCTCAGGGACCCTGGACCTTATACGGCGCTCAGGCACTCTTCGTGCCAGACGCCGGGAATGCCTTCGAGGGTGTAGATTTCGTCGCCGCCGTGAAAGAAGCTCACGTTCTGCACCTTCGCCGTGCGGCCCGCGTATTCGAGCTGCTCGGGTTCGAGTTCGTTGTGATACTGCCCGGCCTCCAGAAACTCCTCGAGGAAAGCCCGGTCCGCGATGCGGACTTCCGTCCCCACTTCAAATTCAGCGTTGTTGAGGCCTTTTGTTTTTCCCATGGGCGCGCAGCCTGCTCGATCCCCTCTCCGTTAGTATTTTGCCAATTCGCGTGCGGCGGCGGCAACTTTTTCCGCGCTCGGCAGGAACACAGCTTCGAGCGTCGGCGCGTAGGGCACCGGCGTGTCGAGCCCGGTGACGCGCGAGATCGGTGCGTCCAGATCGAAGAAGGCTTCCTCGCACACGATCGCAGCAATCTCTCCCGCGATTCCCCCGGTGCGCGTGTCCTCGTGGACCACGAGCAGCCGGTTCGTCTTTTTCACCGACGCGAGGATCGTTTCACGATCCAGGGGAAGCAACGTGCGCAAATCGATCACCTCGGCTTCGATTCCCTCGTTTGCGAGCAGGGCGGCGGCTTCGAGCGAGGTGACCGCGGCGGCCGCGTAGCTCAGAATCGTCAAGTGGCGTCCTTCGCGGCGCACCACGGCTTTGCCGAGCGGCACCGTATAATCCGTCTTGGGCACTTCCTCTTTCACGCGGCGGTATAGGAACTTGTGCTCGAAAAACAGCACCGGATTGTTATCGCGAATCGCGGACTTCAGCAGGCCCTTCGCATCGTACGCCGTCGAAGGATAGACGACCTTCAGCCCAGGCGTGTGCACGAAATACATCTCCGGATTCGCCGAATGAAACGGCCCGCCGTGAACGCCTCCGCCGGAGGGCCCACGCAACACCATCGGCACGGGCGCGCCCCAGCGATAGTGCGATTTGGCGACAAAGTTGGTGACCTGATTGAAACAGCAGGCGATGAAGTCGATGAACTGCATTTCGGCCACGGGACGCAAGCCAAGATAACTCATGCCGCACGCCGCGCCCACAATGGCCGTCTCGCTGATCGGCGCATCGATCACGCGCTCCGGCCCGAATTTCGCGAGCAGCCCTTCCGTCGCCTTGAACGCGCCGCCGTAGACTCCAATATCCTCGCCGAGTGTCACGACGGCGGGATCGCGCTCCATCTCTTCGAAGAGCGCCTCGCGAATCGCTTCGAGCATCGTGATTTCAGGCATCGCTAGCGCTTCCCCCGCTTGCCGTGAGGCTCTTTGCCGAAAGGCTTGCCGTGATGCCCGTGGCCCTTGTGAAACTGCTTGCGGCCGCGCGTTTCCTTGGCCTGCTCTTGCGTCTCGCGGACGAAAGCCTTGTCCTTGGGGCCGCGGCCAAAGGGAACGCGAAGCGGAACTTCGGCTTCGGCGTCCGCGCCTTTCGCCTCGGCCTCGAGAGGCGGCTTGACGGATGGGCGCGGCTGACTTTCGGCGCCGTTTCCGCCCGAAGCCGGCTCCTTAACAAGTTTCGCCATATCGAGATTTCCGAAATCGGGTACGACCCAAGAGGACTTCACGTTGGATAGCGGTGGAGTTACTTCCTTCTTTGGGCGGCGCCAATCGGCTTCAATCGTGTGGCAGCCTTCGCAATAGACGCCCTGTTCGGCGATTTCGGGCGGGGGCATCGGCGATTCTTCGGCGAACTTCTGGTCCGCATCGAGTTCGCGCTCGATGCG